>Ga0315274_10006307_pt1 | contig 17280 bp, 13 predicted proteins | sample YL17G02_20_MG_FD_203700 | JGI IMG/M metagenome (GOLD analysis project Ga0315274, IMG submission 203700) | Sediment microbial communities from Yellowstone Lake, YNP, Wyoming, USA - YL17G02_20 | ecosystem: Environmental > Aquatic > Freshwater > Lake > Sediment | place: USA: Wyoming | collected...
ATAAAAGAACTCCTTGAATCCGGGAAAATCATGCCGGTTATCGATGGATGTTACCCGTTAAGTAAAACTCCTGAAGCTTTCTGGTATTTTGAGAAAGTACATCCCAAGGGAAAAGTCGTTATAAGTGTGGTCTGATCATCTATGTAATTCAACCGATAATTGAGCATATATTCCTAGAAGAAAGTTATGCGTTGGCTTAACCTCTCTGATGTTTCGAATTTCAGGAAACCATCGATGGATTTTGAAATTGATAACAAAGTATCCCTGTCGGTTAAGCCCGTCTACCTGCGGTTCTCACCAAAGGTGCAGAGATGTGTTAGAAATTCCTCCATTTTTTAGAAAATGTCTTCGGCTGTGCACCGGGATAACGAAGAACTAGAGCCTGACGGACTCTGATTTAACTCTTGATAGAATGGTGTGGATTCGAACCACTGACCTGCGAGATCCTCAAAACGGATGAATCCTGTTATTCCGGCGATTATTATTACGACATCCCCAGTGGAAAGCCATTGGCCGCCCTGATGCGCTGGGTTGGAAAGACCAGCGGGGATGACATTCTCCGCCAGGTCGATCACATCCGCCTGTTGCGAGCTCATGTTTTGTTTAACACTGTTTACCTCCCCGTGGGTTTGGCTTTAAGCGGTTTGGTCCTGTTGTGGGCTGCCGCATCGCGCTTGCGCATAAGAGGGAGGAGCGAATGAAAATAAATCTAAATTCATTGGCATTCAGGCTTGTTTTAAACATTACAATCGGTTTTGTGGTGATTGCTGGATCATTCTTTATGATTCTAAATTATCAAATACGGCATCAGGTTAACGCAGGGGTGGAAAGCACAACAGAAAGCGTCATCGCAGTGCTGCAAGCCGCCATCCTTGAAACCCCCCAACTCTTTGGTTCTTCAACTTTGGAACGCATGGTTACCCGGTTTACCAACGCGGTACCGGGAATTCACCGCGTTGAGATCGTTGATCGTACGCTTAAGGTTGTCACAGAATCTGGTGAGCCCTTGTCGGATCATGATGTCAATACAGCCCTCAACTTGTCTATCACAAACGGAGAGAAAATAAAGGAATACTTTAGTTCTAATGGCAAGGATTATTTTCATATTATTGAACCGCTCTATGGCCAATATGATCCGCAGAGTCAGAGCCCTATCATTGGTGCAATTATGATCGACATGCATCTGACCAACGCCAATCGGGAGATCGATAGAGCGCTGAGCAGAAGTATTATGTTATCAACTGCAACGATCATCGCCTTTATGATTATTCAGCTTGTGACCATTCAAGATACCATTCTTAAACCTCTGCGTGGGCTGCATACTGTTGTGCAGCGGTTTGGGCAAGGGGATCTAACCGCACGCGTTAAGATACTCTCGAATAACGAGATCGGGCAGGCGGCGCAAAGTTTTAACCACATGGCGGATGAGATCGAGAATGTTCAAGGTGTTTTGCACACCGAGATTGGCCGGCGCAAGAACGCAGATGCTGCCGTGGAGCAGGCGTACCAAAAACTGACCGCCTATCTGCTTAAGCTGGAAATGCGCACCAACGAGATCCGCCTGATGAGCGAAATGAGCAGCACGCTGCAAACCTGCCTCACCCTGGAAGAGGCGGCAGGAGTGACCAAGCGTTTTGTGTCGCAATTGTTCCCGTCCACCAGCGGGGCGCTGTATATCTATAAGGAATCACGCAACTACCTGGAAAGATTGACCGCCTGGGGAGCGCAGTTCTCTGCCGATAAAGAAGCGACCTTTACCCCTGAAGAGTGTTGGGCGCTGCGCCGCGGGCAACTTCATCACTTCCAATCCAACACCAGCGATCTGCTCTGCCCCCACATCAAATGTGTCGAGTCGGTGGACGACTCTTTGTGTGTGCCATTGATGGCGCAAGGAGAAGCCCTGGGAGTATTACATTTTTGCCAGGCATTACAGGCTGATATTCGGGATGCGAACCAAAATAGCGACCCGGAAGCCAATAAGCAACTTGCCAGTGCCATCGCTGACCAACTGGCCCTGGCGATCTCCAATTTTAAAATGCGCATAACGCTGCGCATGCAATCCATCCGCGACCCGCTCACCGGTCTCTATAATCGCCATTACCTGGAAGAATCGCTGGCACGGGAAGCGGCGCGCGCTGAACGCAGCGGGGCGCCACTGGGCATAGTGATGCTGGATATTGACCACTTCAAGCATTTCAATGACACCTTCGGGCATGACGCCGGTGACGTGGTGCTGCGCGCCCTGGGCGAATTCCTGCTCAAGCATGTGCGCGGAGGTGACATTGCCTGCCGTTTTGGCGGTGAGGAATTCACTCTCATTCTACCGGGCGCCTCGCTCAAAATTTCCATTAGGCGCTCTGAGGAATTGCGCAAAGGGGTTAAATTATTCCACCTGCAGCACGACGGGCAAGACTTGGGCGAAATCCGTCTCTCGCTGGGGGTGGCAGTCTTCCCAGATCACGGCGAAACCCCCCAGGCTGTGGTCGAAGCCGCAGACGCTGCCCTTTACCGAGCCAAGCAAAACGGGCGTGACCGCGTTGAAGTTTTTCGGAAGGAAAGGCCAAAAAAGAAATGAAGCTGAAGTGGATGGGGTCGTGGTAATGAATTTGAATAACGAGACCAAAGAATAAAGAGTAAATTATTAACGCAACACTTCGCTTATTACAAATTGAAGGTTCACACGATGAAGCTCTCATCCTCCTGCGTGAATTGCGCCGGGGTGGTTACACCGTTCACAGCGTAAGAGTAGAAACCTGAGAGCAAATGCAGGCAGCTTTGGATGAACAGGACTTCGATCTTATCATCCCGGAATCCTCGCTGCCACTCGCTGTAGCGCAGCCAGGGTGCGCGCCTGGCCGGCGAACAAGCCGCCGTATGTACCCCCCTGATTACACAGTATTCCGGGGCACCCGGCGGTAACGCTCACAGCGGTAGTTTGGTATTATGTTTCCTTTCTTAAAACTTGTTCCAAATTTGCCAAGGTCATCAATTTTAAATCAAACCCCGGCTCAACAAACGGGCGCACATCCTCCACAATAGCATTCCAGTTTAAATTCCGCAGACGCACGCTCACATGGTCTCTCCAGTTGGCTTCGGTCAACGTTCCGCTATTCCAGTTCGTTTGAGTTAGGGCGTTATTAAGTAAAATCAGGTTTGGCTGCGGCCAGTCGGGGTCGCTAAAATACCAGAGCAAATCATAAATATCGCGTCCTTTGGCAAAGGAGCGCTGCAGGATGGCATGCAGTTTTCCGGCTAACAATGAGGCTTTGTCATGGTGCTGAAGCTGGAGCACCACAAACCGGCGTACAACCGTTGTCCTCAGGCCGGCGCCTGCTGGCGGGTTGGTATCGACTTCAATCTTGACCGCAGTGACTTCGCTGCGCTGCGGCGAAAGACCCAGCTCAAACAAAAGCCCGGGGAAGCGGATAAAGGAACTATGAACATTTTTTTGATCGTTAACTTTCAATTCAACCTGATACCCCTCCAGGGTTAATTCAGACCGAATTGCCCGCAAGTAAGAGCGAAAATCATAGTCTTTTCGGTTGCCTTCTAACGCAAAGTCAAGATCTTCTGAATATCGGCCGGAGGAATATAGAAATCGCAGCGCCGTTCCTCCATGAAAAGCGAGTGGTATCATCGCTCCCGCTCGCTGTAGCGCAGCCAGGATACGCGCCTGAAGATATTCCCTTGCAACGTTACGCCCCTGTGATGGGGTTAAAGCCTGGTTTACCAGTTCAGCCAAATAATCTTTCACAGGTCCTCGTATTCCCTTGCTTCACTATGGACTAATTGTGTGATCACTTCAACTGCCTTACGCAGCTTCGGTGTGTTAAAAATATCCGATTGCTTCTGTAAAAGATCTAAATTGAGATGATCCAGGTTTTGCGGACGGAGCTCACGCAAATATTCTGGCGTTTCTCCACCAGGCTGCAAATAAACCAGATCCAGCAGCGCTTTCTCAGGTCTGGCTACCAGCGCCTGTTGCCCGCCTAAATCGGTCATCAGATAACCAGTGAGCAAGCCAGGTTTGATATGCCGGAATTCAAAGTCTCCAAACGGTGTCTTTAAACGTTCCGGCCGCCCGGCGGTAACGCTTACAGTGGAATGGATTGTTTCCGGGATCATCTCATAAAAAGCCAGTGCTGATTGCGCGCTGACATAAGACGCTCGCTGCAGGCGGTTGGCAATCAGGAAGGCATGCGGCTTGATTTTTTGATATGGCGGGGCAACCGCATAGAGTCCTCGACGAAGTTGATAGATGCGCCCGCTCTTCGTCCAGCGGCTGATCTGTTGGCGAATAATATCTGGATTGACATTTCCCGCCAGAAGCTGGGCAGTTTCAAAGACGGGCTCATCTCCTAATAATTCGAGTAATTTCTCAAATTCCATAGCATTATATTAGCACTATTGCTATATTATTGCAATAATTTATAAATTCGAACACAGAAGAAAAAAGTAGACCACACATTCTTGTGCGGTTTAGACACCAAAGGTAGCGGGGGTTGCGATTACAATCCCCGTTAGGGGACCATGACCCCCCGCAGGGTGGGCTATAGTCCCCCGCAGGGGTATTCGAACCAAGGAAAATAAAAACCACCTTTTCAGATGGTTCTAGTAGCGGGGCTTGGACCACGGCCCCCCGCAAGGTGGGCTATAGTCCCCCGCAGGGGTATTCGAACCAAGGACCTCCGGGTTACATCGTGCCCGAAAGGGTATGAGTTCGAATCTTATTTCGCTGACTTTAGACCTTCAGGCTATCCATATCGGGTATACCTATTGATTCATGGTTAAAAAGAATCTGGCGAAGTAAAGTTCTGTCAATAATATACCACAAATCAAGAGTTGAAAGATAACAACCTTATGATCAAGAGTGGTTTCAAGCACTGCATAGCTCTCTTTGGGCACCTGCGTTTGTAGGTATTCTTTCATTTGATCGTTTGCCAGGCGTTGTTTGTCGACCACTTCCACCTGGGCAATCATCAAAACTACATAACAGAGTCTGAGATGCAAATCGATTCCAAGGTAAATGGATACATAAACGTTCCTCCTCACTGAAATTTTTTTCAATAACTCAAGTTTAGCAGAGAGGTTGGGACGCTTTCATAGTATACCCCCGAAACAGGAAAGGCGAGAGAGATGAAAAATTTGACAATCATTAGAAAACTGATCGTTCCCATGGCTGTCATATTCGCTTTTTGGGCTTTGGCAATTTAGGGCCTTCTGGCATCAAGGTATACCCAACCGCTGATCCTGTTCAGCCTGCCTATTGTCTTCCAACCAGAATTATCATATAGTATATAAAGCCATGTCCCGCCATATCATGCTTCTCCCTTCCCTAGCTTGCCAGGCACGCTGCACCTACTGCTTTGGTCCGAACCGAGGACCAACTATGCAACCGGACGTCTTCGATGCAGCCGTGGACTGGATTGACGCCTTAATTCCTCCAGGAGAATGTACTGAAATCACTTTTCACGGGGGTGAACCACTACTAGCTGGGAAGGAATGGTACAAGCGAAACCTCCCCGTTTTGCAACAGCGTTTTGAGGGAAGGCTCAAGTTGGGGATTCAAAGCAACCTCTGGCTATTGGATGATGACTTTTGTGCCCTGTTTAAAGAATACGGTGTCTCCATCGGGACCTCACTGGATGGTCCGGAACAGCTGAACGATGCCCAGCGTGGCAAGGGCTACTTTGCCCGCACCATGACGGGGATTGGCAATGCCCGCCGGAACGGAATAAATCCCGGGGTGATCTGTACGTTTACCCGCTCTTCAGCCCCCCACTACCGGGAAGTATTCGAGTTCTTTGCCAAACAGGGACTGTCATTCAGCGTCCATGAAGCCGTGTGCAAACTGGGGGATAACCACAATGAAACGACACTTTCACCCAAAGAAGCCGCTAGGTTGATGCTGGACTTGTTCGACTTCTACCTGGAGAACATCACCCGCACCCAGATCTCGACCTTTGATTTGATGGCGCGAGGGCTTTCGGCGCAGAACGGCGCCATCTGCACCTTTGGGGACTGCTTGGGAAAATATCTCACCATCGCTCCGGGCGGTGAGATCTTCTCCTGCAATCGCTTTGTCCATCACCCGGAATGGCAACTTGGTTCCGTCTTCAACTGTCCAAATATGGAGACGCTCGGCCAGTCACAAGCCTGGCAAAAGCTCCACCGGCGCGAACTGAGTGTCCGGGAGGACTGCGGCGATTGTACTCACTTTGAATACTGCAAGGGGGGCTGTCCGTACAATGCAATCACGGGCGGCACGAGCCGGCGCGATCCGCACTGCATGGTTTACCGGCAGTTGTTCGACCATATCACTACGCGTGCTCTGGATGAAGTTTTCTCCGCTGAGAATCTGGAGGCGGTCATCAAACACGGCGCCGGCGATAACGGATTAATGAGCAAAGGACGCCTGATCCAGGTGATGAAGGGCAGCGCCCACCCGCAGGAGGAGGCACGTAAGGCGCGTGAGACAGTTGCGGCGGTGGCCCTGGCCAGCAGTTCCTCGCCGGAGGAAGCGCTCGAGAAGTTGAACCTGGCTGGGATCATCACCAATCGGGGGGCTGCGCTGGGAAGCCTGCATGCCTTGCGCACGCGCTTGGATCAGCAATCCAGGCAGGGTCTGGTCAATGTGTACCTGCACGTGACCTATGCCTGCAACCTGACTTGTACGCATTGTTATGCCCGCTCCGGGCTAGGAAAATCGCCAGCGATGTGCGTGGAGAAAGTGGAACGGCTGGCGCGTGAAGCAGCTGCCGTGGGGTTCCGGAAAGTTGTCATCACAGGCGGCGAACCAATGGCACACCCCCGGCGGAACGAGTTGATTTATACCCTGGCCGGGTTGCGCAAGAATATCAAGCCGGTTCATATTGTGTTGAGGACCAACCTGGCCTACCCCCTGACACCAGACCTTGCCCACAGGCTGGCGGAGGGCGCCGATCAGGTTGTCGTCAGCCTGGACGGCGACGAGGTCAGTCACGATGCCCGCCGTGGGGCTGGAATGTACGCCCGCACGGTGAAAAACCTGCGCCTGTTGCTCAAAGCTGCCCCTGTCTCCAAAATCATTCTGACCGCAGTTTTGACTTCCGACCAGATCAATGGAACACCGGGAGAGTCGGTTCGGAAACTCGGCAAGGCTCTGGATGTCAAGGTGCGCTTCAAATCGGTCCTGCCGATTGGCCGCGGAGCTGACCTGAACCTGGCGCCCGCCTATTACAACTCGCTGGATGACGCTACAGAAGCGCTCGCCGCTACTCCTGGACCCTCAGCTACATGCGGGCTGGGGATGAACCTGTACATCGCCCCTGATGGCGAATGCTTCCCGTGTTATGCCCTGATGGGTGCTCGCTACGCCCTGGGCAACGCCCGCCAGGATGGCCTGGCGGGCGTGCTGATGAAGAATGATGCCTACCGGAAGGTCACAGTGGATAGCAACCAGAAGTGCCGAAAATGCTCGCTGCGCTACCTGTGCGGCGGCTTTTGCCGGGCGTGGAGCCGCACGGATGACTCGGACAGTTTGCCGCAAGATTGTACTGCGCTGCAAAACAGGGCGCATACCCTGCTCGCCAGCGCGCTCGAGGTATTGGGAGTATCAATAGAGCAATGGGTGAAAGCGGGATTGACGAAACCGCTGCCCACTTAAATAGCCACTATTCGAAAATTAAGGAGAGTAAAACCATGTTTATTTTTGGACCACCCAATGTTGAACATATGAAGCAAAAACGGGATGTGAAAGGACTGATCAGCGCATTGGGTTATGTAAAAGACGCAGAAGTGCGTCGTTCTGCCGCAGCAGCGCTGTGGGAAATTGGGGATGCCCGTGCCGTTGAACCGCTCATCGCCGCACTCAAGGATGAGGTGTACGTGGTGCGCATAAATGCCATTAAGGCGCTGGGGAAGATTGGCGATCCTCGCGCTGTGGTACCGCTTATCTCCGTGCTCAAGGATAGGGACACAAACGTGCGCATAGATGCCGCTGAGGCACTGGGCATGATTGGCGATGCCCGCGCGGTCGATCCGCTTATCGCCGCACTAAAGGATGAGGACATGCACGTGCGTGAGGCAGCTGCCAAGACGCTGGGTAAGTTAAAAAAACATCGTGCGGTGGAACCACTCATCACCGCACTCAAGGATAAGTACAGTAACGTATGCGAAGCAGCCGCTGAGGCGCTGGATAAGAATGGCTGGAAACCAGGCAAGGATGAAGTTGGTGCAGCTTATTGGATTGCCAAACGGAAATGGGAAGAATGTGTCAGGATTGGCGCACCTGCCGTTGAACCACTTATCGCCGCGCTCAAGGATGAGCACGTGCACAGATTTGCCGCCGAGGCATTGGGGAAGGTCGGCGATGCCCGTGCCATTGAACCGCTCATCGCCGCACTAAAGGATAAGGACATGCACGTGCGTGAGGCAGCTGCCAAGACGCTGGGATTGATTGGCGATGCCCGTGGGGTAGATCCGCTCATCGCCGCACTAAAGGATAAGGACTATCACGTGCGTGAGGCAGCCGTCAAGGCGCTGGGAAAGATTGGTACTCCAGCGGTGGAACCGCTCATCGCCGCACTAAAGGATAAGGACAAGGACGTGCGTGAGGCAGCTGCCAAGACGTTGGGATTGATTGGCGATGCCCGTGGGGTAGATCCGCTCATCGCCGCACTAAAGGATAAGGACACGGACGTGCGTGAGGCAGCTGCCAAGACGTTGGGATTGATTGGCGATGCCCGTGGGGTAGATCCGCTTATCGCCACACTAAAGGATGAGGACATGCACGTGCAAAGAGTTGCCGCCGAGATGCTGGGATTGATTGGCGATGCCCGCGCGGTCGATCCGCTTATCGCCGCACTCAAGGATGAGGACTATTACGTAGGCGAATCAGCCGCTGAGGCGCTGGGGAAGATCGGTACTCCAGCGGTGGAGCCACTTATTGATGCACTCAAGGATGAGAATACAGGGGTACGCAAAGTAGTTGTTAAGGCACTGATTAATCTATATATATCAGGACAACTTGATGAAAAGGACAAAAAGGTTATTCTTGCCCATCGACTTGAAATAAAAATTCCACATGAAGACGGACATTCTACTCTTTGTTCAGGAGAACACGTCGATCATGCTAGTGTAGAATTCCCTTTATGAGGTCACCCAATGTGTGTCATACCCACCCTGTCTCACTGAAAGGACAATACCTCTTCCTCTGTAGAAGTAGATTCTTGCTGCTCAGCATATGATAGACACTGCAGGGTTCTGTAGAGTAAAGGTTGGAGAGGAGATTCCTGAAACACCGGATAAAAATGAAAATCGTTGATCGTAACAAATAATAAGGAGGCAGTTATGGGACTCTTTGGTCCACCCAATGTTGAGAAGATGAAAACCAGGCGCGATGTTGATGGGCTTATTAAAGCGTTGAGCTACCAAAAGTCTGGGAAATTTCGCCAGCAAGCCGCCTGGGCGCTGGGCGTGATTGGCGATGCCCGCGCGGTGGAGTCGCTCATCGTCGTACTCAAGGATAAGGATGCGTGGGTACGCAGGGTAGCCGCCGAGGTTCTGGGGAAGATTGGCACTCCAGCGGTGGAGCCGCTCATCGCCGCACTCAAGGATGAGGATGTGCACGTGCGCGAAGCAGCTACTGTGGCGTTGGGGAAGATTGGTGATTCCCGCGCGGTGGAACCGCTCATCACCGCACTCAAGGATAAGGATCCCATGGGGCGTGCAGAAGCTGCAAATACGTTGGGCGAGATCGGTGATGCCCGCGCTGTCGAGCCGCTCGTCGCTATGCTAAAGGATGAGCATATGCCCGCAGCCGCCTCTGCACTTGATAAACTTGGCTGGAAACCGGGAAAAGATGATGCCAGTATAGCTTATTTTATTATCAAACAAAACTGGGAAGAATGTGTTAGGATAGGCGCTCCAGCCGTTGAGCCGCTCATTATCGGACTAATCGCCGTACTAAGGGGTAGTAACTGGGGAGCGCGCATTAAAGCCATTGAGATGTTGGGAGAGATTGGCGATGCCCGCGCGACGGAGCCGCTTATCGCCGCGCTCGAGGATCGGGACGGGGACGAGAACTTGCGCAATAAAGCCACTGAGGCTCTGGCAAAGATCGGCGATGCCCGCGCGGTGGCGCCGCTTATCACCAGGCTCAACCATCGTAACGAGGAAGTGCGCCAGGCGGCGGCTGAATGGCTGGTCAAAATTGGTAAGCCTGCCGTGGAGCCGCTCATCACAAGGCTCAACCATCGTGACGAGGAAGTGTGCCAGGCGGCGGCTGAAGAGCTGGTTAAAATCGGTAAGCCTGCCGTGGAACCGCTCATCGCCGCCCTCAAAGATAAGAATGTGTCTGTACGGGATGGTGCGGTTGAGGTGTTGGGTAAGATTGGCGACACGCGAGCTGTAGAGCCGCTCATCGCTGCTCTAAAGGGTAACTATTTTGGTATGAGAGAGGCGGAGGCGCTGGGCTTGATCTGCGACGCGCGCGCAGTAGGGCCGCTCATCACATCCCTCGAAAGTGACGATCTGCGTGTGCTCAAGGCAGCGCATGAGGCGCTGGTCAAGATCGGTGCTCCAGCCGTGGAACCGCTCATCGCCGCCATCAAGGATAGCGACAAGGATGTCCGCCAGCGGGCGGTCGAGGTGTTGGGTAAGATTGGCGACGCCCGCGCGGCGGAGTCACTGATCGCCGCCCTCAAGGATAGCGACAAGTCTGTACGCCAAGCAGTGGCTGTAGCGCTGGATCAACTCAGCTGGCGCCCGGGTAAGGATGAAAACGGAGCATGGTATTGGATCGCCAAACAACAATGGGATCAATGCATTAAGATCCGCCTTCCAGCCGTGAAGCCGCTCCTCGCTGCCCTCAAGGACAACGATAAGGATATTCGCCAGGAGGCGGCCGGGGAGTTGGATCAACTTGGATGGCGCCCGGGTAAAGATGAAAATGGTGCACGGTACTGGATCGTAAAGCGGAAATGGGATCAATGCAGTGAGATCGGCGCTCCAGCCGTGGAGCCGCTTATCGACGCTCTCAGGGAAAACGATCTGAAGGTGCGCCAGGTGGCTAAGAATGCGCTAATCAAGCTTGGAATGCCTGCCGTGGAGCCGCTCATTATCGCCCTCAAGGATAGCAATCAGGATGTGCGCCAGGTGGCGGCCTGGGTGTTGGGACAGCTTGGCGATGGGCGCGCCGTGGAATCGCTTATCGCCGCTCTCAAGGATAGCTGCTTTGGGGTACGCCATCCTGCGGCTGAGGCGCTGGGCCAGCTCGGCGACAGACGTGCCGTGGAGCCGCTTATTGCCGCTCTCAAGGATCGCAACAAAGATGTGCGCCAGATGGCGGCTGAGACGTTGGACAAACTCGGCTGGCGCCCGGGCAGTGATGAAAATGGAGTATGGTACTGGGCTGCCAAGGGACAATGGGATCAATGCATTGAGATTGGCGTTCCAGCCGTGCAGCCGCTCATCGCCTGCCTCACGCTCTATGATCAGGATTCGGCACGCGCTGTCGCTCGTATCTTAGTCGGCATGTACCGGACAGGTTCACTGGGTGAAGGACAAAAAAGTCTTATTCTGGCCCAGCGTTATGTGATTACCAGTCATACTGATAAGCCAAGCGCCAGTTCTATTGACCGTTGCGATGGTTCGCACAATGATTCCCCACATACAGACCAGGGCCTCAGCGTAGATTTTCCGCTATGAGCAATCAGTCCATTATCGTCCTCACCGGTGGCCCGTGCGGGGGCAAGACCACCCTGATCAACGAGTTATCAAGTGATCCGGCTTGGGCCGGGCGTTTCGCTGCTTTACCAGAGGCCATCTCTTTGATGGGCACGTTGGGTATTTCCTCAAGTGAAAAGCTATTCCAGCGCGTGATGGTACACACGCAAATGGCCCTGGAGGATGGCTTGGTTCGGGTTTTGGACCCTGATCATAAGCGTCTCATCCTGTGCCATCGCGGCAGCCTTGATCCGCTGGCTTACTGGCTGGATCGCGGCTGGCCGAAAGAGGAGTTCTTTGAGTATACCGGGACAACACGCGAAATGCATTATCGGCGCTATACCGGAGTCATCCACCTGGTCACCGCTGCGGATGGCGCTCAACATGCTTACCGGCACTGGCCGGATACCCACCGTCCGGAGACTACCGGGCAGGCCATCCGGCTGGACCGGCTGCTGCAGAAAGTATGGAGTGGGCATCCGCGTTACTTTAAGATCGGGAACGAAGACTGCGATTGGCCCGCCAAAGCGCAAAAGGCGCGGGAAATTTTGGTGAAGTTGTACGGTGAAATTTGAGATGAGTATTTTGGGGAGTGTTCCTTTCGCACCCCTTTTATAATCCAAGGTTAATCACAAGGTCATCACTACCCAGCTCATATCAAGAAGGCACAGGAACCGAAGAGGATAGACGATGCCCAGCATTCCCGCTTTGAGGCCGCTTTTTGGTCTCCTCGATTTCCCACATCAGGTTCTTGACTGTTTGCTTGGTTTCCACATCTGCGCTAGGAGAAAAAGGGATGAACTTGATGAGGTCTCGCGCCTGTCGGAGTATATCCTTCACCTGCGCGACATAAGTTAGGTCCAGAAACGTGCCCGCAATACCAGCAGGTAACTGTCGGGCTTTCTGGATCAACTCATTTGCTTTTTTCAAGCGTTCTTCGGTTGTGATCAGGCATGACATAAAAAGTCTGCCGGGTTATTGAATGTTTCTTCACGAATAGAATATCACATTCAATGTTGGTGGTGCGATGCTTGACTTTTCAGCAATTCCGATCAAAAAAAGCCCTCATCATTTGAGTGCTTCAGGTGATCGACCGAGGACTTGAACCCCGAACCAACTGATTAAGAGTCAGTTACTATTGGTATCCACAATGTATCGGTGGTATTGAACCCGAAAAGATTATAAGGAGACTTTGGATAGCGATATCGGGATTACAACCTAAGACCTGAGGGTTATGAGTCCTAATTCTAATACCGCAATAAAAAACCACCTTTTCAGGTGGTTTTTCGTAGCGGGGGTTGGACTATAGCCCCCCACAGGGTGGGTTCGATCCAAAAAGAAGCCCCTTTTCCAGGCGCTTCTTTCGTTTTAGTAGCGGGGCTTGGATTCGAACCAAGGACCTCCGGGTTATGAGCCCGACGAGCTACCGCTGCTCTACCCCGCAATAGTGAAAGGCAATAATACCATGCCGCCAGCGGTATTGTCAAGGCGGGCGCCTTAATTCTCTTATAAATCGCTGATACCATTCTCCGCGCCCCGCTTGCTATGATACACATATACCAATAAAAAGGATTTCCTGTGGCGTTACTTGCTGAATTAAAGTGCACGGTCTGCCAGGCGGACGATCTTCCAATGGATGATGTTGAAATTCAGGAAAAGCTCATTGCCCTGCCGGGCTGGTCGGTAAAGGATGAGAATGGCGTTAAAAAGTTATTTCGCCTCTTTAAGTTTAAGGATTATCTCTCCGCGCTGGCTTTCACCCAGGAGATTGGCGCCCTGGCCGAAGAGGAAGGGCACCACCCCGCGCTGATCACCGAATGGGGCAAGGTCACAGTGGTCTGGTGGACGCACAAGATCAGTGGCCTGCATAATAATGATTTTATTATGGCTTCCAAGACTATCTTACTTTATGTGTAGGACTTTATTGCAGGTTACTTTCGAAGGTGTCTTCAAGAGAAGACGCCGAAGATACTTTAACCACAAGGACATGAGGTCCTTGTGGTTAAAGTACATCATGGCCGCTAAAACTGATTTAATTCAATCATAACCTTAATTACGGGTAACTTTCGTCGCCCTCTACAGGAGTAGAGGGTGACGATACTGTAATCACATGGGCATCAAGCCCTTGAGATTACAGCATATTATGGCTGCCAAATCCAACTTACTTTATGCGTAGGATTTTATAGCAGGTTACTTTCGAAGGCGTCTTTAAGAGAAGACGCCGGAAACAAGTCCAGAGCGAAGCGCAATTGCCCAGAGCGAAGCGTGGGGTGTGATACCATGACCACAATGGTATCCTGAAATTGTGGTTACGGTAGGTTGGTTTTTACTTAATAAAGAGAACTAATCTAGAAAAGCTTGTGCCCATAATTCTATACACAGCAATCCCCACACGCTGCGCCCGAAGGCGCGTTCTGTCTCAAGCAGAGGCACCACTTTTTGCGGGTCAAACCAGCCGCGCTGGCGCGCTGCCTTACCCGTCAGTGTCTCGCGTACGAACCCCCTCACCGGATCGCGCCGGTACCATTCGCTCAACGGCACCGGAAAGCCCATCTTGTCGGTCCGTTCCACCACGCCGCTGGGCAGTAGGTGGCTCACCACCTTGCGGAAAATGTGCTTGGATCTCCCGCCTTCAAACTTCACCTTGGGCGGCATGCTGGCCGCCAGCTCCACAATGCGGTGGTCCAGCAGCGGCACGCGTGATTCCAACGAGACCGCCATGCTGGTGCGGTCTTCCACCTGCAGCAGTGCGGGCAGAAGCGTCAGTATGTCAAAGCGCGTCATCTTGTTAATGTACGATTGCAGCCCGCCGGAGTTGAACACATCCGCGAAGGCGCTGAAGGGGTCATAACCCGGCGTGGCCTCCGCCAGCCCGGGCGACAGCAGCCCGCGCAATCCCGCCCCGCGGTCTATCAGCCTGAAATAGCGTTTATCCTGGCTGCCAAACAACCCCTCTTTCCAGAAGTCGCGCAGCATGGGCTCGTAGCCCTGCAGCTGCGTCAGGTTAGGCAAAATGGTGTCAAAGCGCACTACGTATTTCTCGTCTTCCTGCGTGCCCTGGATACCCCCGCGGATACACTCCTCAAGGTAAGCCACCAGGTAGCGGGTGTACCCGCCGAACACTTCATCCGCCCCCTGTCCGCCCAGCACCACCTTGACATTCTTTTTGGCCAGGCGTGAGACCATCAACTGCGGGAACAGCCCCGGCCCGGCCGCGGGTTCGTCCATGGCGCGCATCAGCCCAGGCATCTCGTCCACAAACTGGCGCTCGTCCGGGTACACCTCATGGTGAATGCTGCCCGCCTGCTGCGCGGCCATGCGCGCGTAGCGCGTTTCATCGTATTTTTCGCCGTCTTTGAATCCGCCCGAAAAGGTGTGGATGGGCGCGTCCAGCAGTGAAGCTGCCAGGCAGGTGACGGTGGAGGAATCCAGCCCGCCGCTCAGGTGGGCGCCCACCGGCACGTCGGCGCGTAACTGGATGCGCACCGCGTCTTCCAGCAGGCGCATCAGTTTGAATTCAAAGTACTTGGGGGTGTGGTCGGTGTCCACTTTAAAGTCCAGCGCCCAGTATTTCTGGATGCGCGCCTGCCCGTTGCTTTCAACACTCATCCAGCAACCGGGTTCCAGCTTGCGGATGGCTTTGAACAGGGTTTTGTCCTCAAGGCAGAGCTGGAAGGTCAGGTATTCCACCAGCCCGTCCGGGTTAAGCTCTGGTTTCACAACCCCGCTTTGGAACAGCGCCTTGATCTCGGAAGCAAAGGCAAAGCTGCCCGCGTCCTGATAAAAGTAAAAAGGTTTGATACCCAGCCGGTCACGCGCCGCGAACAGCCTGTGCTCAACCTTATCCCAGATGACAAAGGCAAACATACCGTTCAGCTTCTTTACCGCCTCCGGGCCGTCGTCCATGAAAAGCCGCAGGATGACTTCGGTGTCAGAATTGGAGAAAAACTTGCAGCCCTTGCCGGCCAGTTGCTGGCGCAGTTCCAGATAATTGTAGATTTCGCCGTTGTAGATAATATGGTAGCGCCCGCTCTCGTCCGTCATGGGTTGGTGCGCCGCTTCCGAAAGGTCAATGATGCTCAGGCGCAGGTGCCCCAGCCCCAGGTTTTTGTCGAACAGAAAGCCGGCGTCGTCCGGCCCGCGGTGCTCGATGGATTTGGCCATGCGCCGCAGGGCGCCCTCATCCACACCGCGCGCTTCATCATAATGGTAGATTCCGCAGATGCCGCACATGGGGTTACAGGTTGATCCTCGAAGCCGTCCTGCGCCGCTTCAGCGCGTCCAGCTTATACTGGCTTACTGCCTTGGCCGGGTCTGCGCGGTATAGCTTGCGCAGCCCGCGGTACTGGCTGCGCCATCCGCCCAGCGGCCACCAGTAGAGCAGCGCCATGATGAAATAACCCAGCATGGTCAGGCTGCCCACCATTTTGCTGCTACCTTTCTTCTGGTCGTAGCGCAGCACAAACGGCACCTCCGCGAAGCGGCAGCCGAGAATATTGAGCTTGACAATGATCTCCAGCGTGGAGGTGAAGCCCATTCCCCGCATCTGGATAAAGTTGTTGCCGTAGATATCCAGCGCGTCTTTGATCACCCTGGCGCGGTAGGCGCGGTAACCGCAGGAGTAATCGCTCACCCCGCGAATTCTGAACATCAGGCGCATGAAAATATTGGCAGAACGGCTGATGAACGTTCGATAGCCGTCCACACCCAGCTGCCCACCGCCCGGCTGGAAGCGTGAGGTGTTGACCACATCGTAGCCTTCCTTAAGTTTCTCGATCAGGTCGAACAGGTATTTGGGTTCGTGGGTGTCGTCGCCTTCAATGCGCACGACAAAGTCGTCCGGCTGAGCTTTCCAGGCGATGAACTCAAACCCGTCGCGCTCCGTCTCGCCAAGCCCGCGGTTGATCGGGTGCCCGACGATATCCAGCTTGAAATTACCGGCATATCTTTCCAGTATCTCGCTGGTATTATCTGTGCTGCCGTCATTCACCACCACCAGGCGGTAATCCACACCCGCCAGGGCTTTTTCCATCTTCTCCAGCAGCCTAGGCAGGTCGCGCTGTTCGTTATAAGCGGGTAATAATATCCAGATCATTCCTTCATCCTACGCGCTGAAATCTCCCAGCCGCACCAGCTCAAACCCGGCGGCCTTCAACGCGGCTTTATCCCACAGGTTGCGCCCGTCGACCAGCAGCGGTCTTGCCATTTGTGATTTAAGTTTTTCAAAGTCCAGAGTCTTGTATTCAGAGTGCGCGGTCATCAGCACTACCGCATTGCATTTGTGTGCCAGCGCGTAAAGGTCACCGGAGTATTGTGCTACAAATGGGTCATGCCCCGCTGCCTCGGCGCCTTCCGCTTCCAAAAGGCGTAGTAAATAATCGCTAGGCGAGTTGCGCGTATCGTCCGAATTTTCCAGGTACCCGTAACCCAGAAGCAAGATCTTCTTACCTTTCACGCCCCCCAGCGCATCCTTCAACAGGCGCAGCATATGGCGCGGCATCTCGCTGTTAATCGCCCGCGCGGCGGGGATCAGGCGCACGTCCATGGCCATCCCGCGCACGGCACTGGCCAGCA
>Ga0315274_10006309_pt1 | contig 17276 bp, 11 predicted proteins | sample YL17G02_20_MG_FD_203700 | JGI IMG/M metagenome (GOLD analysis project Ga0315274, IMG submission 203700) | Sediment microbial communities from Yellowstone Lake, YNP, Wyoming, USA - YL17G02_20 | ecosystem: Environmental > Aquatic > Freshwater > Lake > Sediment | place: USA: Wyoming | collected...
TCTGAACTTTCCTTTTTGCGGCTTGCGTTTTTCGTCGACAGCCAGATCGGCCAGGTGCTTCAAGAATCGGATCAGATACTCGGTCTGCTCTCTGGAGATAGCCGGCTGTTTTAGAGCTACGCCGTCTATGTAGTAAGTCACGTCGTAATTCTGTGACGCCGGGGTAAAAGCAATGGTGTTTGCCCTTCGCCAGGCGGCGTCCTTCAGGACTTCATAAGCTGTCCTGAAGCCGAAGAAGTCCGGCGTTTTAGGGGCAGGCATGGGAACTTCGTTGTTGTTGGCGGTTATGAAAAAAAAGCCCTGCAGCTCTTCCAGCTTCTTATCTTTGTGGGCGAACAAGCTCTTGATGTGGTCGGCGGTGAGAACGCGGTCGAAATCCAGAACTCTGGCGTTGCGGTGCTTCACATAAGCCAGCCCCGTTGCTGCGACGGCGATTATGTAAAGGAGCATGCCGATTATGAAGATGGGCACAAGCATCCAGATTATGATTGCTGCCGCGGCTGCGCCGAAGATAATGCCCGCCCAGGAAGCGGCGCTCGCCTCCAGCGCCTTGGCGTCCTGGTACGCCCAGTTAAGCAGCGGCAGCCACAGCAGAAGGAACGCCACAAAGATTATGAATTTGATTACGGATATGTAGCCCCCATATTGGATGGCCAACAATACTGAGTCAGGCATAAAATGCTCCGTGACTTTATTTTTAGGAGAACCCCTTAGTCAGCTGGGGGGATAATATTTAGCCCCGGAATCCTTCGACGCAGCTCAGGACAGGTTTATTGCGGGGGTTTTTCATAAGATACCTTCGGCGGTAGTTCTGATGCCCTTTAGCGCCATTTTCAGCTCGTCCTTGTTAGGGGCGTATTTGTATGCGTCCTTGGGGTCGACAGAACCGTTCTTCACCAGCTCACAAAGGGTGTCGGTAAAGTCCCGCATACCTTCCTGCACACAACTGCGGATAACACTGGGTAAATCATTTTCGCGTCCTTCCGAGATCAGTTTCCTGACCGCTGCGTTTGCAAGAAGAATCTCGACCGCAGGCACCCTGTCGATGCCTTCCCTGATTGACGGCAGCAGCACTTGGCTTACAATTGCCTTGACTGCTAAACTTAGAGTCTGCCTGGTAAGGTCTCTTTCTGCCGGGGGGAACAGGTCCAAGATGCGGTGGATGGCCTGCGAGGCATTGGCGGAGTGCAGCGTTCCGAAAACAAGATGACCCGTCTCAGCGGCTCTCATGCCGGCTGCTACGGTTCTGGCGTCGCGCATTTCGCCGATGAATACAACATCCGGGTCCTGGCGCATCAAGTATTTTAGAGCATCGTCATAGTCCGGCACGTCAATACCGATTTCTCTTTGCGAGACTATTGCCTTTTGGTCCTTAAAAAGATACTCGATGGGGTCTTCGATCGTAACTATATGGCACGAGCGCGTACGGTTTACATGGTCTATCATTGAAGCGATGGTGGTGGTCTTGCCGCAGCCGGTAGGTCCTACCACCAGCACAAGGCCCTGGTTGGTGTCGGCTATTCTTTCCAGTATCGGCGGCAGGTGCAGCTCCTGGAATGACGGCACAAACGCGCTGACCCGTCTGGCTGCCAGACTAATCATGCCGCGCTGCCGGAATACATTTATTCGGAAGCGGTGCTCATCACCGATTTCGTGGGCGAAATCAAGCGTGCCGTGTACGAGGAAAAACTCCTTCTGGATAGGGCTGAGTATCTCGAATATCATCTCTTCGAGTTTTACTTGGGTCATTACTTCGCCGGTCGTGCTTTTTAGCTGCCCTTTGTGGCGCAATTTTGCCGGCTGGCCGACCTTCAGGTGCAGGTCGTTTGCCTGCGTCTTGATAGCGGCCCTGAAGTACTTGTGCAATTGCGGCTCGTGGTCCAGCGCTATATGCGTATCAAGCGGTTGTCCGGGACTCATAATTACTGCTAACTCCAATGCTTACAAACCAACCTTATTATAGGATTTCGCGGCAAATTGTCAAGCCGGATTTGTCTCTTGCGCCCCTGCCCGCGCAGGGGTCCGCCTGTGGGGGTCGTGCCTGCGAAGGCAGGCAGCGGGGATCAATTATCGGCTTGCAGACCGGCGCGAGCACCTGCCGGACTTCGGCGAGCTCAGTCGAGTCGCAGCCTCAAGAAGTCCTCAGCCCTTAATTCGGATAGGCTGTCGACTATCAGGTCCGCTTTTTGCAGATCAGCCCGGCTTCGGCTGGTGGTAACTGCTATTACCGGCATGCCTGCAGCTTTGGCAGCTTCGACTCCTTGCACCGCATCTTCCACTACGACGCATCGGCTCGGCGGCAACGAAAGTTTCTCAGCGGCCTTGAGAAAAGTCTCCGGTGAAGGCTTGCCCTTGCTAACCTCTTCTTTGGTAATATGTGCGTCAAAATAATGCCGCAGGTTCAGCCGTCTGAAAATAAGCTCCAGATTGTCCCTCGGCGCGGAAGAGCCAATCGCCAGAAGAAAGCCTCTGTTTTTTAGCTCATCCAGCAATTCTCTTACCCCCGCCGGCAAGGTCAGCTTCTGCCCGATAAGCTCACGATAGCGTTTTTCCTTCCACTGCGACATGCGTTCGATTTCCTGCGCAGGCAACTGCGGTCCGAGCAACATTGAGAGTATTTGATAATTCTGCATCCCGAATGTGCTGTAAAAGAACTCATCGGACATTTGGAAGCCTTCTTTGTCGGCGAGCTCGTACCATGCCTGCCGATGGGCCCAGCCTGTGTCCACCAGAACGCCGTCCAGGTCAAAGATAACGCCCTTGCCTGTGTCGGTCGAGGTCATTTTATCGTGTGAGCCTTTTTGGTATAAGACACTATTGTGGCAGTTCATCTTAACCATTCAGTGGGCCCGGTCAAGGGACAACGCCCTGAAGGTGGGGCTAAAATAACAGGGGCCTGTACCGACTGGTCGATACAGGTCCCACGTTGACGTAAAACTGTAAGGTACGCTGGGCATACCTTATTCACTTACGGCTGCGGCCAAAGAAGCTCGTCGAGCCAGGCATCCGCGAGGATAGCAAAGTCGGCAAAGTTGACCTTGTTATCGTTGTTCAAATCGACCGCCGGCTCGGCAAGGTAGAAGACTTCAGCCGCCGATAGAGCGTAGTCGTAGATGCGGATTTCATCGAGGTCGCCGTTGAACGGATTGCCGCCGTTCTGCTCACAAGCACCGAACACGACAGTCGCTTGGGTATCCGAGCCAAACGAGAAGCTGCCGGAACCTGTTGGCCTGCCATTGACATAGAATGTGGCGGTCGTCCCGTTGAAGGTGGCGGCAACGTGCGCCCATTCGCCTATCGGCAGGACAGGATCACCGTCAGGTGGATTGCTGCCCTCGCGGAAGAAGCCGAGCGTGCCGTTATCAACGTTGGCCTCGATCTGCCACATCATATCAGCGGCAGCCCAAGTGTCTCTCTTGGCGATCAACCCCTGGTACAAGCCGGAGAGCCCATTCCATTTAGCCCACAGCGCGACAGTGAGCTGGCCGGTTGCCGCGGAAGGATTGAAGGTTCCGCAATCGACATAATCGTCGACGCCATCGAATTGTGCCGCCTGGCCTCTTGCCGGATCGGTGATTATGGCTGCGCCGTTGCGAGGGTCACCATTCTGCAAGCCGGTGTAGCTGGAGGTGTCGTTGAAGTTGCCGTCCAGCGTGTAGTGGGCTACCAGCTTAGCATCGTTCGGTGCCGTTGCCGTAGCGAGCCAATTGTTTGCTATAATCTGCAGATCAAGATAATCGACCACGCAGTTGCCGCTCAAGTCGGCAGCCGGCTTCAAGACTGATGCGATACATCTGGGCAGATACAGGCGAATATCATCAATATATATGGTGCCCGTACCACCGGCCTTGGGACTAACCCGGTTGCCCAGGCCGATATACATCGTTTTCACGCTGGCTAGATTGAGCCCGGCACTAATGAACTCTTTCATGTCGATGTTCCACTCCTGCCAGCTATTTGAAATCGCCGCATCGGGATTTGCGTTGGTGACGACCTTGGTTCTGCCGAGACTATCTTTGACGGCCACGTACAATGGTTCGGCAGAGTTATTCGGATCGCCATGAAACCACAGGGTCAATGCTTTGACGCCTTTTGTGGTCCAATTCTGTGGCGTGGTCCACTCGCGTTGTGTTTCTGAGTAGCGTGCTTTGCCGCCCGTACCGGAGTTGTCGTAAGCGAGCGGCATTGACTGCTTGCCGCTATGAACGATAGTCTGCTCAGCGAATGGTGCCTGGGCGTAACCCACAGCCGAGCCGGTGCCGTTGCCGCCGTAGCCGGGCGCGGGTTCGGTGTAGCCCCATCCGTCCAGCCAGGTCCTGAATATTCTATTGGCGACATCGTCCGTGTACTGCTCAAAGTCGTCCACAACAATAAAGTTGGCGGTGGTAAAGCTCCAGACGGCGCCCTCCCACGGACTTGCCGCCTCAAGGTCGTTGACCTCGTCGATGCGCCAGTAGTAGGTCTTGGCCCATTCCAGCGGAACCTCGGGAAGGATGAAACCGGTAGCGTCAAGATTCTGCCGGCCTCGATAAATGCCTGCGGTTGTGGTATTGGCGTTGGCCACAGCCTGCTCGTTCGTGCCGAAATACACATCGTGCTTAGCGGCTTTCTCTCCCGCCTTCCAGCTAAGCGCAGTCGTTTGGCTCACATCTGTTGCCCGATTGGACGGTTTCGGACCAAGCGCCCATAAGGCCTCGAAAGGCTTCATGTAAGTGCCGGCGATGACCGCTCGTGTCGGGACGCCGGGGCCCTGCCAGGCTGCCGAACAATTGTCGCCGCCTTCACCTTCCTTCCACAACGCCATAATGTAGTACCTGTCAGCCTGCAGCGTTATCGGCAGGGACTGCTGGCTGGGATATTTCTCCCACTGGTGGGCGCCGGTGTAATCCGGCACACTGGCAATTAGAACCGCGTTGGCCGGGTCGTCATCCGTGCTCAGCCACAGCTCGGTTTGGTCGTCGCCGGCGACCCAGAACGTATAGTCGCCTGCGACCGGCACGTGCAGCCAGCCGTGAAGCCGGCCGCCATAATTGTCGCCGCGGTCCGCCGAATCGAACGACGTCAGGTCATCGCTTAACGTTGGGTTGCCTGGGAAGTTGATGTTATTCTTGAGCGCGTTCAAATCAGTGCCGGAGATATTCTCCCATATTTCGCGCCGGACCTTACCCAGCCCGGGCAGAGTAGTGGTAAAACCCCAGACAGGCCCTCTGTTTATGGGGGCAACGGCATCGAATTCATCGACCCGCCAGTAATAATCGGTGTTAAGTGCCAGCGTAGGGGGCGTGTAATTCGTTACTAGTGTTCCTTGCGGACCGCGGTATATGCCGGTTGTGTCGGATGTGTTGGCGTTCTTGACCGCGTCGAGGCTGGTGCCGAGGTACACATGGTGCAGAATTGCGGCAAGACCCGCAGACCAGCTCAGAGTCGCGCTGGTATCCACGTACTTGGCGCCGTCAGCCGGATCTGGCTGCCAGGCGTTCTTGGGAGGAATCGTAAAGCTCCAGACCGCACCTCTCCAGGGACTAGCCGGGTGCGTGGCACTGACCTCATCAATCCGCCAGTAATAGGTCTTGCCTATCTGCAAATCCGCCGCCCAATAAACCGTGAAGGTCTGTATGCCCTTGTCGGTGGAGGCGGTGCCGTTGTACACGGCATCGTAGTTGTCGCCAAAAAACACGTGGTGCGAGTCTGCAAAAGCTCCGGCCGTCCAGCTCAGGGCGAGCGACGTCTGGCTAACCTTCTCGCCGTCGAGCGGCTTGGGGTTGCTGGCCCCATATTTGGCAGCAAGGGCCTTAATCTCGGCAGCACTGAGGGCGTTATTGTACAGGCGCACCTCATCGAGGGTGCCGTAGAAGCTGTTCCAGCCGCTGCCCTCGACGCATCCGAAAGCAATCGCGGCATCGGTTTTTGGGCCGAACGAGAAACTGCCCCTGCCGGTCTCCTCACCGTTGATGTAGAAAACGGAAGTGGTGCCGTCGAAGGTTGCAGCCACGTGCGCCCACTGTCCTATAGGCAGAATTCGGCCCCCGGCCCAGGGGTAGCTGCCGCCACGGAAGAACGAAATCTGCTGGCTGTCCCGGTTGATTTCAATGCACCACATCATCTGTGCGCCCTGGTCGTCCCAGCCGTCTCTCTTGCCGATTACGCCCTGGTACTCACCGGACATGGGTCCCTCGTATCTTGCCCAGAGGGCGACGGTCAGTTGGCCCGTTCCGGCAGAAGGGTTCCAGGTGCCGCAGTTGACCCACCCGGATGCCGGGCTGTGCCCCTCATAGTAAAGTGCCTTGCCATAGCCGGGCGGTCCATCCACCCAGGTGGGCGTACCCTGAATGGTGCCGTTATGGTTCTTGCCGGATGCGTCTGCGGCAGTGGCGCCTGCGCCCTCATTCAGCGGATAATACGCAACCAGTTCGGCGACAGCCGTGTTCACCGCCGTCAACGACGCCAACACCAAAAACAAATAAAACAGTTTCTTGTTCATAATGTGCCTCCTTCTGAAAGAGTTGAAGATTGACAATTGCAGCTGGACAAATTCCACTTTACCCTCACTTCCTTCCTTCGAACCCCACGTGAAACGTGGGGCTAAATATTTAGCCCCGCAATTTATTGCGGGGTCCAACACCATTTATACCAGATTATCGGCCTTTATTTCAAGAGAAATTTAGCGGACTGAACGCAAATCGGGGTCCATACCCATCGGCATGGACCCCGAATTGATGCGTAGTAGTCTGCGGAGTGCGCTTATGCCTACGGCCAGAGCAGCTCATCCAGCCACATATCTACCAGCAGAGCATAATCCGCCAGATTGATCGTGCCGTCATCGTACATATTCATGCCAGCATCCTGCGGTGTCAGCAGCAGATATAGCGGCTGGCTAAACGTGCCGGTTCTGCCGGCAAGGTCGGCTACCTCAGCCTGGGATAGCGCTCGGTTGTAGATCCGCACATCGTCAATCAGGCCGTCAAAGTAGTTATTGCTCCACACACCTATCGCAAAGGGCCGAGTATCTGCGGTGTCCAGCATAGCTATCTGGCTTCCGACCAGCTCGCCGTTGGCATACGCCCAGCTCTTATCTCCGCCGGCAGCGCCCTCATATACCAGTGCAAAATGCACCCAAACGTTGGCAGAAGGATATGTGAAGTCGAAGTCGTAGACGGGGTAGCCGTAACGCTGTACTCGCCAGGTATTAGGCTGAGTCATCGTCCTTACGGAGAAGTTCTGGCTGTTGACATTGTTGCCCATGTCGAAGATGCCGCCGTTATTAAAGCTGCGTGCATACGCCCAGGCGGTGACGGTCTTGGGCGAATTGCCGTCGATGCCAAGGTCAGTAGCGTTAACGTCGGTTGCAACAAAATCGCCGATACCATCCAGGTCAATTGCCTGGCCAACCTTGCCTGTGGTGTAGCTCCGGCTGCGTACTGCGGTGCCGTTGTGGCCGCCGACACTGTCGTTGGCGTTGCCGTCCAGCTTGTAATGGGCAATCAGGCCGGCAGTGCTAACAGCTGCCGGCGTAACATCGTAAGCGCTCTTCAGCCAGTTGTTTGCTATTATCGCAAGGTCAGGATAGTCAACCGTGCAGTTGTTGCTGAAATCGCCCGTCGGTTTTGCCAGCGAAGCAACGCATCTGGGCCTATAAAGCCTGATGTCATCGACGTACAAGTAACCTGTGCCGCCGGCCTTCGGACTGCTTCTGTTACCGAGGCCAAGATACATCTTCTTGATGCTCGCAAGGTTCAGACCGGCATTTCTGAACTGCTGCAGGTCAATGTTCCACTCCTGCCAGGCAGTTGATAGCACTCCATTGAGATCGGGGTGGTTTACCACGTGAACCTTGCCGGTGCTATCCTGGAGTGCCACATACAATGGCTCAGCCATGTTGCTGATTATGCCGATGTCCTGCGACTGCCACCCGCCGGTAACCGCGCCGGTAGTAATCACATCGGAGAATTCGGCCACACAGGTTGCACCGCTACTGTGGCTGGTCAGGGACAGACCTATATAGACGTCCCCTTGCATGGTGATGTTAATAGGCGTGCCAATTTGTGTCCAGGTATTGCCGTCGGCGGAATAATAGGCCGTAAAGTTGCCGGCAGCGTCGCGTTCCAATTTGATCCATTGTGGTGTGACGATTCCGGTCTGCTGCACACTCGTACTGTCCAGACCCGCAGTGGACCGATACTGCAAGGAGACGCCCTGACCGGGGGTAATGACCATCATCGCGTGCACAGAGTTCGCATCCAGCGTCTGGCGAATCATAACGCCCGCCTTGGCCCAGGCGTTGGAGTTAGTGACCCGCAGCGCCTTTACTACGATAGTGCCGGCGCCGGAAAGTCGCTTGTAGACATAGTGGAACTCATCGTGCAAACCCCACTCCCTCGCTCTTTTGTTATTCCAGATATCTGTGCCGCGGGCCGTTATCGTGTAAATACCCGTTGCTGCGTCATAACCGAAGCTGCCATAAGACTTTGTCAGGCCTCTAAACCACAGCGTGAGCGCCTTAATCCCGATTCTATCGGGAGTCCAATCCTGCGGGGATGCCCACTCGCGTTGCGTCTCTGAATAACGGGCTTTGCCGGTTGAGCCATCGTTGACATACTGAAGGGGCATCGACTGTCTGCCGTTACGAATGGTGGTCAGCTCGGCAAAAGGCGGTTTGGCGTAACCTACAGCCGAGCCGGTGCCGTTGCCGGCGTAACCTGGCGCAGGCTCGGTGAATCCCCAGCCGTCCAGCCAGGTCTGGAATATCCTGCTGCCGACATCGTCGGTGTAGGCCTCAAAATCGTCCACGATGAGATAGTCGCCCAGCGTAAAGCTCCAGACTTTGCCTTTGCTAATTGTGGCGTCGGCCTTGTACTCATCGACCCGCCAGTAGTACGTCTGACCCTCTTGGAGAGCTTCGGGGGGTGTATAACTGGTAGAAGCCTGCCGGCCTCGATATATGCCCGTCGTATCGGATGTGTCTGCGGCGGTAATCCCGACAAGTCGGGAATCGGCGCCGAAATACACATCGTGCTGAGCCGCATTATCGCCCGGCGACCAGCTAAGGAGCGCGGCGTGTTCTACATCCGCCGGCAGGGCGTTAGGAGGACTCGGCTTCCAGGCAAGTAACGGGTCGGGTCTAACCATAATCTGCTGAATCTCAGCCTGTGTCAGCGCCTTGTCGTAGATGCGGGCATCGTCAATCAGACCGGTGAGCCATCTTTCGTCGGCATTGTAGCGACGGCCTAATTTGACATCATAGTTGGACGTGATATTGAACTTGTTGTCCGGACTGCTCATGGTTCGGACGGGGTCCGGTCGACCGTCTATGTAGAACAAGACGTCTTTGATCGCCGCGCCTCTTGGAACAACCGCCGCAACGTGGTGCCACTGACTGTCGTTCAAGGGGGTGTCGCCTCTTATATCGCCGCTGCCGTGCTCGACGCGCAGCCGGTTGCCGTCCACGCGGAATTCCACTCTCTGGCGTCCGGAAGGCTGGCCCCAGCCCATAATCTCACCGTTGCCGTTGGTCCTTATCCAGGCGGCGCAGGTAAAAGCGTGCTGGAGGTCCGTCGAGATGCGCAGGACGCCCTTGTAGCCGTCTATGCTCACGTAATCAGCGCTGCCCGCAAACGACATTGCGCCGCCGTCATAACCGGCCACCCACAGCGGGTTACCATAGATTGTGCCGTCAAGATTGTAGCCTGAAAAATCAGTCACCTTGCCGCTGCCTACGTCGTCGAGCTTCCACCAGCCGACAAGATTCGGATCCCTGACGGGCATAACGGGTCTTGTTTTGAAACTCCAGACCTCGCCTGGGTACTTGGTGGTGTTGTCGGCCTCAACCTCATCGATCCGCCAGTAGTAAGTGGTTTCTGGTGTAAGGGCTCCGGGGTCATAGGTTTCATCTGCCGTCTTGATTTTGAAGGTGCCGCCGGTGCCGTTGGTGACATCGCTCGCGTTACTGCCGAAGTACACATCGTGAAAAATTGCACTGAAACCTGCACCCCAGGTCAGGTCCACATCTGTATACACGTATGCGACACCATCAGCCGGTTTGGGGTCATAGGCTGTCAGGACGGGAACCGTAAAGCTCCAGACCTTGCCCGTGTATATCGTAGTGCCATCGGCTTCAACCTCATCGACCCGCCAGTAGTAGGTAGTGCCCGATATAAGGCCGTCAGTGTGGAAGTATAGCAGGTATGTCTGGCGGCCTTTGTATTCACCCGGCCCGGGCGTGGGATTAGTGCCGAAGTACACATCCTGCATGCTCGCGGTCAGTCCCGCCGTCCACTTCACCAGCGGTGAGGTCACACTTTTGGCACTATCCAGCGGGTCGGGATTGCCGGCCATAAAATCGACGGCTCTCAAATACGCTGCCAGAAACGCGCCGTCGATGATCACGGGACCCGCCCCGATGGCTGGACCTCCCCATCCGACGCCGAGCAGGTCGCCGCCCGTGCCGTCTCTGTGCAGCGCCTCGATGTAGTACCTTTGGCCGGCCTTCAGCGTGATGGGACTGGACTTCTGCTCAGGGAACGTGGTCCACTCGTTCGCGCCGGTATAGCCGTTCACTTCGCAAATCAGCTTCTTGTTCGCCGGGTCGTCGTTGGTGCTCAGCCAGAGCCGGCTGTGGTCGTCACTGTAAATCCAGAAGGTGTAATTGCCGTCGGCAGGCGGGTAAAGGTAGCCCCGCACACGCGTGCCGAAATTGTCGCCTCGGTTGACCGGCCCCAGGAAACTGCTCCGCCATTCGTACGTCGTGGGGTTATTCGGATAGTTGGGATTCCTGCCGTCCACGAGCTGGTCTATGGTGCCGCCCGTGGTGCCCTCGAACCACTCGAACAGGATCTTGCCTTTGCCGAGCTGCCCGTTGGCGCTACCGACCAGGCCCAGCACCAGGGCAATGCAGAGTGAATAAGTCAGTTTTCTACACATACTATTCCTCCTTCACAAAGATTGATGCTCAAACTCTTGAATATCTGCACCGCACATTGCAAACCACTGCGTTCTTTATACCAAATCAGCCGCTCGTTCGTCAAGAAAACTTCGCCGGACAGCTGCGTAATTCTCATCTTGCAAGATAATTCCACATAGAGTATACTAGTGTTAGCCCAAGCGGAGTTCCGGTACGTATGGGAGGCTGCTATTGTGAGTAAACAAAAAGCATTTATCCATCGGACGTATGGCGGATTCACACTGATAGAGCTGCTGGTGGTAATAGCTATCATTGCACTTCTGATGGCGATATTGCTGCCCAGCCTGACCCTGGCAAGGAAGCAGGCGAGGACCGTTTCTTGTCAGGTTCTGCTCAAGCAGTGGGGCGTGATATGGTCGATGTATTGCGATGATAACAACGGCTATTTCTGTGGCGCCGGCCTTCCCAGCGGCCCGGACTGGAGGCGTGGAACGTGGGTAATAGCGCTGCGGCCTCAGTACCAGACCAGGTCGGCCATTCTCAAGTGCCCGATGGCGACCAGGCGTCTGCCCAGCGGTGATGACAACGGCGGCCCTTTTAACACCTTCGTGATGGGAGCAGGCGGATACGCCGACCTGCGGGAAGAAGCCAGCTATGGGGCGAATTCCTGGCTCTACAATCCGGCACTGGGAGAGACGGAAATCCAGAACCGTCCAGTCGAGTGGAACTGGAGGACCAGAGACGTCAGAAGCGCAGACCAGATTCCCGTCTTCGCCGATACGATGTGGCGAGGCGGCGGCCCCTATGACGTGGGCCCACGCAGCGACCCTCCGCAATTCAATGGTCAATGGTTAGGGGCCGGCAAGGAAATGATGCACTTCTGCATTGATCGGCACGGCAGTGGAACTGTAAATCATCTGTTTTTGGACTGGTCTGTCCGGAAGGTGGGGCTGAAGGAGCTCTGGAAGCTCAGGTGGCACCGCCAGTATAACATAAATGGGCCCTGGACAGCCGGCGGCGGCTGTAAACCCAGCGACTGGCCCCCATGGATGAGAAATTTTAAAGAATACTGACAAAACCCGTTGGCATCCACGTTTAGCCCCCGGACCTGTGCCGGGGGTCTTGGTAAAATCTTTTCGGGGTTTAGGCCCCCGTTTTAACGGGGGGTTTTCTTAAGGCACAATCACGCCGCGCACACTCTTGGTTGTGACTTGCACCCCGGCCCTGCCCTGAGCGCAGCCGAAGGATCTTGTTCGACACAGGGTTAATCCATGAGATAGGTGAAGCCGCCATCTTACTGGATTTCATAGATTAACACTGACTAATTTCTCTTTTTTTACTATCTACTCTATACTTATATATCGATGAAGAGGCGATTATTGACAAAAACATGAACTTTTGGTAACGTTAGGAAAGCGTTATAAAAGGACAGAATTATGTCCTTCAGATTAAACGGTAAAATCAACAATTGTTCATCTGAACCGTGAAAGGAATCGCGGATGAGCGGGGATGTCAGCGATAAAAAAAGATTGATTTCAATTACAGAAGCAAATCTTAAGAAAAGCAACAGGCCTATCTACATTAGCGGACACCACGATTTTTTCCCAAAAGAATGCTACGGGGAATCAAACGGCAAAAAGCGTTTGGGTAAAGAGATGACTCTTATTGTGGAAGGTATCGCCGAACCCATTAACACCGACATCGGGATGGAAACAGGGAGTGGGCGTCCTCGGGACTTCTTCAGAAAAAGAAGTTGGGTTGGAAAGTTTTTTGAAAAGCACCATTTACAAGCGGGAGACGTTGTTGCAATTAAGAGGTTAAGTTAAGTACACCTAACGACTCGAATTTTGGAATACACAAATGAGTGCTTCAAAACAACAGAACTATGGTGCTCCTTGGACACGAGAGGAATTGATACTTGCATTCGACCTTTATTGCCGAATTCCCTTTCGCAAAACTAAAGCATCAAATCCAGAGGTCCAGCGATTGGCGATGTTGATTAAAAGAACTCCCGCTTCGGTTGCCCGTAAATTAGGAAATTTTGGAGCATTTGATCCCGAACTTAAGAAAAGGAATATATCAGGACTTATCCATGGCAGTAAACTGGACCGTGAAATTTGGGAAGAATTCCACAAGAATTGGAACACTTTAGTGCTTAGAGCAAGAAATCTCCGCGAAGCATTGGGTGATGTACCGAATGACCTCATCGAAATTGAATTTCCGAAAGGACCTTCCGAGCGGGAAGCAAAAAGTAAGCAGAGAATCCATCAATCATTTTTTAGGCAAGCCGTTTTGAGCAGTTATGATTATACCTGTTGCATTACTGGCATAAATATTCTTGAGTGTTTGACAGCAAGCCATATCGTTCCTTGGAGTATTAGTGAAAAATATCGAACTGACCCAACCAATGGGCTTTGTTTGAGCGCGACCTTTGATAGATTATTTGATAATGGTCTGATTACAATTTCGAATAATTTAAATGTGGTCGTTTCAGGTAAGCTTATGAAAACAACCGGCCCCTCTTATGACTTGGTTTGTTCTTATCATAAGAAGCCCATAATACCTCCTAAAAGATTTCTACCCTCTGTTGAACGTCTAAAATGGCACTATGAAAATATATTTTTACGTTAGGGGAAATAACAATTGGAGGCTACAAAAATGATTCAGAAAGTATCTGATACTTTGAACCTTACTATTCAAGAATATGCTGATGTATTCCCGTCGCCCAAGAGAGAGCAGCTAATAGATTGGACACGAGTTGAAGCCAAACTCCATAATGAGATGGAATGGACACAAGAAGGCGCGGCACACGTTGCCGCTCTTGCTCGCGACTATGGGGCGTTCTTTTTGCGCAATGCACTGGCTTTGGCGATTTCTTTGGGCATTGAAGACGGCGAGCTTGGTTATTAGGGGTTAATTTATAGACCGGGAAAATATGCAGATTTTCTTGTAATTTCTCTTGACCAATATGCGGGTTTTGCCGTATATTATAATAAGCGGACTGGAAATTCCGGTCGGTATGAGGCTTTTGGGAATACCAGAAGCCTCATACTATTTTATGGGAAAAGTTTCAAACCCCACCCATCAATTCTGCCATTGTTGTCCGTTCTAAACTTTGTCTTGATAATATCATATGCCCTGTTGGGTTGTGTCGGGCGAAGAGTTTTTATGCCGACAGGTCGAGCTGTTAAATCGGCTATTTGCAAACCTGATGAGTTTGCTCGCTTGTCCACCATAACCATGTTGAAGGGCATCGGCTTGTTAAAATAGTTTGCGCCGTCACAAATCCGTCGAAAGACGAGTTCAAGTTCATCGTCTTCTTTTTTGCCACGCTTTTCTACAATCACAGATGTTCTTCTCTGTGTCTGACCTACATCGTTAATGTATCGAAAAACCCTCTCTAAACCAAATGACAGAGAAATCTCGTAAGGGTTAGCAGGTATCGTGTACTGTTGTTTTAATCGATTCTTATCGATAACCGATGCGATGAGAGTAAATGGCACTGAATTCATCAGGTTATTGAGTGAAACGACGAAATTTTGTCGGATGTCTTTGTCAAACAGGATAGCAAATGCACTGTCTTTTTGAGGTTTTCTGATATCATGTTCGTGCAACACGACTTCGCTATGTCCCCAAAATTGCATTTTTAGCTGCATCAGTTGTGGAATAACCTTATCGATGTAGTCTTGTTTTCTGAATATGCAAAAAACAAGAACAAAAATCGGATAGTTTGTATCTATGCTTTCCAAGCCATGGTCGCCGCTTTCATCGACGTAAACAATATAATCACTAAATTGTTGTTGTGCGCCTGCACTCAAACTTCTGTTTCCTCGCTTATACGGTTCTGCCTGCGGCCAACCCTAAATCTTCGACGGTTAAATCAATGTACCTGTCGAGTAGGATATTATCACCAAACCCATATTGAAACAAGGTTGATTTTGAGTCCAAGGCAGGCGAATTCGTGAGTTGAGGACCGAAGGAGGGTACGCGATTGCCACGATGTTCACAGGCAGGCCGGATCTTAAAATGGGGGAATATGTATTGGAGAGCGCAGAGCGGATTGCAGAGGCCCATGACAGAAAGATACCGTTCGATGTTCAGAAAGAGGTATATGAAAGGGATGAGAACAGATGTCGAAATTGTGGATGGAATCGCTCACAGTGGCACCGGGATGACCCCCGAATTCTTGAGCTACACCACTTGGAAGAACATGCGGAGGGCGGACCAAATATAAAAGAAAATCTGGTTTGCCTTTGCAGCAGATGTCATGATGATGTTCACGCCGGTAGAATTCATCTGCCGCCGGGACTAACAGGATAATCGCAGAATGACGGATGTTTACACCAAGTCCAAACGCAGCGAAATAATGGCTCGCATAAAAGGTAGCAAAACTTCCCCTGAGAATGTTGTTGCCTCCATCTTGCGCAAGTTAAAGGTTAAATTTCGCTGCAACGTGAAATCTCTACCCGGCCAACCGGATTTCGTAATCCTTTTGACTAAAACCGTTATTTTCGTAAATGGATGTTTCTGGCATAATCATACTAATTGCAATCGGGCAAAATTGCCGTCCACCCATAGAGCGTTTTGGAAACTGAAGATTTTAGGAAACAAGCGACGTGACCGGAGAATAACTCGATTATTAAGGAAAATGGGCTGGCATGTCATCAGAATTTGGCAGTGCAATCTACGGGAACCGGATCGAGTAATCAGACGACTCAAAAGAATTGTAGATGTGGCTTAACGAAATAATGGTCCGCGAGTCTGAATCCGTTGAGACCGATAAATCCATTTATCCCCGTCTCTCTTATCACCCTAAAGCCGCCGGCTTTGAGCGTGATTTTATGTTGAACGTCCTTAATCCCTCCACCGAAGTTCTTGCCTATGCCAAACTCGATAGACGCCACAAACTCAAAATTGAATATCGTGACGAAACAGGAATTTTGCGCAGCTATGAAATCGACTTTATTGTAAAAACAAGTGACAAAATGTATCTTGTGGAAACCAAAGCCGATAAAGACCTCGACAATCCAAACGTCGCTGTTAAAGCGCGTGCCGCTGTCGCTTGGTGTGAGCAGGCATCAACAGTATCGCCACCCAATGAATATCACCAGCCACAGCCTTGGGAGTATCTGCTCCTGTCTGAGTCAGTCTTTAGCAAAAATCAAGGACTCGGCTTTCTTGCTCTCCTTGGCTTCTGCCAGGCACTCCGAGATAGGATAATAGCACAGGCTGAGAACAAACTTTTCACTTAAACAAATCTCGTGCCAGAAATTGACCCTTCCTGGGAAAGTCAAGTGCCGTTTTTAAAAGTGTCAAAAAGTGCGCATTTTTCGTTAATTTTCGGTGAAAACCCGCGCGGGACAGCCGGTGACCTACGGTTCGCACTCCACGAGATACGGCCAGGGAGATTTTGTCCGCAATTCGCTTGAGAAAAAGCCGCCCATCGGGTATAATATATATCTAACAGACAAGCCAAAGGCTTGTGAGTTAGAAGTTAAGAGTAAAAAGTTAAAAGAGGCTCTTTGTGCAGATGGGTAGGCGAGAAAATGGGTAAATGGGACCGCATAAACACATTCACCCAATCCGTGTTCATCCGTGGAATCCGTGGTTAATGAGGAATGCAGAAGGCAGAAGACAGATGACAGAATACAGAAGACACAAGGCAGAAGACGGAAGCTTGCCCTCAGGAGAGTCGAAGGGACAGACACCCAAGTTGCTCTACAATTGTCGAGAATCCTCTACAAATCGGCCTTTTTTTGCAAAGCAAAGCCAATTTGCCGGTGGTGCGAAATGAAGGTAAACTCAGTTTTTATAAAGGGTTATGAAGAAAAAGCACGCCTTGCGAGGCAATCGAAGCAAAGCCAAACAAACCCAATCAGGAGCAAAGCCAATGTTAAGATGAGTAAGCTCTATTTCTCACAGTGGAGAACGCCCCCCACTTTCGTGGGGGCAGGCTTGCCCCTGCGAAAGCAGGGGAACTGCTATCGCATTACCCAGGTCTGGTCTTTATAAGCTACCTTCAAATAAGGTCTTATCGCGGGGTCGCCCTCCAGGGCGTAGTTTAACTGAAGAGTTTTTCGCAGGAAAACCTTGGCTGGCTGGGCAGCCTCGTCCTTTTGGATCGGATGGTCGATGACCGCGGTCTCGTTGCTCAGGCCTGTTATAAATACTTTAATCGCAGTAGCTTGCACATCAAAGTCGGGCCAGATAATGGCCAGGTCCTTAGCGTGGTCTTCGCCTTGCAGTATCTTATTATCGGCCTTTTCCAGGCGTTCCAGAAACGGGTATTTGCTCTGATGTCGCGTTTTTATTAGCTCAAAAACCGCGGGCGGCACATTTTTGCCGGCGGGTATGATTTGGAAGGTATCCGTCATTAGCT
>Ga0315274_10006312_pt1 | contig 17270 bp, 15 predicted proteins | sample YL17G02_20_MG_FD_203700 | JGI IMG/M metagenome (GOLD analysis project Ga0315274, IMG submission 203700) | Sediment microbial communities from Yellowstone Lake, YNP, Wyoming, USA - YL17G02_20 | ecosystem: Environmental > Aquatic > Freshwater > Lake > Sediment | place: USA: Wyoming | collected...
TGACCATCCCCGCGTCCATCCGGGAAATCTTCAAACTACACAAAGGCTCGACCGTGATGTTCAAAGTCACGGAGAAGGGTGTTCTTTTTTCACCCTGCGAGATCAAGGAAAAGAACGGCTACACTTCCGAAGAATGGAAAAAAATCGAGTGCCTCGTTGCCGAGAAGGGAAGTTCCTACAAGACCGGCGCCGAGGCTAAGTCCCACCTCGAATAAAAATCCCCGGCCCGACTGAAAACTTCCCGCAGCGGAGAATTAAGTGATGTGTCCCCATATTTTCGGACCTCCTGAAAACTTCCCGCAGCGGAGAATTAAGTGATGTGTCCCCGTATTTTTTGGGCGACGAGGGCGGCTCCTAAGGCCGAAACGATCTGCGGGTTGGGCGGAACGGTGATGTCCCGCTTGAGCTTCTTCCGCAGGAGGGAGGCGAGGCAGCGGCTCCGGGCGACACCGCCGACGAACAGAATACCGCCGTCCGTTTCGAGCCGGGTGATGAGGGGATAGACGCGGTCGACGATGGACTGGTAAAGGCCGAGAGCGATGCGTCGCCGGTCCTCGCCCTGCGCCACCAAGGCCACGACCTCGGACTCGGCGAAAACCGTGCACATGCTGCTGACGGAGGCCGCCCGGTCGGCCTTCATAGCCTCCCGGCAAAAATCGTCCAGGTCGTAACCCAAGGCCCGGGCCATGACCTCGAGAAACCGGCCCGTCCCGGCCGAGCATCGGTCATTGAGCTCGAAGTCCTCGAATCCCCCCCGGGGCGTCACCCTGATGGCCTTGGCATCCTGCCCGCCGATGTCGATGACGAGCCGGCAGGCGGGATCGAGGCGATGGGCGCCCAGGGCGCAGGCTTTGATTTCGGTCACCACGGACGCGCCGATCCCGCCGTTGAGCTGCCGCCGCCCGTATCCCGTGGCCACGACAGGAGCGTCCGCCCAAGGCTCGAGCCGGCGCCGGATCTCGGGGAGATGGCCGGGCACCGTGTCGAAGACGTGGGCCTGCACGATCTCGCCGTCCCTCAAGACGACGATCTTCGTCGTTCGAGAGCCCACGTCCACGCCGATGCCGAGGCCGGCCTCAACCGTCATTCCGGAACTCCAGGCTTTCAAGAAAGGCTTCGAGGCGGATACGAAGCCGGCCCGTGTCCTCCTCGCTGTAATCGGTCTCGATCTTGAGGGAAGGGAGGCCGGCCTCTTTAAGCGCCGCGGTGACGTTGATCGCCTCGACGTTGTAGGTATGGCAGGCATGGAGGATGTATTGGACGACGCCGCCGGCGCGGTAATCGGCAGCCAGGCGGAGGATATTCTCGATTCGCTCGGTATTCGGGGTGAAACACGAGCAATCGACGCCCAGATAGCGCTCGGCGATGGCTTCGAGCTGGGCATCGAGGCCGTCGCCGGTTTCGGCCACCTCGCCGGTGAAATACCGCGTCCCCGTGCAGGTCTCGTCCACGACGATCGCGGCCCCCGCGCTCTCAATGAGATGGTGGACTTTCCAGTTGCCGAGCACGGCCGGACAGCCGGAGATCATGATCCGGGGAGCGCCGGGCGGGAACGGCGAGCGGCCGATGGCGGCGCGGCCTTCCAACTCCGCGTTCAGCCGCTCGACCGCCTCCGTGAACCGAGCCGGATCGTCGATGAGAGACGCTTGCATGACGACGAGAGCATCCGTCCCGCTGATCGGAGGAAGGCTTCCTTTGCGGAGATCGTGGAGCCGGGCGAGCGCCCGGCGTTTGCGATTCAGGAGCCGGATGGCTGCGGCGAGCTTGCCGGCTTCGAGCGTGTTCCCGGTCAATTCCTCGATCTTAGCGGCAAAAGCCCGCACTTCTTCGAGCCACAACCGGCGGCCGGCCGGGCTCTTTTTTTGGGGCACTTCGAGGACGTGAAATCCCCCGTCCTTGCCCAGGACGTCCCAGGTTTTCTTTTTCGCGTCGCACGTCGTCTCTCCGACGGCCAAGTCCTCGAGCGGGGCGTAAGGGCAGGTGTTGGAATAGGCCAAGCCGAGGGTGGACTTGACGAGAGGGCACAGGTTCCGGGGGAAATGCTTTTCGGCGTAGGGAATGGTCACCGCCGTGCCGCCGCAGAGGGCCAGGAATGCCGCATCGAGGGCGAGCAGGATCTCCTCGGGGACATAGATGCAGAACGTCCCGACGAATTTCGCCCCGGCCGCCTTCCGGGCCATGATCTCGCGGGCCCGGGCGCCGTGGGCTCCGTGGATGACGCCGTCGAAATAGGCCATCCCGGCGGGGCGGAGAGGACGGCTCTCGACCTGCCGGGCATAATTCGCGGAGATGGACTCGACCACGCGGCGGTGGAGCTCGACGTCGAGGCCCAACTCGGCCCAGAGTTTTTCGTCGTCCGACGATCCCGCGTGTCTGCCGCTCATGATCCTGCTCTTTCGTCGTTTATGAAGTCAACGGCGGTTTCTTGGAAAGGCGCGAGGCGTCCAAGAAACGAGTTCTAATATACTCGACGGCGCTCGACGGGTCGAGTTTAATGGTTCCCGGGCCGCTCCGGACATAGAAATCGCCCTCCGAGTTCGCCTCGATTTCTTTCCATTTCAAGAAAACGGGTTCCGGGCTGCGCCGACAGCTCACCAGGCAGACGGTCTTGCCTTGAACGATCTGGGTTTTCGGATCGATACAGGTGCTCGCCCGGTCGCCGAGACCGTTCCGGACGACCTGGGCGAGGTGACGCATGAACTCGTCGTCATTCTCAAATTGGTCTTGCTCGATTCCCGTCACCGCACCGTCATCGGCCACCCCGATCAGGAGATCTCCACCGGCCGTGTTGAGGAACGCGGCGATGGTCTTGAGCGCGGCCAGCGTGATCACCTTGTCGTCCTTCCGATTCTCCCGGAGATTCCAGCTCAAGGTCGCTTTGAACTCCAGGGTCTTCGATTCGCCGCGTTTGATCAATTCTTCGGCCTGGCGGTGAGCCCGCAAGTAATGGTCGAAGAGAAAGTCCCTGAGCGCGTCTCCAAAAGTCCGGTCGTCGGTGATCCGTTTGTAGAGCTCAAAGTTCGAATCCACGATCTCCTGGATGACATCCTCGACCTTATGATCGAACGTCAGGCGGACGTTCTCGCGGGTGTTGACCCGGGCGCTGGCGTCGAGGGCCGCGTCGTCGTTCAGTTTTTCCAGGATCTGGCCGAGTGTGACCCGATGCTCCGGCCCGAGATTCAGCCCGAACCGTTCGTTGAGTTCGGCGATGATCCAGGAGAGCGGCTCGATCTGCTCCGGCGCCTCTCCATAATGGTCCTTCGTCGTAATCGGATCGAGCTGTCCGCCCTTTCTCTCAAAGGTGATCCTGCCGCTTCCGGTCTGCTGGATGCGATAAGATTCCATGTCGATATTCTGCTGGACTTCTCGGGGCAGTTCGTCCGGGTCGGCGGGAATCAACCGCTTCAAGTGCCGGGCGAAAACATATAGTTTTTCCAGGTCGGCATCGGCAAAGGTCAGCACCTGGGCGAGAAAGGCATAAAGCCGCACATAATCGGTGATCTGGCCGCGAAAATCGTGCTGTTCGTCCCCCGGGATCTCGGCGAATCTCGTCTTCACCGGATCGAGAACGGCATAAAGTTGGTCCTGCGTGGCCTTTTTGTCGAAATAGACCTTGGCGAATCGCTCAACGTCCGCTGCCGTGAAAACCGGGAAACCGAAAAGCCTGCCTTGAATCTCATAAAGCAGGTTCGGGTCGGTCGCCTCCGAGAGGAGGGTGGTTTCATAATAGGGCTCGAACGCCGCCTGGATTTCGTCGGCTTCATTGGCGAAATCCAGGACGATGGTCCCATTCTTCTCCGGATGAATGCGATTCAGCCGCGATAAGGTCTGAACGGCGTTCACCCCGCCGAGCTTCTTGTCCACGTACATCGTATGCAGGAGCGGCTGGTCGAATCCGGTCTGAAACTTATTGGCGCAGATGAGGAACCTATACTCCGGCCGATCGAAGACCTTGGCTGTTTGTTTCTCCGAGAAACCGTTCATGCCGGCTTCGGTGTACGTCCGGCCGCCATCCGGCACCGTCCCCGAGAAAGCGACCAGGGCTTTGATCGGCCACATCTTTTCTTCGAGATACCGATCTACGGCCAGCTTGTAGCGGACGGCGTGCAGCCGCGACCGGGTCACGATCATCGCCTTGGCCTTGCCGCCGATCTCGTTCTTGACCTGGGCGGCGAAGTGCTCGACCATGATCCGCACTTTCTCGCCGATGGCGTGCGGATGAAGCTCGACGAACGATTTGAGGAGGTATTCCGCTTTGGCCTTGTCGTAGCGGGGATCGTCCTCGATCTTCTTGAGGAGCCGCCAATAGGCTTTATAGGTCGTGTAGTTTCTAAGGACGTCGAGGATGAATCTTTCCTCGATCGCCTGGCGCATGGTGTAAAGATGGAACGGCTCGAACTTCCCGTCCGCGCGCTTCGTTCCGAAAAGCTCCAGAGTCTTGGCTTTAGGCGTCGCTGTAAAAGCGAACATCGAAAGGTTCGGGAGGCGGCCGCGCTTTTCCATTTCGGCCAGGATCGTGTTTTCGAGCTCCTCCTCCGGCGTCGCCGCTTCGGCCTCTTCCCGCTCCGCCTCTTCGAGGCTCCTCGCGGCCAGGGCGGTCTTGAGGCTCTTTGAGCTCTCTCCCGATTGGGATGAATGCGCTTCGTCCACGATGACGGCGAAACGATGTCCCGGCAGCTCGCCGATATCTTTCACGATCACCGGGAACTTCTGCAGAGTGGTCACGATGATCGTCTTTCCCGACTCGAGCGCCTCTTTGAGCTGGCGGGAGGTCGTGTCGATATTCTCCACGACACCCAGCGTTTGTTCGAACTGGCGCATGGTCGTCTGGAGTTGGCGGTCGAGAATGCGCCGGTCGGTGACGACGACGATCGAATCGAAAACCCGTTTGTCGGCGTCGTCATGAAGCGTCGCCAGCCGGTGGGCGAGCCAGGCGATGGTGAAGCTCTTGCCGCTGCCCGCCGAATGCTGGATGAGATATCGTTGTCCCGCGCCGCACTCGCGGGCGTGAGCGACGAGGCGCCGGACGGCGTCGAGCTGTTGATAGCGCGGGAAAACGAGCGTCCGATTTCCGGTCTTCCGGCCTTTTTCATCTTCTTCCTCGACCTCATGGATGAACTGGCGGATGAGGTCGAGGACGCTGTCGCGGACCCAGATCTTCTCCCAGAGGTAGGCCGTAGAATAGCCATTTTGCGTCGGAGGGATGGGTGGATTTCCCGCGCCGCCGAACTTCCCCTGGTTGAAGGGCAGAAATCGGGTCTTCGGCCCGGCCAGTTGCGTTGTCACATAGACGAGATCCGGGTCCACGGCGAAATGGGCGAGACAACGACCATAAGCGAAGAGCGGCTCGCGCGGATCTCGGGCGGTTTTGTATTGCCGGATGGCGTCCTCGACCGTCTGCGCCGTGAGCGGGTTCTTGAGCTCGGCGGTGAAAATCGGAACGCCGTTCAGGAAGAGAACCATATCGAGACTCTGGGCGCTTTTCTCGCTATAGCGAAGCTGGCGGACCACGGAGAAGAGATTCGCCGCGTGCAGGCGCCGGAGGGCTTCGTTGAGGCCGCTCGAAGGCCGGAAGTAAGCCAATTGGAATTTGCAGCCCGAATCTTTGAGTCCGTTGCGAAGGACGTCGAGCGTCCCCCTCCGTTCGATTTCCCTGGAAAGGCGCTTGAGGTATTGATCCTTCACGGCGGCGCCGTAGTGCTGCTTGAGCCTTTCCCATTCCTTGGGCTGGGTGGCGAGGATGAAGTCGATGACGTCGCGCGGGAGGAGGCAGAGCGCCGCATCATACTCTTCGGGCGGGCGCTTACGATAGCCTCCCGGCGCGGATTCGCCGTAAGGCGCCGCGGCCTCGCGAACCCCGCCTATCTCCCCGGCGCAGGCGTCCGGACCATACCTAAGCAGCCCGCACTCGATCGTTTTTTCGAAGTTGCGCTCGGAGACTTCAACCATCATGGTCTTTCTCCTGAGGCCGCCACGGCCCTCCGGGAGGCCAATATTTATCGAAATCTATCCCTTTAGCCGAAGCGCTTGATAGAGGCATAAGAAAATTGCGAACGGCGGCTACGACCTGCTCGAGTTTTTCCTCGAAGCCCGAGACGTTCTTCTGAATCAAAAAATTCTTCCATTGAGTCTTTTTCGACGGATCTGATGAAAATTCGAGCGATAGCCCGACTGGAGCTCGGCGGGGAAGTTCGGCCGTCTGTCGCTCAAATGTGGCGATGAACGCGTCGGACAATTCTTTCCCCTTAAAATTGAACTCTTGAGAGAGATAATAGATATCGAAATAATCCTTCATCCGGCTATTTCTCATTCCGAGGACGACAATCGCATGGAATTTTTCCGCGATCATATTTTCTCGGGTGGACGCCTTCAATTTCGGAACGGGATGATCCAACAGAACGGGAAAATCGACAAATTCGGCGGCGGGAACGCAAGCATCGCCGAATCCGATGTCTACCTGAAGAGGAACGTTCGCTTTTCCCAGCATTCCCGTTAGGTTGATTCTGACCCCTTTAAATTTATCGTGTCCTCGGATTTCGCTTGCACGAACGCTTTCAGGAAGAAACCGAACGCCGTCATCTTTAATATCGAGTGCGCAAAGTTCGCGGAATTCGAGGTTAAGACTCTCCAAAGTTATCGATTCCAAATCGAGAAAATCGACGTCTCGGGTCGTCCGGTGCATTGACCGCCGCCAAACCCAAAAGAGCATGGCTCCTTTCAAGACGAAGAAATCTCTAAAGCGGGAAACGCTGATCCTATAGAGAAGCCGTTCCAACATGAATTTCGTCAGAATAACAGTGAAATCGACGTCGGTCTCCCGAGAAAGATTCAGCAATCGTTGCTTGACTGAGGCGGGAATATTCGTCGGGTGCGCGACACTCATTGGAGCGCTTCGAGATAGGGTTTCATGACATTCCACACCCGGCATATTTTCGCGTAGTGATAAATTTGATCGGAGGTCGCTTTTCGCTCGTTCAGACTCTCCCTGGCCGCTTCAATGGCAGCCTCAAGCCCTATGCGATTTCTAAATTTAAAGCAGTCGGCGACACTTTTGGCCGGACTATAAATTTTAACGGTTACCCCTTCTATTTTATGTTCCTCGATTCCTTCGGAAAACGCCGGCCCCGAGAATCGGACGATCGAAAGCGGTGGATAGGAAAGCCGCGGTTGGGCGCTCCCTTTTTCGAGAGCCAGCCAAATCTTCCGCGGAAGCTGCGTTCCAATATTATGGAACCGGATTGCGGACGTCAGACAAACGACGCCTTTGGGGATCCGCTTCCCAATAATAGCGAAGCTATGATGCTCCGTGATCTCCGATTCGGCTAGGGAATAGAGGCCCCTGGCGGAACGGACGAAAACATTTTTACTCACAAGCCTTCTGACGAACTCAGGATGGATCCCTCGTTCTAGAAGGTCGTTAATACGGATCGTTCCCAGTTTTCTTGCAAGATCTATAACGGCTTGTTCTTTCGACTTCACCATGTGTAATATTATATATACTTAACAATAAGTGTCAACTCTATTACACTTCATTAGAGTGAATGCCCACCAGTTTTAATAAGTCTGCTTCAGTTCACCAAGATTATCTGTGAACCAGACTATTAAAGAAACTTTATTTAGCGCCAAGCTTATTAAAGGATAACTGCTTATCCTTTAATAACGATTTTGGATAAAAAAGCCATCACTTTCTCATAATTGTAGCCATTTTTATCCAGATACGCCAAAAAAACCTTCCCGCTTTTGCCTATTCGGTCACACGGGATTCCATTTTTAAGCCTGATTTAATTCCGGCCATTGGCCGCGCGATAAAATGTCAATAAAACGCTTTCAAAATCGAATCTCGCTTGTCAGATTCTCTTGGTGACGATCAAGCGCTTCAGACGTCAAGTTTGCCAGTGAGGGTTTTGGAAATATGGCCGGTAGTCAACTTTCTTTTCTGGATCGGTTATTGAGGCCGCTTAACAAACCGTTTGCAATCAAACAGATACAGTTTTAAGATATTACTGCAGTTTGAGGATTTTTCCGATGGAATCATGCGATAGATGTCTTTCTAGTGTCAGAAACCTTCTCAGAATAAGCCCGCCGCATGATAATTATTAGATGGCGCTAAAAGTGAGCATGAACAAGACAACCAACCGAACCGCAGCGACCATACCGGAGGGATCCGATAAGGTCGTCGACTTATTTAGCGGCGCGGGAGGCTTGAGCCTCGGGGCCGCGCGAGCTGGCTTCACGGTCTGTTGCGCGGTCGATATCGATCCACATGCCGCAGCAACGCATCGTCGCAACTTCCCTAAAACCCTGCACATTGAAGAGGACGTGTCCCGGCTCACTCTTGGAAGGCTGAATGCCGCGCTTGGTCTGAGAAAAGGCGAGCTCGCCGGGATTGTGGGCGGGCCGCCGTGCCAGGGATTCAGCTGCATTGGCAAGAACGACAAAACTGATCCTCGCAACAGTCTGTTTGTGGATTTCTTTCGCATAGTGTCCGAGGCAAGGCCGAGGTTCTTCTTGGCGGAAAACGTCCCCGGAATCCTCAAGGACGACAACTCTCTAATCAGAAAAAAAGCCTTTTCATATGTCGAAGGCGCTTACACCCTGCTTCCGCCGATGATCATTTGCGCGAAGGATTTCGGCGCTCCGACAACGCGAACACGGGTGTTCTTCTTCGGCTACCGACGGGAAGAAATGCAGCGCCTTTCACCCGAGGATTTCATTCCTCCTGCCGACATCGAGAGCGTGACCGTTAGGGATGCGTTAAAGGGGTTGCCGGCGAGAATCGATCCAAGATGGCAGACTGAAGAGGAAGGATGGAGGGTTGTCCGGGTTCATGGAAAGGGCTTTTTTGCCCTCCGGCTGCGTGGGCGCGTCCCGCCCGGAGTCGGAGATCCTCGGGCGCTGGAGCGCCTGAGAAGGGAAAGCCGGGCCTCTGGATGCTTGGGCACAATCCACTCGCAGGGGGTTGCCCGCAGATACTCTAGGATCGAACCGGGAAAGCGCGATCCCGTTTCCAAATCGCATCGGTTGGACCTGAACGGGTTCTGCCCGACCATTCGAGCCGGGACCGGACATGATCGCGGCCGATTCCAGGCGGTCAGGCCGCTCCATCCGACGGAGACTCGCGTCATCACTCCGCGCGAGGCGGCGAGGCTCCAGGGGTTCCCGGACTGGTTTCAGTTTTCGCCGACGAAGTGGCATAGCTTCCGCCAAATCGGAAGTAGCGTCAGTCCAGTTCTCGCCGAGCGCGTTCTCGCGATCATTCGAAACGCCCTTGCCGGCGGGCGATAGGAGGAAATCGCATGGGTAAAGATAAACCGATCCAATACAAACCTGTCGACGCGTCTCCCGTGAAGTCGTTCTTCGTAACGGCGCTCACACGAGACCTCAAATTGGAAGAAGCCATCCTCGACCTTCTGGACAACTGCGTAGACGGAATATTGCGCAGCAAGAAACTAAACAGCGGGGAGGAGCCTTATAAGGGATTCAAGGCGGCTATCGAGTTCAAGAGGGACTCGTTCACGATCTCCGACAACTGCGGAGGGATTCCTTGGAGCCTGCATGACTACGCTTTCAGGATGGGCCGCGCCAGTGACCACCCTGCGGACAAGCCGGGGACCGTAGGCGTGTACGGCATCGGTATGAAGCGTGCGATATTCAAGATGGGCAAGCATTGCCTCATCTCCACTCAGAACGGGGCCGATGGATACGACGTTGAGATAAAGCCGGAATGGATAGATGACGAGGGAAAGTGGGACATTCCCGTTAAGGCGGCCAAAAAGTCCACGAATAAAGACGGGACCATCATCGTAATCGGAGACCTGTATCCGGGCATAGCGGCGCGCTTCAGAGAGGACGCCAAAGGCTTCGAGAGCGAACTGCGGCGCATGGTAGCGACTCATTACGCTTTCATCATAGATAAGGGCTTCGAAGTGAGCATCAACAAAAAAGCGGTTACGCCGCGGCCCACGAAGCTCGTTTTCTCCACGAGACGCGGAAAGCCCAAAGGGATACGGCCGTTTATCTTCAAGACTCGAACCGACGACGGCGTCGACGTGTTCTTGGCCGTGGGCTTCTGGCGGCCTATACCTACCGAAGAAGAAATCGCGGCTGAGCAGGAAGAAACACAATACTCGTCGACGGATGCCGGCTGGACGGTCCTCTGCAACGATAGGGCTGTGCTGTATTGCGACCGTAGCGAGTTGACCGGGTGGGGAGAAGCGGGCATTCCGCGCTATCACACTCAGTTCATAGCCATTTCGGGTATCGTGGAGTTCAGGTGCAACGACGCGTCGAAGCTCCCTACTACAACTACCAAGCGCGGCATCGACGCAGCTTCGCCGCTTTATTTGCAGATCAAGAACAAAATGCGCGAGGGCATGCGGGTATTCATCGATTACACGAACGAATGGAAGGGCCGCGTAGAAGAGGGCAGGAAACACATTGAAGCGGAAAAGGCCATCCCGTTCGACGAGGTCAAGGTCGAGGCCGGCAAGTTGCGGTTCCGCTCGACGACGAGAACGGTTCCCAAAGGCAATCAATACAAGCCCGAGCTTCCTTCGCCAAAGAGGCTGGAGCCGAGGAAGAGGCGCATTTCCTTCGTGAAGGATGTGGAAGAGGTTGAATCCGTGGCATTGCACCTGTTCGACGACAAGGATGCAGACCCGTCTTCGGTCGGCGAGAGGTGCTTCGACCTTATTCTTAAGGAGGCCCGGAGATGAAACATCCTCCGTATCATCTGCGCCCTAACAAGGCCGTGGATCGCCTCTTTCTCATCGAGGCGATCAGACGTTTAGACAGATTGGCCAGCCTTAGGGAGTATACCTACTACGGACTCGGAGGGCCTTATCTGGAAGATTTCCGCCTTCTCTATGAACTATACCCCGATATCAAGATGGTGTCAGTCGAGGAGAACCGAGAGACATATAAACGTCAGAAGTTCCACTTGCCCTGCGGGAGTGAGGCCCTTAATTTGGAGAAAGCAAAGTTCAAATCCTATCTATCGCGCTACGAGCCGAATGATAAAAAGAGCATCTTTTGGCTCGACTACGCTGGGCTCAGTTATGGCAACTTCGGGGACCTTATGGTATTACTCGGCAAGGTCACGGAGAAAAGCATGGTTAAAATAACTTTGCGCGCCGAACCAACCGATTTTATCGACAAACAGAGCGAACGGCTGGGCAGTCGTGCTGAAAGGTTTAGACAGCAGTTCGGTGCGGTAATGCCAGACTCGGCGGCCGACCCTCCACGCGATTCTAGGACCTTCGCATGTTTACTTCAGGACATGGTGCAGGTGGCCGCCCAAAAAGCACTGCCGAGCGCGGTGCCGCTGATGTTCCAGCCAGTTTCCTCCTTCTACTATTCCGACGGGACGGGGATGTTCACGCTGACCGGAGTTGTCTGCCGGAGGGATTCAGCGGCGGAGACCAGGAAGGCGTTTGAAGACCTGCACTTCTGTAATCTCACCTGGGCGAAGCCGAAACATATTGACGTCCCCGTCCTGAGCACCAAGGAACGGCTACACCTTCAAGAACTCCTTCCCTGCCCGAGTGGCGCGGGTACGATTCTCCATCAGGCTTTGGGATATCGCATTGATTACAGCACGGCTCAAACAGAGGCCAAGCTGAAGCAATACGCGGAATTCCACAGATACTATCCATATTTCATGAGGGCTGTGCCGTGAGCGCCCGGAAGACGAAGGCGGCGCTCGGCGCATGGCCAAGCTGAACTGGATCGGTGAGGAGGCGGTGATCGGCCGCCGCAAGAGGGCACGATCCCAGCTCCTGAAGTGCGCCGCTAAAGTGTTCGCTGCGATGGACTGGCCTTCGATTGATGTCGCCTTTCGGCCCTGACCTGAAAAAGGCGAAAGCAAGCGGAGGAGAAACCGTTGACCGATACGGTAAACAAAGTAACAAGGTCGCGCTACATGGCCGCAGTGAAGTCGCGCGGGAATCTATCGACGGAAGCGAGAATGGTCCGTCTCTTACGCGTGAACAGTCTTTTGGGATGGCGGCGGCATGTCTCTTTGCCGGGCACTCCGGATTTCTGCTGGCCAAAGAAGAAGGCAGCCCTGTATGTGGATGGGTGCTTCTGGCACGGCTGTCCGCATTGCTACCAGACTCCCAAAAGCAACGTGCGCTATTGGAAGGAGAAGGTCGAAGGTAACAAAAGGCGAGATAGCCGCGTGAATTCCATTCTGCGCACTAGAGGATGGACTGTTATACGGATTTGGGAATGCCAACTTGCCAAGAATTCCGGCAGATGCGTGGCCAGGATCAAGAAGGCGATCGAGGAAGGACAAGGGCCGGCTTGGAACTCCGTAAGGGATCGAGGAGGTTCACGTGATTAGAGCAATCGTCTAACAATGGCATTCAGCTGACGGCGCTTCGCGCCACAACTGATGCCGGCCGTTAGATGGCTTTTCAGAGGAGATCGCATGGCAACGCCACAATGGATAAAGAAACTTGGTGGTCACGCGGGCGAATTGTATGTCGCAGCCGAGCTTTCAAAGAGAGGGATACCAAACTCGCTGTTGCCAGAGAACTTTTCTGATGATGATCTCCTAGTTGGGAAGAAGGATGGATCAATTGTTGGTTTCATTCAGGTCAAATCATGCCACCCTGATAGATCTGCGAGTTTTATTTTAAGGGCTTCTGAGGAGGAATGGATCAATTCCCCTGATAACCAATACGTAGTTTTCGTATGGCTAGGTTCTCCTCGTAAGAATGAAAGTCCTCGTTACTGGATAGCAAAGAAAAAGGATGTTGGTACTGCATGCATAAAACACGGGGCACATGGAACGGAAAATTGGGAAAGGCGTTTCTATCCAAAAGATTTTAATCCCGCTTGGGAAAATAGCTGGGAGTTATTTGCACCTTATGCTCCCTCTGTTTAAAAAGCTGCTCCAGTCGGCGCTCGCACCTCGTGCGCCTGAGATTGGGCATTAGCCCAAAACGATAGAGAGGCGAAATGGCGAAAAGATTATCACCTGCTACAGTTGTCTCTCTCAAAGAGGCGCTCTGCGCCGCATACTGGTATAAGGACGACCTCCGCAGTTTCCTTCAGCAATGCCTTTCAAACCCAGCCGTCCTAACGACATTGAACTGGGGTAATTATAAGCGCCAAATAGTCTCCGATCTTGTCGATTATCTTACCAGGAACCAGGAAAAGTATCTCGACGATCTTACGCGGCTCTGCAACGAAGTCTGCGGTATTACGAGTTTCCGTCATCTCGAGCAGCTTGATGGCGGCGCCCAGAAAGCAGAGCGAGCTCAAATAGCCATCGCTCAGCTGAAACGCCTAGTCGAACCGCATCAACAGGCGCAGAAAGAGCAAGAGGATCTTATAGAGCGTCAAAGAAAGGCCGCGGAGAAGCTGAAGGCGAACGTAGCTGTGCGTCAGAAGCTTGAAGAGATCAAGACTCGATACATGTCGTTGGTGATGTCGCAGGATGTTCAAGGGCGCGGCTTCGAGCTAGAAAAAGTGATGTACGATATCTTCGAGCTCTTTGATCTCGATCCGAAGGCCTCGTTCCGCAACACCGGCGAGCAGATTGATGGAGCATTTTCGCTGTATGGGACAGACTACATCTTCGAAGCAAGGTGGCAGCACGAGCTAGTAAGTGCAGCGGCGCTCGACGCGTTTGGCTCAAAAGTACGCCGGAAGCTTGAAAACACTCTCGGCGTCTTTCTATCCATCAATGGCTTCTCCCCCGAAGGGATTATCGCTCACTGCTCGGGCGGGGCAGTGATCATCCTAATGGATGGCACCGACCTCATGGCCGTATTTGAGGAGAGGATCGACCTCGTCAGCCTATTGCTCCGAAAAAAGCGGCATGCAGCACAGACTGGCAATATCTATTTACGTTTTCATGAAATCGGTTGATGGACATAGGCGCTGGTTCAAAAGGAGATGAAAGAGAGTAACGGATGTGACACGTCTGGAATAAGGACGGCTTGACCGTCATGTCCGAGCTCAGCAAACACCACGAACATCGATTTTGCCTGTCACCGCGGCGGAAATGAGGGCGCGGAGCATGTTGTGCCTCAACTGAGATCCTTCAGTGCGCCATTATCGTCCAGGAAGAAGAACCGCACGGCTTTGGCGAACGGTCCAAATCTTTTAAGCCAAAGTCGTGGCACTTCGATCTGGTTACCAAACACCAGGAAACGTATCTCGGCCGGAGTCTTTTCCAGAAGCCATACATGCTCGGCGATCGTAGCGAATTTAGCAGGCGGCAGGCTAATCCTCTTGACAAGTTGATAATACTTCGCGTCGCCTACAATTCGGCCATCCCGGCTGACCAAATCGAAACGTTTGGGCAGGTGGATCAGCGCATCTCTCCTCCACTCTGTACCGAAGTATGACCCCATAATCCGGCGCGCTAGATCCTCAAACTCAGCGGAGGTCATGATTCAGTCCGAATATCAATCTTACCGGTAACCGCGGCGGAAATGAGGGCAATTCGATATTCTTTAAGGCGGTCGATCGCCTCGCGGACTTTGGCGACGAGGGCGTCAATTTTTGCCATCTCTTTATCGAGGAACGCCGCGATCGAGTATTGCTCGTGGATGGGAGGTCTCACCAAGAACAGGTCACCAATCTGGTCGAAGTTCAGAGCATCGCGGGATATCCCGTTCTCCGTGTTGAAAATCTGGTCCTGCACTACCCGGGAAGCAATTGTTGCAGCAAGAAACGTTGGCTCGAACTGGCTTTGGTTGGGCCGGATAATGCATACGTGTTGATTCACATTGGCTGCTTTGCCTTCCAGACACGCTACACAGCAACGCCCGAGGGAAGCACCTGTGATATTGAGCAGGACATCTTCCTCCCGCACACGGCTTCCCGCCATTTCGGCGTCGGTGTTGGAATCAATAAACGCGACGTCGTCCAACCGCAATCCTGCAAAATGAACATTCTGACTGCGGATGAGCATGACCCCCTCCTGTACGTATACCTCGGCTCCCCCATTTGGCGTCTTTCCGCTTCCGATCTTGTTTGTCGCATGTTTGACCCGCTTCACCTCCCAATGCTCCGGAATCTCACCTATCCATTCGACGCCGGAGTCTTTCATCGAGACGGTCGGATCGAGGCCTTTGGTGACGGCCTGCGTGATGAGGACCGTGCGCTTTTCCTTAAGCAGCTCGATCAGTCGCTCATTTTTCTCGATGAGCGTATCGATTTTTGCAGTCTCCCGGTCGAGAAAAAAAGCTATGGCGCGTTGCTCGTTGGGTATTGGCATAAGAGACGGGAGCTTCGAAAAGTCTTCGTATGAGATATTCTTCCCCTGACGGATGCCTGTGGTAAGCGCATTAAGCGCCGAGATCACTTGATGAGACTTCAAGAAGAACCGGAAGTAGCCGGAATCGAGATGAACTCGGCGCCTCAGGACTGTGTACGCAGGGCTAATAATTCCGCGACAACCGCTGTATTCGAGTCCTCCTTGAAACGAGCGCAAGCTTATGACGAAGTCCTCAGGCAAGACAAGCTTGTAGCCAGTGACATCGTCGCTAGGATTCCATACGCGGATCTCCGACTCTTCACGAGGTAAAACTCCGTTGGCTTGCGTCACAGATAGAAGGGGTTCGTCAGGATGGTTACGATCGACTACTTCTCGGAATAGCCGCTTCGCATTCTCTATCTCCCAATTTACGGGTATCTTCCCTAACCACTCGACGCCGGAATCCTTGTATTTCGGGTAGGGGCGAAACCGGCGGCGCTTAGCCTCGGAAGAATTTAATTTCTCGCTCATGCTAAATATATTCCCTCTCGATCTCTCCCTTCCCCAGATCTATGACATTCGAGCAATAATGTAAGCGGAAGAACTTCTTGAATGCCTTGAATGAGCGATCAGCCGGCCAGCGAGAGGGATCCGTGCACCAGCCGTCGAGTTCGATCTCGAATATCGTCTTGAAGTTTTTTCTCAGCCAGGATTGCGCATTATCTTCTTGTTCGGGAATCAGGTAGGCCGTCGCATCCGCAAGCAATTCTTCCATCGTCAACTCCAGATCAGTATCGGGATTATTTTTCGCCCATTCCAAAAATACTTCCGTCGGTTCGGCCACGAAAATGTTGCGGTTGATCGTCGGAAGGTTTTCATACTCAAAATCGTCTCGACGATTCATCCTATGCATCCCTCCGGCCGGTAATCGCGGCCAAAATGTCGGCACATACACGCAAGTGCCGACGTTTATTTCCAGGTACCAGGGGAGCTCGTCACCTCCGCCAACATTCGCATGATATCTTTCTCAATGGTCCGGATATCCGCCTCAATCTCCTCGAGCGGGCGGGGAGGAGTATATTTATAAAAGTAGCGGTTGAAATTGATCTCGTAGCCGATAATACCGACCCGGCCATCTTTTTCATCGCGCTTTGCCGTATCGATCCAAGCGTCGGGGACGTGGGGCGTCACCTCGCGCTCGAAGAACGCGCGGACGCTATTTGGTACGCCTTGGGCATCGGCCGGGTCGTCTCCGTCCGCAAGCGGCACGCTTTCGGTATCGCGGAGCTCGGGATCCGGCTCGGGATTTCCGTTCTTGTTAACGCAGACGGCGGCGGTTTCGTCGCGCTCGGAGAGAGCTGAAAGAATCGCTTTAATCACTGGGGCGGGGAGCTTGAGGCCGGTTTTCCGGGCTGTCTTTTCCAAGATATCCTCAAATGCTGTTCTATCCTTAAATAGTGTATCCGGAAGCGACCGCAAAAGACTCCGAATCGCGTCTTGAAACGCTCTTCCCTCGGTCTGTTCTTTGGCCGCGGCCGCACCCTTCTTTTTCGACTGGACCAGATTCTGAAAAGCTCTCTCCTCCTCGATCCGGGCGACTCGCTCGGGGTTTGCCTGGAAATTGAGCTTGAGCGGCCGCTCGACCGTGATCTTCCGGAAACCGAAACGCGTCGTCGGGAATATCTTGACGAATTCACCCTCTTCGAATGACTGCAACAGCCGCACGATCTCGCCGGCTTTCTCCGCCGGAATCTCGCGGCGCTTATCGCCCAGGCTCTTCCGCATCGGCACCCAGAAGGACGTGGCGTCGATGAGCTGGACTTTGCCCTTGCGTTTCGGGGCTTTACGATTGGTGAGAACCCAAATGTAAGTCGCGATCCCGGTGTTGTAGAAAAGCTGTTCCGGGACCGCGATCAGGGCTTCGAGCCGATCGTTCTCCAGGACGAAGCGGCGGATCTCGCTCTCACCGCTCCCGGCGTCGCCGGTGAAGAGGGGCGAACCGTTCATGATGATGGCCAGGCGCGAGCCGCCGTCCTTGGGTTCCTTCATGTGGGCC
>Ga0315274_10006313_pt1 | contig 17268 bp, 16 predicted proteins | sample YL17G02_20_MG_FD_203700 | JGI IMG/M metagenome (GOLD analysis project Ga0315274, IMG submission 203700) | Sediment microbial communities from Yellowstone Lake, YNP, Wyoming, USA - YL17G02_20 | ecosystem: Environmental > Aquatic > Freshwater > Lake > Sediment | place: USA: Wyoming | collected...
TTGCGTCGAAGTTGTCAAACGCCTTCCTGTAGTTCTCTCGCTTTTTCAGAATCGTGATCCAGCTCAGCCCTGCCTGGGCTCCCTCGAGGATCAGCATCTCGAAGAGCTTCCGGTCGTCGTGGACAGGGGCGCCCCATTCCTCGTCGTGATATCCAAGATACAACGGGTCGGACGTTGACCAGCCACAACGTTGCTTCATAGAATGCAGTTCCTCTTGAAATCGTTACATGGAGGTTACAGGGAAGATGCAGAGCCACACCGAGAGGTTTCTCAAAACTACTTTTCTCTCTGCTCTTCGTGACCTCTCTCTCTGTCTCAGGTTTCAGTTCTTGAAATACGCCTCAAGATAGAACTTTTCTCTTAAATACGCACTCCGCCAGGTGGGGTTCAGGGCATCTAGAAGAAGTGCCTCGGCTGCGCCAAATGGATAGAGCGCCAGCCGTTTGGAGGCTGAGAGTGAGAGAGAAGGAAGGGTAGTGACAATTCTTTGATAGATCGAATCCGCTTCGCTTTCGAATGATGTGAAGTCGGGGAGTGACCCGAAGTTACTCCCGGGTTGATACCCTCTTGCTGCAAGTTCTGAAAGGCGGTACTCGGTGTATCGAGCAACCCCTTCTTGCCAGAGCTGGAAAGAGAAGTATCTGTAGTCGTCATGAGCGAGACTCTTTTGGAACTCTCGCCTTGCACGAAGGTACCTTGCTGCCGTAACACTCAGGCTATCGGTGCCCCGGGAACGCAATGCATCATACAGTAACGCACAGAGGGAGGAAAATTGGGTGCTGACGGCTGCCGAGTCGTACGGAAAGGGATAATTCAACATCCACATTCCAGTTCTGTCGCCTCGAGCGAGGCTCAATGCTTCCGCGTCGGGATAATACGACGGCTGCGACGTCTGCAGCTGATGGAAGTGCTCATGGAGCATGGTAAGCACCCAGCGTGTCGATCTCTTCGCCTCGGTGTTCTCGGCCTGACCGATGACGATGCAGGAAACTCCAGCCACAGCCGGGAATGTTGCCAGCAGGTCTGGCTGGAACACGCGCCTGCGGACATAGATGTCGCTTTTCAAGAGCGAATCGTGCTTCAAGAAGGAAAAATCGTTCGTAGGCTTTAGGTGGCGGATGAGAAATTCGTGCTCAGCCGTCACGAGCAGCACGGCGAATGGAGCCTTATCCCAGTCTCTCCAGACCTTGTTCCCGACCTCTTCTGCGAGTCGAAACGCTTCAGCGAGACGCACTCGATCTTGGTCGGAAAGGACGGGCTGTTGACGGGAATACGCTGGAGTCGGCGCTAATAACGGCAGAGCGAGGGACAGGACGAGAAAGAGAACAAGTGAACAAATGCGCTGTGGCATAGGCGGGCCCGGTTCTGAAGAATGATGCTATGATTTCTTTTTGAGACGATCAGACGTGTGCACATGTTCCCGCGTTCACACTTCTGTCTTGTTGTGTGGATCGAAACCTCATCAGGCATTACGTGATCCGGCTGACGCGCCATCAGAAGCGCGGTCTCTGCGATTGTCTGCGGCATCCGTTTGTTGTCCGGCAGTCAAACTGTCGGACATGGTTCTTCTTCCATCGGGCAACTGTCGAAGAATCCCACCTACAAGCCGAACATTATCGTCGCTTTGATTTGAACCGCGTTGATTGTTCTCGCTTTCTCGATGAAATGCTTGTCGTCGCCAGCTTTGTAAAGCGGATCCTTATCGTCATTCAGGGTGAGATAGGAATCAATGCGCTGATCTTGAGCCGGATTGTCATCCTCCCACGCTTTGCCGCTGGTGTTCAAGAGGTCAAACGACACACCTAGGTCGAGCGATGTCAGCACGCCGAATTTCAGGATCACCCCTCCTGTGAATCCAACTCCGATGCGCGTAGCTGATTTCAAGTCATATGTCGCGCTTGGAAGTTTCGAGATACCCTGAAACTTTGCCTCCCCGCTGAATCTGTTGAGCGCGACATTGGCGCCTATATATGGCGTCACGGGTACCGCTGGCAGGCCGATATAGAATTCCGGCCCGACCTTGAAGGCAAGGACCTTCTGTGAAATCTCCACCGCTCCTTGTCCAGGCTGCGCCTCCCCGTCATTGCTGAAGGTGGAGTAACTAATTTCCCCCGTCAATCGAAAGCCCAGAACTCCCACGCGTGCTTTTGCGTGAACATTCAGGCCGCCCGCGAGCCCATACTTCTTACCGTCGTAGTACTCGATAGTGGTGCCGGCATAGTCAGAAGCCGGTAGAGCCAATCCCGCTCCGGCGCCGACCTGCACTGTAACTTGTGCTTGGCTTACAGCGATCGCCACGGTTGTCGCGAGGAGAAGGCAAACAACACGAATAGATACCGATTGAACAGAGTTCATAATGACCTCCCCAGGTTATTGACAGGATGAACCAATCTATGAAAGAGGCAAGGGAAAATCAACGAAGGACCAGGGCGAAATGTGGGTGCGTGAGGTGTGCCACACAGGTGCAGAGCTATCACGGAGCGAGGGGTTGGGTGGGACGAACGTTGAAGAACTCTGCGCGAACATCCCGCACAATAAAGTACACTGCGACACCGATCGTGCCGATAAGGCTCAAAACACCGAGAAAGGAAACGATCGCCGCGAGGTCCTCAGCAGAATCCAGAATGCCCATGTATCCGCACAGCCATCGCCAGTCGTGCATCGCGTGCCGGGAGATGAGCGTGAGTTGCTGCTTGGGAGCGTCGCCGATGTAGATTGATACGTTGATGAAGTTGTGCCCCAGCCAATACAAAGTGCCGATGAGCGATCGCAGCCCGCTTGTTCTCAAGAAGACAACGATGGCGGTGACAGGGAGAATGACCTGAATCAACGATCCGCCGAGAAAGTGCATGAATCTCCCGAAAATACTGAAGATTCCGTGCCCACCTTCGTGGATAAAGAGGTCAATGGTATCGATGATCCAGATGACGAAGGGCATGTCATGACGGCCATGAGGAGTCTGGTAATCGGTCGCGAGGTACCAGGAGAGATAAACGAGAATCAGGAGAACGATGACCTGGAAGGCGATGAAGGCTTTTTTCATGAGCGATGTGTCTCACAACCAAGGCGAGATTTGCGATACGGCTTGCGGAATGTAGAGAAACCCGCGCGGAAAGTCAATCAAGTGGATCAAAAGGGGGTCGTCAGCAGGACCGCATGCTGTCTGTAGTGGCGGGTCTCTAACCTGAACTCAGTCAAGGCAGCTTGTGCCGATGAGGTCAACGGTGGGGTTGCAATGTCATAGTCAGTCGTTCCGCACAACCCTTCCGTCAAGAAGATAAATGATCCGTCGCTCGTACGACGCATTTCTTTCGGAATGAGTCGCTTGCACGATCGTCGTTCCTTCTTCATTCAATTTCTTGAACAGCTCCATTATATCCTGTCCCTGCGTTGAATTGAGATTGCCGGTGGGCTCGTCGGCCAGGATAAGTTTGGGATTGGTGATGATCGCGCGGGCAACGCCCACGAGTTGCTGCTGACCGCCGGAGAGTTGGTTCGGAAACAAATCCTTCTTCGCCACGATCTGAAAACGGTCGAGCATGTCGCTGACGAGGCTCTTCCGCTCGGAGGCTTTGATCTTCTTGTAGATCAATGGCGTTTCAAGGTTTTCGTAGACGGTTAGGTCGTCGATGAGATGATAGCTTTGAAAAACGAAACCGATGTGGTACTTATGCAGCTCGGACCGTTGTTTCTCGCTGAGCCTGTGTACCGGTTCGTCCAGGAAGTAATACTCGCCGCTCGATGGATCGTCCAGCATACCCAGGATGTGCAGGAGCGTGGATTTTGCTGAGCCCGAAGGACCCATGATGGAAAGGAATTCACCTTCCTGGATTTCAAGGTTCAGGTTGACCTGCCCCCCAAGAAACGATCCAAAAATTAGTTAGGAAGTTTCATATTTTGGATCAAAGGAGGCAGCAATGGGTAGACAGAAGCATACAGCGGAGCAAATAATCAGCAAGTTGCGAGAAGCAGAGGTCTTGCAGGCCGAGGGGATGTCGATGGAGGAAGATCCCCTAACGTTCCATCCGGCCTGACCCTCTGGAAATTCGACGCGGCTGTATCCCCAGCCGATAAGTAGGAAAATGAAAAGGGGACGACCGTTTCAACGATCGTCCCCCTCTAAATTGGGAACTTCAGTCTGCCCCTTGCCGACTTCAATTGCAACCGCCTCCGGAACAGCCCTTATGCTTGTGTGCTGGGAACCTAGTTCACCATTTCCAGGCCTGCAACGCAGGGAGATTTACTTCTGCTCCGTCATCTGTTTCAACGCATTGAGCTCCTTCTGCAACTCTTTGTCCACCATTTGTAGGCGGTGCTGCTGGATGTCGATGCGGGGTTCAGGCAGAGCTTCAAGCATGTATTTTGCCCGGTAATGCAGCTGAATGTAGGCTTCGTCTTTGACATACAAAGAGGGAAGCGGCTTGTTTTTCTCCAGCAGCGCATCGGTCAGCTCGTGCGTTTCGTCTACCACGAGTTGAAAGACCCTGACGGCTACGGCTGCCTTGGCACTGTCCGCTTGTTGCAGCTGCTTTTTGGCTTGATCGAGAGAGAGAAGGAGGCCCTTGACCAGTATGGTGCCGCCGAGGTTCTTCTTGCTCTGTTGCCGTTGCACTTCTGCCTTCAGGCTATCGAGTTGCAGTAAGACTGTGAGACCGACGGGTGTCGGGGGTAATTGGATCAGATGTGCGACAAGGTATTGGGCATCCTCGTAAAGGATTTTCCACGCATCCGCCGTGATGAAGCGTTTGTCGTTGCGTTCTGTTCCTTTGTTGTATTCTCCAGTTATTCTGTCTTGGAACTTCTCCACTTCCTTGACAGCTTTGAGTGTGTCTTTCTTTGACAAGTGCTTCTCATAACTGTCGAGAATATTTGAGAGTTCTTTATAGAATCCTTGCTCACCAAGAAGTTTCAACTTGAAACTGTTGTCCAAGTCTTGGCGAAGGGTGATTTTGTTGACAGCCTTCGTCAATGCAATCGGTTGGTCAAACGGTGCAACCAACATAAATGTATACGAGACAGTCTGACCTACACCAATTACACCGGTTGCCGTTGATTCCTTGACGGTCACCCCACTGTTTCCTGCGCTCTCAAGAAGGGATGATATTTCGTACGCACCTAGTTTTCTTCCAATCAGTTGAAGGCCATACGTCCCTTGGTTCTCGGCGGATAGCGGTCCGAATTCGAAAAGCAGCGATACGTCTGCTGAGGCGGAGTCTCCTGGGGGTGGAATATCTCCGATCGTCTCGAAGCTGTAGTTCGAATATGGGATCCCATTCACAATGGATGGCCGTTGCGCGCCGCGCGGATCGCAACCCGTTTTGCGGCCAACAGGATCTGTTACGACGAAGTGAACTGCGTCTGTCGCCGTGATCCGAAGGACGGTTTCCTCCTGCGCATGCGTTGTTAGCAGCGGTCCGCACAAAAGCAGAAGTAGCGCAGATTCTTTCATTGTTTCTCCTCTCGGCGTTAGTTCTCAGTTGCATCATTTCCTGTGATACACCATGAATTTGTACACACTGTTGGCATACTCGCCGCCCAGCGTCGTACGATCTTGATAACAACCGGGATCAAGGATTCTGTATCCGTCACTCGATTTTCCCACGACCAAAACCCAATGAGCGTTTTTTGTAGACGGATTATAAACCGCGGCTGCTATCAGCGCCCCTTTTTCCAGGTACGGATCCATGCTGGACAAGCTGACTGTGGAGCTACTCTCGAGATCGACAGTTTTTCCATCGTCGTGGTACTGCAAACCTGACCCTTGAAAGGTGGGGGATGATTTGTATTTGGAGTTACCATCAAAACCGTCAATAGCGCCCCATACCACGCCTCCTTCTGTGCCTCGGAAGCCGTGGGTGCCTGTCATCCACTCATTTAGCGAACGTGGGTTGACATTGGCTCCACCTGCTTTGGCAACCATCGCCATACAACCAAGTGCGCAACCTTTTCTTCCAATCTTATAGTAAACTGTCTTCCCTTGTTTCTTCGTTTCTGCTGGATCGATGTACTTGTCGTAGTCTAAGCCTGCCCAATCAGGATTGCTCTGGCAAAACTTCTCAATGGATGGTAACACCGCGACTGTTCCAACCCCCTCCTTTGTCTCATCCTCACTGAGCACAAGAGAGATCTTCACTTGCTGTGCTTCCAGCCCAATCGGGTTGTCTCCATCGGCGACGAATCGGAGTTCCCCCACTTGGATTTCCCAATAGCTTATCTCCACCAACGGCCCTGTCATTGTTGCTCCAATCAGCTTTCCATATGTTTGACCAGCCGCATCCAACAACGCGCTGAGTAGCGTCTCTCCATCAACTCGAATGTCCTGATTGTCTTTATCCTTTGCCTGGACGTGCACTGTTGCAGTGTCACCGTGCTCAACCGTGTCCGGCTGCACCGTCACAACAAAATGGTGAAGCGCCGATCCTTTCACCACGACCTGGCTGACCGGGCACCAGCTGCTCGACAACTCAGCTTTCAATGCTGTTTCGACTGGCTTGGCCTGCGTTCTCCGGGTCGCGCTATCCGCCATCGATTCCGCTTTTCCCCCTTGCTCTCTTCCCCTGCTTCCCTCGGCCTGCTTCACGCTCAACTGCTGTTTCCCCGGACGCTGGCCTCTCAACTCATCCTTCTTCCCCCAAATTACCTCCCAAGCTGCCGCTAACAATTGCACCACGAGCGAATCGACTTCCATTACTGTTGGTGCAATATACTTGATGGGCCGACTTGCCCCCGATAATTCCGTCCCAACCTCCTCTCCGGCCAACAACTGCCCCCTGCTGTTCTCCTCGCCCCCGACAATCTTCACATCAAACGCATACTCGCCAACAATATCCTCGAATGTCCCATCACTCTTCTTTCTCTGAAAACTCAAACTCGCTGTGTCTCCCGGCGACAACTCTGTCGGATCAAAGTTCACTTTAATACACTCCGTCGTCAATGTCAACTTCAACGAATCTTGTGCAGTGCCCCCTGGATTCTCCGCCTTCACCTTTACAGAGATGCTCATCGTTTCGTCAAACTGACCATAGTAATCAGCTGTCCTAATGATGTTGTCAGGCTCCCACGTGATCACCGGCTCAAACTTCTGTCCACGCCCAGGCGTGTGTGTCTCTCCAAATTCCAGGATTGGCAGATTGTCAAAACTCAGCTTGATCGGCTGCCCATACCACCACCAAGGCGGCACAATGTGCACTCTCGGCGCTGGAGCTACTACCTTGAACCCTTTCACTACCGTTATTCCCCCACTCCGTGCCGTGACCTCCACATCTCCATATCCCTTCTGGCCATCGGCCAGAAAGCCAAACGTCGAAAACTCACCTTTCTTCTTCACAACAATGTAAGTCCGTTTTCCTCCATCCACAAAGCTCCCCACGTCTCGCCCCTTGGTGATCTCCAGCTCGATCGGCCATTCGGGCATCCACACTCCTGGTGAGCACGGCACTGTCGAGGTGCTCTCCACCGCTCCAAAGGTGTTCGTCCCTCCCGATGCGATTACTGCAGATTGCGGTGAAAACGTGAATCCAGCATAGACCCGTATGTCCCATTCGCTGAATAACGTGCAGCCCGTGGGGCAACTGACCGGCGTCCTGAACTCGCGGACGAGACTATCTCCCACATACACTGCAAACCGGAAAGTCCCGCCGCTTCCGCCAGCAGGATTGGTGAAGCGGTAACCCGCCTTGTATGCTCCATCGTATGCTGGGGCCGTGAGTGTTCCCGAGATGTTGCCTGATCCGACGTCTACTGTGCAGGGTCCCTTCAGCCAAATGAGCTGTGGAAGGTTGGGATCGACGCCGCCATCGAATGAGGACTCCACGCGTATCGGCAAGGCGCCTTGCACTGAACGAGGTAACGGCTGAGGTTTGATCTCCACCTTTTCTCGGATGATGACCTGAGAGAGCAGGAAGGTGGGGAGGAGTAACCAGAAGCAGATGGTGGATCTCAGCAGCCTATGGCAAAGGGGAGCCGACATACGCTACCTACGGTGAGATGGGGTGAAAACTCTTCTGTTCGCTGAAGACGGCGAAAAGCTACAGATTTGCCGGGAAAGTGTCAAGAAAAAAATTCCGTGAAATTGGGAGAGCGGAACTTTGACTTCTTTCTCAGCTTCTTCGTGAAGGAAGTCGGCGGTCGGCAGCGGCGCGGTGTGCCAGCATGCCGATTGCGGGGGGAAATCCCCAGGGCTGAGAGGGCAACTTTTTGCTGCCTGATGCATCTCCCTTTACGAGAGCGATCCCAGCCCGGTTGACTGTGATCTCAAGATTTGTGACTTTGGCTCACAGGCATGTCCTTCATCATCAAGACAAGCACCGTGCAAAGTCCGACGGACGAACAACTGCTCGAACAGCTACGGTTTGGCAGCACCAGCGCGTTCGCACAGTTGTATCAACGCTACAAGCACAGAGTGTATGCGTACTGCCATCGATTGCTGCGCGATGCAGAAACCGCTGAAGATGTCGTGCAAGAATCCTTTCTGAAAGTTCATCGCGGCGTGCACACGCTGCGAAAGCCAGAGCTCTTCCGTACGTGGATCTTTTCGGTCGCGCGCAACGAAGCACTAATGCACCTTCGTCGAACCAAGCGATGGGAAGACCTCGGTGACGAATCCGAAACGGTCTGGAATGAGGACAATCCGCTGGATGATGTCGTCGAGCAAGAGACAAAGGAGATCATCGAACACTATCTCGGCTTGTTGAAGCCGCGCTACCGTGATCTGCTGGTGCTTCGCGAATATGAGCAGCTCTCATATGCGGAGATTGCCGAGATCACGGGGATTGCAGAGAGCGCTGTGAAGTCAGCGCTCTTCAAGGCAAGGAAGGCGCTCGCTAGGAAACTTGAACCGATTTTCAAAGAGAGGCACATATGACGACGTGTGAACGATACCAGGAAAAGGTGAGTCAGCTCATCGACAACGAACTTGGAGAGCGTGAGTCACCATCGCTTTTTGGGCACCTCGGTCTTTGCGAGGAGTGCCGACGGTTCTTGCAGACGAATCTGCGTATTAGGTCGGGAATGCAGGAGCACGGACCTCTGCTTGCACCGGTTCACCTGGATCAGAAGGTTCTTGGCACAACGCTCACAACAAGGGGGCTTGTCCCCGGCAGGCTGGCGATCCCGAGCGGTCTTTGGAAGCGAACAGTATCCCTGCCCGTATCGCTGGCTGCAGCCGTGGTCGTTCTGTTGATGATGGGAAGCATAGCACTCTCGTCCCTCTGGTTCGGGACGCAGAAGGCTCAAACAGAGCTGCAAGTGCATACAGTCTACGTCACGACTCTCCCAGCGGTGGAAGTTCAGGGGTACTATCCTCAATCAAAAACGGCAATTCAATAGGGAGGACTCTATGAAACACATTCGATTCATGGCAATTGTGTTGTTGTGCTTAATATGCCCGGTCCTGCTAATAGCGCAGACAGTGTCTCAAGGCCCAGCGGCGACTCAAGATACCAAGGTGTCAGCCGTCGATGTGGCAGTTCAAGATCAGAAAGTACCATACGACCAGGCGCCCGAACCGACGAAGCAGGTAATGCCCAAGTATCCGGAAGAAGCAACCAAGGCGCGAACCGAAGGAACCGTGTGGACGCAGGTCTGGATTGATGAGGCAGGAAACGTGACAAAAGCGACGGTTACGAAGAGTGACGCAGAGATCTTCAATCAGCCGGCAGTCGATGCAGCGATGCAGTGGAAATTCAAGCCTGCGAAAAAAGATGGAAAGCCGATAGCTGTGTGGGTGTCGATTCCATTCCGATTCAAGCTAATGGAAAGGGGTGAGGTCAGTGACTACACGAAACCGGGGGTTTACCTACAGGTGTTAGTCCTACCAAACTCCCCCTACAGAATCATTCGGCAGCACCCGTATCTCACTGGCCAGGCTCCGTCATCGACAACAAATTGGTATCCCGAATCAGCAATCAAGGATGGATTCGAGGGTATCGTTACGCTGGATGTCACGGTCAGTGCAACTGGAAAGGTCGAAAAAGTAGTGGTAACTGGTGTGGCAAGGGAGGACTTGGACAGCGCCGCGGTCCGTCTCGCGAGAACTTGGTTATTTACTCCGGCTCAAATGGGCGGAAAGCCTGAAAAAGCTGTTATACATGCACCAGTTGGCTTTCACCTCCCGCGACCTCAGAAATAGGGCGCAGCGCTGAGATTGAAGTTCTCGTTTAACACCCGCCCGGCACACACGCTGGGCGGGTCTCGTCAGACCTGACAGGTTTTGAAGACCTGTCGGGGCCATTTGCAGTTCGCCGCCGTTCATCCTATGGCCCTTCGCAAATCTCGTACTGTTAACACACCCCTCTGCTGCTCGTAAGAGTCCGTCAGCTCCACCGGAATCTAACGACCCTCTCGCAACCCGCCTGTCCCCCGCGCGCGAGAGCACGTATCACTCTCAGATCCTCATTTTCGCTCGCGACTAGAGCTGAATCAGTTCCCTCTGTAGCACGTAGGCGCGTCGTGGAGAGAGGGGATGAACCTGTCCGCTATTTTTGTGGCGGGGCGTGTCTGAAGCCGAGCAACTTTTCGGCCCTTTGTGCATCTTTACGCAGAGCCGGCAGGCGCCTTAGGACCGGTTGACGTTCCTTAACGAGAGCCAAGCTTGGACTCAATTTCTGAACGCGAGCTCGTTCAACGTATCCAGCACGGAAGCCAGGATGCACTCTCTGCTGCATACGAGCAATACAGCGACGGCGTGTTTGCGTATTGCCTCAGGATCCTCGCCGACCGGCAACTTGCTGAGGATGTTGTTCAGGATACGTTCCTGAAGGTGCGGCACTACGCAGCATCGCTGCAGCAGGATGACTCGTTCCGGTCCTGGATCTTCCGCATTGCCCGCAACGAGGCGCTGATGCAATTGCGGAAGCGGCGCCTGGACAGTCAGCTTGACGACGGATCGGTCTGGAGCGAGGAGACGCCGCACGAGCAGCTCGTCGCGTTGGAACGGTCGGAGATCGTAAACCGGTTGCTCGAGAGTCTGAAGCGCGAATATCGCGAGGTGCTCGTGCTCCTGGTCTACGAGAATATGTCCTATGCCGAAATCGCAACTGTCACCGGCATAACTGAAAGCTCGGTCAAGTCCAGAATCTTCCGGGCACGGAAAGCGATGATAGAGAAGCTGGGTTCGTACATGAAGGAATGATCTCCTTTCGGCCTTCACCTCCGAGAGGTGGGTGTCGAGAAATCAAATAGAACGACGAAGGTGCACAATGAACCACGAACACTACGAGCAACTTGTCAGCCAGTTCATGGATCGCGAGTTAGATTCCCGCTCCGAGAATGAACTCTTCCTTCATCTCAGCACGTGCGATAATTGCAGGCGCTTGCTCCGGGCATCGTGGCAGCTCCAGACTGATATCCTTCAGGGGAAGCCAAAACGGCAAATCGAGGCAACAAGGCCATCTGCTGTACGTCTCCCTGCACAAGTTTACCCACTTTGGGTCACGCGGATTTCGATTCCACTGCCGGCTGCCGCTTCTATCGTATTCCTGCTCATTATCGGGAGTCTCCTGTTCTCACCGATGATCCTGCAGGGGGAGATGCCGAGACCGGAGACCAAGATCGAGCAGACGTTGCCGATTCCTCCCGACTTACAGAAAGCACTACAACTGTACAAATAGGATCCTGAGAATATGGAAAAGGACACAATTACTATCGAGATCAAGCAAGAAGTCTCAATTACGCTCCTCTGGATCGTGGCAGGTGTGGTCGTTGTCTCGCTCGCTTTCCTTCTCACGCCGCGATCGACAGAGCTGTGGCCCGCTCTGAACGTCGCAGGGATTGTGGCCGCAGTTTATCTCGTATCTCTCCTATTCTATGTGTTGAAAAAGCCGCTGTCGACGAAGCTTCGGGTTACGGTAGGGATGGTCACCGCCGTGGTGATGGGTTGCTCTGTGTTCACATGGACCAGGATGGAAGATCAGACCCATTGGCAGGCAGCGAAGATCATGGAAATCCGCGAGCGCATCGGGCGCGGAAGAATGTCACACCAAGTACCATCGCCACTAATCAAGACTCTCGCAGCTTACCATCAGCAGGGGCCGAAGAAGAAAAAGACCATCGGTGATGTTTTCCGAGGGTTCTACAGCGGCGCCACCGTTGGCAGCAATATCTACAAGCCGCAGTGGAAGGGCGATCGCTTGACGATCATCGTTGAGACCCTTGAGCCCGACCGGATCGCCCTTGTCTCGCAAGAGACGTATGTTAAAGGGAGAGATCCGAATTTCAGGAATCTCGACGGCAGGATCGGTATGGTTCAGGAAAAATTCATCTTGACGGAGAGAGGGATCACGCATGTATCCGAAAACTGATTCATCCGAATTTGCGCCCGGCTTTGTCTGGCAAGTCTTTTTGCTGGCAGCCTTGATTCTGGGCTTTACCATCACTGCACAGAAAGCCGCACTCCGGGTCACGTCAAACGTCGTTCACGAACGCACGTGGACGCTCTTTCCCTGGATAGCAGCAGGAGCATACACTCTTCATAACGGGCTGGCAGCATTCAGCGGGGACGCACCCAAGTTGCCCACAGTTGGGGATCAAGCGCGGGTTTTGACGGCTGTGCTCATCACGTTTGTGATCTGCCCAACGGGCTTCTTGCTCGGATGGCGGAGACGCCGGCTCAATAGGGAATCGGTACCCGGCAAGTCTCAACTTCGCATCTCGAGCCTTCTGTATGGATTCAGCGGTGTACTTACCTTGTTTGTGGCGGCTTCGATCATACCCATCAATATCGCTTCGGAATCTCTCCAGCAAGGAATTCGAGAACGGCAAGCCGTGCAAGACAACAGGGATCAGATCATCAATGACCTGCATTTGCTCGCCCTTGATATTTACCAGTACCGCCTACTGCCGAGGGAATTTGATGGTGGAGGTGGCAGCTACCGTGGTTATACGCTTCCAGAGAAACCATCAAGCACAAAGGACGCGACCTACTCAGTGTCAGTTAAGGATGATGAAGTCACGATCTGTGCACAGTCGATCCCATATCCGACTGCCTCCGTGGAGGTGAAAGTGGACACAATGGGAAGGTTCGTATGGTGGAAGTTTCCCGACGAATTTCAGTAGCACCCGTTCATCGAGATGGCAGCACGAAAAATTCAACCATCTGAGAGGCCTAATGTATGGAAACTCATGAAGGATATCGCTCGCTAATCTCAGGTGACTGGCGATGGCTGGTCGTAACGTATTCTTTTCTAGTGCTGTTTGACCTTCTGCCGGGATTTCTGGCCTTTGGCCTCGGGACCTTCTTCCGGCCCTATGGCTTTTGGTGGTTTACTCTATGGGCAGGCGGTGGGATAGCGATCGTCAGCGCGTATGTCGGTTTTGGATCGAGAGGTACGACGATTTTCGAACCGGCTATTGCGTCTCTGCTCTATGCTCTCACTCTTCTCGCTGCTTTTGAAGTGCCCTGGAAAAATGCGGAGGGGTACCGCTTCGTCACATTCAGGATCGCGCTCCTCGTCTTTGCATTCCTCATCGGCTTGGGTGCCGCGGCAGTCGGCGAATGGATACAGATGCGAAAGGAGAGGAGGCTGAACTTGGCAGGAGAAGGATCAGAAAGCAAAGTTGGTTCTTGAGGGAGTGTTGTTCGACACGAGGCAGCGTGGGGTCTGAAAAAGATGTCCGACTTCTACAATGTGCGGACGCTGTCAGAAGTCGGACATCTTCCTGGTTTATTTCTTCTGTAACTCAGTCTTCTGCAGCGCTTCGAAGTACTTCCGGATCAGCTCCTGATAATCCTTTGAGTAGCCCTGCTCAAGGGCTTTCAGCAAGTCCTCTAATATCCGATTTCTTCCCTCAAGCGTTCTGGGATCGAGCTCAGCAGGGCTGCGACGTGCAATCTCGGTTCCAGTCTCGGCCCGTCGTCTCTTTTCGTAGTCTCGCTCGCGCATGGATTTGGACGCGTCAAGCAATCTGGATAAAATGCGCTCCTGCTTCCGGATGGTCTCAGGATTGACATCGCTCTGCTCGAGGTTGCGAACAACCTCTTTCATATCCTCGGCAATTTTGTCGAGGTCGCCCAGGAGCTTCTTTTCTTCGCCGCTGGCCTGCGCCTCTTTGTTCAACTGCTCCAGCGATTTTCTCACGGCCTCTTGTCCCAACGCGAGCCGCGCCGCCTCGGCTGCCTGCTGCATTTGGAGCGTTTGCATATTGATCGATTGTTGCTGACCCGCGAGCATCTGAAGCTGCTGGAGTAACCCGCCCATTCCGCCCCCCCCGCCTTGCATCAGCGAATGCATTGACTTTTGAACCTGCATTGCCGACGCGTTGAGCGATCCCATCGCCTGACCCTGCTCTTGGGAGGCTGCAAGTCCGCTTCTGGAATCGAGCGCATTCATCGCGCTCTGCATGTGCATCAACGCCTGGCCGATCGTCTTGCCCATTTCGGGGGTTACCGCGAACGAACGCTTGGAGAGTTCACTCAACCCTTGAATGACGTTCCCCATATCCTGCATGACACGCATCTGGTCCTGTGCGTTCTGGCGAAGCTGCGGTGAATTCTGTGGCGCGCTCTGAGATTGCCCCTTCAAGCTCTCCTGGCGCTTGGAGAGCTCCAGGAGGTTGTTGATCGCTCGTCGGAATTCATTCAGCACGTGCTGCATCTGCTTCTGCAGCATCTCCTGCTGGATCGATTGGAGCTGGTTGGAAAGGCTCTGGAGTCCCTTCTGAATCTGTTGCTGAGTGCTCTGTGCCTGCTGCGACCGACCCGCCTGCAGTTGTCCGCCTGCCTGCTTCATCATTTCAGCCAATTGCTGTTGCTGCAGCTGGGCGTTCAGCTTCTGCATCTGTTCGATGGGCATCTCGGCGAAGAAATCTTCCATGCGTTTCTGGAGATCGGCTGTTTCCTTCTCAAGTCTCTGTTGTTTCTCGGCGAGGTCGCTCTGCTTCTTTGCAAGATCGCCCAGCTCTTGCCGATCTGCTGTCGGTTTCGCCGTTTCTTCGTTGAGTTCCTTTTGTAATCGCTCAAGTTCCTCGGCACGCTTTCTCGCTTCATCCATTTTCTGCTCGATCTGAATGCGCTTCAGCAACTCGAGAGTCCGTTCAATGCTCTGGCGGAACTGCTCCTCGGAAAACGTGAGCTTCTGCAAGGCCTGCTGGAGCTGCTCTTTGGTGATGTTTTGCATCGCCATCTGCATTTGCTTGAGTGCTTGCTGTAGTTCGGCCGAGTTGAGCTGCTCAAATAACTGCTGGAGCTCCATGTATTTCTCCAGCGTCTCCTGCGAAAGAACGTTCTGCTGATCCATTTTCTGGACGATGTCGTCGAGACGCTTTTGGACGTCGCTCAGCTTTTTCTGCAACTCCTGGTACTTCTTCGACATCTCCTCCAGCTTCTTCTGCTGCTGCCAATCCATCTCCTTGTTCTTCTTCATGTCCTGATTGATGGACTCGATCTTCTCTTTCAACTGCTTGGCGTCTTCGAGGGTCTGTTTGAGATCGTCGATGGATGTTTCGTGACCCTTGTCGAGTTCCGAGAAGACCTCCTCGATGGAGGGCAGTCGAATGAGGAACAACTGGCTGCGGACGCTCTTCGGACCGCGGATTGCATCGTTGTCGAACACCTCAGCGAAATACTCGATCATGTCTTCCGGTGCGAGCCTCATTGGCGAAAGATCCCAGGTGTAGGGGACCTCAATCTGGGCAGCTGCTGATGAGGGAAAAGGAATAGAGAGGAACTTGTAGGTCTCGCCGGGCTTTTCGTAGCGGGAGTGAATCAACCGATAGCCAAGTCGTAGGCTGGAGATGCCAAAGTCATCCTTTGCCTGGATGAGCAGCCGCAGGAATTGATCACCTGCGAGATCGATATTGCGACCGGGTTGGAGTATAGCGACGGAGGGGGACTCATCAGGCAGAAGCTTGATTTGACACTTCACAGGATCGGCATTCGTGAGGCCTTCCGCGTCGGTTACCTCGAGGTGGTACTCTGTCTCCGCGTCAGCAGCGAAGGAAGCGGAGAATTTCTCGCCGCGAGTGGCGAGAGCCAACGACTTGCCGTTGCCAAAGACGATGCGACCGCGTTGAAGCTCTTTGCTGGATGCCCCAGTGAGGGCAACCCTGCTCCCTGGCAACGCTGAAACATCTCCAACAAACTCCTCCTGCACTCTCGGCGGGAGCTTCGTGTATGATGGATAATCAAGCCGGACCTGGAATGATCGGATGATCGGCCGATCAATCACCGTGAGGCGGTAATGATCGCTCGAAATGCTTGAGAGTTGAACGAAGTATTCCGTCGAACCTCGCACGCTCTGAAAGACAGTCCTGAAGAGGCCGGAAGAATCAGCGGGGAGATCGACTTTTTCAAAGTTTGTTTGCCCCTCCAGCCGCCAAAAAAGCAGGAGCGCCCCTTGCCTCGCGACAAGTAACGCTGGAGACGCCGCACGGATTCTGATGCGGACTTCAACCGATTGACCCTTCGTCACTTCTTTGTTTCCCGGCGAGACCTCAAACAGAAACTCAGGAGGGGGAACGAACTCGCGTGTGAAGTGGACAAGGCGATAAAGGGAGTTGAAGAACGGGGACGGCATCGCAAGAACAAGGAGGAGCGACCCGGCCGCGCTCAGTGCAAAGAGTCTGAGTGAGCGTGCGACCGGTGTTTTGTCAACACAACTGACAAAATCCAGGCCTCGAATGTTCTGAGCAAGGTCATCGAATGAAGCATCGACAAGCTCAGGAGAGTAGGGTGACTTTCCCGATGTGATCTCCTCGTTGAGCTGCAGAAGGTTCAGCAGGCGATCGTGAATCAGGGGGAAGAAGGCCCCTACGCGCCCCGCGAGCGTGAAGTCATCAGGCTGATGGAGAAAGCCAAAGGACCGCAGCAGCGGTTGAAGGACATGCCACGAGAGAAGAAACAGCGCAAGAACAACAGAGCATAGAAAGAGGATTGTCCGACCGGTTGTATCCAGCGTAAACGACAGCTCGTTCAACGCCACAACAACGACCGAAAGCAGGAAAACGGTGCCAAAGAGGAACGCACCCGACTGCAGGTCGACCTTTTGCTGTTGTCTGCGTACGGCATGAAGGCGGCTGAGAATGTCGGTCAATATCGCAGGTGAAGCCAAGGCCGTTAATTGGTTAAATGGTTAATTGGTTGACTCGTTAATTGGATCAGCGCGGACGAGACACTTGTTCACTTTTTACTATTTACTGTTCACTTCCTAATGGCTTAACGACCAGACAACAATGTTCGTTCCGAAGCGGAGTGCTTCCTGTCGGACTGGCTCGGGGTCACCGTGGACTTCCGCGTCGGCCCATCCGTCGCTCGGATTCGCTTCGAACGTGTAG
>Ga0315274_10006315_pt1 | contig 17261 bp, 16 predicted proteins | sample YL17G02_20_MG_FD_203700 | JGI IMG/M metagenome (GOLD analysis project Ga0315274, IMG submission 203700) | Sediment microbial communities from Yellowstone Lake, YNP, Wyoming, USA - YL17G02_20 | ecosystem: Environmental > Aquatic > Freshwater > Lake > Sediment | place: USA: Wyoming | collected...
TATGTCTTTGCGAAGCAGTGATACAATGGCTTGATAAGCTACCTTTTTCACAGTTTTGTTCCCTTATGAGTATTGATGAAAATGAACTGGTATTTATTTAACAAATTTAATGATACTTACTTAAAACAAAATACATTCTTTGTCAAGATACAAAATGGATTCATAACTGTTTACTATACTTTCGCAGAAATAAAGAATGAAGCGATGGTAATATTACTAATGTTTCTTTCATTTTCCAGTAGCATCATAGCTCATATAAAAGCTTTGAAGCAAGTTTAAGAAAACAGTTGACGAAATGGTTGTAGATACGTTAATAATATAGTAGGAAAGAAAGCACCTTTGATGTGAAATGATCCTTAAAGTCTCCCTTTTCGTAGGGGTATATTGAATATACCCTCTGGAGATTTAGAGGGATTTTTTAACTATCGTTTTGTGAAAGTCCATTTATTAAAAGGGAAAATTCACTTACAACGATAAAAAAATGCTCATTAACGGAATCATTGTGGACTATATGACGGCTTAAAAACCATTTAGAAGGGAGATTTTATATGTGGGAGGTAGATCAAGTTATTCAAGATATAACCGAGGGAACTATCTTTGAGAAACTCCAAAAACAGGCTCAAGAGGCAGTGATTAAGATTTCTCATGATGAACTTAAACAGGCTGTTACTGCTTTGCTGTGTCGTCCTCAGCCGAACCCGATATTACATGCGCGAATTTTATCTAACCTAGTATATGCAGATCAGTATTACGAAGTTTTTAAAACTCTTGAACTACCGCATCAGCTAACTGTCTATGAGCCTTGTGTTGGCGGAAGCGATCCGGTGATTATAGCAACTGAGGCATATAGCGATGGTCAAGCCAATTACCTATCTATGAATCTTAATCATCTATTGCATGAGGAACTGCAAGCGAAAATCAGTCATTTAAAGTCAGACATCCGAATAATTGATGAAAACGCCCAAAAGGTTCTCAATCATTTCATGCCGAATAGTGTTGATGTATCCTGTTTTCATCATGCCATAAATGACGCTTTACAAACCGCAGTTTCTGAACCTCGTGGAATGGATACAACCAGGATAGAATGGTGGTCTAACGAGCGTCAAATGATAGAATGGATGGCAGAGGATTTTGCGTCTGGACTCATAGAGAAACGAGGTAAAAGAGAATTGATGGAGATTATTAAAAGTGCAGTGGAACTAACTCGGTCAGGCGGATATCTAGTGTTTGATCACTGGGTTTCTTTGTTTTATAGTGGACTAGACTGGTTCCCCTGGAAACTTTTTTGTGATCTGGTGCCAATAACTCGTCAATGGATCAAAGAAAGTGATCTACCTGTTACTGAATTTCAATTTCCAAATGTTGATCCGCAGTGGTGGATGTTCCTCCGTATTGAAAAGTAAAAAAACAGTCACAGCTAAATCCAATTATGTGAAAGATGCTGGAAATGTCTTCTTTTATTAATACGAGTTTTTCAGTTATAAGTAATACTTGCCAGATTAATGTTTTACCTTATAGACAACACTTCAAAATCCCCCTTCCCCCCTTTTCCAAAGGGGGAATCAATTCTCCCCTTTAGCTAAAGGGAAGTTAGAGGGGATTTGATTCTTTGCTAACTGAAAAACTCGTATTATTGATATAACAAACTATATGTGTTATACTTTCATTGTGAATTTCAACGCTTTGCTGAGATGTGTTTGGTGAACGCATTTTGGAGGGTATAGTTATGAAGAAAAAAATGGGAGTCGGTATTATTGGATGTGGGATGATAGCAGGAAGTCATATAAGTGACTATTTAAATCTTGCTGAAAAAGCACAAATATTGGCAGTTTGCGATGTGGTTGTAAAGAATGCCGAAAGACGAGTTGCCAATATCGTTTCAGAAAGTAAAAAATTGGCACAGCAATTGGAAGAACAAGCGGAGAAGGCTGAAACAGCCGAAGATAAAGAAAAGTTACTGGACAAAAAGGCTCTTCTGCTGAAGTATGACGAAAGTAAAATCAAGATATTCAGTGATTATAATGAAATGCTGAAAATCAAAGGTTTAGATGCGGTGAGTATTTGCACGCCACCTTTTGCTCATGCCCCAGCTACTATTGCGGCAGCAAAGGCAGGCAAGCATGTATTCTGTGAAAAGCCTATGGCTAGGACTGCCACAGAAGCAAAAATCATGTGTGATGAGTGCAATAAAGCAGGTGTAAAACTGGGATACCAGAGCGGCAGCGCAAGGCTTGGCGCAGTAAACTATGCAATACGCAATTATATTACCTCTGGCAGATTGGGAGACGTTTACTATGGGCGTCAAACTAGCTTCCGGGTAAGAGGGAGACCGGGTCTGGATATGCCCGGCTTTTCAAAGTGGTTCCTTGATTCTAGCCTTGGCGGTGGCGGTGGGATATATGACATAGGTGTCTACCAGATTGATAAAATCCTCTATCTACTGGGTGATCCACAACCCGTCACTATAAGCGGTATAGCATACCGTGGAGTGGCTCCTGAATATACCGGAGATAGTGTTTATGACGTAGATGAGCATACGACAGTATTAGTCCGATTCTCCAATGGAATGTCGTTTACATTCGAGAATGGATGGGTAACGAATTTATCTGGTGTTGCAGAAGGCATCTTTATCTACGGTTCTAAAGGTGGATTCAGGAATAACACGCTTATTGTCGAAGAGGGTGCATGGGAAAAAGACGATAAGGGCAATCCAAGAAATTATCAGGCTAAGTTAGTTGAGAAAGAATTAGAAGTGCCAAAAATTCCTACATACAGCAAGATTGGCGATTTCCTTAATGCGTGCATGAGTGACTCTAAGCCAATATCTTCTGGAGAAGATGGAATGAAGGTAATGGAAATAATGAGCGGAGGCCTTCTGTCTGCGAAACTCGGACGAGAGATAACCGTTCGGGAGTTATACGCTATCGAGGCAATGCGGTATGAGCCAACACCGGGTTGGCCTATCGGACGGACATCTCCCTATTGAAATTTAGAGTAATTTGCTCGAAATAGAATTAATCGTAGGGACACGCTGATGCGTGTCCTGCTTATAATAATCTGCCATGCTTGAGGTGTGAGCGGATAACTTATCAATCAGGTTCTAGTATAAGTATAGCCGTCAATTCCAGAAGCGTTAGCAAATCCAGCGCATTATGTAGAAACACACCTTCAAGATATTCGGTATTTCCATTGCGGACGAAGTCATGATAAACTTCAGGGACAAGCGCGCCCGGTATGTCGTCCTCTCGTCTTCTACCACAGATGTGATACTCAAGAGTCTGAAGCTTGCAATCAGGGGTCTTGCCTCTCCATTTGCGTCTTGAATGAAGCAAAACGTCAACGTGAGTATACGACCACTTGAGAAACTTTCTGTTATATATCATCCTGTCCCTTATGAATGGAACGTCAAAAGATTTTCCATTGAAAGAAACCAGCACGTCGAATCTGGGGACGAATTCGCTGAAGTAATTCAGAACATTGGCTTCCTCTGAGTAATCTCTGGCAAACAACTGGTCAACGACTATATTATCGCCATCAAAATAAAGCAAGCCTATAAGGAACAATGGAGTACGTGATAACCCTGTAGTCTCTATATCCAAAAAGACGATGTTTTTCGGGTCTGTGTTCAGTATAGCTTTGAAATCATGGTTTAGCTTGTGGCGTTCGGCTTGGATATTTTCAAACATACTGCGGTACTTATTGCTTAAAAGGTCTGCACCAGGATATAGTTTCTTAGCATCCCGACGTATTAGATACATTTCACCGGAGCCTGACGTGATGATCTCACCGGGGATCGTCAGTTCCAGTTTTGTGAAGTCTGGTCGAGTTTGTATTATCTTTTGGTTATTTTTGTTTTCTGAGAATGTCATGATAAATCCATAAAAAGTAGTGTAGTTGAGTTTCATTCCTTAATCACGTATACGGCGTAAGTCAGCAGAAGAATCAAACTCGCCTTCCCATAAATTTGCTACTTCCTCACATTCTGTCAGCCAAACGCCTAACTTAGCCAATTTCTTTTGTAATTCTAGCATTTCTGTAGCCTCTTCGCTTATTGGGATTGACTCGCCATTTTCCAAGCAATCTTCAATATAAAGACGGATAGCATCTTCAATATTATTCAATACTTCCTCATAAGAGTCACCTTGTGTATAACACCCCTGTAAATCGGGACAAAACGCAAAATAGCCATCCTTGTCCTTCTCAATGATAACTGGTAGAGTAAACCTATTCAAAATATTCACCTCGCTTGTTTTAGTCGTTATTTGCCTATTCAATAAAATGACTTCATCATCGGTTTATTCGCATATATAATCATTTTTTGGATCATCAAATCAGACCGTTAGAGTATTTCCTCTGCGGTCGTAGAAAATCTTTAATAGCATATCTTTTTCATGTGTTAAAATCTTGTAGAATAATATGTTTACTAATAGTTGGGTTCCGTTCCTCAACCCAACTTACCGACTTACGTTTATTGATAAATAGTATCGTTCTGGCTTAAAAATGCTATCACGATCTTTCGAATACCCAAGATCAAAGCCAATGTTCAATGGGATAGGTTGATTAAATAATATTCCAAAGATATTTGATATATTGATTCCTATCCCCGCAGAGAAATTAATCATACTTCTGCTAGTGATATCATTAGTGAGACCAACACGTAATGCAATCAACTTTGCGATCCAATATTCAGCACCTAGATTCAAGGTATGGACACCTGTATGGGCACCTATTTGATAGACAAATGTATCACCCGCAGCAATCATCAAATTGCCTTCTGGCAAAAAACGACCTGTAGTTCCTATTCTGGAAATAATAGGAACTGGAGTATCCGCTATCTTGCCTAAAATATTCTGAACCGATAATCCAACAGAGAAGGATTTTGAATCAGAAATTGTTCCAATATCAAAACCGCCAAATCCCATCGTTGCTTCGTTATACGGGTCAAACTTCTGACGTAGAATCTTTATTCCAGCCCCCAGTCTAACGGTTTCAAACATCGTACCATAAGAGAACATAAATGCGTCCTCTGGGATATTAAATGATCCTTCTTCAACATTTTGAGCATTATAGCGTGGAATATCTACAAAACCAGCATTCACCCATCCTATACCAAATGAGCCGATACCTTTCACGCTACTAGCCAATGCCAAAAAGTTATGCCTAGAATGAAGTATATCGTCTGCATAACTATACATGCTGGCAATTGAAACCGATCCAACTCTTGTTAGACCAGCCACATTCCAATATGTTGCAGTTGCATCATCCACAGATGCCGTTGCTGCGCTACCCATCGCCAGAAATCTTGCTCCTACTCCCATCTTAAGATAAGTAGCACCTTCTGTAGAGAAAGAAGAATTTACAGAAAAAATAAGAAAGAACGAGATTAAGATAATCAAACCAATTGTTTTCATTTCATAGACTCCTAAATCTGTTATTAAGCTGTTGCTAGCACTAAACACAAAAAAACATTACTGATACCTTATAATCCTTTGGCTCATATAGGTTTTAAGGTGAAATTGGGTATCATTAAGGCTCTCAAGAAACTGGTATTGACACATTTGAGATTGTGTTTCCATTCAAACATCACAACATAGATTGCCAGATATTTCTTGTGAACTCCTCGAAATGGACGCAAAAAGTTACGCAAACCTGTCCAGATACCCTCTAAGGTGTTGCAGTGGACTTCTCGAACTCCATCTCCGTCATCGTCTCGTGCCCATTCACCTTGTGAGTGATTAACATGAGAATGGTTACGACCTGTTTCACTAATATGTTCGTAAGCATGGCACTCATCGGTATAAATACTAATGTCTGCTTTAGTATCATGCTCAACCTTTGGTTGAATGGTAGTTTGTTTTACGCTATCACAAACTGTGATACGGATTTGACCTGATTGACGACCTACCACACCCAGAATGGGAGGACGGTCATTTTCAAAGGTTCCTCGTCCTTTACGTTTGTTGGCTCTACGACGAGGAGGGTCTTCTGGATTTGGATGCTTTTCACCTTTTTCACCGGCGTTCTGGAACAATTCATCTGCTTCAGTTTCTATGTCTGGTAAAGGTTCATCAGGTCTGTTTTCCTGTGCTAACTGCTGGATTTTGTGTCGTCGTTCCAGCAGTGTTCCATAGTCTTTGTTAAGTTCATCAGCTAACTGACTGGTGGAAACTCCTTGAGTGAATCCACGAATTATCAGAACAATGATCGCACAGTTGTATCTTGTTCTTGACCATATTGTATTAGTGAACAGGTTATAAACTCTACCACAGGTTCTGCATTTATAGTTCACTACCGGGCTTCGTTTGGTGTTATGAGAAGCTTGATTTTGTGGTAAAGGATGACCATTAGGACACTTCAAACCATCATGATGAAGTATGGTCAGCATAAAGTCGTAACACTTTTTTTCATCTATTAAGTCTGTAATGGGGAATCTCATTATGATACACTCTCCTTTTTTCGTTGTTTATTTGTTATGGAGAGTGTATCATATTTGTATTAGCTTTTCACCTTAAAACCTATATGAGCCAATCCTTTTTTCCTGTGTTAAAATCTTATAGAATATTATGTTTACTAATAGTCAGTAGGTTGGGTTGAGGAACGAAACCCAACTAAATTCTATATGTTACGCGCGATTTATCAGATCATCTTTTAATAACACATCAGGAAGTGATTCGCTTTCTTCAAAGTGTAGTATAACAGCTTTAACGATCATTATAATCAGCCTTCAATATGGTTTTAGTGGATTGGGTCTCACAAAAACACTGATTACTGATTACTCATTACTGATCACTATCTTCTTCCTGAACACGCTTTAACGCATAGCCCGCATATATGCTGACCGAGATTCTCTTTTTTACGGAAGTAATCCAACTGCTGATAGCAAGCCTGAATGTCAAAATCCGCTGGATTCTCTTTTATTGCGCCTGCTGGACATGCACTGATACACTTTCGGCACGACCCGCAGTTGTCCAGTAACTCGCCATCAATTTTCAAAGGCATATCGGTAAAGACTGAGACGTACCTAACACGCCCACCGTATATAGGATTGACTAAAAGTATGTTTCTGCCGATCCAGCCTAATCCTGCGAACCTTCCGATCATCTTGTGTGATACGTGGCCAGACATGGGACCGCTCCAATCCGTTATTTGTGATGCGTGGATCGGCAGTGCATCATAGCCCTGATCCTGTATGTAAGCCACTATTTTTAACGCTGTCTCATCCAGAAGGGAGTTGACACGCTTGTAGTGAAAAAGGTACATCTGAGTCGGCTTATCAATTATGCTCTCAAGCACTCTATCCGATAGGTGATAGCCCATAGATATGCCGTAATTTAGCCCTTTGTATACGCTTTCTGGTGACATTTTGTATTCGCTTTCCAGCCCTTCGAGGTTTGCCACGCCGAAAAGCGACATGCCATTTTGTATTGCTACATCTTTTAGTTTATCGTAATTATGTTGTAATAAATCCATTGTCATCATCCCTTTTAATAATTTCTTCTATAAACTGTCATACTGAAAGAAGTAAAGTATCCTAAACAAAATGCGATTCTTTATTTTATTCAGCATGAAATACCTCAAAATGCCATTCTGGACCCGGATATGGTATCCGTTTTTCTATTTCATTCTCATCATAAATTAATTCCCATTTTTCAGGAGTAATGATGTGTAAATATCTAGCAATTTTGAATCCATTTTGGACAATTGCTAGAAAAAGTATCGGGATTTCCGTATTTTCTCCGTTTTCAAAAATGAGATTCCATAAATCCTTTAGAAATCGTGGCTCACGTTCATTAAGACCATTCCACATATCCTGCCGTCTAAACTCGTGAAAAAGATTGGTAAAGCAAAAATATAGTACCCATGAAGCTGCCAAATTTCTATTATTTAAGAGATCCGTTTTATAACTTAATGGGTCGAAATTACCTTGATGAATCTGTTGGGAAAACCGATCTAGCCATTTCAAACTGTCCTTATCGGATTTGCAAATAAGTGGATGTTTTCGGTTGTATATTATATCAGGAAAATTCTGTATTCCACAGATTGGATTCCATATATCTGGGAATTCCGCAGTAACTAATGAATGATGTTTGATATTGGTTGGGTGATCGCCAATCCATAATTGAAAAATTCCAACATTGTCACATATTGCTATTCGATCTGGAGAAATTAGATTTTCTAATGTTAAAACTAATGTTTGACCATTTGCTTTTAGTTTTATATCTGGTGCAATCGAGACTTCTTTATCTTTCCACATAATCTTTGTACCTATGCTTAGACTATAAAGGAAATCATGTTCAGAGGTTGTTGGAAATGTCAACTGTTTCCATACTAATTGATTGTCGTTGTTTAGCCAGAAAATTGCTTTTTCTGAAGAGAAATTAATTCCAGTAAGACAACAGTTTATGGAATGGTATATTGAATCAGCATTTCTTTCTGCCAAATGCTGAGATAAAAGTGATATTTCATTTCGTAACCAATCCCAAATATCTTTCGCTTTTTGGCTAAAATTTAATGAATTTCTATTCACAGATATTTTGCCTGCTTCAGTAGAAGTCCAATTTATCTCTAAAAAAAATGGTATTTCTGCTTCAGGTCCAAATCTACTTTCATATTGCATTCCCCTCCAGCCGTTTATAGTTTTGCCCTGTCCTATGAAACCATGTTTTATCGTTACCCCCTTTTCTATCATATATTCGATTTTTTCTTCGCTCTTTAAGAAAAAAGCTAAAGAAAATCCACCATCAAGCATGTAATAAGGTAAATGTATCCTATAATTCCCCATGTTATTTGACAATTCACCTTCACTTACTTCCCAACGAATACATTGCTCCATATTCTCTTTTATCCTTTTAATTCGCTCTGAATCTTGCAATAATTCATTTTGCCGATTTATGGAATATAAATTTATGCTTTCTTTTTTATCCAAACTAATTATTTCGAGTAATTTACCTAAAAAATATGATTCGTCGTATGTCCATCCTGGAGCAAATTCAACTTCACTGGTTTCATCCATTTGTGATTTCATACGAAACTTGCAGGGAATATAAAGGAGAGTATCTTTTATATAATTCTGAAGTTCGTGGAACCAATTGCTAATATCATTTTTAATCATATCTTTCTTTAGACGTAAACGGATTTCAGTTCCATTGGTCAATGATGAATCTTTTCTTAATTCTCCGAATGTTCCAATACCCTCTGTCTCGAAAATCCAGCCATTTATTTCAGAGTCTCCGGCATATTGACTACGACGAGTTTTAATAACAACCTTATCTGCAAGCATAAAATAACTCAAAATCCCTATTCCAAACTGACCAGAACGAACCAATTCAAAACCTTTATCTTTGCATTTTCGCTCAAGATCAAGAACGTCATGGCGTCTTGCATTTCCACTGACAAGAAGATGATCTCTGATTATCCTTTTAGTCATGCCAACACCAGTATCTTTGCAAACTAACCATATACGATCATCTTCTTCCTCAATGAGCAATTCAACTAATTTAAGTCTTGCAAGTGTTTGCTCTAATGTTTTATCGCTTGGATTATCATTCAAAAGACGTTCATAGGCAATTTGCTCTCGAACAGCATCAAAGGCGTTTTGTAGCAATTCTCTGACTGCCGCAAATGGAGTTCCATAAAGCTGAGTTCCTGAAAGCATTTCCAAAACTTTCTTTGTATTGGGACGAAATGATCCATCAATGTATTCATAGGCATTATCTTTTGGGGTTATATGACGATGAACGGATGTTTGTAAACTCCAGTAATGAGGTAAATCTCTTTGTAACCCCGGACATTTTTCAAAGTGTTTTTCGTCAGCAATCCTTTGGCATGTCATTAGTTCTTCATCAATTTGATCGATCATATTTTCAATAGCTCGATGAACGTAAGCATTAGGCGGCTTTGAATAGACTACTAATCTTTTGTTTTCCTCTATAACCAATGATATATAATGATCTTTCCACCAATAGATTTTACTTTCATCAGAAATATTACGGTGACGAAAAATCACTTCAGGAGTGCGTTCTGGATCAAATTCAAGAATGTCAGCAATGCAAAGAACAGTGGCAAGATAACGCAGGTGAACAAATTCAGTGCCTATTGGTTGAGGATCAAATTTGTCTTTTATGAGCTCATTATATCCCTCATGATGACTTTTGCATAATGTGATAATATCATCAATCCAATGTTCATAGCTCCCCAATCCGAAGCCGTTTAGATTAGCTTTGATCCATTCAGCACTCCAATCATTATGACAATATCGGCAATAGTGTGTTATTATTTCTTTGATTATATCCAGCTTTTCAAAAGATAGTTCTCCTTCCGACAAAGGTAAGTTAATATCATATCCATTATCGTCTAGCCATTTCTGCAAATTCTCTTTCTCATCAACAGAAAGAAGATCCTCTGTCCCTTTCGTCATATACTCATAAAGGTTATTTACTTTCTTTTGTTCTGGAGTCATTCCAATGTCGTGAAGATAAGCCGATAAAAGCAAAAAAGCCAATTCATATAAAGATAAATTAGGCAGAACATCGTCAGGAATAATATCAACCATACGCTCTGCTACTCTAAAAGCATGACCAGCATCATGAAGTGTAAAATCAGTTAGTTGTGTTCCACCAGATGCAAGAATACGCTGAATAACAGGCATAATCTGCCCTAGGGCTCCTGATATTGGTTCTTTTCCCTTTATATTTTTATCGTAGAGCTTTGTTTCTGTCCAATCATGTATTTCTCTCGGAAGAGATTGATTATCCATACTATTACTCCATTGATAACATAGTTATTCCAATATAGAATTTACGAATCCTCTTTCAAGTGCTATCAATTTTTCTTTCAATTCCAATCCGCCAGTGAATCCGTGTAAACTCCCATCTGATGCAACTACACGGTGACATGGTATAATGATCGGTATTGGATTTGCGCCAAGTGCCTGTCCAACTGCACGGGCAGACTTCGGTTTACCTATCTGAGAAGCCACCCATCCGTAACTGCGCAGTTCACCATAAGGTATGCTTCTAGCCGCTTTCCAGACGTCTTTCTGGAATTTTGTGTAGCCTTTAAGATCAAGCGGAAACGAAAAATCAACACGCTGTCCTTTGAAGTATTTTATCATTGCATCTTTAACGTCTGAGAGCAAACCATTCTCTTCGGGTGATTCAGAAGTATAATTAATTGCAGTAAATGCTAATGATTTATCTGGTATTGGAAGTGTGACTTTACATATCCCTGCTAAAGTTCCTGCAATACCCATCCAACCCATTTCTGTCTCGAAAACTGTGAATTTCATAGTAATAAACCAAATTAGTTTTTAAGTTTATCTTTATAAGCAAGATTTTAAATCCCCCCTTCCCCCCTTTTTCAAAGGGGGAATTCGTCTAAATTCCCCTCTTGAGAGGGGTTCGGGGGTGTGTTTCCTATCGGGTAAGTTATTTAATTACAAATCCTAAGCTATTCACCCTCACTATGGATCCGCATCTGAGCTTTCTGCCCCAAAGCTCTGATTTCACCGATTTTATCCTCAAGATTATATATCCACATAACGTAAGCGTCCTCACCTGTGTCTGTGTAAAATCCCTTTCTGATGGAGATAATCTCGAACCCGAATTCGTTATACATATTCTGCGCTGGAGTATTAGTCAATCTCACTTCGAGGGTAGCTTTCTTTGCACCTAAATTTTCTGCTACAACGAGGGCTGATGCAAGAAGCATCGTTCCGACACCTTTACGCCGACAGTCATTACGAACAGCGATGGTAACTACGTGAGCTTCGTCAAAAACCATCCAAAAACCAACGTAACCCAATATTTCATTGCTGTTTTTAGCCACGAGAAAGTAAGCCCGCTTATTGTCCTCCAGTTCCCTTTCAAACATCCATCTGCTCCACGGCATGCTGAAAGACTCTCGTTCTATTTGCATCACCTCATCCAGATCATCAGTTCTCATTTTGTATATTCTAAAATCATCCATGTATTATCCTTAATGTCTCCTTACATAATCGTTGAAAAACACAAAAAGTGCAGTAAAAACAACCCCCTATCCCCCTTTTTTAAGGGGGAATAAGTCAAGTCATCATCAGATTCCCCCTTAAAAAAGGGGGACACAGGGGGTTGTGAAAAACGTTGAATTATTATGTCAAAATGGCATTTTTTAACGATTATCTTACAGAAAATTTTCTCTTAGTTGATCGCATCATTTTATAAACCTTGTTTACCAGATTGAACATCACAGGTGTTTTTCGTGTGCGATATTCTGCGTATGCCAGCTTAGAAAGGAAATCTTCAGCAGACGTGAAAGGTTCGATCAAAACGTAAGCCTTCCCAACTTCAAAGCGGCTGTGAGCATCACTACCAACACCAGCAACTATGCCTTTTTCCAAAGCAAGACTGGAAGCCTTATGGTTGCTAAATGGGAAGGCATTTCTACTGTTAAAGGCTTCGATTATGTTAACTTCCGGGAGTATTTCCTCAAGAGATTGCCTTTTGATAACAGACGCCCGAAGGTTATCAAAAGGATGTGGAATATATACCAATCCACCTTGCTTTTTTATTCTGGATACAGTTTCAGCAGGCGATAAGCCCGGTGGTATATGCTCTTTGAGAAATAACCCTGTTATCTCTCCTGAAGTAGTGTGTATTTCCTCTCCAACAATTATCCTTGACGGATCCATCTCGTGTAACCTGAGCGCACATTCTATTGTATCATGATCTGTCACTGCCACACAATCAATTCCATTATAATCGCAAGTATCTAACAAATCGTCAAAAGGTATCAACGAATCCAGAGAGCATGACGTATGCACGTGCATATCAACTTTAATCAAATTATTGCTCCATTGTAGTGATAACCAGCTTCGTTTCAGCCTGCTGAATCTTATAAATGCTGATTTTGTCATCTTCTCGTTTTATGAGGTAAGTATGCAGGTTTCTTGCGTCAGTTATTAGCCATTCGCTATCTGGCACAAGAGTAGAAATAGCGGCGTTTTGAGAAAGCGTTATTTTGTTTTTTTCAAACTTCTGTTTGAGATCATCTGTCAGGATATTGCTATTTAGATCTGCTTGAATCCCGGAATCCAGAATAGCCAGGGGGATTTGTTTCTTAGGTTTCATTTCATTTACGCCTCGAATCTTTGACACAAGGCTTCTTGCTGTCGCCTGTATAACTGGTTCTTTGTTGATGAATTGATAACCATCCTCCTCTATCATCTCTAATGGCTCAAATTCCTCTGTCCTTGCGATTACGACTAGCATCTCCGCACCAAACGGTGAAGCGCACTCAAATTCGTCTGGTATTTCAACTGCCTGATTGGCTTTAGAGTTATCTATGTAAAGGTTGTCATAGAGCATTGTCCATCGCCCATCTGCAAGGATGTATAACAATCTGGCGTGAGCCTTACGATTGACCCGTATAAATACCTTCATCATATCGCCTGCTGTGTAGATCAGGTTCTCACTACCCTTGTTCGTCCACGCTTCGACCTGAAGCTGACTGCTAACTATTTCTTGCTGTCCGAATGCTTCCTGAGCAACTAGCGCAGATTCGTAATTCTCTGGCTTCAAGCTTAAACCTTCTGTTAATATTTTGGGATCAAACGTTAGTTCTGTGCCTGCCAGTAATTTGCCACTGTTTATATCACGTATATTTACCATTATTTTGACTTCATCACCGTTTTCCCAATAAGTTCCAGAAAGAAGTAGCTCTGCACCGGATCCCTTAGCTAAATCACGCATGATCTGAGATGACTTTGGACTGAATGATTGAGCCTGTTCAGCGACTTTCCAGTTAGCTAACTGCACAATCTGATCCTCTAATTCTGCTCTGAAATGACTTGCATAAGAGCTTCCCATCTTCGTATCCTGATAAGTCAGAGGCACTACTAGAACTTTTCCAGTTGGCATAGTAATTTGTTTAGCAAGTCTCATCACGACAGCCCTTGCTACATCACTCAGAGAGCCTAGTGATTCGGATAGCATTTGGTCAATTTTGTTTGCTACTTCAGCCTGATTCATTAGAGGAATTGCTCCCTGTGTTGCGGCATCCATTTCATCAAAAGCATCCTTTATAGAATTCGATTCGCTAACCGCCAGAAGCACCATTTTCGCCTTTTTCTGTCTTTCGTAAAGCGGATATAGGCTTAGATACTTTGATACTGCGTCCATAGTCTCGGATTTGCTTTCGTAGGACTGAGCGTCAGTGATAATTTCATTGATTTGCTGTATAAGATCCTGTCTTTCCTGAGAGTATATACTTTTCAGATCATCACGGCTGGCGTAAACCACAGCGTATACCGTCGAGTTACCTTTATCTCCCTCCACAAATTTATCTACCTGAAACCCCATAATGTCTTGCAGTGAAGTTGAACTTTGTAAGATAGAGCTTAACTCCTGCGAATATTGTTCGCCTTTTTCTTCTTTGACTGCGGAAATCAAACTCTTGATACTGGCAACTATGGTGCGGGAAATTTCCCCTATTGCGATTTCTTGAGCTATTTCCGTCGCTTCAGAAACATCACCTGTTGCAACGCCAAAGCCCGTCAGATATAGATTCACAGGATATTTTTCACTGCTGTCGAAATTCTTGACCCAATCTGGTACTACAGCAACAGCCGATAATGCACTAAAGATCAGAATTGCAATAATTAAAAATGAAAAAAGCTTTTTCCACATTCTCTAGCTCCTCTCTAAAATCATTCTCCTTACCTGCCTGAAATCATTAACCCCCGATTTTATCAAATCTTTAACAAATAACTTACATCGTTGAAGCTCATCAGAAACCTGATTGTCTGATTTTCCATGTTCTTGCGCTATTTTTTTCAGCAGTGTAGATTCACCATGCCGAATGAAACTGTCTGTCTTTTCGTCCCACGTAAACAGCAGATTATGTTTTTCAGCATCTCTCTCGTAAAGAGCGGAGACTCTACGCTTGTATCCCATACCCTCTCGTATCAATTTTATGAATAGAATAAGGTCAAGCTTTGCAAAATCACGTTTAGTCACACCCAAACCATTAACGAGTATGCTTTGCATCTCTGGCAGTGTGTCCGCATGGATGCAAGATGCAAACTGACATTCATAATTCATCAGATCAAAGAGTTGACTAACGTGGATTCCCCACAGGTATCCATAAATGTGTCCTGACCCTATTTCGTGACAGAGAGCGCACAGTTTATTATCATCTTTAACAATTTTGTGGGCTTCTGCAACGACAGATGGTGTCTCTGTTGTAAGTATGCGCACGTCGGATGGGATAAAAGTCAGCAGACATGACATAAGAGTTGTTTTGCCTGCATTACCGGGTCTTGCGGCTGTGAGGAATGATGCTCCGTTTGATACTGCGTAAAGGCAATGTGCGGTCATATCCACGTCCAGTGTATTTGCATTAATCAGGTCAACGATACTGAGCGTCTTTCCACGCTGACTCAGGTTTTCTATCTCGTCAAGATTATGTTCTTGTAGGTTCATGATCTCTCCTTTGGTCCGAAAGCATACATTTTACCATCAAAAGCATTGCATAAGAACCTTCGATCCCGAATTGGTAATAGTGCCTTGATGTATGTATAAAGTATCTATCTCTGATCTCATCCTGATATTCCAGAGGTTGAAGGACAGCACCTTCGGGGCAGTCATCCAGTATAATTTCAGCTATTATTTGCTCTGAATCGTTTTTCATCATATTCCCTCTTTGGAGTGCTAAATGGTTTATTCGCAAAATAACACATTTTCTGTCATTATGTTGCATCTTTCGGGTTAGTCTTTATTCATCTTAAACAGTATAACACACACTACATTGAGTTATCAATTGGTTTTGTTGCAGTATAAAAAAAAGGCACAGCGCGCTGTGCCTTTACAATTATATTTTCGGTTATTAATTTTGGCTTTTAATCTTACCCCACGAGGAAGTAAGTTTGCCAACTGGTTTAACAGCAGATGACTTTGCCGCACTGTATAGTGTCAAAGTACAACCACTATCCGCTGTGTTCCAGGTGGGTGTTTGGAAGGCAGCTGCTACGAACTCTTTAGGTGCTTTAAAGGTTTGTCCTATTGATTCGTTTGCGTCTTGCAAACCGAATGGGTTCCAATCGTCACCAATGGCTCCCTGTGGTTCAATTACGACCAAATCAACAGGGGCTTCACCTGTCGGAGTATACTGCATTCTTAAATCCCCGGTTATTGATTGCCCATCCTGATATGCTGTACCGTCTGGATACTTATCAGCTTTTGCTCCCCAGCACCCTATGCTAGAGCCTGTCAAATCTGTCATCTCAAGGTAATACTCACCAGCAGGTTGAGAACTGAATTCCAGTGTAGTCCATGAGTTATCAGCTACATTGGCAAAGGCGTTACTGGCGATTTCTACATCCTTTGGAGGTGAATCAGCAAAGACAACAAAGGTGAGAAAGCAAATCAGCAACACCGACAGTAGAGATGCTCTTAAAATCATTGTATTCTCCTTTTTGTTAATTAGAATCCAGCCTTGATTTCACTCCATCTAACGGATAGCTTACCACCGGGTTCTACCGGTTGCTTTCCTCCTTCCGCAGAATAGAGTGTCATGGTGCATCCACTATTGGCTGAATTCCACGTTGGCGTACTAAGTCCTACCCCGTCAAAACTCTCAAGGGCGAGGAACGTCTGTCCTATGGATTCTTGCGCACTATGCAGCGCAAATGGGTTCCACGTATCCATGATAGCGGCTTGTGCCGCAATGATTATCAATTCTACCCACGTTTTGAGTTTGTTTGGGCGATACTGGAGTTTGAAATCAGAATTCCCATCCCCCAATGGCGCGCCATCCTGCCATGCAATCAGCAGTTCCTTATCAGGACCATCCTCGTAAGGATTCTTTTTTGATCCCCAACAACCTATCGTTCCCACAATATTGGATAACTCAACGTAATACAGGCTGGCTGGCTGTATATTCTTGGGAAACTCAAGATTTGTCCATGAATTGTCTACAACGTTTTTGTAGTCCTGAGTGGACACAAGTGTATTTTTAGGTGGTTCAGGATTTGCTGAAAATGCAGGAATAGCTATCACAGCGAGACAAATCGCAATGGTTAAACATAGCAACTTTTTGACTAGCATAATTTATCACCTTCCTGTGTTTGATTGAAAAACAAAAACACTTTCATAATGATTATTAAGCAAGTTTGAAAAAACATTGTAGATAAATCATGGTGACAAACCCATCAAAGATAAAAAACGTTCAATAGGCAATGTCTCAAGCCATTCTACTATAGCTTCACATTGCACTGTCAGTTTTAT
>Ga0315274_10006316_pt1 | contig 17261 bp, 19 predicted proteins | sample YL17G02_20_MG_FD_203700 | JGI IMG/M metagenome (GOLD analysis project Ga0315274, IMG submission 203700) | Sediment microbial communities from Yellowstone Lake, YNP, Wyoming, USA - YL17G02_20 | ecosystem: Environmental > Aquatic > Freshwater > Lake > Sediment | place: USA: Wyoming | collected...
TTTTTTGTCACCCAATTTCTACCAAATTTTAGAGCGCGCAATTTTCCCTGTCTAGCTCTTAATGATAAATACTCCTGTGAGTAGTTACAGTATTGTGTCGCTTGCTGAAGAGAAACATAATGTCTCAATTCGTCTCCACCCTCCATAAAAGTTTTCCACTTGACAAATATTTTAAAATAATTAAAATTCTAAGAGAAGACCCCCCTGCGATTGCAGGAAAAAGAAAATTCGGCTATATTTTTTTGACCTTAGTCCAAATTTTCGGGGTCTTCTTTTTTATCCACAGATTATCTTATTTTCCGATAAACAAAAGGCCTCGTCAAGAGGCAAGGTTGTGGATAACTATCGGATATCCGATTACGTAAGTTTTGATTAGTGAGTTTTGATGCTTTGAAGTATTCCGAAACCGATAAAAAGAGCAATCAAGTTGCTTCCCCCGTAACTAATTAAAGGTAAAGGAATTCCAATTATCGGTAAAAGACCGATATTCATGCCGATATGGATGAAAGTTTGAGAAACTAAAATAATAGTAAGACCGGAAGCAAAGAGGCGAGGAAAATTGGTTTGGCTCATAATAGCAATTTTCATAATTCGCCAGATTAAAATTGAAAAAAGAAAAAGTAGAACCGATACACCTATCAATCCCATTTCTTCAGCAATGGCTGAAAAAATAAAATCGGTTTGGGGTTCGGGTAAAAAACCATATTGGGTTTGAGAACCCGAACCTAAACCTTGACCAAAAACTCCTCCGGCACCTACGGCTATTTTTGCCTGATTTTGGCTCCAGCTTACTCCCAGAGGGTCATAGGGAAAAAGAAAACTTAAAATTCTTTCTTTCTGATAATCCTTTAATAAAAAAGACCAACTTAAAATTGAAATTAAAAGGAAACATAGGACCAAAATTAAGAAATGGCGGAGCTTTATTCCGGAAATAAGTAGTACTCCTCCCCACAAAGCAATCAGGATTAAGACCTGGCCTAAGTCCGGCTGAAGAAAAATTAAAATAATCGGGAGTAGAATATAAGCTCCGGAAAGTAAAATATGTCTTATTCGATACATCTCAATGTGACGCATCGAAAAATACTTTGCTAATAAAATAATCAAAACAATTTTCGCAAATTCTATTGGAGAGAGAGTGACGGGACCAATTTTATACCAGCTTCTAATTCCTCTAATCTCCGGAGCGAAAAAGAATAAGCCAAAAAGCCCAAATAGGCAAAGAAAATAAAGAATTAAAATTAAATAGGGATTTTCCCTTAACCCTCTCCAGTCAAAAAAACTGAAAAGAAACATTAAAAAGAGGGATATCCCTAAAAAAATAATTTGCTTTTTAAAATTTAAAAAATCCCCCCTCCCCAGGGAAGAACTATAAATTGATAATAACCCGAATCCAACCAATAAAAGGGTAGAAACAATAAGTACCCAATCCAACCTCTTCAAATGAATTAAAATCCCCTTCATTAAGCTGGCAGAGGCCCGTCCTCTGTTAAATTAGCAGAGGCCCGTCCTCTGATTATTCTAAAGAAAGATTAATAAATTCGCTAATTTTCCCCTTATATTTTACCCAAGCATCAACAAATTCTTTACAACCTGGTTCGCCATTCATCATTTTCAAAATAAATTCTCTATCAGTCACCGAAGGGAAATTCTTTTTCGAAATATAATCAAGATAGCTTGACCATTTATAATTTTCTAAAAATTTAATTACACTCTCTGGCTCTTTAATTCCAATTTCTTTCCATTTTGGTTCAATAAGTGCTGTTGGATTAGTGTGAATATAAACAAATACGGTTCTCAATTGCTCATTATTTTCAATGTGAACTGCCGAAAATCTATTTTGAAAAACATAACCTTGACGGTTATATTTTCGATTAAAATATCCGCCATAGCCCGTACCAAATTTTCTCATAAATTTAGTTATTCCCCCGTCTTTAAGCTGTTTAACCAGTAAATGAATATGATTGGGCATAAAACAAAAAGCTAAAATTTCCACCAATTTATCCCGTGGATCAGTGATAGAGATCGGATCTCTGGTCGATTCTTTAAGCAACTTTTTTATTTTAGCCCGAGCCTTTCGGCGCTCCTTAATTGTAATTGCTTTTGTAGTATTAAACTCGTAAATAGAAAAGATTCCCCGATAGTAATCGTTTTTGTCCTTGAAAATCAAATTATCATTGATTCCCCGTGACATAATATGATAAATCTCGTCATTTATAAGTTGTTGTTTCCGATAGGGCATAACGTAATTGTCAGAGGACGGGCCTCTGTCAGCTCATTAAGGTTTGATGAGCTTTAAAAATTCTGATTCATCAATGATTTTAACTCCTAGTTTTTTGGCAATTACTAATTTTAAACCGGGTCCTTTACCAACGACAACATAATCTGTTTTTTTCGAAACCGTTTCTGAAATTTCTCCACCCAAAAGTCGAATTTTTTCTTTAGTTTCCTCGCGGGTTATTGTTTCTAAAGTGCCAGTTAAAACAAAAGTTCTACCTGTCAATTTTTTACCAACTTTTTCTGGTGGTAGAATTTTTACTCCGGCTTGAATTAAGTCGTCAATTAGTTTTTGATTTCTTTTGGCTTTAAACCAATCATAAATACTTTTTGAAACTTCCGGTCCAATGTCGGGAATTTTCTCCAGTTCTTCTTGAAAAGCTCTTCTTAATTTATCAATACCGCCAAAAAAGTTAGCCAAGCTAATCGCGGTTTCTTCTCCAACATGGCGAATTCCCAGGGCATAAATGAAACGGACCAGAGGAATTTTTTTGCTATTTTGGATTGCCTCGATGATATTTTGGGTTTTCTTTTCAGCAAACCTCTCCAGAGGAATCAAATCCCCTTCTTTCAACTCAAAAAGGTCAGAGGCACTGGAAATTAAATTTTCATCAATTAGCTGGTCAATGATTTTTGGGCCCAGTCCTTCGATATCAAAAGCCTTCTTTGAGGTAAAATGATATAAAGATTCTCTTTTCCTGGCTCCGCAATTTGGATTAGGACATCTCCAAATTACTTCGCTTTCTGGTCTTTCTAATTTAACTTCGCAGACCGGACAATTTTTTGGAAAATGAAATTCCCTTTCTTTACCAGTTCTTAGTTCTGGCAAAACTTTGACAATGTCGGGGATAACATCCCCTGCCCTGCCGACAATAACCGTATCTCCAATTTTCACTCCCAATCTTTTGATTTCGTCTTCATTGTGAAGAGTGGCTCGGGTAATGGTTACCCCGCCGACCTGAACCGGTCTCAAGTGGGCAACCGGGGTGACCGCTCCCGTTCTCCCCACCTGAAGTTTTATATCTTCGATAACCGTTGCCGCCTGTTTAGGAGCGAATTTAAAAGCCCGACTCCCTCGGGGAGTTTTGCCCACTACCCCCAATTTTTTGAATAAAGAATTGTCATCGAGATTAATAACGAGCCCGTCAATTAAAAAGGGCAGGGTTTCTCTTTTTTTTGCCTTCTCCCGCCAAAATTCCACAATTTCCTCTAAGCTTTGACATTCTCTGCCGGGGTCGGTTTTAAAACCCAAAGCAGTTAAAATCCGATGCTCTTGGGAGTGCCTTGTCTGACCAAAATCGGTAATAATATCATAAGCCAAAAATTTTAGAGGCCGGGAGGCAGCCAATTTCGGATCTAATTGCCTGATAGAACCTGCCGCTAAATTTCTGGGATTGGCGAAGGTTGGCAGACCCTTTTTCTTTTGCTCTTCATTAAATTTCTCAAAGGCCTTTTTTTCCATATAAACTTCCCCTCGAATCTCGATTTTCCCCCTATCAATCAGTTTGGAGAGATTTTTAGCAATTTCTTTATTCGGTAGCTTTCCCCGGATTTCCAAACTCAAGGGAATGCTTTCAATTGTCTTTAAATTCTGGGTGACATCTTCCCCGACCTTGCCGTCACCCCGGGTGGCACCAGCGAGAAAAATACCATTTTCATAAATTAAAGAAATGGCAAATCCATCAATTTTTAATTCAGCAAAATAATCGAACACCGAGCTTTTGCGTAGCGAGGCGATGAAAATTTCATTTTCATCTTCACCCTTCGCTCGGCTTTGCCTCGCTCGGGTAAGCGAAGGTGAAGATGAAGCTTTAGCTTCATCGACTACCGGGGGGGCCAACCTTTTTAAATAATCTTGCCAATCTTTTAATTCTTCCTCAGAAAAAATATCTTCCAAGGAAATCATGGGAACTTCATGACGAACTTTCGCAAATCCTTCTAAAACCGAACCTGCCACCCTCTGAGTCGGAGAGTCGGGAGTAATAAATTCTGGATATTTTAGTTCTAATTTATAAAGTTCGTGCTTTAAGGAATCTAAAGCCGCATCGGAAATTTCCTGCCTGTTTAAAACATGATACAAGTATCTGTGGTGATTTATCAGTTTCTTTAATTTTTCGATACGTTGTTTGGTTTGCTGTTTAGTCATAATTTTAAAATCCAAATGTCAAAATCCAAATGTCAAATTAAGCTCAAAATCCGAAATCCAAATTATTTTTTCTTTTTTAAAATTGCCGAAAATATCAGGGTAAGCTCGTGAGCTTCTTGCCAAAGCTTTCTACACTTATCTTTCTTATCAGGATTGGCTTTGGCGATCATTCTTAGCCAGTGCATTGTTTCTTTTGATTCTTTTTTGCAAAGTCCGATTTTATGTTGAAAATCTTTCTTTGATTCTGCTGCATCGGCTTCCATATAATTTGCTCCAATACTTGTTCCTGAGCGAACGACTTGACTTATGAGCGGACGATTTACTGGCGTATCTGGTAAACTATTAGCAAATTCAATAATCTCTTCACCAAATTTCGCTGTCCTTTCTTCTAAATCGTATTTCTTTTTGTCATTTGGATTTTGGATTTGATTTGACATTTGAGCTTTGGATTTTAGATTTTTACGTTAGTACTTTATTTCGATGGCTCTTTTTACTCTTTGGTAGCTGCCGAGAGATTTCAGGCAATATTTTAAAGTATCTTCGTTGCAGTTTGGGTCAATATTAACATCACCCAAAAGACAGCTTCCCGAGAGGGTATCTTTATCACATTTTGCAAAAGTTTGGTAATGAGCGCTATCAAGATTGCCAGAATGCTCAGCTGAAGGAGAAGGGTTTTGATAGAGGTCATAGAGGGCTTCTTCAATGCCACTATCGGCGGCATAAAAAGCACCTACCGAATAACCAATCTCGCTGATAATTCTCATTCCCTGAATTAAAAGAGCAGTGAGCCCCAAACCGACAGATAAAATCAAACTGGTAATTAAAACGATAAAAAGCAGCGATATCCCTTCTGAGCTGTGAGTTGTAAGTTGTAAGTTGTAAATTTTAGTATGACACATCGAGGTCTCTCTGAGAAATTGTAGTTTGGATGTTGATTTCTGGCCGAAGTTCAGGTTTTTGCCCTTTTGCTCCCTTTATTTTTAAAAAGAGGGTTACTCGGGGCTGGTCGGTATCATCTTGACTCTGACCAGAAAGTTGAAATTTGAGTGAAATAATTTCTAAATCATCTGAAGTTAAAGGTAAAAATTCTCCCAGATTCTCTTCACTTTCGTTCGGCGATTCTCTTTTTCCTAATTGACCGCCACTTAAAGAAAATTCTTGGCAATAACCTTGATAATTTAAGAATCTTATTCTTGAGATGTTCTTAGCGGGATTTTCATAATTTGAACCTCTCTCAACACAAGCACCGGTTAAATCTTTCTTCGCCATTCTTAATGACCGGCTAATGTATTCTAAACAATAAGATGTATTATCTAAAAGTTTTTGGGAAGCTAAAGCCTTTAACTGTCCCTTAAGGGAGCCGACGAAAAAACCAGTAGGAGCAGCAATAATTATGGTAAAAATGCCAACTGCCACCAAAACCTCAATTAATGTGTAACCATTTTTCATCTCATTTGTTCCAATTATATAAATATTCTTGGGCAGGCAATGAGTAAAGTTGGCCCCTTTCTTTCCAGAAGACTTCAACTGAAATCTTAAATTTGTCTATTTGGCCATCCGGTGGCTCATTTAAATCTACCCTATCCGAAATAGTGATTTTTCTCTTAAAAATTGTGTCCGTTCCGGAAGAATAATTGTAAAATTCATTAGTTTCAGGAATTTTAAGAAAACTGTTATCGTCATAGATATGACAATTATAATGCTCTACGTTTCCGCAATCCTCATCAAAACTAGTAGTAGTGTAATCAGCTTCCCAGTTCCCTGCCGACAACCCCTGGTCCCAAGTTTGATTTTTAAGCCAATTGCTATCACGGATATTTCTCGATATTTCTAACCCCTCCTGGATAAGATAGGAAGCGATTAATCTTGACTGGATAACTGATATGGAACCTATGGTTTGGCTGATTAAAATAAAACTTCCCCCAACTGCTATGGTTAAAACAGTGATGGCTAAAATTACTTCTAAGATGGTAAAGCTATTTCTAACGGGGGTCATGGTTTTTTAGTATCAATTAGACCAACTTTATTGATGGTAATAGTTCTGGTGATGGTTGGGGCATCTTTTAGAGAAAGGGTGATTGTGGCTACATTTCCGCCCAAAATGGAGATTTCAGGGTCGGGAGGTTCAAAAGTAATAGATAGCGGGGAGGAGGGAGAAAGAGTTTTCATGACGACTCCTTCTTCTAGGGTGAATGATTCGATTGTTTCATCTCGAGAATTACCGAGCTCCCCGGGGTGAGCTTCGGCATAAGTCTTAGCTTCAGCGCAGGTCCTGGCAGTAGGCAAGTTATCGTAATCACCTTCTCCGTCGCAGTCAGCAAACAAAATAATCCGATATCCCTTGGGCGCCTCGGGGTCAATTTTAAAGTAAATCCCGTAGCCGCCTCGGGGAAAAACTTCCTCGCCGAATGCTGGTAGCGTTTTCTGGGAAGATATCGCCATCTCTTCGCATCTTCTTAAATCCTGAGCCAACTGGTGAGTTGAGCGCAAAAGGGCAGATTGCCTTTCTCCTCCTCGGTAGTTAGCCAAAATAACAGCGGCCAGTAAACCGATAATAGCTGCTACCATCGTTAGCTCTATAAGGGTAAAACTTCTTTGAGTCATAGACCATTGAAAAAATTTAGATACCAATTGATAATATTTTCGCCCCAAAAAAGGGCAATGAATGTGCCAGTGACCAAAAATGGGCCGAAGGGCACTTCTGATTTAAGAGTTTTTTTCTGGCTGACTATTAATCCTACTCCTATTATAGCGCCAATTAAAAAAGCTAAAAATAAAGCAGCTAAAATATTTGGAAAACCCAAAATTAATCCCATCAAAAAAGCCAATTTTATATCTCCTACTCCCATCCATTTACCACGAGATACCAAAACTATTGCCAAGAAAAAGGCGGCCGCCCCAAAAGCGCTGAATATTGAATAATTGAAAATTGAAAATTGATTGAAAATTGAAAATTGAAAATTAAAAATTAAAGCGATGGCAATAGCGGGATAGATTATTTTATCGGGGATAATATAGTGTTTTAGGTCGTAAACAAAAATTACAATTAAAAAACAACTCACCACAAATAAAATTACGCCGCCGGGTCGCGTAGAAAAATTTAAAATTAAGATAAATAAAATTCCGGTGGCAAGTTCTACTAAAGGATATTGCCAGGAAATCGGCTTTTTACAATAGCGGCATTTTCCTTTTAGAATTAAAAAGCTTAAAAGAGGAATTAAATCCTGCCACGATAATGTATGTTTGCAATCAGGACAAAAAGAGCGTCCTTTTAAAAAACTCTTTCCCTCCTCCAGACGGTAAATGACGCAATTTAAAAAAGAGCCGACAATCAACCCAAAAAAGAAAACAAAGATATAAGTTAGAATCTCCATTCTTTAATTTTAGCATCTTTAACCAAAACGAAAAACTGACGAGAGTCTCTCGCCAGTTGATTTCAGCCAATCGAAAACTTCTTTAGGGCGCACAGTTGTAGTTTGTACCATCGCAACCCACAGCAGTTGTACCAACCGAACCAGCGCTATCTAGGCACCAGCTTCCTGTACCGGGCAGAGTGGACTGAATACAATAGAGAGTGCCATTTGCTTTAAAATATCCTCCAATATTCGGTGCGGTGTCAACAATCCATACGGCACCATTGGCGAAAGCAGCAGCCTTTGCATTGAGATAAGATGCGTCAGTTATACAGGGAGAGTAACCGGTAATAGGATTATTAGTATATACTATTTCACAAGCCAACCTCATTGAATCCATGTTGGCTTTGATAGCCGCGTCTTTGGCTTTGGTTCTGGCTCCACCTAAAGAAACCAAAACAATGCTAGCTAAAAGCCCAATAATGGCTATCACCACTAACAACTCAATTATGGTGAAGCCTTTGCGTTTCATTGTTTATTTTTCATTGTTAATTGTTGATTAAAATTCGACCTTTCCATAATAATTTACGCCATTAGGGTCATCAGGAAAAGGCGAAAGATAAGGCTTGACACATTATCATTATAACACAATTCCATAGCATTCAAAATTTGGGAGGTTAAAACGAAAAACTGCCCCCCACCAAATTTGGTGAGGGGCCAGTTGATTTCAGCCAATCGAAAACTTCTTTAGGACGCACAGTTGTAGTTTGTACCATCGCAACCAATCGCAGTAGAACCAACGGAACCTGTACTATCCAGACACCAGCTTCCTGTACCGGGCAGGGTAGACTGAATACAATAGAGAGTGCCATCTGCTTTAAAGTATCCTCCAATATTCACTCCGGTGTCAACAATCCACACGGCACCATTAGCCACAGCAGCAGCCTTTGCATTGAGATAAGATGCGTCAGTTATACAGGGAGAGTAACCGGTGATAGGATCATTAGTATATACCATTTCACAAGCCAACCTCATTGAATCCATGTTGGCTTTGATAGCCGCGTCTTTGGCTTTGGTTCTGGCTCCGCCTAAAGAAACCAAAACAATGCCAGCTAAAATTCCAATAATGGCTATCACCACTAACAACTCAATTAAGGTAAAACCTTTGCGTTTCATTGTTTATTATTTATTGTTAATTGCTAATTGTCAATTAAGATTCGACCTTTGTTTTTTTATTCCCTAATTATACCACACTCCAGTCAAGTCAAGCTGTGGAAAACCCCCACCTACGAATTACGAATAATTACGAATATACGAATTTAAGAAAGGTTAAGAACCCTTTTAAACTTTAGACCTTCTTTAGTAAAATTGGCTAAAATTCCTAATTTTAAGTTTTCAATTTTAAGATAAGAATAAATTTGGGAGATATTTTGTTTTAAAAATTTTTCTCCACTTTTTATTTCCAAAACGATTTTATTTTCTATCAAAAAATCAAGATAATATTCACCAATATTTTTCTCTTTAAAAATTACTGGAGAATAAACTTGTTCTTTAAAAGATAATCCAGTTTCTTTTAAGGATACTGCCACTGCTTTTTGATAATATTTTTCTTTATGCCCTGGACCAAGATTATTATAAACCTCAAATAAAATACCGATAATTACATAACTTAATTCAGGATAAATTAAGTCTTTCCTCCTAAGCAATTTTCTCATATTCGTAGATTCGTAGTGATTCGTAATTCGTAGGGTTTAAAAGGCTGTCATCTGATAGAGGGGGAGCAGAATTGACAGCATTAATCCAGCCACCACCACTCCTAAAATAACAATCAAGAGGGGCTCCAAAATGCTCAAAAGGTTATCAATAGTTCGGTCTATTTCTTTTTTGTAGAAATCGACTACATTCATCAAAGTGCTGTCTAAGGTACCGGTCCTCTCTCCAACTATGGTCATCTGAACAAAGACCGGAGGAAAAATCTCGGGAGCTGCAGCTAAAACTGAGGAAATTGTTTCTCCTTTTCTGACCCGGTCTCTGGTCTCAAAAATGACTTCTTTATAACGGCTATTCCCAACAATCTCTCCGACGGTCTGAAGGGCAGAGGCAATGGGTAAACCTCCCGAAATTAAAGTAGAGAGGTTTTCGGCAAAACGAGCAAGATTATTCATTTTTAAAAAAGGGCCGATGACCGGTATTTTGAGAAAGATTCCATCAAAAAATTTTCTCCCTTTTTGACTCCGATAATATCTAAAAACGGCAGATATTAAGAGTAAAATTACTAAACCAAGAACCCAACCAAACTTTCTTAAAAAAGCAGCCGAATTTATTACTATTTTAGTGACGGTAGGAAGTTCTGAGCCGCTGCTGATTAAAACCTCGCTTAAATGAGGAATGACAAAAAAAATCATCAGGGCTAGGACCAAAAGAACAACCAGAACAATCAGAGCAGGATAAAGGAGGGCCCCCCTTATTTTGCTGGTTAAATGATATTCCCTTTCTAAGTGTTCGGCCAGGTATTCCAAAGACTCTGAAAGAGTTCCGGAAACTTCCCCGGATTTTACCATTGAAATATAGAAAGAGGAAAAAATTTCTGGATGCCGGGAGAGAGCTCCTGAAAAAGAAGTTCCTCCCTCTACCTCCTCAGACAAGTCCAAAATCCTTTCTTTCAAATCGAGGTTTCTTGCTTGGCTAGCAAGAACCCTCAGGGATTCTACCAAGGGAACTTTAGATTTAAACATTATTGAGAGTTGCCGAGAAAACAAAACGATATCTTGGCGACTGATTCTCTCGAAAAGTTTTACTCTTTGAGCATAAATAGGAGGGGCAGCTGTTTCTTCCAAAACCGTAACGTAGAGACCGTATTTCCTCAAAAGGACAATCGCTGCTTCTCGAGAAGAAGCCTCAACAATTCCCGCTTGAACTTCTCCTTTTTTAGTTCTGGCCTGATAGTTAAACTTCATCGGACTAACATTTTTAGTTCGGCTGGGTTCAGAGAATAATTGATGGCGTTTTCCAGAGAGATTTCTTTCATTTTCACTAAATTAGCCAGAGCCCTATTAAGAGATATCATCCCAATTTCGGCTGAAGTTTCAATAACTAAGGGCAACTCATGGGCTTTATTTTCCCGAATCAAATTGGCAGTAGCGGGAGTATTGAGCATTACTTCGCAGGCTGGAATTAACCCTCCCTTGATTCTCGGAATTAACCTCTGACTAATCACTCCCAAAAGCGACCCTGACAACTGAGCACGGATCTGGCTTTGCTGCTCGGAAGGGAAAGAATCGACAATCCGATGCATAGTCTGAGCAGCCGAATTAGTATGTAAGGTGGCGAAAACCAGGTGGCCGGTTTCAGCAGCGGTGATGGCGGTGGCCATCGTTTCAGGGTCTCTCATCTCTCCAACCATAATCACATCCGGGTCCTGACGAAAGGTTGACCTGAGGGCTCTGGCAAAAGAAAGGGTATCTTGATAAACTTCCCTTTGGTCAATGATTGCTCTGTCATCTTCAAAAACATATTCGATAGGGTCTTCAATAGTTATTATATGGTCGGTTCTGGTGTGGTTTATTTCATCAATCAGGGCGGCTAAAGTGGTACTCTTTCCATGAGAGGATGGGCCACTGATTAAAACAAATCCCTGAGTACTCCTGGCGAATTGGTGAACAATCGAGGGGAGATTTAATTCTTCAATGGTCCTGATTTTAGCCGGGATTAACCTCAAAGAACAGGAAACCTCTCCTCTTTGAAAAAAAACATTGACTCTAAACCGAGCACATAAATCTTTATGTGCTTCGGTAAAACGGGCCCTTTCTTGAAAGGAATAGGAAAAATCAACTTCTTTTTCCTGAAGAAATCTTTGAAGTTGTTCTTGGGTCATCAGGACTTCAGCCAGACCCCGGGTATCTTCCGGAGACAATTTTGGTTTTTTTAAGAGAGGGACCAATCTACCAGCTATCCTTAGGACCGGCGGATGACCAGCTGAAAGATGGAGGTCAGAAGCTGCCTCTTTAACAGTTAAAGATAAAAATTCTTCGAGTTGTTTTTTGTAATTATTAGCCATAAGTTATTTTAAGACTTCCTTTATCCCATCTACTACTTGACTTGGAGTATAATGAGCTTTAATTAAGTATTTTGTTGCTCCCAGCTCTAATCCTTTTTCTACCTCTTCTTTCTGACCGAGATTGGAGAGAATAACTATTTTTAAATTTTTCAATTTCTCATTGGATTTAATTTTTTTAAGAATTTCCCAACCATCAACATGGGGCAAAACAATATCTAAAACTAGGAGGTCAAATTTCTCTTCATTTCCTAATAATTTTCTCAGACCTTCTTCCCCATCATTGGCTACTTCAACCGAAAAACCCTCCTCTTTGAATTTGGTTGTATAGATGTCAATTAAAAATGGGTCATCCTCAACTAAAAGAATGTTCTTCATAAAATCCAAATGACAAAATCCAAATGCCAAATAAAGCTCAAAATCCAAAATCCAAAACGTTTTTTGACATTTGAGCTTGGGATTTGATTTGACATTTGAGCTTTGACATTTATTGTATTTAAAAATTTATTTCTCCTCAGCAACTCGTAATACCTCTTCTATTGTTGTAACTCCAGCCAATACTTTCAATATGCCGTCTTGTTTCATAGTAACCATTCCCTGACGTTCGGCCTCTTTGCTGATTTCTCTCTCCGAAGGCTCTTTTAGAATTATATCAGATAGTTCGTCAGTCATCGACAAAATTTCAAAGAGGCCAATTCGGCCGGTAAAACCTTCATTATCACACTCTTTGCAGCCTACAGCCTGCCAAATATAGAGAGGCTTGGGGATTCCAAAATCCTTTTTAGCTTGAGGAGGAAGGCTTTCGAACTCTTTTAAGATTAAATCTTTAACTTCTTTTTTGGGCAGGAGGCGTTTTTTACAGTTATCGCATAACTTCCTAATCAACCTCTGGGCAATGGCAATGCTCAGAGTAGGGGAAATTAAATAAGGTTGAATTCCCAAATCAATTAGTCGGGGGATTACTCCTGTCGCATTTGAAGTATGTAAGGTGCTTAAAACAATGTGGCCGGTCAAGGCAGCGTGGGTAGCCAAAGAAGCAGTTTCTTGGTCGCGAATTTCTCCAACCATGATAATATCCGGGTCTTGTCTAACTATGTGGCGAAGGCCAATGGCAAAGTCATAGCCAATTTCCGGTCTAACTTGGGACTGGTTAACTCCTTCAATAAAATATTCTACCGGGTCCTCTAAGGTAACAATATTTACCCCTTCTTTGTTTAAAACTTGAAGTATGGCATATAAAGTTGTAGTTTTCCCGCAGCCAGTGGGACCGGTAGCCAAAATTAAACCATAAGGTCTTCCAATTGCCGCTTTAACTACTTCGAGATTTCGTTTTTCCAGTCCTAATTCTCCAAAAGTTTTTAGACCAATCGTTGGGTCGAGAACTCTTATCGCCACTTTTTCCCCCAAAGTGGTTGGAAAAGTAGAAACTCGGAAGTCAATGGAATTCCCGTCGATTACGGCTGAGAATCTGCCGTCTTGAGGAATCCTCGTCTCGTCAATTTTTAAATTTGCCAGAATCTTAATTCGGGCCACCACGGCTGGATGAGTTTTCAGAGGCAGAAAGATTGAAGAGTGTAAAATTCCCAATAATCTGAAACGAACCCTTAGCCTGCCCCGGGTGGGCTCAATATGAATATCAGAAGCCCTCCCCTCCACGGCATGTCTGAGAATGACGGCGACAATTTTGGTAATCGGGGCTTCCTCGGCCAGCCTTTCAAATTCAGCTGCCGTTCTCGGCCTTGCCTCCACTTTCTCCCCTTTTAGTTCCGTCTCCAACTCCTCTAAAGCCCTCCCCACTTCCCTTCTCAAAGTCCGATACTGTCTTAAAAGATTGCTAAAAGTAGTGGAGGTGACGAGAAAAACTTCAAAATTAAATTTTCCCTGACGAGCCAAAAACTTTAGAGCTTCTTGAGCTTTCAAGTCTTCAGGATAAACCATTCCCACCTCAAGGGTATTGTTCTTCTTTATCAGGGGAATCATTTGATAGTGCTTGGCGGTTTCTTCCGGAATCATCCCTAAAGTTCCCAAGGGAACTTCCTGAGTAGTGATTTTTTTAAACGGTATTTTTAAAGTTTCACTTTTTAAACCAAATAAAAAATCCTCAGAACAAATCCTTCTTCCCAAAATTACATCTTCCTCCTTTTTTCCGCTTTCTCTAATTTCAAATTCTAAAGCCGTCGCTTTTTCTTGGTCTAATACTCCTTTTTTAACCAGTTGGTTAATTAATGTCATAATTTGAAAATGTCAAAGCTCAAAGCTCAAATGTCAAATCAAATCCAAAGCCCAAATGTCAAATTTTTGGATTTTGGATTTTGACATTGATTTGAAATTTGGATTTTGTCATTTGGATTTCTAATAGGGGGTGAAGGGGTTCTCCCTACCAACTTTTTCTATTGCTTCCCCTCCCGAAATTTCTTCTTCGTAAGTTTTAATCTCTTCAAAAGGCTGCAGCTCCTGAAGGATGGGGTTCTCTAAAATTTTAAAATCTATCTCTACTTTTTTAACTTGTTTCAAAACTCCGGCCGGGGAAACCGGCTGCTCTTTAGTAAAAAGGCCTCGCCAAACCACCCAGCCAGTGATTAAAATGACGAGCAGGAAGATTAAAATGTAGCGCCTTTGAACTTTTCTTTCTTCTAAAAAAGTAATAGCCATAAACCCTACGAATTACGAATATCTACGAATTTACGAATTCCTAAGCCACTCAAGGAGCTAAGCTCCTTTAATCAACACCCGAGGTTGATTAAATTAATATGAATAAACTTTGATTCTTAGGCTGAAATCGATGGGACCCTCCTCTTCTGGGCTTAAAAAAGAAATGTTTTCTGTCTCGATCATTCTGGAGGTTTTTTCCAAAGTGAAAAGAAAATTTTTAAAAGAAGGGTAAGAGCCCGAAACCGTTAGATTAGCACCCGTCTCTCGGGTTTCTGGACTCCAACCTTCCTTGAGTAATTCTTCCTCTAAGGGATTGGTTGGGGAGGGGGCTATTTTCTTCAGAACTAAACCGTTTTGAGAGGCTGCTGCCTGAAGAAAATTAAACAAAGCCGGCAGCCGAGGGTCGGGAGATAAAGCCGAATTGATTTTGGAAAGACTCTCTTCATGTTTTTTTAGTTTTTCTGAAGTTTCAGCCAGTTGTGAAAAATATTCTTTTTCTAATTGGAGTTCACTCTCTTTTTCTTTCACCTTTAATTGAAGCAAAGTCAGGTTCTTATATTTTGGGAAAGTGAAGCCAACTGCCAAGATGAGCATTAAAAAAAGTCCGATAATAATGAGAAGTGGGCGAGGCATAGTTTATTTGAAAAAATTAACATCAAAAGTGAGGTTTAAAGTAAATTCAATTTCTCCCTTTTTCCCTAAGGAAATTTTAGCCAGGTCGATGTTTTTGAGGGTGGTTTCTCTTTTTAAAATTTGGATTTGTTGGCCTAAAGCCGGGAAAGTTTCGGCATGGCCAGAAACTACGGCTATCCCTGCCCCGGGACTCAAACTGATTTGGGAAAACCAGACTTGAGGATGGGTATTTTCTTCAAGAAAATCAAAAAATTTTGATGAGCTCAGGTGATGATTAAGTATTAATCCAAAGTCCCCAATTTTTTTCTGATAACCTAAAATCTCTTTCTCCAGGGTAATTTTTTGAGGAGTTTTTTCTCCGCTGATTTCTGCTTCTAAATTTTGGAAGCTGGCTAAAGATTTTTTTTGGAAGTGGCCCAAAATAAAGTAACCCAGAAATACGATAATAAGCAGGGAAATCAAAACATAAAATAAAATTTTTAGCCAGAAGGGCAGTTCTACCTCCTTTCTGGGAATAATCTCAGTCATACCCTACGAATTACGAAACCCTACGAATTACGAATTATTACGAATATACGAATAATTGAGTGAGGGCACTTGCCGAAGGGAGCATTTCGCAGCCCCGCCTCCTCTTTAATCTGATTATTCTTCTAAATAAAGGAGGTGGGGCGAGAAAAGCCACGGCTGAAACTGAACTCTTTTCTGGTAATTAAGCCGATGGCGGGCTCCCTGAGGCAAGATGCCCGAACGAGTGACTGCGTGTCCTCCGAATCAGCCCTGCTGAGTGTTATTCTAGTCCTCTGAGTGCCGTGCCGACGGCTATGGCATAAGCACTGCTCATTTTTTTTAAAGTTTGCTCTAAAATCGGAGGACAAAAAATATTCGGAAAAGGATTACCAATTTCTATTTCTTTTTTAAAATAACTTTGAAAATATTCTTTTAAACCGGGGAGGAAGCTGGAGGCTCCAGCCATTATAATCTTTTGAATGTCTTTTCCCTCGGTTAGATAAAAATTCTGGGAAATTTTCTCGATTTCCTTCAAAATCACGTCAACCAAGGGAAGTAATATCTCCCTTACCTCCGAAGCCGGAGAGGGTGGTGGGGGGGTGACGTCCAAAGATGGCGGAGATGAAATCCCATATTTTTCTTTAAGAGCTTCGGCTTCCTTATAATCAACTCCCAACCCTTTGGTGAGCACCTCGGTCAATTCATTTCCTGACATATCAAAGCTGTAGGACATTTTTAAAATTCTTTTCTCAATGATACTACAGGTAGTGCTTTGGGCTCCGATATCCACCAGTAAAATGGTTTCCTTTCTTTCGCCGATTAGAGACCTTACCAAGCCAAAGACTTCAGCTTCTAAAGCTAAAAGTTCAAGTTCGGTCATTTCAGCAATCTTTCGGTACTGATTAATAACCTCATTAGGAACAGCCACTAAAAGAATTTTTAATTTCTCCTTTTTTTGGTCAGAAACCCCACCCTCGATGACTTGCCAATCCAGGGTTACTTCAGCCAAGGGCAAAGGGACATATCGATGAGCCTCATACCTTACTGCCTCAGGTAATTCTTCCCTTGTCATTGGCGGCAATTCAAAAGAAGTAAAAAAACTGGAAAAATCGGGAATAGAAAAGACGACTCGGCGAGTTTTGATTTTTGCCTCATCCATTACTGCTTTTATCGCTCGGGAGATATCCTCGCTGAAAAGTGAAAGGGTGCTTTTTTCAAAAGTCCGGAATGGCTTTTGATAAAATGTTTGAGCAGATATCTCGCCGTAGTTCTCCAATTTCCTTCTTTCTCCCCAGCGAGATAACTCCACCATTTTAATTGAAGCCGTTCCAATGTCTATTCCTAAAGATTTTTTGGGAATGAATTCTAATGGCGTCCAAATCATAATGGTATTACCTTTCTACATTATATCATTATATAATCAAAATGGTATGTGGGCAAAAGTGAAAAACTTCGTCTTTGACCTTCTTTTCCCTAAATTCTGTTTTAACTGCCAAAGAGAGGGAAACTATCTTTGTGAAGATTGTCAGAGCACTCTTGGGGTTTTAAACACTCATCAAAAGCATCAAACTCATCCGCCAGCTGGCGGACTCAAGGATTTATATTTCGCTCTTCCTTATCAGCAACCTTTGATTAAAAATTT
>Ga0315274_10006317_pt1 | contig 17260 bp, 15 predicted proteins | sample YL17G02_20_MG_FD_203700 | JGI IMG/M metagenome (GOLD analysis project Ga0315274, IMG submission 203700) | Sediment microbial communities from Yellowstone Lake, YNP, Wyoming, USA - YL17G02_20 | ecosystem: Environmental > Aquatic > Freshwater > Lake > Sediment | place: USA: Wyoming | collected...
AACTGCGCTTGCTGGGTGTCGGAATACTGGAGGTGCATCGGAATGTGAAGATCGCGCAGCAGATCGCGGAGATCAGGGCGGCAGTGGCGGCCCTGCGGGAGGTGAGTGATGACGAAACTTGAGGCTCAGGTGGCGGAACTGCAGGAGGAAGTGCGCCAGCTCACCCGCTCGCGTGGTTCGGGACTGCCGGACCTCCGCGAGGTGGCGCACGTGGCGCTGCTTCTCTGTCGCACCAGCGCGGATTTCGACCCCACGCAGGAGCGGCTCCGCGCGCTCGACGCCGGCGACCCGCAGCCATTCCTGGCCCACGTCGGCGGCCTCGAGGTCACTCCGGCCTGCGAGCCGGTGAGAGACAGTCTCGTCGCGGCGCTGGCGGCGGTTCTGGCGGATGATATGGAGGGCTACAAGGAGGCCATAGCGGCGCTCAAGTCGGCGGTACTCCGCCTGCTGCTGTTGCGAGCCCCGGGGTGGGAGTTCCGCTGGTTTACTACCGTCGGGATGACCCCGGCTGTGACGAAGGTCTGGCTGGCGATGAAGGAGGCGAGCCCGGAGGCGATGATCGGCGAGGCGCTGGCACGGGTGCGAGGAGGGGGGCTGCTGACGGTGGCCGCTCGCTGCTGCCGATGCGCGGCTGACGAGCTGCCGGAGTGGCAGGCGTGGCACGCCGGCGGGGAGGGGCAGAAGTGGCATCGGTTCTGGTCGCGGGAGCGGCTGGGGCTGAACGGAGGGTTTACCTCAGGCGATCCTGCCAGCTACTGGGCGCGCGATGTGGCGCAGCACCTGCTGCCGGATGAGGAAGAGGCCGCCTTGATCGAGCGCGGCCTGGCGATCCAGGAGCAGGTTGATGCGGTCCAGGCATTGCCGCCCATCTCACCCGGTCGAATTGCAGATTCGCGATAGGAGCGATAGGGATGACATCACAGCAGCAGCAGCTCGCAACAACAGTCGAGAACGACGATGCCGATCGGGCGGGCCCGGCCGACGAGGGGGACACGCGCACAGCACTGACGGTAGAGCGGCGGGCCATCGACGGCCTGCGCCCCCATCCGCTCAACTACCGCCGCCACCCCGAATCCCAGTTCGAGGTGCTGCGACAATCGCTGCGGGATCACGGTTTGCAGAAACCGGTGGTCGTCACACCCGACGGCACCATTCTCGCGGGACACGGGCTGGTGGAAGCGGCGAAGGCGGAGGGCTGGACCGAGATCGCGGTGCACGTCTACGACGGCCCGCACCCCGATGCATTCGTCGTCGCCGACAACTTCTCGGCCAGCCTGGCCGTCGATGACGAGCAGGCGCTGGCCGAGCTGCTCACGCGCCTGGAGGCCGACGGGGAGCTGAGTGCGAGCGGCTACCAGGAGGATGACCTGGCAGAACTGCTCGCCCGCCTGGAGGCAGAGGAGAAGAGCGGCCGCGAGGAGACCTTCGACGCCGAGGGGGCGATGGCGGAGGCGGAACAGCAGCAGGGGCCGACGCGCGTGCAGCCCGGCGAGCTCTGGCAGCTTGGGCGGCACCGACTGCTGTGCGGTGACGCCACCGACCCGGCGAACTGGGAGCGACTCATGCAGGGTCAGCTGGCGCACGCGGTCATCACCGATCCGCCCTATGCCATCAACTACCTCGGCGGAAGAGCCGCGCAGGAGGAGCGCATCTCCGCCCGCCGTCGCGGGATCGATGGTGGGGGCGGAGACGCCTACTGGGACAACCTCACCGATGACGAGTATCGGGCGCTGTTGATCGGCAGTCTGAGCCTGGCCTATCAGCACTCCGATGACAAGGCCCCGCTCTATCTCTGGTTCGCGAGCTCGCACCTGCGCGATGTGCTGGGCTGCCTGGCCGAGTGCGGCTGGCAGGAGCGCAACCTCCTCGTCTGGGTGAAGAACAACGGCGCCGGCGCGCTGTTCGCCCAGTATAAACATTGGTATGAACCGTGCTTCTACGCGTTCAAGAAGGGCCAGGCCCCCCGCTGGCATGGGCCGACCAACGAGCGCACGGTGTGGGAGCATGACAAGCCCACGGTCAACGACCTTCACCCCACGATGAAGCCCGTCGCGCTCATCGAGCGAAGTATCCAGAACGCGACTGAACTCGGCCAGCTGGTGGCCGACGCGTTCCTGGGGTCGGGCACCGCTATCATCGCGGCCGAGCGCACGGGCAGGAAGTGCTATGGCTTCGACCTGGATGCCCGCTACTGTGACGTGATCCTGGCCAGGTTCGAGCAGTTCGCCCAGGCGGAGGCAGTGAAGCTCGATGGCTGAGCATCCCTGGGCGCGCGAAGCGGGCGAGACCGCCAAGGCCTTCGATGCCTTCGAGCTGTTTCGCCGTCTCGGGCCGGACAGGACGGTGCAGGGGGCCTGGGAGCAGTACTGGAACCGCCCGGGCAACAGGCGCAAAGCAGGCGAAAAGCAGGCCGGTCTGGCGCATGGCTACTTCCGTGCCTGGTCCAGCCGGCATTGCTGGCATCAGCGCGCCCTTGCCTGGGATGAGGAGGTGGCGGCACTCGCCCGTGACCGGGAGCTTGATCGCGAGCTGAAGGCGAAGGTGGCGGAGCAGGAAGAGGAAAGGCGGCAGCGCCAGCTCCGGCGGGAGGAGGCGCGGGCGGCGCGCACGGTGGGCCGGCAGATCCTGAGGCGGGTGCTCAAGGCGATTGAGGAACGCGAACTGGAGGGCGTGGCGCTGTCCGCGATCCTGCCCCACCTGCAGAAGGTGGGCACGCTCATCGAGCTGGGCCAGCGGCTGGAGCGACAGGAGGTGGGCCAGTCGGCTCCCGAGGCGCCGCAGACTCAGCTCAGCGACGAACAAGCGAGGGCGCTTGCCATCATCGTGCGCGACTACGTGCCTGCGGAGAAGTGGCACGAGGCGGTGGCTGAGTTGGAGCGGGCGCTGATCGCGATGAGGCCCGAGGGCTGAGCATCGCGCCACACCGAACCCGGAGCGGAATCCTGCCATCCGCGGCCTTCCCGCTCAAACTGCCCACAAACGGCACACGACAATGGCTTCAGGGCCGCGCTCGGCGGTGAGGTGGAGGTAGGCGCGGCGGAACTGCTGGAGCGCGAGGCCACCCGCCGCAGGGACCGGATAGCCACGGCAGGCCGGACGGTATCACTTGCTCTCAAGATCGGTTGGCTGGATGCCAGCGCGTCCCCCCGCGATGAGCACAGCTATCCCCCCGCAAGCAAAGAGTGCACCCATGGGGAGCAATATGACGAAGAGCCCGGACCATTCGTTGCCCCTGCCCGAGGTGTATTCCCGCAGCACCTGCACGCCGCCGCCTGTCATGAACGTGCCAGTCAGCAGGAGCGCGACACCGATTAGATAGGCGAGCACTTGGCCAGCAAGCACCCCGGAGCCACTCCTCAGCTTCCTCCCGTAGCGCCCGCCCAGCATGAAGACGTAGCCTGCGAGTGCGACCGCGATCACCAACATGGTCATGACCACAAACTGGACATCGAAGTCGCGATTGTCTCCACCGAGTGCCATAGCAGCAACTGCCACGAAGAGCAAGAAGACGCCAACCAGGTAGAGCCGCATGCGCACCACAATGTGCCTCCTCTCTCTAGCCTGCCCGTGCAAGAGCCGCTGCTCGAGCCTGCGTCGTCATCCTCACTCCATCCCGGGCTGGAGCCAGAGTCACCCGGTCTGCGATGGCGCTGGGCCACGCCCGTAGCACACTGCCGCGATGAGTGCGCATATGCCTGCGGCAACCAGCACCAGGCCCTTGGCGAGATCCCACAACCTCAAGAGGGAGAGCGCCGCATCATCCGACGCGATGGAGAGGGCGCTCGGCCCTCCCATGCGACCGGCGACTATGAGGCACAGGCCGGGGATCAGGAAAGCCGCACCCACCAAATAGAGGAGTAATTGGAAGGGCAGTCGTGCTCGAACGGCGCTCCTTGGCCTCCCCTCGTACTGCCCGGCCAGGACGAATACGAAGACCGCCACTCCGATGCCAGGCAGCATGCCAAGGATGATTCCTTGCCAGCTGACACCATGCCCCAGAGCAGCAACCCCCACAGGAACAATGCCCGCGAGGAGGAAGACGACCGCCACCGCGTAGAGCACCACCCTCATCGCAACATGCCTCCTCTCTGCAGCCTGCGCGTACGAGAGTCCCGGTCCTACCCAACGCCGCCACTATACGCCGTGTCGGGAGGTCTGTCATGGGTGCTGCGTTCTGTTTGAGCAGACCGGATGGCTCCGGTTCGGCCCCTCCCACCGAACACGCCCGGAAGCGGCGCGCGAGGTTGGCTCTCGTGCTACGTAGCGAAGGAGCCTCGCTACTTCGCAGAGTAGCATCAGGGCCGCGCTCGGGAGCGAGGTTGGGGTAGGGGCGCGCTCGTTCCTGGCCGCACAGCGCGTCGGATACCCGACCAACAGGTCAACGGAGATGCCGTGCGCACTGGCGGGAGGCCGGAAAGGGCACTCGCCGTGGAGCGCGTGCAGTTCCTGGGCGGCTTGCTCAACTCCTACTACCGCAAAGCCGCGTAACCGACGCGAAGATAGCACTGTTCGATCAGGGGGAAGCGGACGGCGTTGGCGCGGCCGCGGACTCGTGGTACGGCCGGAAGCAGTTGATCACGAGAGCGCCGTTCATCCCAAGGCTGGCTCGCCCTTGTGATCATGTCTCAAGCTACCCATCGCCGCACAGTCTCCCGCTCTCTCTGCATCGCGCCGATGGACTATTGGACTGCACGGGCTACTTGGCGCCGGCGCGGCGTAACGCGTCCTCGACCGCACTTCTTACCTCGGCGGAGGCTTCCTGCAGTTGGTCAAGCACGGTCCTGCCTGCGGCGTTTCTCGTGTTCACGTCGGCGCCGTGGGCGATGAGTTCGTCCACGAGGCTGCGTGCGCCCGACACTGCGGCGGCGAAGAGAGGTGTGTTGCCGCTCTTGTCCGGGGCGTTGACGTCAGCGCCCTTGGCGATTAGGAGCCGCACGATGGCGACCTTGGCGGATATCGTGTCGGAGTTCGCGTTGCGTGGGACAGAGCAGGCGCGGGCGAGCGGGGCCCAGCCTTGCTTCGATCTCGCGTCGACCAACGCTCCATTGCTGAGCATGATCTCCACGGCGGCGAGGTTGCCAGCGTAGGCTGCGTTGTGCAGCGGCGTCTCGGACCATCCGTCGGAGGCATTGACATCTGATCCCCCGGACACGAGCAACTGGACCAACTCCTTGGGGCCACGCACCGCGTCGTGCAGGGGTATCTCCTGAAAGTTGTTCCTGGCGTTGGCGCTCGCGCCAGCACCCAACAGCACCTCCGCCATCCTCGTGTCGCCGAGGACGGCGGCCACGTGGAGGGGGGTATCCCCATTCTCGGCTGGCACGTGTGCCACCCCTGGGTCTGCTTTGACCATGCTCTCGACCGCGCCGACGTCGCCCGCTGCGATGGCGTCGAGCAGGCAGGTGACTTTGTAGCCGCCTGCCAGGAGGAGAGTGATGATCTCCCTGCGGCCTCCTGTCACGGAGTAGAGGAACCTGCCTGGCATGTTCGGGTCTGCGCCTTCGTCGAGGAGCGCCTTCACCGCGTCCGCGTCTCCCGCGCCCGCCGCCAGGCGGAGCTTCTCCTGGAGCCGCTTGGCATGAAGGTACTCGGCCCTGACCACCCTCCGCCCCACCGCCGTCCCCAGACCGGGCCTGGCGGCATCCAGTACCTCCAGGAGGGAAGGCAGATTGTCCATAGTTTCCACCGTGGCCACCGAATACGTCTTTCCCGGGCGAGGGGCCGCCCCCGCCAGCAGTCGGTCGACCGATGCCAGCAGTCGCTCGGTCGATCCGGGCTCGTCATTGAACGCGAATGACCCGACATAGGTGATCTTGCCCGGCTCAAGAACGAAGTCCTTGGATAGCTCTGGTTTGAATGTATGCTCCGTTGTGTAGAACCGGTCGCCGTGAGACTCAGACTCATAGCCATGCAGCTCGAGTCTCGACAGCGTATAGGCTCCCGGATCGAGCCGTGCGAACAGCAGCCCAACGTGGACCTTCGGTCCACGGTCGGTCTGGTACCCATACAACGCCCCATCGGAGTCGCGGCGAGACTTCCTCTCTGGGGGGATGGTAAACCAGATCGTATCAAGGACGTGGTCGGCGGCCCCCGGGTGTCCGCGCGGGGCGATCATGGCGGATGTCTCCCCCTTCTCGTTCCAGAAGACGGGCGTGAATTGCGCCAGTACGTAACAGGCCTCCGGCGCTCTTTCCAGGTCCGCTGCTGACGGCAGCTTCGCGGCCAAGACAGGGGCCGCGAACAGCAACACACCAGCCAACACCGCGAGGGCGGCACCGTAGCGTCCGTGCATTGGGTTTCCTCCGAGCGGCCTTGCTATGCTTCCCGACAGGCGCTACCAGCGCCTTTTGGCGTTGGATTCCCTAGGGAGACGCGAGTCCCTACTCACGAGTCTCCGCATTGGCGGAGTGGCCTCCGCTTCAGCGGACGCGGAGTGCTCGCGCGGATCACTGGCTCAGGGCACTACTGGTCTACGCGGATATGGGAATCGACAGCTTGTCGGCCTCGGCTACTCCACTCTGAGGATGCTGAAGACCTGTTCCTCTATGGATGGGCCTTCCTCTTCGCTGAGCGCAACAGTCTTGGCCGTTTGGCCGGTCGCCACGTCAACTGCTGTCGCCAAGACTACGTACTGCGGACCCGTGCTGCTGTGCTTGGTCTGCCTCGCGAACGCCCCAATCACGTCAACAGCCAGGACGACCGCCACGCCGTTGGCGCGCCCGATCTCCGCCAGCCTGTCCGCGGAACGGAAGTGAGAGGCGCGCAGAGTTTCCTCGCCTCTGCGGGCACCGGCGATTGGGGACGGAACGGTCACCGTCGACAGGCCTCGCCTCCTGGAGTAGTCGGAGAGCCTGCTGGGCAGGCGATCGGTGAACTTGGGCACATAGCCGTGGTGGTCCGGGTTGGTGGAGAACACGGTGATCCCCACCTTACGGTCCCGCGGAGCCGCCATCGATTGCGGCTTGGCGAGTCTCTCGAACACGTACTCGAAAGGTGGCGCGGTCCCGGCAGTTGGCGAGCTGAGGTCGGGTGGCAGGCTCTCCCCCACAAGCCCGAGCCAGGGGGATAGGGCCTGCCAGATAGCCTTGCGCCACCCTTCGGCCTGGACCGCGCTCTTCGCGTCTGATACGACCGCGGCTGCGATCTCCGAACGACCGTCCCGATCGAAGACTTCAACTCGAACTGGCGTACGGACGATCTCGGGAGCAGCGGCCTGGTAGCTGAGCCAGTCGCCAAAGGTGTGGCGTAGGAAGGACTCAGTGGGCAGAAGTTCCACTAAGATGACGTGCTGAGCATCAGTCGCGGCCGCCAGATCAGCGAACTCGTGGGGTGTTCTGCCGTCCACGTCCCAGAAGTCAGGGGCATACTGGGTGAGGGCGGCGGCCACTTTCGCGGCGGAGGTCACTTCAAGCCCCTCGGCCCTGAGTAGTCCGACGGTCGCGGCGCACACCTCAGCGTAGGCGGCCTCTTGCTCCGCCGTAAGCTCGTCCTGGTGTTGGCGTCGCTGTCTGAGGAAATCAGCCAGCTGATCCAAGGTCAGCCACGTCCTGTGGGGCGCGCCGGTCATGGCGTAGGGGTGTTGCCACACCAGAACGGGGAGAACCGCCACCGGCCCTTCGACCTTCGGGCGCTGCGCGGTTGGGGTGCTCCCCCTCGCCTGCGGAACCACGAGTAGACCACCCGCCACAACCGCGAGAGTGACTGCATACTTCCACGACCAGTTCCAGACTCTCATCATGCACCTCCCGTGCACCCCAGTAACCCTGTCCAAGCACTCCTGGGCGGTCTTCTTCCCAGCTGAGTCGATGCAATCCTTCCTCTCATGAGTACCGTTTCGAGCTTCCTGTTCACTGCTGGATATGTCCTGGGCGCCGTCCGGGAACTTGCCCGCTACGCGTTCGGGCTCTGCTGGGCGCTGCTGCTGCCCAGCAGCAGGCTGGACAGCACCAGCGCCAGCCGCTCACCTGGCACAAGCGAGAGGATAGCGGACAGTCACCAATTCCGCGGCCCCAGCTAGAGGATTGGGATGCGCATTGCGTTGGGCGAGGGGTTGTGAAAGCAGGCTGGGAGGATCAGTGAGTGGCCCTAGTTTGAGCCGCTGGTTCCCTCTATCGCTTTCCGCGGCACGAAATGCTCGGTGATGTACCGCAGGCAGACGGTATCGTCACCGTAGCTCAGGCGAGCGGCGACCGACTCCGCCGATTCGCCCCTGACGAAGAGCCGGAGCGCCGCCTCGACTTCGTTCCATCCCATCGCGGCGCGCACGACGGTGATGCCGGTGAACCTCGGGTTGATCTCATAGAGCACGATCCCCGCACCGGTCACGCGGCCCTGGATGTTGCAAGGGCCCTTATGGCCCATCTTCACGAAGGCCTCGAAGACCGAGCGGCCGAAGGCCAGGACGCCGGGATCGAGAGTCGGACAGGCTTTGGTGGGCACTCCGTCGCGAAGCTCGTTGACGCTCGCGTAGATGCTCACGATCGTGCCATCGGGTGCGATGACGGCCTGGATGGATACTTCGTCTTCCTGTCGCAGCCGGCCCGCCTTCAGCACATCGGCGGCCTGCACGTTCTCGATGCTCCAGGAGGTCGGCACGAGATAGCTCTGGACGATATCATCGTCACCCATGTCGGTCCGCTCGACATCGCGAGGATTATGAAGGACCTTCGCGCCGACCGAGGCCGATCCATCTTTGGGCTTGACGATGACCGGGAATGCTGCTGACTGGTAGGAGGCGAGGAAGTCGCGGGCGCGGACGGTATGCACGAAAGGAATGCCGGCCGCCGAGAGCGCCTCGTACGACAGGAGCTTGTCCCGCGCGATGCGGATGAACTCGGGGCTGCTGACGATGGTCGTGCAGCCCAGTTGCGACAGCTCGGGCTGAAGGGCGGCGATGGCGTGAAGCTCGGTGTCCGTCCCGGGGATGAGGGCCTCGATCCGGTGCCGCTCGACCGCTCGGCGCATCGCGACGGCGTAGTCATCGGCATCGCGCACCGCAGGCACAACCTCGCGCGAATCACATTGGTAGAGCCCCACCGCCCAAGGGTCGGCGTCCATGCCGAGGATTCGCACCGGGACAGCCGACAGTCGAAGCGCGCGGATGACCGACTGCCCGACCCCGCCCCCCACACCCGTCACCGCTACATTCATCCCAGCCATGAACTCCACAGCCCCGCTCCCTCGCACTGCTATCTGCCAAGACGACCCACAAGCCGCTCCAAGAGATACGTTAACGCGCCTGTTGAGCTATTTCGAACCTCCTCTCGGGATTCCGAGATAGCTTCTCTCGTTTGTTCCCTGAAAACCAGCCGATCCCTGTGAGAATTCACAGCGTCGCCCGTTCCGTCTGTCACCAAACGATACAATGGCCAGAAGTCATTCTCAAAAGTCACGTGAGTGCTTGGGGCAAGCTATCTCCAACCTCCTGACGGAGTTTTGAGATAGCTTTCGCCCTTCCCGGGGGATCAGCGGCTCGCTTCCGGCCGCGGCGCCGCGACGGTGAGCGCGCCCGGCGCGATCTCGATCTGGACCGGGCTCTGCCCTGCCGGATCGCCGTCCAACTGAAGCGCGACAGGCGGATCGCACTGCAGCTCGAACTTCCGGGCGCGCATGTGAGCGACGCCCGGGTGGGAGGCGTGTCGTCCCGCGACCACTGCTGCCGCCTGCCGGAGGCTCTCGCCCGGCGAACTCGCCTGGAAGAGGCAGAGGTCGAGCCAGCCGTCGTCGATCCGCGCTTGAGGCGAGAGGCGCCAGCGATAGGTGTAGCGGCTCGCGTTCGCCACCACCGCCAGCCACGCGGCCGCTTCCATCACCTCGCCATCCGCCGTGATCCGGAACGTGCTCGTCGGATAAGCTGCGAGGAGTTGCAGACCTCTCGCCACGTAGGCGAACGAGCCGAGCACGTTCTTCACGGTCTGTGCGACTGAATGAACGACCTCCGCGTCGAACCCCAGGCCGGCCATCAGCGCGAAAGGGCGGCCGTTCGCAATGCCAAGGTCGATCTGACGCAGGTCTCCGCCCGCCGCGATTGCGACGGCCGCCTTCAGCGACCGGGGAATGCCAAGCTCTCGCGCGAGCACGTTCACCGAGCCGACTGGCAGGACTGCGAGCGGAACCCCGGTCCCGTGCACGGCGTACAGGACCGAATGGATGGTGCCGTCTCCGCCCGCGACCACCACTCGCGTGTCCTCCGGCGGGGCGCCGCGGAGAGCCGCTGCCAGCGATCCGGCGGTGACCGGCACGACGTCGAGCCCGGCCGCGCGCAGATGCTGCTCGATCCGCGCCACGCCGGCCGCGCCGCGGACCCGGCCGGCGTTCGGGTTGACGACTAAGAGAGCGCGCATCGCATCACCGTGATACCACGGGCCGGCCGCAAGCGCCAATGGGCAGTGCTCGATGATCTACGGACGTTCGCGCAATGAAGTAACATTGCGCGAACGTCTTTCTTCAGGCATTTCCTGGCTTTCTGATGAATGTCGCCCATTACTTCTTTGGGCGACATTCATTAGGGCCAGCTTGGGCCGGCCCTGCGCAGGTTACAAACCTGCGCCACTTACGACCAGCTGAACCCCGCCCCCTGTGGCAACGAGACGCAGCCAGCATCGAGCTTCATCGGCGAGCCGGGGCCGATCAGGCCTGTTTCGAGATAGTGGGCGTTCGGCAGGCAGGCCATCACGTTCATCTGCACCGGGTCGCCGCCGTGTGAGGCATAGGGCCGGCCGAAGGCCGCAGCCATGAGGCCGATCTGGAGCAGCGCGGTGGGCCCGCCGCCGCGGCGCAGATCCGGTTGGATGATGTCCACCGCATCGCGCCGCAGGAATCGCGCGAAGTCCTGTGCGGTGTAGAGGTTCTCTCCTGTCGCCACCGGGATGTCGAGCGCCGCGGCGAGGTCGGCATAGCCGTCGATGTCCTGCGCGGGGAGCGGCTCCTCCCACCAGAGGCATCCGAGGTCCTCGAACGCCCGGCCGCGGACGATCGCCTCCGCAGTCGTGAGCGCCTGGTTCGCGTCGACCATCATGCCGATGCCGTCGCCTATGGCCTTGCGCACCGTCTTGACCCGCGCGACATCCTCCGCCAGCGTCGGGTATCCGACCTTGATCTTCACTGCGCGGAAGCCTTGCTCGACCGCCTTCGCGCAGATGCGCTGCACCTCATCATCGGAGTAGTTCAGCCAGCCGACCATTGCATAGGCGGGGATGCGATCATGGACCGCGCCCCACAGCTTCCGGCAGGGAACGCCGTGCGCTTTGCCGAGGCAGTCCCACAGCGCCGTGTCGATGGCCGAGATTCCCCACATCGCCAGGCCGAAGGAGCCGTGGTATTCGGTCTCGCGCAGCATCGCCTCGTGCGTGCAGCGGACCATCGCCGGATCGGCGCCGATGACGACGGGCTTCAGCTCGTGCTCAATCAGCGCGCCGAGCGCGTCCGGCCCACCGGCGATCCGGCCGAAGTACATCTCGCCTTCGCCGGAGATGCCCTCATCGGTGCGGACGATGACCTTGACGGTGCCCGTGCCCGGCAGCCATTGGATCGCGTCGCGAACGGCATTCGGATTCGGCTCACGGCGCGTGACAAGGATCTCGATATCGGTGACTTTCATCAACGTTCTCCCCGAGCAGCAATGTTCCCGGCTACTGCGCAAGTCCGACCAGTCCTTCCCGAATGCCTGAGCGAGAAGGGGTTCGCCGCCGCCTTCCGAACTCAGATCACGCACAGGAGGCGCAGGAATGGCACGTTCGAGCACCGCACCCGATCGCATGAGATGGTTCCTCCACGACCGGTTCGGGATGTTTATTCACTGGGGGCTGTACGCGATGCCGGCGAGGCACGAGTGGGTGAGGCACCACGAGCAGATATCGAACGAGGATTACGACAAGTACTTCGCACGATTCGACCCCGATCTCTACAACCCGGAGCAGTGGGCCGAGCTGGCGGCCGAAGCGGGGATGAAGTACATGGTCATCACGAGCAAGCACCACGAGGGGTTCTGCTTGTGGGACTCGAAGCTCACCGACTACAAGGTGACCAATACCCCGTGGGGCAAAGACCTGCTGCGGCCCATGCTGGAGGCCTTTCGCTCGCGGGGGCTCAAGGTCGGGCTCTACCACTCGCTCATCGATTGGCACCATCCCGACTTTCTCATCGATGATATCCACCCGCTGCGCAATCACCCCGAGCGCGAGAAGCTCAATCAGGGGCGTGATCCAAAAAAGTACGCGGCCTATCTGCATGGCCAGGTGAGGGAGCTCCTCACCGAGTACGGGCGGATCGATATGCTGTTCTATGATTTCAGCTATCCGAAGCGCGACGACCAGGGCAAGCCCCGGCCGTGGCTGGGCAAAGGCCGCGAGGAGTGGGAGAGCGAGAAGCTGCTCGAGCTGACGCGCCAGCTTCAACCCCACATTGTCGTCGACGACCGCCTCGATCTGATCGAGCGAGGCGGCTGGGACTACCGCACTCCGGAGCAGTATGTCCCCAAAGAGGGCGTGACGATGGATGGCAAGCCGGTGCCGTGGGAGGCGTGCCACACCTTCTCCGGCTCGTGGGGCTATCACCGCGATGAGACGAGCTGGAAGAGCGTCGATCAGCTCGTGCAGATGCTCATCGACACGGTCAGCAAGGGCGGCAATCTGCTGCTCAATGTCGGCCCTACCGCGCGGGGCGAGTTCGACTATCGCGCCATCGAGCGACTCCATGGCCTCGGGGAGTGGATGAAGAGACACAGCCGGTCGATCTATGGATGCGGCCCCGCGCCGGGTGAGTTCCAGGCGCCGAAGGACTGCCGGCTCACGTACAACGCGCAGACGCGCAGGCTGTACGTCCATGTCTTCGCCTGGCCGATCAACCACCTGCATCTGGAGGGCATGGGTGGGAAGGTCGCCTACGCGCAGTTGCTCAACGACGGGTCCGAGATCAAGATGAGCGAGGGTGGGGCGACGCATCTGCCGGGGCCGGTCGAGCTGAGCGCGCAATCGTCGCTGCTGACACTCAACCTTCAGATCCAGAAGCCGGCGGTGACGGCGCCGGTAGTGGAGTTGTTTCTGAAGTAGGGGGTCGAGGAGGCGAAGAGGCGAGGAACGGCGGAACGACCGAGAGTCGAAAGTCGAGAGTCGAGAGTGGGAGGAACGGCCAGGCAACCGCAGATGAACGCGGATGAACACGGATTGGCCGCCTGCGGCGGGAACCTCACCCCCTGCCCGCTCTCCGCGCGCGGAGAGGGGAACGGCACGCCCTGCGGGCGAAGAGGTGAGGAGGCGAGGAGGCGAATTGCTGTGAGACGGCATCGGGTTGTGGGGCAGGAGCAAGCTCCTGCCGAACGTGTTGCAGCGGTAGTTCGGGAGCGAGGCGCTGCCCAACGCGCCCTCGTTGAGCTGGTTGCGGCGACGGCGTTCGCCGCGCTTACCGCCATCGGCGCGCGGGTGCAGGTGCATCTGCCGTTCACCCCCGTGCCGGTGACTGGTCAGGTGTTCTGCGTGCTGCTCGCGGGGGCTGTGCTCGGCGCGCGGCTCGGCTTCGTGAGCCAGGTGGAGTACCTGGCGGCGGGCGCGGCGGGGCTGCCCGTATTCGCGCACGGGGGCGGGCTGCCCGCGCTGCTCGGGCCGACCGCTGGCTACCTCATCGGCTTCCCTATCGCAGCCGCGGTGGTGGGGGCATTGGCGCCTCCCTCACCCCTGCCTCTCGTGCTACGTAGCGAAGGAGCTTCGCTACTTCGCAGAGTGGCATCGGCACCCCCTCTCCAAGTTTGGAGAGGGGGCAAGGGGGGTGAGGGCCTAGGCGGCCCCGCGCGCGCGCTCACACTGCTGGCGTGTTTGTGCGGCTGCGCCGTGATCTACCTGTTCGGCGCGGCGTGGTATGCGGTGTGGGTGATCGTAACGGCCGGCGCGGCGGGGCTTCCCGCGGTGCTGGCGCAGTCGGTGTATCCGTTCGTGCTGATCGACGCAGCGAAGGCCGCGCTCGCTGCGGGAACAGCGCCGGTGGTGAGGCGGAGGATGCCCATCTCCTAGCCGGACGGGATTGCTGGGTCGCCCAGAGCTTGCCCCCCCTCTGAGGGCGAGTCAGCGACTCGCCCCTACGAGTGCAGCCGGCTCCGAACAGAGAGTTGGGGCCGCGGGCTCGTGCCTGGGTGTGACTTCGAAGCGTCGGCTGAGCTTCGGAGTCAGGGTCGTCGTCCATCACCATCGAGCGCTTCTGGGGACCTCACCCCGCGTCTCTCCTGATTGCCTGCCATCGCTTCGGCGCCCCCTCTCCGCAGCCGTTCGAGGGGGAGGGGGGTGCGGCCGCCAAAAGTTGGGGATGCCGGGCTCGACCTCACCCCTGTCCTTCAGACATCCCCTCTCCAAGTCTGGAGAGGGGAATCAGAGGCGAGATCGCCGACACCAGGAAGTCACACCCTCGTGCCTCGTCGCCTTGTTCCGCTTCCCGAAATCCAGTAGAATCTCGCATCAGTCTGTGGGTGCCCTTCGGCTTCGCTCAGGGTAAAGGGGAGAGGTGCGTCATGAAACTGCTGTTGTTGGGCAGGAGCTTGCTCCTACCTTGCGTGCTGTTCTTCGGATCCGTTGCGCCACTGTCGGCCGCCCAGCCGGGGGCCGAGCAGCCGAAGCCGATTTCCGCGGCGGAGGCGGAGAAGCAGGTGCAGGGGTCGCGCGACTTCCTGACCGATATGCTCTGGACGAAAACCGAGGACTACTGGCACGTCGGCAAGTGGGATGAGGCTATCCGGCTCTGCCGCCAGATCGTCGAGGTCGATCCGCACTTCGTCGAGGCCTACACCGGCGCGGCCTTCCTCCTCTACAGCATGGATAAGGATGAGGAGGCGATCGAGCTGTTCCGAGCCGGCATCGCGGCGAACCCGAAGGACTACGATCTTCCGCACGAATTCGGGATGTATTACATGTACCGTCACAAGTACGACCTCGCGGCGGAGCAGTTTGCGAGGTCGGTGGAGTTGGGGTCGCCCCACACGATGCAGCACATGCTGGGGAACGCGCTGGAGCGGGCGGGACGCCCTGACGAGGCGTTGCGGGTGTGGCAGGGGATTCTGAAGCGCTTCCCCAATGATCCCATCGCCAAGCAGCATATCGGGGAGCTGCAGAAGGAACTCAAACGGTAGTCTCAGGGGTGAGCGAGTTAGATGGGGCTTCGGCAGCAAGCTACCGAAGCAACGGGAAGCAGCGAGGCTGACGGCGGAGCATGGCACACATTGCAGTACTGGGCGGCGGGCCGGGGGGATATGTTGCGGCGATACGAGCGCGGCAGTTGGGAGCCGAGGTCACGCTCGTGGAAATGGACGCGCTTGGGGGAACGTGCCTCAACCGCGGTTGCATTCCAAGCAAGGCCTTGCTAAGGTCAGCCGAGCTTGCGCAACTGGCCAGGCGGATGGCCGAGTTCGGCATCGAGGCGGAGTTCCGGGGCGTGAACTGGCCGCAGGTGATCGCCCGGAAGAATCAGGTCGTGGATCAGGTGGTAAAGGGCGTCGAGTACCTGATGAAGCAGGATGCGATCCGCGTCATCAGAGGCAGGGGCCGGCTCACCGACCCGCGCACGATCGCGGTCGAGACCAATGATGATCAGCAGACGGTGACTGCCGACAGGGTGATCATCGCCACCGGCTCGATCCCGGCGCAGCTTCCTGTGCCGGGCTTCGACGGGCCGGGCGTGCTGACGAGCACGGAGATGCTGGACATCGAGGCGATTCCCGAGAGCCTGGTCGTGGTCGGGGCCGGGTACGTGGGGGTCGAGTTCGCGGATGTGTTCAACGCGGTCGGCTCGAAGGTGACGCTCATCGAGATGATGGGGCAGATCGTTCCGACCGAGGACCCGGAGATCGCGGCCGAGCTGGCGCGGGTGTTCCGGCGGCGGCGGATCGACATGCGGCTGAACGCGCGGGTGAACGAGCTCGTCGAGCGGAATGGCAAGCACGTCGTGCGCTTCACCGAGGGCGGGAAAGATCGGGAGGTCGAGGCCGACGCGGTGCTGTCAGCGGTCGGGCGCTGGCCGAACACTGAGGGCATCGGGCTCCAGGAGGTCGGGGTCGAGATGGAGCGCCGTGCGATCAAGGTGAACGCGCGAATGGAGACGAACCTGGCGGGCGTCTACGCGTGCGGCGACGCGATCGGCGGCATCATGCTCGCGCATGTCGCCTCGTCGGAGGGGAAAGTCGCGGCGGCGAATGCGCTCGGGCGGAGCATCGAGATGAACTATACGGCGATCCCCGCAGTCACCTACACCCACCCCGAGATCGGATCGGCAGGTTTGACGGAGGCGGCTGCGCGCGAGCGCGGGATCGATGTAAAGGTCGGGAGGTTCTTCTTCAGGGGTGCGGGACGGGCGGCGGCGGAGGGGGTGCGGGAGGGTCTGGTCAAGATCGTGGCTGACGGGGCGACCGGGAGGGTGGTCGGCGGCCAGATCTGCGGCCATCACGCGACCGACCTCGTCCACGAGCTGGTGCTGGCGGTTCAGGAAGGCATCACCGCGGCTGAGCTGGGCGATATGGTGCACGCCCACCCGACGCTGGCGGAGCCGATCATGGAGGCGGCCGAGGACGTTGACGGCCGCGCGATTCATAAGTAAGCGAGGAGGCCGGCAATGGAGGAAATCCTGCAGTTGCTGAGCGACGATGCGCGCCTCAGCGCCACCCAGATCGCCGAGCGGGTGGGACGGCCCGTGGCCGAGGTGCAAGAGATCATCGCGAAGCTGGAGAAAGATAGGGTCATCCGGCGCTACAAAACAGTGGTCGACTGGGAGCGGATCGGCGTCGAGCATGTCTTCGGCTTCATCGAAGTGAGGTGCGCGCCGCAGCGGGGCGTGGGCTTCGACGCGGTGGCCGAGCGGATCATGGAATTCCCCGAGGTGCACTCGCTCTACCTGATGTCCGGCGCCTACGACTTCCTCGTCGTCATCCAGGGCAAGAGCATGCGGGATGTGGCTTATTTCGTTGCAGAGAAGCTGGCGCCGCTGGAGCACGTGGTCGGAACCGCGACGCACTTCGTGCTGAAGCGCTATAAGGTCGACGGCGACATCATGGTGGACCGCTCGGAGACGAAGCGTCTTCCCGTGACACCCTAGAAGCTGTTTCATAACCCGCCTGCGCGGGTTATGAAACAGCGATGCAGGGCGGTAGGCTTGTGCAGGCGCATTTCATTCGAAGCGTGGAGCGATCAGCTCGTGCTTCGTAGCGAAGGAACTTCGCTACTTCGCAGAGTAGCAACCAACCGCCCTCGGTTATGAAATACGCTCTAACGGAGCATCGAATTGGCGCAGA
>Ga0315274_10006319_pt1 | contig 17257 bp, 9 predicted proteins | sample YL17G02_20_MG_FD_203700 | JGI IMG/M metagenome (GOLD analysis project Ga0315274, IMG submission 203700) | Sediment microbial communities from Yellowstone Lake, YNP, Wyoming, USA - YL17G02_20 | ecosystem: Environmental > Aquatic > Freshwater > Lake > Sediment | place: USA: Wyoming | collected...
CCGAAGTCCCACCAGCCCCGCCACACGAACGGGTGGTAGACCTGCTTGCCCTTGTACGGACCGTCGCGATAGGTCGCGCAGAACGGCCGCTCCGGCGCCGGTCCCAGCCAGACGTCCCACTTCAGGTTCGCCGGCACGGGGTCGGTGTAGGGCGGCCGGTCGACCCCTTGCGGCCACCAGTTGACCGGGCGGTCGGTCCACACGTGGGCCTCGGTGACCTTGCCGATCGCGCCGGCCCAGACCCACTCGCACAGGAGGCGCGTCCCCTCGCTGGAGTTGCCCTGGTTGCCCATCTGCGTGGCGACCTTGGCCTGGCGGGCGGCCAGGGCCACCTGCCGCGCCTCCCACACCGAGTGCGTCAGCGGCTTCTCGCAGTAGACGTGCTTCTTGTGCTTCAGGGCGAGCATCGTCGCGAAGGCGTGGTGATGGTCGGGCGTCGCGACGAAGACGGCGTCGAAGTCCTTGACCGCCTTGTCGAACATCTCGCGGTAATCGGTGAACTTCTTGACGTTGGGGAACTTGTCGGCGACGGCGGCGGCGGCGGTGTTCAGGGTCCCCTCGTCTGCGTCGCAGAGGGCGACGAGGTTCTGCCCCGCGGCCGCCCCCACGTGGGCCCCGCCGCGCCCTCCGACGCCGATGCACGCGATGTTGAGTTTGTTGTTGGGCGACTCGCCGGCGCGGCCGATGCTCGGTCCGACGAAGACGCTCGCGGCCCCAGCGGCGGCTGCCGCTTTCAGGAAACTCCGACGCGTGACGCGGCTCGACATGGTTCGTCCCCTTCCAAGGATTAGCACCCCGGCTTGTCACCAGTATCCCGCCGGGCGCCCCAGAGTCAAACCCAATCCGGCCCGTGCCGTCCCGCAGGCACTCGGCCGCGATCCCGGCCGGCGCCCGGACGGGACGGCGCGGCACCCGGCGCGATCACCCCGCCGCCGGCCCTGCCAGGCGCGCCGCGTGCATCGCGGCGCCGAGGGCGGCCTCCTCGCGTCCCTCCGAGAGCACAAGCGGCAGGCCGAACTCGGCCTCCGCCATCCGCTGAAGGAGCGGGTTCCGGCGCAGGGCGTTGCCCGTCCCGACGACCCGCGCGCGGCCTGCGAGGACCCACCCGGGCAGCATCTCCCGCAGGTTCGCCACGATGCCGCGCGCCAGGCCCCGCGCGAGGCGCCCCAGGTCCATCGGGCCCGGCCCGATCCCCTCGACGGCCCCGCGGAGCGCCGGCGCGTGGCGCTCGCCCAGGAAATGCGGCCGCACGCACACCTCGTCCGTCGCCGCCAAACCCAGGTCGTTCAGCCGCGCGAAGAGGTTGTCGCGCGGCGACCCCGGGAGGCCGAGGTCCGCCGCCCAGGCCGCCGCCGTGTCGGCCAGCCACGCCCAGGCCGCCCCGCCGCACAGGCTGGCGGCCACGACGGCCCACCGCCCGCCGGGGTACGGCCGATAGTCATATGTCGCACCGTCTGTCCTGCTGCCGATGGCGGCGCCCGCCGGCAGGACGGCCGACACCTGGCCGCCCGTGCCGAGGGTCAGGACGAGTTCGCGGTCCGGCTCGCCGAGGACGGCCAGCATCGACGCCTGGTTGTCGCCCAGGGCGACGGCGACGGGCGTCCCGGCCGCGAGGCCGAGCCGCGCCGCCGCGTCGGCCGCGACGCCGCCCGCGCGGCTGCCGCTCGGGCGGACCTGCGGGAGCAGCCTCGCGGGGATCCCGGCCGCCGCCACCGCCGCCTCGTCCCACGCGAGGGCGGAAAGGTCGAACAGGCCCCAACCGGCAGCGTCGGTCGGGTCGGTCACGGGCGCCGCCGCGCCGCACAGGCGGGCGACCACGAGGTCGTGGATCGTCCCGGCGGCCGCCGCTGCGCGCGGCATCGCGCCGCGCGCGGCCAGCCACGCGAGCGTCGCGCAGCCAAAGCCCGTGCTCAGGGCGTGCCCTGTGCGGGACGCCAAGTCCTCCAGGAACACGCCCTCCAGACACCGGCCGTCCTGCCACGTGACCAGCGGCGAGACCGCCTCGCCCCGCGCATCCACGAGGACGACGCCGTGCATCTGGCCGGTCACGCCCACCGCGCGAACGCGCCGGCGCAGGTCGGCCGGCAGGTCGCGCACCGCCGCCCACGCGGCCTCCAGGAGCGCCGCCGGGTCCTGCTCGGCCCGGCCGGGCGGCGCGGGCCGGGCGGCCGCGTGGTCCCGCGACGCGGCGGCCGCCAGGCGCCCGCCCTCGTCCGCGACGACGGCCGCCGCCTTGCTCGTCCCGATGTCGATGCCCAGGAACATGCGCGCCGCCCCGTCAGAAGACCTTGCCGTCGAGCCCGAGGACGCCGCAGAGGACCTCGAAGTCGGCAACGTGATCGCCGTACACCACCACCGCGTGCTCGCGGGAGACGTTCTCGACGAATCCCTCCAGGTCGCGGAACTCCAGGAGCGCGGTCTTCTCGCAGTGGGGCATGCCGGCGTGGTGCGTCGTCTCGCAGACCTTGCCGCCCGCGATGAGGAGCGTGTGCGCGTCGAACTTGAGTTCCAGGGCGGTCATCGTCTCGCCGCCGGCGAGTTCGGCCGCGTTGCCGCACCCGCGCCCGTCGCGCTTGATCTCGTACGTCCCGCCCCAGTCGTGCAGGTCGGCCTTGCCCGAGGGGTCCATCTCGGGCGACACGACGCCCACGAAGCCGCAGTGCCCCAGCCGCGCGAGGTTCTTCCACGACTCGCGCGGGTAGCGCGCCGCGTCGGGCGACAGGGGGTCGCCGAAGTGGTCCTTCAGGGCCCCGACGTACGAGACGGGGTACAGGTTCGACATCATGCAGGGCTTGTCGAGGAAGAAGGTCGCCAGGACCATGCACATCATCGCGAGGAAGTCGCCGTCGCACGAGGCGATGTAGCCGTCCTCCCGCAGGAGCGTCTGGGCCAGGCACGGCACGTCGCGCCCGCCGCGGATGATGAGGTCGCCGAAGCAGTTGACCCCCATGCCCAGGGCCCCGTCCTCCTTTAGGATGCCGCGGATCGCCAAGTACGTCCGCACGGCCTGGCGGAGTTCCTCCGGCCGGACGGTCTTCTCGACGTAGCGGCCCCTGCGCTCGCGCCACAGGGCGTCGACCTCGCGGTCCGCGAGCGCGGCCGCGCGGCTGCGGATGTCCGAAAGCGGCCGCACGACGATCTCGGTCCCCAGCCGCTCCCGCACGAGGTGCCCGATCGCGTGCGCGTTCCACGGGAAGTTCTGCTCGCCGAAGACGACGATCCGCGTCCCCCGGAGGAACCGCTTCATCCCCAGGGCCCTGAGGAGCGCCAGCCCATGCCGCTGGTTCTTCACCAGGTGCACGTCCACGCCGAGCGTCCGCAGGAAGTCCCGCGCGCTCCATCGCCAGAAGTCCGGCTCGTCGTACTTCAGGATCGACCAGAAGACGAACGGCAGGCCGCGCGCCACCAGGGGCTGCGGGTGGCTGTTCCACACCTCCGTCGGATAGGCCGTGATGCTCACAGGCAGAATGCCGTCGACCTCGGGCCCCAGGCCGCCGATGACCTGCGACCAGTGCTCGGGCGACTCGATGGCCACCAGGTCCGCGAGTTCCGCGACGCCGCGAACGCCCTTCGCCAGGGCCTCGAGGTCGATGTTCGGCTCGCCGCGCTTCGCCAGGACCGGCTGAAGCCGGACCGTCGGCCGCCGGAGCCGGTCCGGCGGCGTCTGGATCATATACCGAGACGTATCGCGTAGTTGAGGCATCGTGGCTCCTCCGTCCGTCCGGCCTGCGTCCCGCCCGCGCCCGCGGCGCCCCCGCCGGGGCGTGCCGCGCGCCCTGCCTATTCTGCCACGGAAGCCCCGCCGGTTCAACGGGTGAGACGGAAAACGAAAGGCAGCGCGGCCTTGACAGCGGGGCCCGCGCCTGGCATGCTATCGTGGCGAGGGGGGCCCCGCGGCCGGCGGTCGCCGGGCGAACGTGCGGACACGTCACGCAAGGAGAAGAGAGCCATGACCGATTCCCTGACCCGGCGGGAGTTCCTCGGAGCGGCGGCGGCAGCGGGCGGTGCGCTGGTGGCGGCCCACCTGGCGACCCGGTCGGCCTTCGCCGCCGAGGCGGAGGACCTGCCGAAGTTGCCCCCGGCCCGCGTCTACAAGATCTTCGCCGGACGGACCGGCGACGCCTACCTCACCCGCCCGACCGAGGAGATCGAGAAGTTCAACAAGTACTTCGCGGACCTGGAGACGCGGCTCGGGGACGTCAAGTTCGTCGGCGGCGACCTCGTGCCACCCACCGACGTCGGCCAGGTGGCCGAGAAACTCAAAGACGCCGACGGGCTCCTCATCATCCACCTGTCGGGCCACGGCGGCGACGCGCCCGTCCTGGGGAAACTCATCGACGTCGGCCTCCCGACGGTCCTCTTCTCGCAGCCGTTCAGCGGCCACGGGTGGATGTACTTCCCCCAGTGGCACAAGCAGGGCAAGAAGGTGGTGCTCCTCCCGAGCAGCGACTGGAGCGAACTGGACCGGGCGGTGGGCCTCCTGCGCGTGCCGGCGTGGCTGCGGCAGACGCGGATCCTGGCCATCGGCGGGCCCCACGGCAGCGCGGCCGCCTGCTCGGCCGAGAAGGTCAAGGAGAAACTCGGCGCCGACCTGGTGACCGTCCCGAACGACCGCGTCATGGAGATCTTTAAGTCCATCGATCCGAAGGCCGCCGAGGACGAGGCCGAGGCCTACTGGCTCAGCCAGGCCACCGAGATCGTCGAGCCCAAGCGGCCGGAGATCATCGACTCGGCGCGGCTGTTCCTGGCCGTCAAGAGCCTCATGATCCAGGAGAAGGCCCAGGCCGTGTGCAGCACCCACTGCATGGGCGACCCGCGCGGGTGCCTCACGTTCAGCAAACTCAACGACCTGGGCTACGTCGGCGCGTGCGAGGGCGACATCGACTCGACGCTCACGATGCTGATGTTCGCGTACGCCTTCCGCGTCCCCGGCTTCATCACCGACCCCGTCATCGACACGGCCAAGAACGCGATGATCCACTTCCACTGCACGTCGGCGACGAAGATGGACGGGCCCGGCGGCAAGCGACTGCCCTTCCGCCTCCGCACCCAGACCGACACCAAGGGCGGCGTGGCGGTGGAGTGCGAGAACCGCGTCGGCCAGCCCGTCACCTGCGCCAAACTCATCAACCTCGACACGCTCCTCGTGTGCCCGGGCAAGATCATCGAGACGAGCCGCAGCCCCCTCGCCTGCCGCACCCAGTTCACCCAGAGCGTGGCGGACGCGCGGCGGCTGTTCCTCAATTGGGGCGCCGACGTCATCCAGGGCGACACGATGACCCTCCTCCACCGGGCGGTCTTCTACGGCGACCACGCGAAGGCCCTCCAGGACCTGGCGGACCTCATGGGCCTGAAGGTCATCGAGGAAGGCGGCGCGGCCTGAGGGCCTCCGCCCCGCACAGCCCGTAGCCGCGCCCCGCGCCGCTCCTGGCGCGGGCCCGGGTGCCCCCCGCTTCCGGAGTGCGCCCGAACGGCGCGTTGCCTCCCAGTCCGAGATCCCAAATCTGAAATGCCGCCTCCTCCTTGACGCCCCGGCGAAAACGGGGTAGATTCAGGGATTCGGTACCTGCCTGTCGGCCCGGCACCCATACGGGCAGGCCGGGTCCAGACTTCGGACAGGCAGGTCGGAGACTCGGGGCCGCCCATGCGGCGAACCATCGAAGTCCGCGGCGCACGGACCCACAACCTCCAGGGCATCGACGTCACGATCCCCCACCGGGCCCTCACGGTCATCACGGGCGTCTCGGGCAGCGGCAAGTCGAGCCTCGCCTTCGACACCCTCTTCGCCGAGGGGCACATGCGGTACGTCGAGTCGATGTCGGCCTACAGCCGCCAGTTCCTCGAGCAGATGGAGCGGCCGCCCGTCGACGCCATCACGGGCCTGCCGCCGGCGATCGCCCTGGAGCAGAAGAACACGGTCAGGAACGCCCGCTCGACGGTCGGCACCGCCACCGAGATCGCCGATTACCTGAGGCTCCTCTTCGCGAGCATCGGCGAGACGGTCTGCCCGACGTGCGGCCAGAAGGTCGTCAAGCACACGGTCGCGATGGCGGTGGAGGAGGTGCTGCGGCAGCCGGGCGGGTCGCGGTTGCTCGTGGTGGCGCCCTTGGCGCGCGGCGAGCGGCCGTGGGAGAGCCTGAGGCGGGAACTCGAGCGGCAGGGGTTCCGGCGGCTCTGGATCGGCGGGGCCCTCAAGGACCTGGCCGATGTGGCCGAGGCCGACGTCGCCACCGAGGTCGAGGTGGTGGTCGACCGGCTGGTCCTCGACGCCGTGCCCGCCGACGGCCGCGCGCGCGTGGCCGAGTCGCTCGAGACCGCCTTCAAGGCGGGCCGAGGCCGGGCCGAGGTTGCCGTCCTCGCGGAGGACCGCACGGAGCGGGAGCGCCTGCGGTTCGACGTCCGGTTCTTCTGCGCCCGGTGCGACCGCGAGTTCCCCGAGCCCGACCCGCAACTCTTCTCGTTCAACAGCGCGGTCGGCGCCTGCCCCACCTGCGAGGGGTTCGGGCGGGTGAGCGGCCTGGACGAGTCGAAGATCGTCCCGGACCCGCGCAGGAGCATCGACAACGGGGCGATCTCGTGCTGGCAGACGCCCGCCTACAAGCAGATGCACCGCGAGTGCCGCCGCAAGTGCCACGCCCAGGGCATCCGCACCGACGTTCCCTATGTCGATCTATCGCAGGCGTCGAAGCGGTTCATCTGGGACGGCGACGAGGCCGCCGACTGGCCCGGCGTCAAGGGCTTCTTCGACTGGCTCGAGACGAAGCGCTACAAGGTCCACGTCCGGGTGATGATCGCCCGCTATCGCGGCTACTACCCGTGCCCGACGTGCCGGGGGCGGCGCCTGAGGTCGGACGCCCTGTGCGTCTTCGTCGCGGGCAAGAACCTGTCGGACCTCGTGGTGATGCCCGTCAAGGGCCTGCGCGCGTGGTTCGACGCGCTCAGCCTCGGGCCCGCCGACGCCGAGAAGGCGGCCGTGCTCCTCCGCGAAATCCGCAGCCGCCTCGCCTACCTCGACGACGTCGGCCTCAACTACCTGACCCTGGACCGCCAGACGCGGACCCTCTCGGGCGGCGAGTCGCAGCGGATCAACCTCGCCTCGGCCCTCGGCTCGAGCCTCACGAACACCCTCTACGTCCTCGACGAGCCGACCGTCGGCCTCCACGCCCGCGACACGCACCGCCTGCTGGGGATCCTCAGGAGCCTCATCGCCAAGGGCAACACCCTCGCCGTCGTCGAGCATGACCCGGACGTCATCCAGGCGGCGGACCACATCGTCGACCTCGGGCCCGGCGCGGGCGCCAACGGCGGCCGCATCGTCTTCGCCGGCACGGTCGAGGAACTCCGGGCCAGCGAGGCGTCCGAGACCGCCCGCCAGATCCGCGTCCACGCCGACCGGGCCATGGCCCCCTACGCCCGCCGGCCCAAGGGCTGGATCACCCTGGCGCGGGCCCGGGCCCACAACCTCAAGGATCTCGACGTCCGCATCCCCCTGGGCGTCCTGTGCGCGGTGACCGGCGTCTCGGGGTCGGGCAAGACGACGCTCGTCCACAACGTGCTCTACGGCCAGTTCAAGCAGCATCGCGGCGAGTCGACCGACGACGTCGGCGCGTGCGACGCCATCGAGGGCACGGACGACCTGAGCAACATGGTCCTGGTGGACCAGTCGCCCATCGGCCAGAGCACGCGCTCGAACCCCGTCACCTACGTCAAGGCCTACGCGACGATCCGCGGCCTGCTGGCCGAGACGCCCAAGGCCCGCATCGCCGGCACCCGGCCCGCCGACTTCTCCTTCAACGTGCCCGGCGGCCGCTGCGAGACGTGCAAGGGCGTCGGCACCGTCACCTACGACATGTACTTCATGGCCGACGTGACGGTCGTCTGCCAGGAGTGCGGCGGCAAGCGGTTCAAGAAGAAGGTCCTCGACGTCCGCTGGGACGGGCGCAATATCGACGACATCCTCGACATGACCGTCCAGGAGGCGCTTCGCCACTTCCGCGACCACGCGGCGATCGTCGTGCGGCTCCAGCCGCTCGTCGACGTCGGCCTCGGGTACATCCGCCTGGGCCAGAACACGGCGAGCCTCTCGGGCGGCGAGGCCCAGCGGCTGAAACTGGCGGCCTACCTGGCGGCCCCGAAGAAGGGCGAGCATTACCTCTTCATCTTCGACGAGCCCACGACCGGCCTCCACATGGCCGACGTCCAGGTGCTCCTCACGACCTTCCACCGCCTGGTCCACGCGGGGCACTCGCTCCTGGTGATCGAGCACAACCTCGACTTCGTGAGCCAGGCCGACTGGATCCTGGACCTCGGACCCGAGGGGGGCGAGGCGGGCGGCGAGATCGTCGCCCAGGGCCCGCCCGAGCGCGTGGCCCGCTGCGAGCGGTCGTACACGGGCCGGTTCCTGCGCGAGCGCCTGCGGGCCCAGGCCGCCGCCGAGCAGCCCTCCGCCTGACGCTGCACCCCAGGATGCCGCGCGGGCGCGGCAGCGGCTAGCGCGCAGCCGTGTCCAGGACGAGGACCCAGTCGTTGCCGCGCGCCGGCGCGCCCGGCGGGTCGAACGCCCGGACGCCCTCGTTCGGGAACTCGCCCGCCGGCGCCCATTCGCCCGTCCGCGGGTCGAACCACGAGGCCTTGACGTTGCGCCCGGCGATGCGACCCATCACGATGCGAACGTCCTTTCCCGTCGGCAGGTAGACGAAGGCGTAGTCCTTGCCGCGCGCGGCCTGGACGTGGTCGGCCCCGGCACCCGGGCCGCCGTCGATGAGCCCCTGGTCGGCAGCGCGCTCGAGCATCGGCCGCGACTCCATCAGACGGCGCACGTGCGTCATCGCGCACGCCCCGGGCAGGTCGAGGACCTCGGTCCAGGCATGCCGCATGTAGTCCGGCTCGAGCGGCTTCTCGGCCCCCGGCTCGTACATCCGCCAGACGGGATGGCACCCGTACGTGTGGCCGCACGCCCCCGCCAGGAGGGCCCAGTACGCGGCCTGGCGGACGTCATACGCGTCGAACCAGCCGTTCTCCTTCGACTTCCAGTTGACGGGATGGTCCTCGTAGCGCGGCTCGCCGTCGAGGCAGGGCTTGACAGGGCGGCGGGCGTAATCGCGCGCGACGATCTCCCAGTTGGGCAAGTCCTTGGCCCCGTGGCCGGACTGGGCCATGTTGAACGCGAGCCAGGCGTCCTCGTGGAACCACTCGGCGCTCGTGTGCCCACCCATGGGATGGAAGGTCATGAGGTGGCGGCCGCCGTCGCCGCGCGCCAGGCCGCGCGCCATCGCCCGGATGACGGCGCGGTGAGCGTCGGTCTCGACGGGCCGGTCGCCGCCGAGGATCCAGAGGATGGGCTTCTCGCGGTACCGGCGGCCGAGCCATTCGCCGTACGACTCGGCGGAGGCGGGCGTGAAGATCTCGGGTCCCTTGCCCCACTTCTTGTTCCACTTGTCGCCCCACGTGGGCAACATGCCGATGAAGATCCCCTTCTCGGCCGCCCTGTCGACGACGTGGTCCACGTGGCGGAAGTAGGCCTCGTTCGGCCGCGTCGGATCGTGGTTCTCGAGAGGCGGGTCGCCGTACGCGTTCGGCACGTCGAGGCCGTCGAACTCCGCCAGGACGACGGCCTGGATCACGGTGAAGCCCTTCGCGCGGCGGTTCTCCAGGTAGCGGTCCGCCTTAGGGCGGTCGAGCCGGTGGAAGAGTTCCCACGCCGTGTCCCCCAGGTAGAAGAACGGCGTGCCGTCGGCGTGGACGAGGAACCGCCCGTCCGGCGAGACCTTGAGGTCCCCGTGCCGCAGGTCGACGCTCGGTCCGGTCCACGGCCCCGCGGCGGCCGCGAGCGACCCCATCCCGAGCAGGACCGCCAGGAGGACCACCCCCGCGATGGCTGTGCTCTCCATGCTCCGCCTCCGATCCGCACCCGACCTGGCGGCGCGTGCGCCGGCCCGGCCCGGCGGCCGCGCCCGCGCCGCTGAGGCGGACGATTCTACCGCCGGGGCGCCGGGCCGCAAGGGCGCGGCGCGGGCGCGTGCAAGGCCAATCCCGGCAAGGACGGGAACCACCGATTAGCGTTGCCCCGCACGGGCGCACACGCGATACTCTGGCGGGCGGGCGGCGCCGCCCGCCCACGGCGCAGGCGAAGGTGCGAGCGGCATGGACATCGCAATCCGGTTTCTCGGGGCGGCCCAGAACGTCACGGGCTCGCGGCACCTGGTCGACGCCGCGGGCGCGCGGTTCCTGGTGGACTGCGGCCTTTACCAGGAGCGGGCCCTCCGCGCGCGGAACTGGGACCCGTTCCCCGTCCCTCCGAAGACCCTCGACGCGGTCCTCCTGACCCACGCCCACCTGGACCACTGCGGCCTCCTGCCGAAACTTTGCCGCGAGGGTTTCCGCGGCAAGGTGTATTGCACGCCCACGACGGCCGAGGTCGCGCGGATCGTCCTCCTGGACTCCGCCGGCCTCCAGGAAGAGGACGCGCGGTACAAGCAGAAGCGCCACGCGCGCGAGGGACGCCGGGGTCCCTACCCCGAGGCACCGCTCTACACGACGGCCGAGGCGCGGGCGTGCCTCGGGCACTTCACGCCCGTTCGGTACGGCCAGCCCGTCTGCATCGCGGACGGCGTCACGGCCGTCTTCCGGAACGTGGGGCACATCCTCGGCGCGGCCTGGATCGCCGTGACGGCCGAGGCGGCGGGCGAGGTGCGGACGATCGTCTTCTCGGGCGACGTCGGCCGATGGGACGTCCCCATCCTGAAGGACCCCGCCCTGCCGGACCGGGCGGACTACGTCCTGGTGGAGTCGACCTACGGCGACCGGGCCCACCCGAGCCAGCGCGAGGGACGCGACCTGCTGGCCGAGGTCGTGAGCGCCACCGCCAGGGCCGGCGGCAACGTCGTCATCCCGTCGTTCGCCATCGGCCGGACCCAGGACCTCCTGTACCACCTGAGCGGCCTGGCGGACGAGGGGCGCATCCCGCGCGCTGCGACGTATGTCGACAGCCCGATGGCCATCAGCGTGACGGAGGTCCTCGAGCGCCACCCGGAGATCTACGACCAGGAGATGCGCGACCGCGTCCGCCGCGACCGGTCGCCCTTCGACATGCCGGGCCTGCACTTCGCCCGCTCGACCGCCGAGTCGAAGGCGATCAACAGCGTCCGAAGCGGGGCCGTCCTCCTCGCCGGGTCGGGCATGTGCACCGGCGGGCGGATCAAGCACCACCTCGCCCAGCACCTGCCGCGGCCCGAGAGCACGATCCTGTTCGTCGGGTACCAGGCGGCCGGGACCCTCGGCCGCGAGATCGTCGAAGGGGCGAACCCCGTCCGCATCCACGGGTGCCGGTGCCCGGTGCGGGCGCGGATCGCGCAGATCGGCGGCTTCTCGGCCCACGCCGACCGCGACGAACTCCTGCGGTGGCTCTCGGGCCTCGGGGCGCCCCCGCGACGGACCTTCGTCGTCCACGGCGAACCCGAGACGGCCCGCGCCTTCGCGGACCTGGTTGCCAAGCGCCTGGCGCACCGCGTGACGGTGCCGCAGTACGGCGAGCGCATCGCGCTCGACTGACGGCCCGGGCCCCCTCTTCGCCTGCCGCGCGCCGGGCGCCGGCGCGGCCGCGCTCACTTCCGCTTCAGGACGATCCGCACGAGCGACGCCGCCGGCGACGTGAACCACAGGCGCCCGTCGCGCACGTCGGCCTGCGATGCGACCGGCCGCACGCGGTCCGGCGCCTCGAGCGTGTTGACGGCCATGTAGTCCGTCCCCGCGAGCGTGACGACCTCGGCCTGGGGCGCGGCCGCGAAGCCGCGGATCACCAGGGCGGTCTCGAAAGCGTCGCGCGGGCTGCGGTTGACGACGAAGAGGGTGCACGCGTCGCCCGCCGGCGCGAGGAGCGCGGCCGCGCCCAGGCACGCCGTCCGCCCGCCGTGGAAGCCCCAGCGCTCGGGCATGTCGTACGCCGGCGCGTCGACACGGACCGCGACGGGGACGACGCCGTCCTGCGTCCCGTACAGGTGCGTCGTCCACCAGACGGGGTTGGCCCAGACGACGCCGCGCTGCTTCCGGAGCCCGCCGCCGTGGTTGAGGAGGGCCGAGTGCGTGATCATCTCGACGCGGCCCTCGCTCTGGATGGCGGCGTTGATGATGTCGGCGACCCAGACAGCCTCGGTCTGCGTCCGGTTGCTCGGCAGGTTGGGATGCTGGGTGAAGATCTGGAGTTCGGTGACGGCCACGCGCGGCGCCAGGCCGGCCTGGACCATCGGGCGGTACACGGGGGCGATCTCGTCCAGGAAGTGCGCCGAGAAGCCCATGAGCCACCGGAAGACGTCGTCGGGGTCGAGTTCCTTGGCCAAGCCGTAGCCCGGCAGGTGGTGGACCGAAACCGACTCGACCTTGGCGCCGGCCTTGGCCACCAGGGCGGCGTTCCAGGGCTCGTCGAAGCCGTTGGCAATGAGGTGCAGATCGCGGCCGGCCGACCGCATGGCGTCGTAGAACGGGACGTACCGCTCGGCGTAGCCGGCCGCGTCGGTGTGGCCCTCTTGCCAGGAGCCCCAGAGTTCGTTGCCGATCTCCCACAGGCGTACGTTGTAGGGCGCCGGATGTCCGTTGGCGGCGCGGAGGCGGCCGAGCGGGTCATCGGCCGGGGCGTTGCAGTAGCGGATCCAGTCGCGGGCCTCCTCGGGCGTGCCGCTGCCGGCATTGATGCAGATGAAAGGCGTCGCGCCGACGGCCTCGCACAGCGCGAGCCACTCGTCGGTGCCCACGTGGTTGAACTCGAGGATGTCGGGCCACGCGCGGTTCGCCAGGACCGGCCGCCCGTCGAGCGGGCCGACGCCGTCGCGCCAGTGGTACGTGCTGGCAAAGTTGCCCCCCGGAAACCGAAGGAGCGGCAGCCGCGCCTCCTTCATGTAGGCGACCACCTCGGGGTCCCAGCCGCAAACGTGATCGGACGGGAAGAGGAGGATGCGGCCGAGGTCGACCGCGGCGCCGGCCGCCAGGCGGACGGCGAGGCGCTGGGCGTCGCCCCGCCTGAACACCGCCCCCGCAGGGACCGACAGCCGGGCCTTCGACTCGCGCCACTCGCGCGCCAGCGCCACTTCCGTCTCGGCGAGGACCGTGCCGTCGGCCGCCGCGAGCGCGACGCGCACCGAGGCGGGGGCGCCGGCGGCGGGTGCCGCGGCAAGGCGGGCCTTGAGCGTGAGGTCGTAGGTCCGCACGCGGCCGAGCGGAAGATACACGGGGGTCCGCAGGTCGCCGCCGCCCTCCCCCGCCTCCAGGTGCTGCACGTCGCGGTCGGCGTCGCGAAGGACGCGGCCGGCGACGCGGCCGATGGGCTGCCAGTAGGGCGCGAACGCGGAGGCGTCGATCGAGGCGAGGCCGCCCGCGCCGCTCTCGGCCTGAAGGCGCTCGAGCCGGCGGCGCAGGGCGCCGGCGTCCTGCCATCGCGACGCGGGGGCGAACTCCGGGTTGACGACCACCTGGGCCCAGGCCCCCTGGTACACGTTCGCGCCCAGGTGCTCCGTGAACTTGCCGAAGAGCCAGCGCGAAATGGGATCGCCCCGGCGGGAGACGTCGACTTCGATCGAGGCGCCGGCCGAGGGCGCGGCGCCGGACGACGAGGGGGCGAACGAGGCGCAGATCATGGCAATCGCTCCCAGCAAGCCGAGGACCCCAGGGGTGAGACGGCGCAAACGCATGGGCGCTCCTGCAACGGTTCGTCCGCGGAACGGGGCCGGCGGAACCGGCCGACCGTGGCGCGAGTATAGCGGGCCGAGGGCAACGGTGCCAGACGCTTGCGGCGGCCCGCGGAACACGCTTGCCAAACGCGGGGCGGGCGGTAGAGTGCCGCCTGTCAGTCGACACCCGCAGCCGAAGATGAGGAGGTCGCCCCCGTGGCCAAGCGCAAGACGTCCGCGAGCCTCAAGGTCCCGCGCCCCGAGTATCCGCGGCCGCAGTTCGTGCGGCGCGACTGGCTGTGCCTGAACGGCGAGTGGCAGTTCGAGATGGACCCGGGCGCGAGCGGCCTCGAGCGCGGCCTGTGCGAGCGCGACCTCGCCGGGCGGATCACCGTCCCCTTCTGCCCCGAGTCGCCCCTGTCGGGCGTCGGCCACGAGGACTTCATGCCGGCCGTCTGGTACCGGCGCGAGGCGGCCATCCCCAGGGCGTGGGCCGGCCGGCGGGTGCTCCTCCACTTCCAGGCGGTGGACTATGACGCAACGGTCTGGGTCAACGGCCGCGAGGTCGGCCGCCACCGGGGCGGCTTTACGCCGCTGGCGTGCGACCTGGGCGGCGTCGCCGAGCCGGGCGAGACGGCGACGATCGTGCTCAGGGCCCGCGACGACCCGCGGCCGCCGCAGCCGCGCGGCAAGCAGTCGCGCCAGTACGCCAGGCATGGGTGCATGTACACGCGCACCACCGGCATCTGGCAGACCGTCTGGATGGAGCCGGTGCCCGAGGCGCACCTCGCGCGGCCGCGCCTGACGCCCGACGTGGGCAACTCGCTCATCCGCCTGGAGCAGCACGTCCGCGGCGCGCGGCCCGGGATGGAACTCGTGGCCACGCTCAGGGACGCCTCGGGCGAGGTCGCCACGGCACGGTGCCCGGTGGCCGACTTCTCGGCCCGGCTGGACCTCGCGATTCCGAAGAAGCGTCGGCGCCTCTGGGCCCCCGGCGACCCGCACCTCTACGACCTCCAGATCGAACTCGTGGACGCCAACGGCCGCACCGTCGACCGGGCCTCGAGTTACGCCGGCCTGCGGTCCGTGACGATCGACGGCACGGCGATGAAGATCAACGGGCGCACGGTCTTTCAGCGCCTCGTCCTGGACCAGGGCTACTACCCGGACGGCATCCTCACGGCGCCGACCGACGCGGCCCTCGCGCGGGACATCGAGTTGGCGATGGCGGCAGGCTTCAACGGCGCGCGGCTCCACCAGAAGGTCTTCGAGGAGCGGTTCCTCTACCACGCCGACCGCCTGGGCTACCTCGTCTGGGGCGAGTTCGCCGACTGGGGCTGCTCCGGCCACGGGCCGGACCACGATCACCAGCAGCCGGGCCCGACGTACATCACCCAGTGGATGGAAGTCCTGGAGCGCGACTACTCGCACCCGTGCATCGTCGGGCGGTGCCCGTTGAACGAGACGTGGCAGGCGTGCGGCGACCGCATCGTCGCCCTGGACGACGTGACGCGCGGCCTGTACCTGGCGGCGAAGGCGATGGACGGGACGCGGCCGGTCCTCGACACGTCGGGCTACTCGCACCGCGTCCGCGAGGCCGACGTCTACGATTGCCACGACTACGAGCAGAACCCCGACCGGTTCCGCGCCAACCAGGCGGGCCTGGCCGAGGGCAAGCCGTTCACGAACGGCGCGGGCGACCGGCCCATCTCCATCCCCTACGCGGGCCAGCCCTTCTTCGTCAGCGAGTTCGGCGGCATCTGGTGGAACCCGGACGTCAAGCCCGGCGACGCCTCGTGGGGCTACGGCCGGCGGCCGGAGACGGTCGAGGAGTTCTACGACCGCTTCGAGCGGCTCTGCGGCGTCCTCCTCGACGACCCGCGGATGTTCGGCTACTGCTACACGCAACTGACGGACGTGTACCAGGAACAGAACGGCATCTACCGGTTCGACCGGGGCCGGAAGTTCGACCTGGCGCGGGTCCGCGCGGCCCAGGCGCGGCCCGCCGCCATCGAGACGGCCGGCCGCTGAGCGCGTTACGCGCCGGGCGAGAGGGCGGACATTCGGGGCCAGGCCCTTGATTCCGCAGCGCGGGGACCCTACGCTAGTAGATGTACGGGCCGCGAGGTGGGGCCGCCCTGGCCCGGTGTCATCTCGGCCGGCAAGCATGGGAAGGGCCGTGGTGCGGCTCCCGTCACACGGCGGGGGGTGAGCCCGATGCGCCCGAACCGCAAGATCCGGTTCATCCAGCCGCACGGCCGTCCCGGCCGCCCCTTCAACGCCTGGATCCGGCGCTGGCCGCTCCTCGGGTCCATCACCCTGGCGACGATCCTCGACCGGCTGGGGTACGGCGTCGCCGTCTACAACGAGAGCATCTCCGGGTCGGTCCTGGGCCCGCAACACACGGAGCGGACGGCCGGACGGATCGTCCGGTTCGCGCGACGCAGCCGCCTCGAGACGATGCAGATCAGCGTGCTGACGCCGTTCCCGGGAACGCCGCTCATGGCCGAGTTCCGGCCGCACCTGGCGCTCGACCGGTTTCCGGGCGACTGGAACTACTACGACGGCACGCACTGCGTCTTCCGCCACGGGCAGTTGGGGGTCGAGCGACTCCAGCGGGTGTTGCTGGAGGCCCACCGGCGGTTCTACCGATGGGGCGGCTGGAGCCTGAGGCGCCTGCGGGCCGTCGTGAACGAGCGGATGGGCCTGACGGACAAACTGGCCCTGGTGTGGGCCAACGCGAGGACCGCAAGGGCCACGCTGCGGGCGTGGAAGGAGGAGACGGCGGCGTTTCTCGACACCGTCAGGGCGAGGGCGGCCGGCGGCGCGACCGCGTGACGCGCCGGACGGCCGAACGTGCAAAGGAGGCGGCAACATGGTATCCCTGCGCGGCGACCTGTCGGACCGGTGGTCGGACCTGGCGCTCGTGGCGGCGGTGAAGGGCGCCGACCTGGGGCTCCAGATCCCGCTGGTGCGCGAGTTCTTCCTGGCGCGGCTGCTCCGGCGTCTGGAGGACACGCACCAGGCGTGCGAGGACGACGCGGACAAGTTGCGGCACGACCGGTGGTTCGCGCTGCACCTGCGCCGGTTCCTCCACCGCCTGGTCGAGGAGCGCCCGGCGGCGGCGCGGGCGATCCTGCGCTTCCTCGGCACCTGGAGCCGCGACGTCTTCCGCCGGACGCACGCCTGGCGCGGCGGCGCGGTGACGCCCTGCGCCGTCGTCATCGAACCAACGGACCGCTGCAACCTGAACTGCCCGGGCTGCTACGCCAAGAGCACGCGCCAGGGCAGCGACATGCCCTACGACCTCCTCGTCGAGACGGTCGAGCAGGTCATCGAGATGGGCGTGACGCTGGTGACCCTGTCGGGCGGCGAGCCGTTCCTGCGCGAGAGGTCCGACCAGACGCTGACGCGCCTGGCCCGCCGCTTCCCCGACCGCGGGTTCCTGGTCTACACGAACGGCACCCTCCTGGACGCCGAGGTCGCCGACCGGCTGGGCGAGGTCGGGAACATCTTCCCGGCGATCAGCGTCGAGGGGTTCGAGCACCAGACGGACGCGCGGCGGGGCCGAGGCATCTACGAGCAGAACCGGCGGGCGC
>Ga0315274_10006322_pt1 | contig 17253 bp, 15 predicted proteins | sample YL17G02_20_MG_FD_203700 | JGI IMG/M metagenome (GOLD analysis project Ga0315274, IMG submission 203700) | Sediment microbial communities from Yellowstone Lake, YNP, Wyoming, USA - YL17G02_20 | ecosystem: Environmental > Aquatic > Freshwater > Lake > Sediment | place: USA: Wyoming | collected...
TCATCAAGGGCGTTTAGAAGCTGGGTGAGCGCCTCAGGCAAAGGGTCAGTTATCTTCGGCATAGCCTCGAGGAGGAGCTGCACGAACTCGCGTATCCGCTCGGAGTTTTGGGTTTGCTCGGTCCGCATGGTCATTATATTTCAATGTGATATATTTCCACAATGAAAATATATCACATTCGGGGTCAGCCTGTCAATACTGGATTGCTTGAGGTCGTTTAGTAACTAGGGTGTGCAGAGGGAGAAGTCACTTTGCCAGGGGCTTGCCCCTGATGACACTCAGGGGTGTGGGGTGTCCCCTAATTTTAAAGGTCACCCAAGACTGGGGGACTAGAGGGGGTTCAAAAGTGTTAATAAACTCTCTCGATTGTGCGGTTCTCGGGCAAAGTTCGTGAATGGGGAGGGCTGCTAGAAGATTTGGTCGATGAGGCGCTTTATTCCGTCGAAAAGCCCATAGCCGGCGAAGGCGAAAGCCAGCGACTTCACGGTCTTGCCTCCCCAGCAGAAGAGGAAGAACTTCCATATAGGGTAGCGGAGCCCGCCGGCGGCGATGGTCGCTGCCTTTATGAAGAAGTTGGGTATCGCTGAGACAACGAATATGGTGGGACCGCCGTACTTCTTCATCCAGTTCTCTATTTGCTGGTATCTCTTGAACCTTTTCAGGGCTATCTGTCCCCCATAGCCTGCGGTGTATCCTGAAAGCTCTCCTATGGGCTCGCCGAAGCCAGCAGCCAGACCCAGTAAAAACGGGTTAAGCCCCAGTCCCGCGGCGATGAAAGCAGCCCAGGAGCCGGGGAGGGGCCAGACCGGGGAGGCGCTGCCAATAATGCCCATCAGGAAGACACCGAGGTAGCCTGTGGTAGTTAAATATTCTTTGGGGTCATCCGGTCTCTGGACGAGTATGCTCACCAGGAGCATTGCCAGGACACCGACGATAAGCAGGAGAATGTACTTGAGCTGTCCCTTTTTCTTTATGGCGGGCTGCGATTCTGTAGCCTGTTCTCCAGCGGTGAGGGCTGGGTCTTTTCCTTGCTCGATTGGTTTGTCTATCTCTTGCGAACTCATTGCAGGTTTAGCGTAAGACTTAGAGTGATAGAAGTCAAGCTTCGTGAGTACAAGGGGCACAGCATGCTGTGCCCACCGATTAGCGCCCCGAGATACTTCGTTTCGCTCAGAACGACATAATTGGGTCCAAGTTGCTTTAAGGAACGTGCGAAGCTATAATGTTCCAGTTGGAGATAGCGTTCAGCGATGGTTAATCTCGACAGAATACTCTACAAAGTGACCAAGCCCGCCAGATACACGGGGGGGGAGTGGAACAGCGTTGTGAAGGACTGGGGGTCGGCTGAGATAAAGGTCGCCCTCGCTTACCCGGACCTCTACGATGTAGGTATGTCCAATCTGGGGCTGCTCATAATCTACGATGTTCTCAACCAGCAGCCCGATGTCCTTGCGGAGCGTGTCTTTGCCCCCTGGGTGGATATGGAGGCTGAGATGCGCCGTGAGGGTGTTCCTCTTTTCAGTTTGGAATCGAGGCGTCCGGTCAGGGATTTCGATATCGTAGGCTTTTCCCTGGGCTACGAGCTTGCCTATACCAATGTTCTTAACATGCTCGACCTGGCGGGGATACCTGTTCTGGCTTCCGAGAGGGGCGATTCGTTTCCGCTGGTTATTGCAGGTGGTAGTTGCTCTCTCAATCCTGAGCCGATGGCGGAATTTATCGACATTTTCGTTGTAGGTGAGGGGGAGGAGGTCGTTCTTGAGCTTCTCGACGTGTTCCGCAAGTGGAAGAGAAGTGGTGTAAGAAGCAAGCGGGAGCTGTTGCGGGAAGCTGCCAAAATCCCTGGAATTTATGCCCCCAGCTTTTACAAGGTGGACTTTAATCCTGATGGCACAGTAGTTTCGATTGCGCCCACGGTAGTGGAAGCCAAGCCCTCTATCGAGCGGCGGGTTGTATCCAAGCTGCTACCAGCTTTGACGCGACCCGTTGTCCCTTATCTCCAGGTGATTCATGACCGTGGGGCAGTGGAGATTCAGCGTGGCTGCTCGCAGGGCTGCCGTTTCTGCCAGGCGGGGATAATATATCGTCCCGTTAGAGAGCGCACTCAAGATGAGGTGGTCAGGGCTGTTGAAGAGCTTGTGAAAAAGTGCGGCTACGATGAGACTTCCCTGCTTTCTCTGAGCACAAGCGACTACCCTGGAATTGAGAATGTGGTGGACAGGCTAATGCAGAAATACAAAGGGGGCGCTCTCACTATTTCGCTGCCCAGCCTGCGGCTCGATACTTTCTCGTTGGCTCTGGCGCAGTCCTTTCAGGATAGAAAGAAGAGCGGATTGACCTTTGCTCCGGAAGCGGGTACGGAACGTCTTCGACATGTGATAAACAAGGGTGTCTGCGAGGACGATATACTGCAGACAATAGAGACTGCGTGGGAGCAGAGCTGGAGGAACATAAAGCTCTACTTCATGATAGGGCTGCCAACCGAGACCTCTGACGATATCCTGGGCATCGTTACCCTGGTGCGGAAGATAAGGGGCATTGGAAAGGGGGGAATCAATATCAGGGTAAACGCCTCCACATTTGTTCCCAAGCCTCATACCCCGTTCCAGTGGGTGGCGCAGGCAGGTGGTGAGGACTTAGCCGCAAGTCAGCGGGTGCTTAAATCGGGGCTGAAGAAACTCGGGGTTCATCTGTCATGGCAAGACCCTCTGGTGAGTTTGCTCGAAGGGGTTCTGTCGCGTGGCGACCGTCGTTTGGGCAGGGTGATACACAGTGCCTGGCAGCAGGGATGCAAATTCGATGCCTGGAGCGAGCATTACAGTTATGAGAAGTGGCAAAACGCCTTCAACGAGTGTGGACTAGACCCCTCTTTCTACGCCTCCAGGGAGCGTTCTTTGGACGAGCTGTTACCCTGGGCTCATATAGATACAGGAGTTGCTCCTGCTTTTCTCAAGAGGGAATACGAGTGTGCCAAACTTGAGAAGGAAACACCGAATTGCCGTTTCGAGCAATGTGTTGCCTGTGGGCTTCATCTAAAGATGGCTAGCTGCCAGAAGAAAGTATCAGGAATTGACTGCAGTCCCTAAGAGAGAGGAAGGCGGTTCAGGGAAGACTTAAGGCCGAGGCTTGTATCCCTTCGTTCCGAAAACCTTCTGACGTCCGGTAGAGTGCAGTTCTTTATTGCTGGTCGTACTTTAATTTATCAGTCACATCGAAAAGCTTGTATTGGTATCGATTTGAATGAAAAGCGTAAACCCTGTCGGGCAACAACTCAAAATTGGTGTCAAAATATAGATTGAAAACTAGCCTGAAGGAATTGACTGGTGTTATCGAGGGGTATAAAACACTATTATCTACGTTGGGTAAGTAATATGCGCTCAAAATCCCCATTTTCTCTCTGAGTTCCGCTTCGGTCGCTTCTTCCCACTTGAAATTGGTCTCATCAAGCGCGTACCTTTCGGGGTGTGGGCCTTCATCCGATTGCAGAATGATAATCGGAGGCACTTCCGAATTCGACAGTAATTCATCCACTAGTGCTTTCACTTTGCTGTTAGTAAAGATTAACTGGTCTACATAATTAACTATTCTACTTCTTTTCTTCTCATCCTCAAGTGTTAGATAGTTACCTTCCCTGTCAAATATGTAGGGGTCATGTGGAACAAGCAAATGAGCGAAGACGAAGGTGGGTTCTTTCATGTTTGGGATCTCAGACAGTTTATCGAATTGATAAAGTATCCTCTCCCAGTGCGCTTTGCGGTATTCCTTTATAAAAGGCGCCCTCAGCCAGTTAGGAAGTCGTTCATTTTCCAGCGCAATAGCGTAGAACATGGTTGTTTTGAATAGTGTCATTGAGAATTGTGGAACCTCCCAATAGTTAAAATTCACATCGGCGTACTCATTTTTTCTCGTGGGCTCCCACCAAGAGCCAAGATGAATATATTTATACCCTTTCGATTTTAGGAAACGCCACACTTCGTAATCTTGCAGCATCTCATAAAATGGGTCCAAGTCACTGGAATCTTCTCCTACAATTTCGCTTAGATAATTGACATATTTCATATTTAAAGAGGAGGCTAGAGATAGGTGAGTCTTTAGGTAGTTAGCTTTGCTTTCGGATGCAATATAGAATCCCTTGCTGGATAGATAATCGAGAAACTCACTATTGTCGTAACTGTAAAATTCCTTAAGTGTGCTTTCGCTTGCGTATCTATCTAGGTCAATATAGTAAATATCTGGGAGGGCATCTGTCTCCTCTAAATCTGTTACATAAGTACCTACATTGCCTCCCGGGTTGGTATCCAATGAGGCAGCTTTTGTTTCTTGAATGGCAATATTGACTGTAGGAATTATGACTAATGTGATAGCTATTACATTTAGAATAGTTGTCAGCTTACGTAAATCTCTGCGTGTCCTTATAACGAGATACATACTGAGTACAACGATTAAGACCCAAATAGGCCAAAGGGCTTTGTAAGTAACACCCCAGTTTTCTATTCCAACTGCAACATACCCATACGAGAAGAACAGAACTACGAAGATGGATATAACGACCCCCGCTTTTGGTGCATCTTTAAGGAGCAACCAGGAGAGTAACAGCAGTAGAAGAGTGCAGCCCAGTACTATTGCTATCGGCAAGGCGATTTCAGAGGGTGAAACCTCTGCTACATTGTATGAGTAGAGAGCCAGGACGAAAAAAATCGCGAACAATATGGGGTGAAGAGCAAGTGGTTTTTTCACATTTGGTTCCTTCGCATAAGGTACAAAGTCCTTTCGGAATCCTTTATTCTAACGGAACTCTGTATTGTGAAGTGCCTACCCAACTCGTGCTCGAAAGCTGTTTGCCTGTAATCTGGGAAGATGTCCTCTCTGGTTAACAAAAGTCTTTGGACTTGCGAGTCAGTCTTTGGAACGAATTCAATAATGAGGGAACTACAAATCCTACTAAGAAAGTCAGCAATATTGGCGAGTGGCACATTATTGGAAATCGCCAGATGGTGAACTAGAGCGAGGGCTAGCACTGTGTCCGCAGGCCCACGTTCTAACAGCGACATTCTTTCCTCATTGCCCCACCCGATGCCCGGGCTTGGATTAGTCAGGTCAATCAGTAAGGGGAGGACGCTGCTTTCGCCACTTGCGACACATTCAAGATAATTTCTCTCAACGGCGGCAGGGTCACTATCAAAGGAGACGGTCTGAATCCCTTTGCTACTGGCAATACGGCTGAATATTCCAACGTTTGCGCCAAGGTCCCAAACACTCTTCGGATTGAGCTTGTCCAGGAATTCAGACACAATCAGTTTCTTATGCTTAAGCCCGTCCGGAGAATAGTTAATATCATTGTAGTATTCAGCCCACTCTGTGCCTCCGGGCTGCCATTTCAGTCTTCTTACTGAGGATTCTAGGTTATCAATTAAGCCTAGAAGGGACATGCGGCTCATCCTGTAATGGCTCTTATTTACTGATTTACCAGCAAAATGTTTTTGGCTTCTTGCATGAAGGTGAATGTGAGAGAGCAAGGAGAACCTGAAACGACTATGAAGTGGGAGAAGCGAACTCGCCAAATCCAAAGGGACCCCATCTATATAAACTCGGAATAATTGATTGAGCCGAACATCCCTATAACTCATCAGCACCAGAGGGGCTAGAAAATGCTGGCAGAACTGTCTGTATGCAATCCATGGTTGACCCTCATGGTATTTCTCAAAAGAGAGTGTATCGATAAGTATGGGCTTACCTTTTCTGAATTGGATATTGTAGGCGCTGCAATCCTTGAGAGACATTCCGAAATCGAGCGCCTTTTTCTGGATTGTCAACGTAGCTAGTGCTGAGTCCTTCAGTTGACTGAAACACCATTCGTAAGGATATGATATGAACTGTATCGATTCGGGCTTGATTATCTTGTAAGCAAGACTGGGCCTTGGGCTCTCTATGTTGACTTCCTTGTGGGGAATTAATAATTCGGTACCCACAAGGGTTTCATAAAGGCTGGAACCTATCAAGTAATCATAATTCTCTTTGTAGTTGATATTAACTTGACGATAGACTGAGCCGTCTCGATAGAAGAGGAACCCGCTTGGGTCTCGGAATGAGCCCGGGACAGCCCCGCTAGTCTCTAGCCTCTTCATCGATCTTACCTCGGAAGAACAGGTTCATAAAGGTGGTCTTAATCCTGCTCCAAAATAGCTTAACCGCAAATATTCCTCCGACAAAGGTGCCTATAAGTATCTGAACGATAAGACTGCCAGTGCCTAAGTCGAGATAGGCATCGCATGTCTCAGAGAACCCCCAAAAAAAGAAGGCAGGGGCGATAGGCGTCTTTGTTAGACTTGAGAGGTATTTCATCATGATAACCCCCTTTCTACCGAAATGTCTCAGACTCTCATTTTAAATCATTTGTCATGTTAACTGAAGTCATGCGATATATAGGAACCTTGCTGCTTTCAGGAACCAGGAGGGGAAGGGCTCCACTCGCGGCATAAATAGCTTGCTTATAAAGAACGCTGTGAGTATGCCTATAACGGCTCCGGTAAGGATGTCAACGAAGAAATGTACCCCTGCGTAGAACCGCGCAAATGCCCAGAGCAAAGCGAGCACGTAAAGCACAAGCCCCGCTTTGCGATTGCCGAAAAATACCCCTGTAGCGGCAGCGAAAGCTATGGTAGTGGCGTTGCTGGGGAATGAGGGGTCGTGAGCAAAGTAGAATACAATTTGAGCAGCGTGCCTTGCGCTTTCCCGCACCGTGGGGTCACCCACCGCGAAGGGACGGAGCCAGGGGTCCCAGAAAGCGTTGATTATATGCACCCATAGAGTTGAAATCCCAATGGCGGTGGCGGCGTACATGACGTGTCTCTGAAGCTGCTCGCGCTTGACTCGGTCGCGATGCCAGAGCCAGAGAGCTAGCATAATAAGGCATATCACTACAGGGATGAAAAAGTCGCTGGCAAACAAGTGCATCACGCGGTCGAGCGCAGGCACTTTGCCTACGAAACCGGTAATCCATACAGTCCATCCTGAAAGGGGCGGCATTAGACTTTATCCCTTCCTTCCTTTTTCAGGCTGCTGGCAATACCATCGAAGAGCGTTTTCGTCTTCAACGTTTCTACACCCATCTCATGTTGCTTCCTTGCGGGCGGGTCATCTACCTGGGGTTTGACTTTAGCTTTTATGAGGGATGCTATTATACCTGTAGTTGCAAATCCTGCGACGATTGCGCCCAGGAACAGACCGAGCTGCTGTGCCCCCTCTACTGTGTGCTGCACATTGCGTTCCTCGCTGGTGAAGAACCACACGAAAGCTCCGATGAGGACAAGTGCGCCGAATATGAATTGCAGGATGGGTTGTTTGAAAAAACAAAGCCCATCGAATTTTGCATGTATTGACACTATTTGGTAGACGCCTATGGATGCTATGAACACCATGACGAAATAGTCTGCAGCCATGTTGTTATTTTGCCTCCTTAGGTTTTGTCCGCCAAGTCCATATTACATTAGAAGAGAAATTCCACATCGTAGCGACCGCTATCGCTATTATCTGGGAGACGATGTAATATATCCCCGCTTTTTTTAAAGCAACGTAGTAAACGCCCAAGTTAATGCCCCATCCAACCTGGCTAACTAAGTTGAATTTGAGGGCTCGTATCAGAAAAGACCTCAATCCTGGAGTACGGCGGTCGCTGAATGTCCAGAATTCATTTAGAGCAAAATTAGTCAGTATGGAGATCTGGTAACTTGGTATTTGAGCCCAGACTTTATTCATACCGGCGACTTCCACAAAGATTGCCAGCAACCCAAGGTTGACTCCCGTGCCGCTGGCTCCCACCATGCAGAACTTGATGAACCTTTTTATCCCACCATCATCCCACGCCAGGCGGGAGAGGTGTTTCAGATAGTTTATCTGCTCCTTAGCCGTTAGATTGCTCTTGCCCCTTTCCCTCTCTTTGAAGGTGTAGGGGACTTCTACTACACGGTTGGCTTTGCCCCTTACCAGCACCTCGAGAAGGATTTTGTAGCCAGTGGGGCTTAGCGTTGCTCCATCTATAACCCTCTTTTTGAAGAGGAAGAATCCCGAGAGGGGGTCTTTGATTCTCCGGGCTGAGGACAGCAGTATGTTGGCTGGTATCTTTGCCCCTACGGAGATAACCTTCCTTTTGAGGGTCCAGCCTTCGATGCCGCCACCTTTTATGTAGCGGCTGGCGATAGCTACATCCGCCCCGTCTCTGACTGCCTTTATCAGAGATGGGATGAACTCAGGCGGATGCTGCAGGTCGGCATCGATTACTCCTATGACCTCACCCTTTGCCTGGGCGAATCCTGCAACCACAGCCGAAGCCAGCCCCCGCTCATTGGTTCGCACAATCACCCTGATGGGGTATTTTGAGGAGAGGTTTTTGGCTAGCTCGGAGGTGTCATCAGGGCTGTTGTCATCGACTACTATCAGCTCGTAGCTGTAACCTGACAGAGCCTTATGGATTCTTTCTGCCAGTTGGGCGATGTTCTCCCTCTCATTGTATGTGGGCACTACGAGGGAGACTTCAGGGCTCGACGTGCTTTGTGGTCCCATTACCTAATTCCTGAGGCAGGCGTTCACGCAGAAAACAAAGCTAGCGTATTTATCGTTTCCTCGCCCTGGTTTTAACCTTACCGCCCTTGTCGGTGTAGGCAGGGGTGCACCAGTACATGTATTTTTTATTCCTGCCGAACTCCACATCGAAATAGAGTTTCTGCAATTTTTGGGTCAGCTTCCCTATCTTCCCGTTCCCCACTTTGCGGTGGTCAATCTCAACTACAGGGGTTATATGGGCTGCGGTGCCTGTGAGGAAGCATTCGTCAGCCAGATATAGCTCGCTGCGGTCTATGTGTCGTTCCAGGGTTTCGATACCCAGCTCGGTTTTCGCCAGTTTGATTACAGTATCTCTGGTGATACCCATGAGAATCCTATCGTAATTGGCGGGTGTCACCATGTCGCCATTCATGACGAGAAAGATATTTTCGCCGCTTCCTTCGGAGACGTAGCCGTCGGAAGTAAGCATGATAGCTTCCTGAAAGCCATTCTCTATAGCCTCTGTTTTTGCAAATGCGTTGTTGACATAAATCCCTGTAATCTTGCCTCGCGGGGGTATCATGTTGTCATCTGGTCTTATCCACGAGGAAACGCAACATTTAATGCCATTCCTATCGTCCAGATAAGCGCCGAAGGTTGTAACAATTATGAGTATGTCATCTTCCAGTCCATGTAGCCTGACGCCCAGGGCTTCGGAGCTCTTGTAGGCTAGAGGACGTATATACACGTCTTCCTTATATCCTGACTTTCGAACAAGCTCTATCGTGATGCGGCAGAGCTCGTCTACGGAGTAAGGGAGGGTGATCTTCAGCAACTTGCAACTATTAAGCAGCCTTTGATAGTGCTCCCGGCAGCGGAAAATGTATAGCTGGTTTTCTTCATTGTTCCAGTTCCCTCGAATCCCCTCGAAGCAGGCAGTCCCATAGTGCAGCGCATGGGTTAGGATGCCTACTTTTGCTTCTGCAAGGGGTAGGAACTGCTTTTTGAGAAAGGCATAAGACGGCATCGCCCCACTCCTTGTAAAACTTAGTGCTAAGTATAACTAGCTCCAGCCGTAAAGGCAAGCCTGGTGTGATGGGCTCTCCTTGAATTGGAATCTCTTTAGTGCTAGCATTAACAAAGCCCTTGATGGGCTGTTACTTATTTTGGGGCAGGTGCAGAATTGTATGATGCATTGGTGGTAGGGGCGGGACCTGTGGGCAGTTATCTTGCCTATAGGCTTGCCAAGCTTGGCTACAGAGTGGTCGTTTTCGAGCGGCGACCCAGAGTTGGAGATGCCGTTTGTTGTACGGGTATTATTGGTAAGGAGTGCTTCGACCGTTTCCCCGTTGCGAATAATGCTGTTCTGGCACAGGCAAACTCTGCCAAGTTCTTCACACCTTCAGGGAGGTATCTCAGGTTATCCAAGGAAACTGTGCAAGCTTGTATAGTGGACAGGGTGGTTTTCGACAGGGCTCTGGCTCAGAAGGCGCAGGAGGCAGGTGCGGAATACCGTGTGTCTTCTAAGGTAGAAGACATCGTCATTTCGAGTGATTGCGCAGAAGCAGTGGTTGATTGCAGGGGCGTGAGAAGCGATTTCAAAGGAAGAATTGCGCTCCTGAGCAATGGTTTCGGCGGCTCGCTCTCTCAAAAGCTCGGCTTGGGGGTAATAAGTGACTTCGTCCTGGGCGCCCAAGCTGAGGTGAATACGGGAAATTTAGAAGAGGTGGAGGTCTATTTTGGGCAAAAGGTGGCGCCGGGATTTTTTGCCTGGCTTGTTCCCACTTCTCAGGGCAAGGCGCTGGCGGGACTTCTTTCCCGACGCAGCCCCGGGTTGTGTCTGAAAAACCTTCTTTCGACTCTTCTTGCCCAGGGGAAGATAATCTCCGCAGAAGACAGGATTGTTTATGGCGTGGTGCCTATAACGCCGCTGCCTAAAACGTACAAGGGGAGGGTTGTAGTAGTGGGGGATGCGGCTGGTCAGGTGAAGCCCACCACGGGGGGTGGTATATACTATGGGCTGCTGTGCGCTGATATAGCCGCTGAAGTTATACATGAGGCGCTGGCTGCGGACGACCTTTCAGCGAGGCGGCTAAGTAGTTACGAGAAGCGCTGGAGGAAGAAACTTTCCAAAGAGCTTCAGGTAGGCTACTGGGCACGCAAGTTGTATGAAAAGCTAAACGATAATCAGATTGAGCGCATATTTGATATAGTTCATGAGGACAATATACATGAAACGCTGTTACGTTCACCGGACTTTTCGTTTGATTGGCATAGTGACTCTATACTGAGAGCGCTCAAGGATAAGCCTTTAAGCCGGGCTGTTCGCTCTGTGACCATGTTCTCTCCGCCCCCCAGGGAATAGACTTGTGTTTGACAGGGCTTCAGGAGCACTTTAAAATGATTAGGCGGGCGGAAGCCCTATTTTACTATTAGAGAGCCAGAGGTTAGCTGTGTTTCAAAAGACTGTTCTGAACAATGGATTGCGGATAGTTACCAGCGCCATGCCACATACTCGCTCTGTGTGTATCAGTATCTTCATAGGTGCCGGGTCGAGGTATGAGCAACCCCACGAGGCTGGGTTGTCTCACTTTGTGGAGCACCTCTGCTTTAAGGGCACGGAGAAGCGCCCCACAGCCAAGGAAATATCTGAGACTATAGACGGTGTCGGCGGTGTGCTCAACGGTGGTACAGATAAAGAGTTGACGGTCTACTGGGTTAAAGTGGCTCGCCCTCATTACCTGGTGGCTCTCGACTTGTTGGTAGATATGCTCCGCAATTCCAAGTTCGACCCCGTGGAGATGGAGAACGAACGCAAGGTAATTATAGAAGAATTGAACATGAGCATGGATTCACCCCAGAGCCGGGTGGACATCCTTATCGATGAGGTTATGTGGCCCGACCAGGCATTGGGGCGCGATATTGCTGGGAACAAGGATACGGTCAGTGCCATCAGCCGCCAGATGGTTCTGGATTACCTGCCTCGATTTTATATCCCAGGAAATACTGTGCTCAGTGTTGCGGGGGACATCAGTCATGAAGAGGTAGTGGATTCTGTCGCCAAAGCCTTTGGGGACTGGACTGTGGGGGTGGCTGGAGCCTTGTTTCCTGCTGAAAACAGCCAGGATGCACCCCGTCTTAGAGCTGAGTCCCGAAAGACAGAACAGGTGCATCTCTGCCTGTCGGTGCGCGGTGTATCTCATCAACACCCTGACCGTTTCATCCTGGATCTACTGAACGTTGTGCTTGGAGAGGGTATGAGCAGCCGTCTTTTCCTGGAGCTTCGTGAGAAGAGAGGGCTAGCTTACGATATTCACAGTCATGTAACTTATTTCCGTGACTCGGGTTCGCTTGCAATATATGCGGGTGTCGACCCCAAGAAGCTGGAGTTGACTGTAGAGGCAGTTCTGAGTGAGCTCATGCGTCTCAGAGATGAACCGATTCCCGAAGCTGAAATTACTAAAGCCAAGGAGATGGGGAAGGGGCGCCTTCTATTGCGCATGGAGGATACCCGCAGCGTAGCAGGCTGGATGGGGGGGCAGGAGTTACTTAATGGGAAAATACTTACTGTCGATGAGGTGGTGGCTATAGTGGATGCTATCACAGCAAGCGAGATACAGCGGGTGGCGCGTGAGCTGTTCCTCACCAGCAAGCTCAGCCTGGCGCTGGTGGGACCTGCTCGCAACAAGGGACGTCTGCAGAAGTTGCTTAGGCTATAGCATTTCACTTGGATAGGGATAAAATGAGGGCTGCGGCTTAAGCCGCAGCCCTCATTTATTTCGTAACCTTCAGACTGTTTAGTACATGCCTTCCATTCCGCCTCCGCCCATGCCGCCCATTCCACCACCACCACCTGGCATCATCGGTGGCACTTTCTCGGGGAGATCGGTGATCAATGCTTCGGTGGTCAGTACCATAGCCGCGATGCTGGCGGCGTTCTCCAACCCAGCGCGGGTTACCTTGGCTGGGTCTATGATTCCCCGCTCTATCATGTTGCCATATTCGTCCTTATCCGCATCGTAACCAATACCCTTCTTAGACTTCTTAACGGCGTCTACTGCTACAGAGCCTTCCATGCCGGCGTTTATAGCAATCTGGCGCAGAGGCTCCTCGAGGGCGCGTCTCACAATGGCTATGCCGGTTGCCTCATCTCCTTCCGCCTTAATCTTGTCCAGAGCAGGTATGGTGTTGAGAAGAGCTACTCCGCCGCCGGGTAGTATGCCTTCCTCAACAGCAGCGCGGGTAGCGGAAAGAGCGTCCTCCACGCGGTGTTTCTTCTCTTTGAGCTCGACCTCGGTAGCAGCGCCGACCTTGATTATTGCCACGCCACCAGCCAGGCGGGCAAGTCTTTCCTGTAGCTTCTCGCGGTCGAAGTCGGAGGTAGTCTCGTCTATCTGAGCCTTAATTTGCTTGATTCGTCCTTTGATATCGTCATCTGAGCCTTTGCCTTCAACAACGGTGGTATCATCTTTATTGGAGACCACCTTGCGGGCGCGACCCAGGTCTTTAATAGTTGCTGAATCTAGCTTTCGTCCAATTTCCTCGCTGATAACTTGGCCGCCAGTTAGGATGGCGATATCCTCGAGCATGGCTTTTCTGCGGTCGCCGAAGCCCGGGGCTTTCACTGCGATGACGTTCAGGGTGCCGCGTAGCTTGTTTACTACCAATGTGGCTAGAGCCTCGCCCTCGACGTCCTCTGCGATGACCACGAGGTTCTTCGAGACCTGGAGCAGCTTCTCCAGCAGGGGCAGGATTTCGGAAATAGCAGAGATTTTTTTATCTGTGATCAGGATGTATGGGTCCTCTAAAGCAGCTTCCATGCGCTCTGCGTTGGTGATGAAGTAGGCGCTGATAAAACCGCGGTCGAATTCCATGCCCTCTACATACTCGGTTTCAAATTTGACGCCCTTGGATTCCTCTACGGTTATTACGCCGTCTTTGCCCACCTTCTCCATGACATCGGCAATGAGAGCGCCGATCTCGTTTTCGTGGGCGGAAAGGCTGGCAACCTGGGCTATCTGCTCCTTGCCTTTTATCGGGATTGCCATCTTCTTGAGTTCATCTAGTACTACTGATACGGCTCTCTCAATGCCCTTCTTCAGAGACATGGGATTTGCGCCTGCTGCTACGTTCTTCATTCCCTCATGCAGCATGGCTTGAGCTAGGACCACAGCGGTGGTGGTGCCATCGCCGGCGACATCGTTGGTCTTGGTGGCAGCTTCTTTAATCAACTGCGCGCCGATGTTCTCGAAGGGGTCCTTCAGTTCGATCTCTTTAGCTATGGTGACGCCGTCGCTGCAAACGCTCGGGGGCCCCCATTTCTTGTCGAGCACAACGTTACGTCCCTTGGGTCCCAGGGTTATCTTGACTGCCTGAGCGAGGGCGTCGATTCCTCGCTTTAGGGCACGTCTGGCTTCCTCATCATACGCTATCTGTTTTGCCATTTATCTTCCTCCTCTAGTTTTAGGCACAGACCATCCCTTATTTGCTAAGCTTAGCAAGGATGTCGCTTTCACGTAGTATCAGGTATTCCTCGTTTTCGTATTTCCACTCGGTGCCGGCGTACTTGGCGTAAATCACGCGGTCGCCCTTCTTCAACTCCATCTCGATCCTCTTCCCGTCCTCGCCCATCTTGCCAGGTCCAACAGCTACGATCTCGCCCTCTTGCGGCTTCTCTTTGGCGGTGTCGGGAATGACGATGCCACCTTTAGTGACCTCTTCCTTTGTTAGCGGCTTTATAACAACCCGGTCTGCCAAAGGCTTCAGATTCATTGCCATCTATCTCCAACCTCCCTTTCTATATAGTTGCTTATTGTTGCCACTCTCGCTAATTAGCACTCTCTTGATGAGAGTGCTAACAACCGTAAGATTAACCGAGATTGATATGAAGCGCAAGTCTATTGACGGTAATTTATGCCGATACATAGCCATATATTGCCATCTATAGGCAATAAGCTCTCATTTTCTCCTTTAACTCGAGTGTTCTTAGTTCGTGCTCATCTGAAGGAAGTCATTGCCGGGAAGTGGTGCGGTTTGCAGACGTGGAGAAATGGCAAATTATGTTGGAAGAGGACTTGGTTGGAGCATCGCAAATTCAGGGAAGGGGCTGTTATTTTGTGATGATGCCGTTGTTAATGAGGAACTGTATGATTTCCTTTGCTGCATCTATCGGGGGCTTTTCGATGGTCTTCGAACCCTTCTGCTGGACACCGCCTGACATGAGTAGCTTCATTCTTTCGTGTGCGGATAGCTTGCTGTCTATGGTGGCGGTCTTTTTCAATCTGGGCTTGGGCTGGGAGATGCTCAACATAGCCACTGCTGGCTCAATGCTTCTTGCATCTACACCTAATGACTTGGCATCAACCTTCTTCACCTCTTTTTTGAGACCGGCCAGGATGGTCTTGAGCGGCGCATATACAGGTTTGCGGAGCACGGTCTCCACGGTGAAGACAGCTGGCAAAGAGCACTCCAGGATTTCCCTGTCTCCTCCCCTGAGGCGGCGGTGCACTCGAGCCGTCTTAGTATCTGAGAAGACATCCAATCTGGTAACGGCTGTAACCAGTGGTAAATCCAGCCATTCTGCCATGGCTGCCCCCATGAAGCCGTTGTTTTCATCTGCTGATTCTCTGCCGCACAGGACGATGTCGTACTCCAGCTTGGCTATTTGTTTGGCTATGATAACAGAGGTTGAATACGAGTCGAGGTTATCGAAGGCTTCATCAAATAGATGAATTGCCTCGTTAGCCCCCATTTTCAAGGCTGTTCTCAGTGCTTCTTCTGCATGAGGTGGTCCCAGGCTGATTACAGTGACTTCGCCGCCGTCTCTGTCCCTGACTCTAATAGCTTCGCTTACAGCTACTTCGTCTACGGGGTCGATTAGATAGTTAACGTTATCGAGTTTACCGGTTTCTATGTTGAATTTAACGACGGTTGGGTCGGGAACTTGTTTGACGCAGACTATGATTTTTATCATCTCAGCATTATCAAGTCGTTGGTTTCATTACTTCGCGCAATTGCTTTGTCAGTTCGGGTATTACCTTGTGCATGTCGCCCACTATTACCAGGTCAGCCAATTTAGCTATGGGAGCGCTCTTATCGGTGTTTATAGCTACCATCAGTTGGGAGCCTTTTATGCTCAGGGTGTGATGGAAGGCTCCGGATATGCCGCATATGAGATATAGCCTGGGGGCTATGGTTTTTCCGGTTAGCCCGATTCTTCGCTCATCAACAATCCAGTGTTCGTCGGTGGCGCGTCTGCTCCCGCCGATGGAGGCTCCCAGGATTCGAGCCAGCTCTTCGATTGCCTTAAGATTATCGGCACTTGCCAGCCCTTTGCCTACTCCGACAACGATCTCCGCCTCGCTCACGCATACTGCGCATGGGTCAGCTTTGAGATAATCGAGGAACCTGGTTTTAGTGTTACTGGGGTCGAGCTTTGTCTTTAATTCGACAACTTGAGTCTTCTTTGCTACAGAGGCTTTCTGCATGGTTAACAGTTGAGGGTCTATGGTTCCTATCAGGGGCTTCCTGAGTGGTGCTACAGTAGCCTGGGCTTTTCCTCCGTGTATGGGCCTGCGTACAGTCAGGTTTTTCTCTTTATCTACCTCTATCTCGGTATAGCGGGCAACCAATCCCACTTTAAGCCGTGCAGCGAGTCTGGGCGCTAAATCGTTTCCCACAGGTGTCGTGGCAAACAGGATGACGGAGGGTTTATTTGATTTGACAGCCTGCTCCAGGGCGGCTATGTAGAGCTCAGCAGTGTATTTTTCTAGAAGCTTATCTTCAATCACAAATGCTTTGTCTATTCCGTAGGAGCCGAATTGTTCTGCGAGGTCTTTGACTTGGTTCCCAATGAGTATGACTGCTGTCTCTTCGCCAAGCTTTGTGGCTACAGAGAGGGCTTCTCCGGCAAGTATTAAGGAGGACTTCTCTAACTTGCCTTCTTTGTGTTCAGCGACAAACCAGACGCCTTTGCTGTCGTTTTTTTGTGGGTATGAAGGGTGGGTGGTCTCCTGGGGCGTTTTCTGGCCTTGTTCCGCCATATATGTGCTCTGGTATTGCTGATGTATCGCCTGCGGCAAAGCTACAGGGGCAGTACTTGGTAGCTTGCTATCGAAAAAATTACAACACAATGGCGATTGTTACCCAAGACTGCCCCTGTTTGCTACCTTAGCCTCTATTTTACACCATATGCGTGGTTTATGCTATACCTTTCCCGCCTCCTATATCCACCTTCCTATGAGGTGGCCGTCACGGTTGGCAGTACCTATGTCGTGCGGATTCCTGGCGTCCCCTATCTTATAGAGCTCTTTGACTTTGCCTTCAAGCTCGTTGTAGAGGTGGTCAATTGGGCTCTTGCCTGCTATCAGTACTACGGTGTCTATATCGGTAATTTCCCGTGCGTCCATGGTATGGATATCGATTACGGTAAGGGTCTTGTCTGCAACCATGAATAGGAAGGATTGGGGGCTGAGCTTTACCCCTTTCTTCAGAATTCTGGGCATGGTGTGGAACCATGTCATGTCCTTTATCTGATCCAGGCTGCCTATAAAGGGAGTGGGGGCTAGTATCTCTACGTGGCAGCCCTGGTCGGCGAGAATCTCGGCAATGGCTATGGCGGTTATATCCTGCCTGGCATCCCAGATAACGGCCTTCTTCCCGATCTTGGCCTTTCCCAGGATAACATCGCTCGGGGTGAACACGTTGTCCTGTTGC
>Ga0315274_10006323_pt1 | contig 17252 bp, 12 predicted proteins | sample YL17G02_20_MG_FD_203700 | JGI IMG/M metagenome (GOLD analysis project Ga0315274, IMG submission 203700) | Sediment microbial communities from Yellowstone Lake, YNP, Wyoming, USA - YL17G02_20 | ecosystem: Environmental > Aquatic > Freshwater > Lake > Sediment | place: USA: Wyoming | collected...
GCGCGCGCTTGATCTCCACCCGCAGCACCTCGATATCGTCCAGCGCCCAGCCCGTCACCGGAATCGACCCCGACACCTGCGCCCCCTCCACCGGCGTGTCCATCACCCCGAAGGGCCCCGCCGTCCCCCCGGCCCCATATACCTGGAGATGCACTTCGATATTCCTGGGCGAGTTTAAGGCGGCCGGCGCCTCCACCCTTGCATAGCCGGTATAGGTCCCCGGCCCCAGGCCCGAGAGGACAACCGAGATGGTCAGGATACCACCGCCCGTCCCGGACGATGGAGCAGCGGACAACCAAGCGGCGTCAGCCGTCGCCGTCCAATTCAGGACTGTGCCTGCATCCCCGGTATTGCTGATGACAACGTTCTGTGGCGCCGTTGAATTTCCGCCTTGAACTGCGGCGAAAAAGAGCAACGTTTTGTCCACGCTCAGAACAGCCACGGGTCCGGAAGACGTTATGATCATAATTTCATCAGACAGGGGACCCGCTTGCCCTTCGCTGTTCACGGCCCGCAACCTGTAGTAGTAGATGCTACCGAAAACGGCCGTCCCATCGTCATAGGAGTAATCGCTCGTCGTTCCGACGAGGCTACCCGCGCCGACGGTGAAGCCGGACCACGTCCCGCGGTGGATCTCGAAATGAGAGAAGTCGCCCCAGTCCCGCCACATCCAGGTCTGTCCGGACCAGATCTTCCCATTCGTATTAATGCGGACTTTTCCCGTTTCGGCGACATAGGCCACCGCTATGTCCGCGACCTTCGGCGGCGTGAAGATCGCCGTAACGCTTTGTCGCGCCTTGTCCCGGATCCGCTGCACGAACTCCCGGAGCGCCTCCTCCTTGTTCATTCCCTTGATCCGGTGCGCGCCCGATGTATCGATCCAGCGCCAAAAGTTTATGAGATGCGGGTTGAATCCGTAGGTCCTCAAAAACTGGGCCAGGATATCATCGACACTGCTCTGCGTCACCCCCAGACCCTCGGGATACGTCTCGGGGTCGTACTCCAGGATTGCCCAGTTGGGAGACATGTCCGATATTGCGGAAAGCGCATAATCGGTCGTGCGTGCGAACGACTCGAGGAATTTGACGTCGTAGATGGTGGCCCCGGCCGAGCCGAAGGGAAGAACGTCCGCTGTCCAGAGAGGCGAGGCGGAGGTGTAGTACCGGGGGTTCTTATAGGGCATCGAGGGATTGGTCCCGAAGAGATAGTCTGCGGGGATCTGGTGGGAATACCAGCGGCTGGTAGGGATACCGGCTTCCTGGCTCCACCGGGCAATATCGAGGATGAAATGGTGAACCATGGTTTCACGGAATAAATTCCACAGGTCCCAGAACTTCTCGCCCGGGGCCATTATCCGCGGCGGGTCGAAACCGCCCGGGATAAAGTGCGAACCGGAATTTGGCATCATGCCGCCCTGGACATAGGCCGCATAGGGAATACGGCCGGGGTCGTTGTTGACATCGTCCTGCGGGTCTTCGTCCCAGTCGTCCAGGAGGTTCCAGTTGTAGTATTTGAGGTCCCACGTGGTGAAGGACGTGCCAAAATCCGAGTTGAACTGGGCCAGTCCGTTTGTCCCCTGGTACCTTGCCCCCCCGGCCGGGTAGCCCTGGCCTTGGTAGGCTCCGGATGATTCGTCGTACATCCCCATGTGGCGGATCCAGTCGCGGAACTCCATCACGGCGAACGGTGAATAATCGCAGAACCAGTCCTGGAGGTACGTGGAATGGTTAATCCGGTTGGCATTCAATTCCACTTCCCCCCAACCGCTGGCCGCCACGAGGACCTGGGGTTTTTCGTCCAGGCGCTGCTTGAGGAAGGCTAGAGCGGCCTTTGCCTTGGCCTCGAGATTCCGGCGCATTTTTCGGGCATAGCGCGACAGAGTGCCAAAGACGTACTTGTCCATGACATTGGCATCCAGGATCTGGGCATCCGAGGCGATATTGTTTTCGTTGTACCACTGCGCATTTCGGACATCCTCGATTTTTGCCTCTCTGTAGATCCATAAAATTCGAGACAGCCCCGAAACGAGGACGGGATGAAGACGGACTCCGGCCGTCTCCGCGGCGGAGATCAGATTGTTGACCTCGTTCTTAAAAGCCTGGATGCCCGTATCCGCATTGTTCCAGTCGCTTTGCCAGGCCAGTACGGGATAAACAGCTGTCCGGGAAAACGAAAGCCAGGCGTAAAGTCCCCACGGGAAGTTATTTTTAATATAGGCGACTTCGGCCGCGTCGGTGACGGAATGCTCGATGCTGATGATGACCGAGTTGTTGAAGGTCGGAAGGGGAAGCTCTTCCGCCAGCGCGATTTGGAATATCATCCCGAAAACAATAATCGATAAGAGTATTTTCCACTTTTTCATAAAACCACCTCCCTGATGCCGGCCGGGCCATCCTGCCGCGACACTACGGTGTTTCCCTATTTATTAGTCTATTCTCCATGGAAAAATTGTCAATTCCGAAAATTAAAAAGTCGACGTCCGAACACAGGAAACCAGAGGCATGCAGCACGTGGGGGGATGGAAAACGCTGAATGAAAGGTGCGGCGTGTCGAGTGAAAATCAAGAAAACGCCGGCCAAAATGAGATAGATAGGAGACAGGGATGGAAGAGGAAAATAGATGATAGAAGGGAGAGATTGGGGAGCGGCGGGAAAAAGCCGTTAAGGCCGCAGTCAGAACGGAGGAGATAAGAAAAGGCTGCGGCGGAAAAAGCGGATCATGTCGGAAGCCCTGGCCCGAGCGTTTATCGTGCCAGAGGCGAAGAGGCTGGCCAGTCCGTAGCCCGTCGCTCGGATTAGGAACCCGGCCGCGGCGCAGACCCGGACGGCGGCAGCCTCGACCCAACCGCGGTCGTTCTGCGTGAAGGCGAACAGGCTGTCAAGCCAACTGGGATTGGCACCCCTAAAGATCGCCCGCGAAGACAATCCGTGGCCGTGAACGACCGCCACCCAGGGGAGATAGTGGAGGCGCCAGCCGCGCCGCTTCATCCGGGCGCACCACTCGATATCCTCGGCATAGAGAAAATAGCGCTCATCGAGAAGCCCGGTCTCTTCAACGGCTTGCCGCCGGGCCAGGAGACAGGCGCCGGAGAGCCACTCGACCTCAGCGGGTTCAGTCGAGCCGGCGAACGCCGCCTGGTGGAGGAAAAGGGATCGCCGACGCCGGGGAAAGAGACGGGAGAGAAAGAAAAAGTGGACGAAGGCCGTCCCGATCGCCGGAAGAAATCCTCCCGCTCCCGCCTGGAATTTGCCGTCCGGAAGGAGAAGGGCCGGCGCGCAAGCGCCCGCCTCTGGGCGGCTCTCCAGGTGCCGGACCAGCTCCTCGACGGCGCCGGGCCGCACCATCGCATCGGGATTTAAAAGAAGCAGAAACTCAACGCCGCCCCGCTTCATGATACTGCGCAGAGCGATATTGGCTGCCCGGGCAAAACCCGCGTTCACCGGGTTGCGAATAAGCTTGACACTCGGAAAATCGGCCGCCACCATGTCCGCGCTGCCGTCGGCCGAGGCATTGTCCACGACGACGATCTCTAGGGGCAACCGCTCCGCCTCGCGACGGACGGCACGCAGGCATTCCGCGAGCTCAGCCCGCGTATTCCAGTTCACGACGACGACGGCCGTCTTGTTCATGCCCGCCGCCCACGCGCGCAGGCCCAGATGTAATGCCGGAAATATGCGCCCGCCTCGAGAAGGGGGTTCCCCTCGTCATCGGTCAGGATGGGATAGCCTTCGGCCGGACCGGGCAGATCCGCGCCGTCCATCCCACGATCCCTCCGGCGCATGATGCCCAGTCTCAGCCACAGGATCAAGGGCAGGGAGGCGAGCAGCGAGACATAAGCCTCCGGGTAGACGAGGGCGGAGCCCCAATCCTTTTTCCCGATGAGAGAGAGAAACGCCCTGGCGTCCTCCTTGACGTAGCTCTTCAGGTAATCAGACTTCGTCTTTCCCCGGAAGAGCTTCAGGACAAGCCGGAGCCTGTTTCTCACGACCAGCCGGAGCTTGCGCGGACCGGGTTTCCAGGAACCGCCGAACTTATGGTAAACGACGGCCCCGCCACAGGGGACTACCCGCCAGCCGCGGAGCCGCGCCCGGAAGCTCCAGTCCACGTCCTCGTAATATGCCGTGTAGCCTTCGTCGACGAGCCCCGCGTCCTGGAAGGCTTTCCGCCGGATGAGAACGGCGCCGAAGCAGGCCGAGGGCACCTCGCTCGGGGCGTCGAAACCGCCGAGGTCCACGGCGCCGATGAAGTTATCGCTCCCCCAACCTCGGCCCTTGACGTGGTTGCCAACACCGTTGACGAACCGCCGCAGGTCGAAAAACCGCATCACCGGGACCGCCGCCGCGGCCCGATCATCCGCGACGAGTCGGCGCCTCAAAATTTCGACGCAGGCGGGATCGACTTCGGTGTCGTCGTTGAGGACGAAGTAGTATTCGCCTCGCGCCCCGCGCACACCCAGGTTGATGCCCCCGGCGTAATGGAGGTTTTTCCTGACGCGGACGAGCCTGACGCCGGGAAACTCCCGGGCCACGATCTCCGCTGTGCGGTCGCGGGAGGCGTTGTCGACGACGATGATTTCGAGTTCCCGGCAGGTCTGCGCCAGGAGGGAGGAAAGGCAGGCGCGGATGTGCGCCTCGCCTTGGTGAGTGACGACCACAACCGAGACGAGTTCGGATGAGCAGGGTTTACCCCCGCCGGGAACAGCTGCCGCCATGGCGCGTCCTCCGCCCGACCGCTCGCGCGCGGCCTCCGTCCCCGAAATCTCCGCTCGGGCCGGTCCGCTCTCCGCCCCGTCCTCCCTGCCATCCGCGGAAACGGGAACCGCGATTCCGGCCGCGATTACGATATCGATAAAGTCCCGGGCCATTCTCTCCGGAACGGCGAGGCGCGCACGCAGGCGGGCTAAAACCTCGTTCTGCGCGCCGGGAAGACTCTCCCAGGTAGCCCGGCCCACCGCGTCAGTCCGGACGCGGCGGCCGCTCCGATGGACAAAAAATAACCCGTCGCTCTCGGCGATAAATCTGAAGTCAGGACTCCGCTCGAACCTCTCGCCGACGTCCTCGTTCAACGGCCGTCGCCCCCTTCATGTTCCATGCTCACCTTGCCCTCGCCCTACCCGCCGGCCTAGCGCACCGTGCCCACCGCGGCCGCCTCCGACGCCGGGCCAGCGACGCCCTTGACGTTCACCGCGCGCACCCGGAAATGGGACATCCTGGCCGCCGGCACGCTGTCCGTGAAGGCCGGCTCTTTAGACGTTCCGGCCAAGACTCCCGCGTCCGGTCTTTCTCCGCTTAGGATCTCAAAATGGGAGAAATCCCCCCAGTCCTTCCACTCCCAGGGCTGGCCCTCCCAGATCTTCGCGCTCCACTTTAGGCGGACGGTCCTCGCTCCCTGCGGGCGCTCTGCCGAGACGCCGGAAACCCGGGGCGGGTCAAAGACAACGTCGAGGTCGGTCTGCCGCGCCTTATCGCGCACGGCGGCGACGAACTGCCGCAGGGCCTCCTCTTTGTTCATCCCCTTAATCTGGTGCTCACCCGATGTGTCCATCCAGCGCCAAAAGTTAATGAGCTGTGGGTTGAATTGATAGACGCGCAAATACTGGGCTAAAATATCATTGACACTGCTTTGGGTTACGCCCATTCCCCGCGGATAAGTCTCGGCGTCGTATTCCAGGACGGCCCAGTGGGGCGTCAGGGCCGATAGCGCGGAAAGCGCATAATCGCTCGTGCGCGCGAACCAACCAGGAAATTTTATATCGTAGACAGTGGCCCCGGCCGAGGCAAAGGGAAAAACATCCGCCGTCCAGAGGGGCGAAGCGGAGGTGTAATACCGGGGGTTCTTCAAGGGCATAGAGGGATTTGTCCCGAAGAGATAGTCCGCCGGGATCTGGTGGGAATACCATCGAGCCGGAGGAATCTTGACCTCCTGACTCCAGCGGGCCATGTCGAGAACGAAGTTGTGAACCATGGTTTCACGGAACAGATTCCACAGGTCCCAGAAAGCGTTGCCGGGGGCCATGGTCCGCGGCGGATCGAAACCCGCCGGGATAAAGTACAGACCGGAATTCGGCATCATGCCGCCCTGGACGTAGGCCGCATAGGGAATACGGCCCGGGTCGCTGTTGACGTCGTCCCGCGGGTCCTCATCCCAGTCGTCCAGGAGGTCCCAGTTGTAGTATTTGAGATCCCAAGTCGTGAAGGACGTGCCAAAATCCGCGTTGAACTGGGCCAGGCCGTTCGTCCCCTGGTACCTCGCCCCGCCGGCCGAATAGCCCTGGCTTTGGTAGGTGCCGGTGACGTCGTCGTACATTCCGGTGTGGCGGACCCAGTCGCGGAACTCCATAACGGCCAAGGGCGAGTAATCGCAGAACCAGTCCTGGAGGTTCTTGGCTTGGTTGATCCGCCCGGGATTCATCTCCAGCTCCCCCCAGCCGCTGGCCGCCAAGAGGGTGAAAAAATATTTATACATCCGCTGCTTGAGGAATTCCAGGGCGGCCTTCGCCTTGGCCTCGAGATTCCGGCGCATCTTCCGGGCATAGCGCGACAGAGTGCCGAAGACGTACCTGTCCATGACCTGAGGATCGAGGATCTGGGTATCCGAAGCAATTCTGTTGTCGTTGTACCATTGGGCGTTCCGGATGTCCTCCTCCTTGGCCGTCCGGTAGATGTAAAGGCCCCGGGCCAGCCCGGAACAGAGGACGATATGGAGCCGGACTCCGGCCGTCTCCGCGGCGTCGGTCAGTAGATCGACCTCGTCCTTAAAAGCCTGGATGCCCGTGTCCGCGTTGCTCCAATCGCTCTGCCAGGCAAGTACGGGATAAACAACCGTCCGGGAAAAAGAAAGCCAGGCATAAAGTCCCCACGGGAAGTTATTTTTAATATAGGCGACTTCGGCCGCGTCGGTGACGGGATGCTCGATGCTGATGATGACCACGTTGTTGAGGGTCGGAACGGGAAGCTCTTCCGCGCGCGCGACTTGGAATATCATCCCGAAAATAAAAATCGATAAGAGTATTTTCCCCTTTTTCATAAAAACCACCTCCCTGATGCCGGCCGGGCTATCATGCGGCGCGGCGAAACTATTTCCTTATTTAATAGTCTATTCTCCAGTAGAAAATTGTCAATTTCGAAAAGCGGGCAGAGCGTCAATTTTTTTCCTGAGGAGAAACCGGTCTTCCGGACCGTGCCCGCCTCTACCGCTTCCGACGCCGGTCCGGCGACGCGCTTGACGTTCACCGCGCGCACCCGGTAATAAGATGTCTCCGCCGCCGGCGCGCCGTCCACGAAGACCGGCTCCTTTGACGTTCCGGCCACGACTCCCGCCTCCGCGGGGAAATCCGGCCCCTGGCCTCTTAGGATCTCGAAGTGGGAGAAATCCCCCCAGTCCTTCCATTCCCAGGGCCGGCCTTTCCATATCTTTACGCTCCACTTCAGGCGGACGGTCCCCGCTCCCTTCGGACGCTCTACCGAGACGCCGGAAACCCTGGGCGGATCGAAGACGAAGTCGAGATCGGTCCGCCGCGCTTTATCGCGTACGGCGGCCACGAACCGCCGCAAGGCCTCCTCCTTGTTCATCCCCTTGATCCGGTGTTCGCCCGTCGCGTCCTGCCACCGCCAGAAATTGATGATGTGGGGTTTGAATCGGTAGATCCTCAAGAACTGCGCCAGGATGTCGTCGGTCGGGCTTTGCTTCACGTCAAACCCCGGAGGATAAGTCTCGGCGTCGTACTCCAAGATGGCCCAATCCGGCGTCATGGCCGAGATGACGGGCAGGGAATGCTCCGTCGATCGGGCGAAAAACTGCGGGAATTTGATGTCGTAGATGGTCGCGCCCACCGACCCCAAGGGCTTGACATCGGCTGTCCAGAGGGGCGAAGCGGAAGTATAGTAGCGGGCGTTTTTGTTCTCCGCCTCGGGGAAGGTACCGAAAAGATAATCCCCCGGGAGCTGGTGGGAATACCAGCGGTCGGCCGGAATTCCGGCTTCGGACGCCCAGCGGGCTGCGTCACGGGCAAAGTTGTGAACCATAGTCTCACGAAAATTGTTCCAGACTGTCCAGAATGCATCGCCAGACTTCATTTTCCGAGGCGGGTCGAAGCCGCCGGGAATGAGGGCAGGTCCGGCGGCGGGCATCATCATACCGTGCTTGTACTCCGCAAGGGGGATGCGTCGCGGGTCCGACCAAGCTGCGGCAGCAAGGGAGTCGTCCCCTGCGTCGTCGAGAGACCAATGGAAATACTTAAGGTCCCAGGTCGTGAAGGCTGTCCCATAATCCCGGTTAAAAGCTTCGAGCCCTTTCGCACCCTGGTATTTCTCTCCTCCGCCGCGCAGGCCCTCCCCCCCGAACGGGCCGTCCGCGGCATACATCCCCGTATGTCGGATCCAGTCCCGGAACTCCAGAACCGAGAAGGATGAAAAGTCGCAGAACCAGTCTTGGAGGCTCTTGGTATGGTCGATGCGGTGATAGTTTAATTCGGCCTCACCCCAGCCGCTGAGCACGATGACGATGTCCGGATTCTCATTCATTCGCCGCTTGAGGTGCGCAAAGGCGGCCCGGGCTTTGGCCGCAAGGTTACGCCGCATCTTGCGGGCGTAGCGCGACAGGGTGCCGAAGACGAACTTGTCGATGAACGCCGCATTCCGGACCTGTTCGTCCGAGGCCAGGTTGTTGTCGTTGTACCACTGGGCGTTCCGGATGTCCTCCTCCTTGGCCGCCCGGTAGACATGGAGGCCCCGGGCCAGCCCGGAACAGATGACGATATGGAGCTGGACTCGCTCTTCCCGGGCCCGTTGGATCAGGCCGTCCACTTCCCTCTTGAAGGAGGCGATACCGGCCTCAGCCCGGGCCGGGTCAACATTCCAGTCTAGGTCGAGGAAAATGACCGTGCGCGAGAATGACGGCCAGGCGTACAATCCCCAAGGAAAATTCCGCTTGATATAGGCCGTCTCGGCCGCGTCGTGCAAGCTGTGTTCTATGCTGACGATGAGCGCGTTGGCGAAGGAAGGCACCGGAAGTTCCTCGGCCGGGGCGGCGGCCGGAATCACGGCCACGCCCAGCATCGCGGCGCAGACCAAGCCAAGGACGCCAGCTGCTCTCATAGCTTCAGCCCCGCCTTGAGTCGCCCGGTTTTCCCCACTACCGCGGCATCGCTGTAAAGTCTTTCCCAGTTCTCCATGATTTTCTCCCAAACGTATTGTTCCTCGACCTTTTTCCGGCCGCGGGCGCCCATCCTCCTCCGGGTCTCGGGATCCCCCAGAAGAGCCAAGAGCGCCCCCGCCAGTTCCCGCGGCTGTCCCGGTTCGACGAGCAGTCCGTCGCCGTATTCCTCTATGACCCGCGAGGATGCGCCGCGGACACAGCCGATAACGGGGAGACCCTCCCGCCAGGCCTCGAGGAAGACAATGCCGAAGGACTCAAAGGGTGAGACCGAGACGAAAACTGATGCTGTGCGGAGAATCCCCCTCTTATCCTCCTCCGGAAATTGCTTGAGGATGACGATCCGCCGCCTTTTTTTCGCCTCCATCTCCGCGGCCAGCTTTTCGACCTCCCGCGTGTGGGCCGTAGGATTCCCGGCGATGACCAGCGATGCGTCACCACCCGCGTCCCAGACGAGACCCATAGCCTTGATGAGGTCCTTGAGGCCCTTGTGCAGCCCGTGTTGGCCCACGAAAAGAACAATCTCCCCGGAGGGAAGGCTGTATTTTTCCCTCGCCCCTCCGGCCTCAGGAATGGGCCTCTGCGCCAGGTCGATCCCCGCGCCCGTGACGTAGATTTTCTCCGGAGGAAGACCGGCCTCCCTCTCCAGAAATTCCTTTTCCTGTTCAGTGAGGGCGGCCACACCGGCGGCGCTCCGCATCCAGCGGTAATAGAGGGGATTGTGATAAGTTGCCCGGTCCTCGGTGTGGAAACAAGGTACGACAACAAACGGGCGGCTCAGGCGCTGAGCAGCCTTCCAGGCGTAGTAAACGTTGAGTGTCGGCAGGGGGCAGGCGACGACGAGGTCGGCTCGGGCCGCCTCTTCCACGGCGGCCCGAGCATAAGCCCGGCTCCGCGGCCCCCAGGAGAGCATCCGCAGGCGGTTGCCGCCCGGGAAGGGCAGGCGGCGCGCCGCCGCCCGAGCCAAGATGAGCAGGCGTGCGCCGCGCCGGCTGAAGGGCACCCGCCGCACACGGACGCCGTTCACCGTCTCCATTCCCGGTGACATCAGTCCCCGGGCCCGGTTCAACAGGAAGAAGTCCTCAACGGACCAAGCGTTGGCGGCGAGAACCGTAACCTCATGGCCGCTGGCCGCCAGGCGCTCGGAGATATTCTGCATCAACCACTCGGCGCCGCCCCGGGCAGGGTGGTAGTTGTGGAGACAATGGAGAATCCTCATCGAACGTAAACAGTGACGTCCGCAGCGACCGACAAGCGCACCTCCCGGCCTGACGTCACCCACAGGAAGACGTCCCGCCGGCCGAGGCTTCCGCCAGGCAGGCGGCGGGCGCAGGCGTCGCTCTTGCGGAAAATCAGGCACTCCCCATAGATCCAGGCAAGATCGGGGGTTCGCTTGGCCGCGCCGCTCTCCTCCTCTCCCGGCCCGCCTTTCAGGGCGTGCGCCGCCAGATGTGGTATCCGCCCGGCAACAAGCCTTTTCAGCGCAAACCGGCCGCCGCTCCAGGTCGCATCGAAATACCTCCGGCGAACAGCCCGGGGCGCGAGAACCGCGCCCTCTCCTGCTTCCCGGGCCCGGGCGAGCAATCTCGCCGCCGCGTCCCTGGGTAAGAGAGTGCGGTCCGAGAGGAGAAGAGTCCAACCTCCACGCAGAGCTCCGGCGGCGCGGAGAAAGCCTCCGGCGGTCGTGCCCTCCCTGGTGGAGCCTAAGACCCGGACTCCCGGGTAGGCGCCGGCAAGGAAACGCCGCGTCTGCGGCCTCTCCTCGGGGTCCCAGACACAGACCTCAAGGTCAAAATCCGTTTCCTGGGTCAGCAGATGGTCGAGGCAGGCGGCCAGGCGTTTTGTCCCGGACGGGAGCGCGACCAGGGCCGAAACCATGTCCTGGGCATGGTAGGCCTTGATCTCTGCGGCCAGGTCGGCCGCCGACGGCGGCTCCATCCCAGACGGCATCCCTTTCGTCAGCCGGTCGAGAACTCTTCGAACACGCCTTTGGAGAACGGCCTGGGAAACGTTCCGGCCGTGCACCCAGAACATCCGGGCGAAAGGCGGCTTCAACGAATAAGCCGCGCCGCGAGCGGCCATGAACCGATCCAGAGCCTCAAGGACCCCTCCGGAGGCTCTCTGCAAGAGGAAATGATTCCGGTTGTACTGGAAAAGGAGATCGTCGGCCAGCGACCCGAAGCCGAAACTCGCAGCGGCGGGCATTTCGCCTCCGAGGACATCAGCGACAAAGGCAGCCTCGGGCAGGCCGTGCTGCCTATGCTCCAGGAGCTGGGCATGATCGAGGCCGTAGAGCCGGCGTATCTGCTCAAAAAGAAGGCTCTCGACCGCCTCAACTTGGGAATCGCGGCAGGGCGCAGAGAGGATGACAAAGCCGGCCGATACGCGGCACATGTCCCGGAGAAAGGCGTCGCGGCCTGCCGCGGGAACGTGTTCCAGGACGTCCATGGCCGCCACCACGTCGAAAATCCGGTCCGGGAATGGAAGGGCGAGGCCGGAGGCCCGGACATAGTCCTGGCCCTGGACGTCGAGAACGTCGCAGACGACTGAAGGCCCGTTGTGGATCCTGCGTACGGGAAACCAGATGCCCATCCCCGTCCGGCCGGGAGAGACACCGCCCACGTCGAGCACGCGGAGCGGCTTTCCACCGGGAGGGGAGAAAGCGGCTAGGATTTCCCCGAGAACGCTGTAGCGCTGGAACTGGTCCCAGGTCCAGGGAAAGTCCCGTCCCTCTTGCTTCTCCTCTGTCGTCACGCCTGCTCGACCTCCCACCGGCATTCGATCCTGACGCAGCCAAACTCTCTCGGCCCTGCGTCCTCGACTCGAAAACCGTACATCTGGTCGTGGTGGTCATGGGCAATGCTAAGGGTCGGGTCGTATACGGAAGCAGAGAAGAGGTAGTCGCCGGCGAAAAACGGAAGGGAAGGCACGATGAATCGAACAATGCCCTGGCGGGGAAAAGGTTCCCCTCCATCCCCCAGGCCCGATTCGGAGTCTCGCGTGTTAGGTCCATAGAGCAGCATCCGGTAAGCGGTGCTCAGGGCGACACCGAAGACCGGCCGGCCGGCCCCTGGCTCCAGCCTAGAGACATAGGACAGCCGCGCCTCGAAATATCCTCCCGTTCGGAAAGAGGTTTGCGGTTGGCCGTCCGCGTCGGTGAAAACGACGGAGGTGATCTCGACCCGGCGGTCGCCCCAACGCCGGAAATCGCCCGGTTGAGGGGCAAAAGCTTCCCGGCCGTCCCAGACGGGTTCCAGTCCCTCTCCCCGGAGCAGGAGATTTCGGTAGTGGATCACCGCCTCGGCGGCCGGCCCGACGAAGGCCAGGCGCCCCCGGCTTAGAACGGCGGCCCGGCCGGCAATACGGGCGATGAGGTTGAGGTCATGGGAGACAAGGACGATTGTGGCCCCATGCTCACGGAAGGAGAGTATCTTCTCGAAGCTCTTTTGCTGGAAGGTCTCGTCTCCGACCGAAAAAACCTCGTCGATGAGGACGACATCGGGCCGGAAGAAGATGATGATGGAGAAGGCCAACCGGATCAACATTCCGGACGAGTAGTTCTTAACCGGGACATGTAGGAAATCCCGCATTCCGGAGAAATCCACGATCTCATCGAACCGCCGCCGAATCTCACGGCGAGGAATGCGGTGGATCGATCCGGAGAGGAAGATATTCTCTTCCCCCGTCATTTCCGGGTTGAAAGCCGCGCCCAACTCAATAAGAGGCGCAAGCGTGCCCGCAACACGGACTGAGCCGACGGTCGCCGGGTAGATGCCGGCCATTATCTTGAGAAGCGTGGTCTTGCCGGTTCCGTTGCCGCCGACGACGCCGAAGATCTCGCCCGGCCGAATCTCGAGGTTCACGTCGCGAAGGGCCCAGAACTCCTCTTTGCGGCGCCGGCGGCAAAGTGCCGCAACGGCCCGGAGGCCGTCCCGGCGGAGGCTCACGGCCGGCCCCGGGTCGAGGAGAAAGCGAACTCCGACGGCGTCGAAAACGACAGCGGGCTGGTCGGTGTCAGGTCTGCTCATGGTCTTAGGACAGGTAGAAGACGAACAAGCGCTCCTTACGGGTGAAGAGGAAGAATCCCAGGACAAGGGTTGCGGCGGCCAGCCCGGAAGCCGTCAGCAGGATGTCGGCCGGCGGGGGGGCGCCCCGGAGGACGGGCCAGCGCAGGCTCTCAACGAAGTAGTAGGCAGGATTCCAGAGGAACAGGGCTCGATAGCGTTCGGGAAGTACCTCGATGGGATAAAGAATCGGCGTCGCATAGAAGAGGGCTTGGAAGAAAACGGCTGCGATCTGCTGGACATCTCGGACGCGGATGTAAGCCACAGCAAAGAGGAGCGAAAGACCGAGGGAAAAGGCGAAATGCAAAATGAGAATATAGGGGACCAGGACAAGACTCCAGGTGAAGGGCGCTCGATACAGGAGCATGAAGAAGAGAAGGACAGCGAGGAGGACAGCGTGGTCCGCATAACGGGCCAGGACGCTCGAGATGGGGAAGATAAGTTTAGGAATATAAACCTTGCGAATGAGGTGCTGGCTGTTGACGACCGAGGCCGTGGCGATGATTACGGTTTGCTGGATCATGAACCAGGAGACGAGACCGGAAAAAAGAAAGATGGTGTAGTTTTCGACCTGGAAGCGGATGATCATCGAGAAGACGACAGCCAGGACGAGAAGAAAAAAGAGGGGGTTAAGGACGGTCCACAGGAATCCGAGGGCCGATCCCCGGTAGCGGATCTTGAGTTCGGCCGCGGTGAGGTTAAGAAGGAGATCCCGGTAGCTAACAAGCTCCCGAATTCTTTCCCAAGCTCTGCGCATCGTCGCCTGTATTTTAGCCCAAGCGCCGGGGAAGAAACAAACGGGGCGGCTAGATTCCCGGATGGGGGGAGAGGCGGGTTAAGTGGAAGGCGGGGATGACCAGGCTCCAGACGGCCCAGCCCAAAAAAAGAAACTCAAAGAAGAGGAGAACCCAGACGGCTCCCTCCCCGAGCCGCGCGAGGCCTCCGACTGGGCCGCCGTCCGCGGCCGCATGCCCAGCCGACCGGCGGGGGACGAGAAACCGGGAGGCGCGACCCACAGCACGCCCGAGGAGGTTGAAGATTTCCCTGATTCCTCCGATGAGCAGAAGAGCCAGCGGCATGATCATGGGAAAAAGGTAGCGCCCCTGGGAATAAGCGTGTTCAGGCGCAACCGTCGCCAGGCGGAGCAGCACGACCTGGAATCCTACGGCTACGGCAGCGAAGGCTAAAACCCTGAGCGAAATGGCGGCCCTCGAGGGCCCCGGCGCCGCAAGGGGCGCTTCCCCGCCCGGGACATTGTCCTGTTTCCGCTCCGGTGAGACGAGCCTCCGAACGAAGAGGGCGGCAACGCCCGCCGCCGCGAGGCCACAGATGGCCTTCCAGGCCAGGACAACGGCCCGGGGCGGCCCGAAGGTCATCCAACCGAAACGGAGGAAGAAACTTTCAGTGAGTTGGCTGAGAAAAACCCGTTCCAGGCCTCCGCCGAACGTTTTAAGGGCGCCAAATACTCTTTTTTTGATAAATAAAATGTTGCTCTCAACCTCGAGGGGAAAGAAAAAGACGACGGCGTAGGCCACCACGACCGCGCCGATGAGGAACGTCAGGGCAAGGAGAACGGACTTGTGCGCATTTGCGCGTTTGACGGCGAACAGCGAAGACAGGAGGGCCAGCGGTATGAAGGCCAGAGTCGATTTATCGGAGAGGAGGCCGATGAGCGCCGCCCCCCACAAGCCGGCGAAGGCGGCCGGGCCGGCCGCGCCGCGGACAACGGCCAGGGCGGAGCGGAAGAAGACGGCGCCGAGAAGGACACACCAGGCGTCCGGGCCGACGGACAGGGCGACGATGAGCAGCTGAGGAAGAAAGAGAATGAAGAGAAATGGCGCCGCGTCATGGAGCCCAAAGATGGCCTTGGTTCGGATTTCTCGCGGCGCGCCCTTGCCCCGGCCTTGGCCTGAGGCGAGGATTTGGAAGCCGCCGTACAGGACAAGGAGGGAAGCCAGGAACAGCGCATAAGAAAAGGCCCGAGATAGGTAATAGAACCGGTTCAAGTTTTTTCCAGCAAGAGGGCCGATGACCCGCGCGGCCACTTTATGGTAAAGCAAGAGACCTTTAAAGAAATCCTTGAGATCTTCTTTGTAACCGTAGGACATAAAGGGGATATCGCCAAATCTTCCGGGAAGAGGGTCTGGGCGTCCCATGCCTACCGAGCGCCACCAACCGGCCCGGTCCATCATCCGGATAATGCCGCGCTCAATCCGGTCCTTGGCCTCGTCCCCCCAGGCGCTCCGGACGATGATGGAGAAGTTCAGGGGCTCGTCGGGATTGTGGAAGGGCGGGACGGCGAAATTTAGCATCAACCCCGTCGCCGCGGCAAAGGCCAGGATCCATCTTTTGCTCATGGCCGGGCTTTATTCCCTCCACCGGAAGATAGCGCGGAAAGTCCCGAACAGAATTTTCATGTCTAAGGCCATGTCGGCATGGAAGACGTAGAACAGATCCCAGGCGAGTTTTTCACGCGAGGCTTCGACGGACGAAGCATAGGGATAGTTGACCTGGGCCCAGCCCGTAATCCCGGGCTTGACGAGATGCCGCAGTTGGTAGTCCGGGATGCGCGCCGCGAGTTCCCGGACAAACTGCGGTCTCTCCGGCCGCGGCCCGACGAGGCTCATTTCCCCGCGGAGGACGTTCAGGAGCTGGGGCAGCTCGTCCAGATGAAGGCGGCGGAGGACGAAGCCGACCGGCGTGATGCGCGGGTCCCTTTCGCCAGCCCACAGGGCGCCGTTCTCCTCGGCCCGGCGAATCATGGACCGGAACTTCCGGAGGGTGAACAGGCGGCCGTCCTTTCCGACGCGCGCCTGGCCGTAGAACACCGCGCCCCGCGAGCTGGCCTTGACGAGCAGGGCGAGCATAGGCCAGAAGGGAAGGCTAAGGCAAAGAAGCAGGGTCGAGGCCAGGACGTCGATCACTCTCTTGGCCCGCCCGTCGGCGAACCGCGCCGCGCCGTTTGCCTCCCTCCGGGCGAAGAGCTCCGGATCAAGCTTCCCCGCTACGCCTGCGTTGGCGGTTGTCATGGAAGGACCAGCGCTCACGGATAACCCCCCTCAAGATGCCCGACGTCCCTTATATCTTCTTCTCTTGGTAAGCATTAATAAATGCCGCAATTTCTGCGATAAAACGCTCCATATCGGCAAGATTGTCTCTGACGATCTGATAGAGTTCCCCGGGGGTGATTTCTTTATAGAAATGGACCATCCGATTCCTGTAGCCCGCCATGACATACAGGACGGCGGCGAGTTCCTCCGTCACCACGCCTCTCCGACCGAGCTCTTGAGCGATGGCTTTATATTCGATTTCCTTGAATCCCATGGTTTTGGAGAGGATATGCCGTCCGATATCAAAGGCGGCTTCCAGGCTTCTCCTTAGGTAACTCTCGACAAAAGGAGGATTTTTCCTGTCCGCCAGGAATTCCTCTTCGTTCATGAGGGCAAAAGGCTTGAGCTCCAAGAGGCAGGATTCCGCGAATCTCAGAATTTCAAGAACCCGGCCTATATTCAAATTCGAAATAACCATCCCTGATAGCCTCCAGTATTTCCCTGTTCAAGATTCTTTTTCTGACAACGACATCTTCGGCCCTTTTCATGACTTTTTCTTCAAACTCATCCGCAACGACACCGGACATCTCAAAGATTCTTGCGCCCTTGATGATCTCATACTGAAAGAGCGTGTCCATTTCATACAGAAAGACCAGGTCGATATGAAAAGGCTCGAATATCTTCGAGAATTCCATGAAGAGAGTCCCATAAACCCTCATCGGTTCTGAAGGGGACTTCTTGAAGGCTACGGCCAAATCTAAATCGGCACAGCTGTCAATATCAACCGTTTTTCCCTCGAGATATTTCACACCCTCTTTTGCCTGCGAGCCGAAAAGATAGATAAGTTCTATATCATAATTCTCAGCCGTCTTGATGATTTCTCCTGATCTCATGAGTTAAGAATAAGTCGAATCATGTGTAGAGTCAAATGCCCGTGGATTTGCGGAGGCGCAGGAGAATCCGCCGGCCGGAGATCTCCCGGCCG
>Ga0315274_10006324_pt1 | contig 17252 bp, 3 predicted proteins | sample YL17G02_20_MG_FD_203700 | JGI IMG/M metagenome (GOLD analysis project Ga0315274, IMG submission 203700) | Sediment microbial communities from Yellowstone Lake, YNP, Wyoming, USA - YL17G02_20 | ecosystem: Environmental > Aquatic > Freshwater > Lake > Sediment | place: USA: Wyoming | collected...
CTGACTGCACAGGACACGACGAAAAAATAAGATGCAATTACAAGATACCTGCGTACGGAACAACGCAGTGCGACAAGACAACGAGCACAAATATAATATTCAACGCGAGCCTTGATGAAAACCTGCTTGCTTCAAAATTCATTGCATGCAAGCGTGGCTCAGGCATTGCTGTATGCAAGACCGGCCTTGATGCGAACGACTGCGGACAGGGGAAGGACTGCCTTGCTGGAACTGACGCAAAGCCATTGGTCACGAATACTCTCAGCATGCGATGCCTGGATGACAATGACGGGAATCCGGAATATTATTATCTACTCTACTACGGATCGTCTGCATCGGTTGGTCTCGGAGAACAGGACATCATCAGCCCTAATTATTCATACAGCTGTCCGTTCTACAACCTGAGCGGACTAAGGACGAAGAGGAACGAGATGACAGCAAGGACGACATACTTAAGCGGCCTGCTGACTGACGTGACAGCGCAGATAGGAAGACAGAACTATGCTGCGGTCTGCGCAGACACATTACAATACCTGAGATCAAAGGCAACTTCACTTGCTGATAATATACAGAACACTATAGATGACCCGAGCATTGAAAAATCAACGTCTGCGTTCAACAATATATCAGCCTTCAATTCAGAGCTGACGAGCAAGATAGACGCTTACTGCATTGCAACCGGTGCATTAACGATAACTGGCGTTGTGCTTCCTGGAACATACCGCGGAGAGCACAAAACAATAGGTGTTAATGTTGCAAATACTGTTGTGCCTGCGAGGGATTTCAACGTGATAGTACAATGCGTTGTGGATGCGAACGGAGAATTAAGAAACTATGAATCGGACTGCACATTTATACCAAGAAGCTCAGCCACTCTTATCAGGACAAAGGACTTTGTGCTTGACAAAACAGGACCGTGGACATTGAAGAACTGCACGCCGTATTCTTATTCGGTTGATTTCGGCAAGAACCAATGCCCGCAGGGATTCGAGACCAAGCACGAATTCGGAATATATCAAGGGAGCACTGCTGATGTCTTCAATGTCAGCGAAGTGCCTGTGACAGCTAATATAGACTCACCTTCTGCGAGCAGCGTTTTGCTTGGCAGCAATCTTGTAAAGGCTACTGCGGTAACGAACGACAACGGACTACCTGATGTCAGGATAGGATTCACATCAGGTGATTGCAATGGAGCATCCTTTGCCAGCATGAATCATACGCAGGACTCCAATGAATGGACATACGGCTGGAATACGCTTACTCAGACTGACGGCAGAATCAACATATGCAGCAGTGCAACATACAAGGGCGTGACGGTTTATACAAATACTACAGTTGTTGTGGATAATTATGAATCTGCTCTCAGCCCTTCGGTGTATACTGCTGATGTGACAATGGGAGGTGCAGCCAGTTTTGAAATAAAACTCAGGAATCTCAAGATAAGCGATCTGTTCTCGCTTTCAGTCAGCGAGAACAGGGCATGGAGCAGTTCAATAAATGTCACGAGCGTTACTCTGGATGCAGATGAGGAAGCTTCTCTGATGCTGGTAACTTCAGCGCCTGAGGCTGATTCGGGATTGACAAATGACATAACTGTTGCAGCATCCTCGAAATCCGGAGTAAAGACCTCAAGATTTTCTCTCAGGGCAGCATCATCCGCGAACAATCCGCCGCTTGTTGCAGGCAGTTATGCAACGCCGAATCCTGTTGAAAAGGGAAGGGATGTTATTTTTACCGCGGACATAAACGTGGACGACAACGAGAAGATTCCGGATGCAAGAATATGCATGACGAACAACAGGGACGACTGTTTAAATGACGCCAATGATTACTGCGTTCTCGCGAACGATGTGGTTTCTGACAACTGGGCATGCAGCTACAATACAGCAAACATACGCACAGGAACATATAATTACTATGTTTACGCCGAGGACGAGATCGGAAATTATGAGATCACAGGACCGTGGTCATTCACTGTCAAGAAGCCGAGAAATGTAAGAATCACGGAGCCTCTAGGAATTGTCAGAGGGAATGTCACGGTTAAGGCGGATATTTCAGTGGTCAATCCTCCTCTGGTGTTCTTCTCTGTTGCTGATAATGCGAACTGCAATGTCGCATATAATTGGGCAATGGCGAGGACGGGAATTGCAAACCTATATCAGTTTTTGTGGGATACCAGATCCGCTACGAACGGGGATCATTATCTCTGCGTCATGGCAGGGAACGGGCCTGATGACTGGAATTCTGTACCGATAACTGTCCAAAACAGCGACTTTGACCTGACGCCTTCGCAGACGCTGGGCTCGCTGCGTCCCGGGAATCTTGTTTATATTAATCAAACGCTGAGGAACAGGGACTCCGTGCCTGTTTTGTTTACGATTAACCATGATCTTTCAATTGTCTCTGCCGTGAGCAGCAAATTCACGCTTACCAAGAAGATAGGAAGCACTATTGGCGTGAGCAACAATCCGATGAGCATTTCTCTTGATCCAGGGCAGTCAACTGTAATTGAAAATATAATTGCGATTCCATCGGATGCAAAGTTTGGCGATTCAATGACGCTGAAGGCTACTGTTTCTTCGCAGGATCTCAGCAAGCAGGCTGTTTCAAATATAATCGTTGGCTCGGACAACAAGCCACCGGTCATTGGCGACTTCAGCGCATCAAATACGCTGGTCAGCAACGGTGGAAGCATAACATTCACTGCAAGCGGTGTAAATGACCCGGAGGGAGACTTTATTTCCACTGCCAAGGTCTGCACAGGACCATTCGACAACTGCAATTTGTTGTGCAATCTTGAAGGGACAAGCGAAAGGAGCTGTACTGCAATTGTCAATATGGTGCCAAAAAATTATTCATGGTACATCTATCTTGCAGACGACAAGGGAGCTTCAAGCATATACGGACCGAGGACACTGCTTGTACAGGATGCTGAGTCTGATCAGACATGCGCGTACCAGTGGGCAAGCAAATGTGAGGACAATGCAGCAGCTTGTACACAGGGAATATCGCATGGCACAGGAGACAAGGGCATCTGCTGCGAGCAGAAGCCTGTTGCATGCGACACGAAATGCAAGATAAGCATCGACTCCAAGGTATGCGCTTACAATGGAGACCGATATTTGGCATCTGTTTTTACCACGTGGTCAAATGGAAATTCTGCAAGGATCAGCATAGGTGCAACGCAGAGCGATGCTTCAAGCGAAAGAGCTGTCAGTTATATTCAACTAGTAAACGAGGGCACTTCGCAGATAAAGGCTGCGGTATATGATGCAGCAGGCAATGAGCTCTGCTCTGCAAAGGATTCTGTTTCTTGCTCATTCAGGCTGCCTGACAAAAACACGCCATCCGGGATGGATTCAATCAAGATAAAACTTGCGAAGGCTTCGACAGAAGCAAGCGGCAAAGAGGCGCAGAGAGTAGTGGACGACGATCTTTCAACGGAATGGCTTTCAAATCCAGGGATGCCGCAATGGGTTCTGCTTGATCTGGGGCAGACAAGCAAGATTCGCGGGATCGGGATATACTCGCTTTATGCGAAACCTGGCAGCGTCAAGATCGATACGAGCACCAATGGCCAGGATTACAGCACGGCAAAGGCTGTTTCTGATGTCAGATACGACAGCAATAACTGGGCAAAGATAATGTTTCCGGATACGGATGCTAGATACATCAAAGTCACGATTGATGCCAGCGATGTCAATGCAAGCGCGATACAGCAGATAGAAGTGTATCCTGCGATCATAGTGGAGCAGCCTGGCGGATTGATAGGCATTCCAATACCAATCATAATAATAATCGTTGCTGCAGGGGCTGCTGCTGTCATCATCTTCGTTTTCAGGGACAGATTATCCAGATATCTGGCATACCTGACAGCCAGATGATCTACAATCAAAATTCATCGCTCCAGATTTCTGATATTGTATAGTCAATTTTTGATTTATTCAAGAATGTTAAAAATTCGTTTCTTTTCTCTATGGGGATTATTATAACATTTTTTTCTATTCTTTTGCCATTTAATTTTTCAATCAATCCTTTTGAAATATAAGTTTTACTGTTTATTTTTTGCTCGTAACCATATATTTCTCTCCACAGAGAAATGCTCTCTTTTCTTGACAATTTTTTGAAACTCATTTTTATCAGGAGCAAATGTCTCATTTTCTCAGGGATTTCTTTATATTTGCCATACAGAATAATGCCATTGCTTATTATGCTTCTTCTTAGCGGACTTTTTTGCAGAGCTCCTTTTTTTAAGGAGATTCTATTCCTAACCCCCCTGAGCTCCCAGAGTTTGTGCATCTCTGACGCCTCGAAAAGCTTCAGCCGTCTATCGATAAAATCTTGCGAACCCTCGATATCTACGAAAATATCAATATCACTCTCGCTGTCAAAATCCCCTCTGGCAACGGAACCGAAGAGAACAATCTTATTTATTCCAATGGATTCCGGATCTTCCAATAGAAGGGATATGAAATCCGCTGCGTAGGCAATAAGATCGAGTTGTCTCATCGCATCAACTCCATAATGGCTTTCTCAAGCTTATTGAAGAGCTCTACAACTGTTTTTATGTCATCCAAGGTTTTTTCAGATCCATAGGAAAGAGATTCAGAAAGATTCTCCAATAATATCATATCCTTCAGAATTTTGGCCTTTCCGCGGAAATCCGGAAGCTGTTCAGATATCTTCTCGCTTTTGAACCAGCGATGATTGAGCTGGGCTCCTATATCAAGCTTGTTTATTTTGTGAAGATATATAGAGAGCAACTCCACGATCCCGCGCGACGCACTGAATCCTATCGTTCTTTGCGACTCGAGAAGCCCCCGCGTCAGGGCTATTTCCATGATATTTTTCCTATATTCCTCGAACGCCTTCTCATGCTGATCTATTTTCATGCTACTAATTATGTGACAAAGTATATAAAGTTTATGTTACTCTGTCACAAATTTATAACTTGGTATCATAATTTTATGATACTTGGTATCATAAAACAACCGTGAGGACTGCACGCCGAATATTTACATCTAGAAGCTACTGTCATTGACGTCGCATTGTTTGCCAAGAATTCTTTTTATAGCACAAAAAACAAATAATTAGCATGGTTTCAAGCTACGTGAAGCATTTAGTGTACATAACGCTAGGTATAATTTCTGTCGCCGTGATATTTCTAATAGCATGGATTTCTATCAACCCACTCGGTCTTTCTGCCAGCACTGCTCCTGCATCGAAAATCAGCTTTACAGAGGATTATTGCAAGCAGCTCCTTTCAAAACATGATCCGAGCGTGACAGGGATGACGTTTGAAGATTTTGCCGGGATCTCCGCTAATATAAGCATAGGTGAGGACGGGACGCTGAGGACAGCGACCCTTGATTTCGCAGCCGGGACGCTATCAGGATGCAGTTTGTCCGTGAGCCCGTCAGCCGCGGTTTCTGCAAACAAATACATGTGCAGGAACGATATGGTGTCTTATGCCACGCAGGAAACCGATAATTATCTGTTCATAGAGAAGGATGTCTTCAGTGGCTCTGCTGCCCAGGGCACGAGCGTGTACCGATATTATAATCCTGATTCCAGGAGCGCATACGATTCAGACCTCGGCGACATACTGGCTGAGGTGAGTGGTTGTACGGCATTATAACTGATGAAAGAAAAGAGAAAATATAGATCATGATGGTGCAGATTGATGAAGTGTAATATAAAAATTATAACTGTTTTGCTGATATCATTAGCATTGGTTCTCGCGATTCCAGCGTTTGCGCAGGAATTCACAGAGACAACTCCGACAGTGCCAAGCCCTGGAGTAACTCCGGGAGCGCCTGGTACAATACCATCAACGGCACCGGCGTTTCCAGCCGAAGAAGTCGGCGGGGTAACCGTGACTGCTGCAAACGGAATAAAGATTATCAGCGGCGGTTGCTCTGAAAAATCCGATCAGTTCCAGGATTTCTTCAAGATATTTGACGGGAACTTTCTGACCTCATATTCATTCAATCCTGCGAAAACCCGGGGTCGATGCCAGATAACATTCGGCGGCCCGTGGTCATCGGGAAGAAGCGGGATAAAAATATTTTCAATAAATATGAACCAGCCGATAACACTGGAGTCCGTGAACGGCAAAGCGTATAATAAACCGATAGCAAGCGGCGGAGAGATCCTGCTTGACAATTACAATTCTACGATAGATTTCGTATTTACCTACAACGGGGCGCTGCAATTCAACGAGATCACTCTGCCGAACGATCTGCAGATGGATTTCACCAACATAACTCCTGCAGGAACCGTGAGCGGGACAACTTCGAAGACAATCAATATAACAGCAGGAGAGACAATCAGGCTCGAGGGAAAATTCACGGAGAAGACTATGAGCTCGTCTTCGGGAACGGACATGAACTGCATTGCGAGATACAAGGGAGCGTGCAAGCCTTCCATTACTCTTCAGATATATCCTTTGCTTCTGCACATGACAAATGCAGACGGAACCCCTGCCAGCGGCCAGAGCATTGCCAACAAGATCGACACGATTTGCGCTGGCCTCAGGCTCACGCACATCGGGATTTATGTCGGTAATGCTGAGGTTGTTGAACCGAAATCGTTAACGGATCAAAACCAGCAACAAATTACTCAAAGTGCTGTAGACGAAAAACTTAATTCTCTCATGACTGATATAGTGGATACAGCAAAAACTGAATGTAAGAGTTGCATTACAACCGCATGCAGTCCAGTTTGTTCAAGTAAAAACTTTCTTGGATGTGCAGCATGTTACAATGATATTCCTGATTCCTGCAATCCCAAATGCCCGTCTAAATCTGCAGCGGCAACGCTGCAAGTAGAAACTCCTGCATGTGTTAAATGCGTAACTGATGTATGCAAAACTAAATTATCAGGATTAATCAGCGGTCCTTGTTTAAGTGATCAAGATCCTTCTTCGAATTGTTTGATCTGTAAATTGGCTGAGCTTGAGAACACAAAGAGTTCTTGTGCAACCACATGCTTTGGCACAACTCCAGCTTCATCGCCAACAGTTACAAGTTCGAGATTCGGCGACAAAGGTAAATTAAATACTGTCTGTAACACTGCTATTGGTGCACTTTTAACAATAACATCTGGCGGTCAGACGTATTATACATGTCAACAATTAAAATCAGGCACGGCTTGTTCTGCATCGACAACAACCTGCAAGACTGGTGATACTACTTTAACATCAACGGACGGAAACACCTTCTGTTGTTCAGTGAGTGCGCAAGCCCCGTCCCCGACTGTCTCGTACAAACCATTCAACCTAGAGGAGGAGATATCCAATGCAGTGCAGCAGATAATTCCTTCAAGCGGGCAGGCGACTGCAGCAACAGGTGCAGTTACTATCTCGGGCGCGTCGAAAGAGGTATTCGCGGCAGGTGTTCTTTTGCTGTCAACGCAGTCCGGAAAGAAGATTCCGATTGCTAACGAGGCATTCAAGGCGCTTGGCTTTGACGACGTGAAATGGGGGGACGAGCCAGGAATGGTGCAGGCTGGTCTGGGATTACCAGCGCTCGTTGAGATTTCGCATAGCGGATCACTTGAGGGAAGATGGGATCTATATTTAATACCTATAGTAGACGTCAACGGTGTTCCTGACCAGAGCTATGCGCTTGACGGTTACAGCATTGCCGAGGATCAGTGCAAGAACTTCAATGCAGACGAGAGCTTCCAGTTCAACTATGTCCTGAACTGCGTCTTCTTCACGGACCTCAAGAAGAAATTGGATGAGGAGCGGGCTAAACGCAAGACAGATGGTGCAGTTGATGAGTGCAGCAAGTTTGGCAGAACAGCCAACAAAGCAGGCGATTTCAAGCTGGTTGATATCAGCGCGGCTGAAACAGACTGCACAAAACTAGATAATGATCCTGATGGAATTGATACATATTTCTTTTGGGACTCTAAAAAGGGAGGCATTACAACAGATAAAAAGGCAAAGTCGCTTTCAATATCAGATATTGAAAGCGAACGAAACGGCGGCGACAAGGTCTGCTGCAGATTGAATTATATTCCAGAAAACCCTAGCAACCTTTGTACGGCAAAAATGGCAGAAGATGCTAAAAGCAAATTACCTAGTGCAACAAAACAGATCATCAATAGCGACGTTTACAAGTATGATTTGTATGACGTTGTAGCCTGCAAGGAAGAAACCGCGACCTATTTTAAAGAGGAGGCTCAGCAAGAGCAATCCCAACAAGCTAAGACAGCACCACAAAAAACAAAGTATAAAAGAGTCGCAAGCAAAGAAGAGGCGACAAAAGCATGCTGTTTTCCTAAATTAGAATCCATTGGACTTGAAGGCGAAGAAGCCCAAGGGGAAACAGCCCCAAGTACCTCTATAATAATTAAAAACCCAAAATCATCATCTCAATCTCCAATGATTGAACAGAATCCACTCTCTTTGATATTGCCGGGCATAGCTGCAGCTGCGCAACAGAATCCTGTTGCAGAAATCGCTGTTACTGGCACTGGTTGCAGAAAAATCAGTGGCGATTGGACAGGGATATGCTCCACTAATGGAAATGTGAACACAAATTCTGGGCAGATGCCCTGCAGCAGTTTGGGCGGAAGAACTGCAAAAACCCGAAACTGCGACCAATGCTGTGTGCTGAAGGAAACGGCGCAGGCGAGTGGGTTCAACATAGCGGGCGCCGGGAGTCTTAGCATTGGTATATCTTCTCAGATCTGCGACAAGCCTGATCAATATGCTATCTGCAAACAGAGGGTAGAAAAGTGCCTCCAAAACCAGGGGACGGGTTCGTGCGGAAATGGATGTTTAAGGTGCATGGTCGGAATCGGAACAGTTTTTGCAGGCCGCATAACGACCGCCGCTGAGTGCAAAGCCCTATGTGGTGGGGAACCATTGAATTCAAAATTCTGTAGAGTTACAGCCACAACAATAACACCATCTAAAAGTGGTATAGCATATTCGAAACGATGGGGAGGTGGAACTAACGCTGAGGCAATTTATGACACCGTACATGATCAATGTTATAACTGTGGCGGGATGCTATATTCCTATGGCGGTAAGGCATGGCCCACCACAAGTAAAAAAATTTTAGAAGAAAAGAGCGGTGATGAGGCTGCTTTTGAACAATGTCAAAAAACTGGCGGAAGGGGAGGCGTACTGTTCAAAGTCAATCTGAATACCAACATGTATGACAGCGATTCAGCCACGCATGTATGTTGCACTAGTGGCATGAGAACTAGTATCCTGACGCCATTTCAGGAAAATTTGCTAGATAAAGAAGCAATTAGCCCTTTAAAGGGGCTTGACTGCTCCAGGGCAGTAGAAAAAGAAGTCATTGATGGCGTACTGGCGCAGTGTTTGTATAATGGAAAAATTGTCTATGGATTCACAGGCGGAGTACTAATTCAAACAACACCTCTAGGAGGGGAGACAGGCATCCCTATCATAATCAACTTTGTAGATGAAAGTGGAAAACAGATCCCTAATGGTGACGCACCATCGATCCTGGATACAAATTATAATGTGTTGTGTACTGTAATGAAATGCGGTATAACTGGCAGAAAAGTGGTTAAAATCGGGGGGGACGATTTGACGCGCACATATAAAGTTACGGGGCATGTCAGTGCGCCTGCTGTGAAGAAGACGGCGCCTGCGAGTGGAAGTCGTGGAAGAGTCACACAAGGAAGAGATGGTCAAGAAGGGACTGTAAATTTTGGCGGGAGCCAAGCAGAATCTCCTTCAGTTGAAATGGTTCCTAAAGCAGCTGTTCCCGAAGAATCGGGATCTGACAATGCCATCACTGGAAATTTTGTGCTTGCGCAATTCGGGATAGCGCAAGCTGCTGGGGGAACTGTGCGAGGAATTCTATGCTCCAATGCGAGAGGAATTTGCATAAAACAAGATAATACCGTTGGGCAAAGTGGGCAGTCATGCGGCCAACTTGGTGGTACGCCAATAACAACCGATATTTGCAAAGGCGTTGGCAAAAATGATAACAACTGCTGCGTGCCCAGCGCCGCTGCGGCAGTTGTAGCGAAAGAAACAAAATCATGCAAAGTTCTGTTCCCTGACAGCAAAAAAAATCTGAAATGTGTCATGGGAACGGCAGAGTTATGCAAGAAAGGCGGCGAAAGTCACACGGTCGCTTGTGTGAACTCAGATGGCAATCCTGGCGTAGCATGTTGTGAAGTCTGGGAAAATCCGACTTCTGAAATTCCAAGAAATGTTGCTGCATCTGGCAACAAGTGCGCTTATGCATTTGGCGGTCAGTATGATATGTGCACAGCGAGCAAAAATGCGTGCGGAGTTGGAAAACCAATCATAGATCTGAATACATATTCGTCTTCTTGCGCTGCAGGAGGAGTAGGATTTTATTGTTGCAGCAGACCGGATATTAGTAATGGATGCTATGATAAAAGTGCGGTTGACAAATGTGTAACATCACCGGGAGGTACATTCAAAGAACAAGTGCCACGAAATGATTACAATTGTCCACAGGACAAGCCTTACTATTGCGACACGATCTGTTCTGACGAACAAGGTTATACATGTGTCAGCACATCTGACATTAATGATAAATGTGAAACCAATAATGGAGTGATTCAGGTTTTAGGATCTAATCTGGAACAATCGAAGTGCTATGCAAAAAATAGTTTTACTGGGCGAAACAAGATTTGTTGTAAGAAGAAAGCTGCAGTTGCAGGCAAGAACTGCGCGCGTGAAGATCTGTTTAATGCTGCCGCACCTGATTCAGGTTGGGCACCCCGGGTTTGGCGATCTCTTGGCACATGCGAAGGAAACCTTTGTCCTGGTGGTTCATATGAAGGCCAAGGAGTATGTAGTAGGAAATTGATATGGCCTGCATCAGAAAGTGACTGGATAAATAACGTATGCATGTCGGGCGCGAATATCGGCAGAATAGAAGGTTTTAATTTAATACCGGTTTGTAAATTAGATCTAGACTGCTGCAAAAAATGGTGGTCTGCATTTGTGAAGGCTATCTATTGTGCCAAAACGCCTTGTCCTGCTGCACCGTCCCCAACAATCACAATGAATCCGCTCGAAGCGATTCTTGCTGGCGATGAAGGGATAAGCGGAAGCATGGGTGATGCTTCTCCAAGCCCAAACAGTCCTGAAAAAGAAATAGTTGCGCCAGTGAGAAATGCTGCACCTGATTTTTCGATTATTCCTCTCGGCTTCGGAGTTGCGCGGGCGCAGGCTGAACTTGGGACTGCTGTAGGCGTTGCTGCGATCGGATACGGAGCGCAGACATGGAGTGGCGGGAAGCTGCTAGAGATGGACAAGAATCTCTACGGTCTCATATCGTTTTCAGGATTACTACTTATGCTGAACAATCAGATAAGAGAGATAAAAGACACGAGCAAGAGCTATGTTATCTGGCAGAAGGATATTGCTTCACAGTGCATGCCAAGCGGACAGGGCACTTGCGGATATATTCCTGGACCGAAATCGTGGCGCAGGCAGGATATAATAACATACTCGACTGGCGAAAGCGGAAGCTGCGACTACATGACAGCGCAGCTGCCTGTGGTGAATAAGAGCGCTGCAATGACGGTGACCGTTTATGATATAAACGGGAATGCTGTTGATGTTGAGACGGATAACAATGTAACTGCTGACGGAAAATTCTGGACCGAGTTCAGGATACTGAATCCTGGAACCTACACCGCTGTTGTGGAGGGATTCGGCAGCTATGCGCGGTACAGAATCTCAGTTGCTGCGCAATCATACGGCGAGCCGAACATAACTGTTGTGCCTGCAGCTGCATGCGTTGCGCACGGCGAGAGCAAGAACTACACGCTCTACATCAATGACACAGGAGTCAGGAGCACGAACATATCATACAACATTTCTTTGACTGATGAGAACGGAAGAAAACTGGATGAATTTTCTGATTCGCCTGACAGTGACATCATCGGTTTCTATCCAAACATGACCAATATATCAGGGACGCCTGGAACAGGGCAGAGAACTTCGAACGCGACGCTGATGATTGTTCCAAGCGATGACACGCCTGACGGACTGCATATAATAACAGCCAATGTTTCCAATTATGACTTCGCGCTTGAGCAGGATGCTGACTTCAACTTCACAATATTCAATTACCTGAATCCTGCGTTGACTGTTGAGGGAAGCCAGTATGCGCAGAAGGTGATATCTCCTTTCACGTACAGGCTGAGGCTGAAGAACAACGAGCCTTCTGAGTGCGGCAACAGGACATGGTATATTGCAAGGGAATTCCCGACAGGCTTCAGCGGAGACCTCTATACTGTGGGCAATTCAAGGATAACGTCGAACACAATTTCCGCTGGCGATGCACAGTTCAACCTCAAGCTCAACTCGCCCACCATCAGTGATTTCGGAAATTATAAAATATATGTCACGGCGTTCAGGATGCTACCTGAGTCATTCAGCAACAGGATAGTTGGTGCGATCACCGGAGACCTATTTACTGTTTACACTTCAACTGGCAGCGAGATAGGATCGATCGACAAGTACAGCAAGACTTATACAACTCTTGGCACAGGAGCGGGCTTCAAGGGCATCGCTACATTCGATACGGACGACAAGCTCTACATAGGACAGGAGAACAGAATATTTTCAACCGACAAGGCGCTGTGGCAGCCTACTGTAATTGTCACGGGCGTTGACGCAAGGCAGATTACTGTCGATGATTTGTATGTGTATTGGGTGGAAGACATCGGCATAAAGAAGGCGAGCAAGACCGCAAGCTCGCAGGACTGCTCGGGCATAAAGTGCCTGATTATAAACTCAACAACGCCTGGAAGCATAAAGGATCTCGACGTGACAGAGAGCGCGGTTTTCTGGACAGAATGGAACGGGAGCGCTGACAATACAAGCGTGAATGCCGCGAACAACGACGGTAGCGGAGAGTATACTATATTCGATAACAAAGTAGGTCTTTACGGAATAACAACAGCTTTGCACAGGGTGATAACTGCCACAAAGGACGACAGGTACAGAAGGGTGCAGAACCAGGTAAGCGGCCAGGTCTATGCAGTGACTGACGCGAAGATAAATGATATATATTCTGACGGCATTGACACGTACTGGGCAAGCGACAACAGGATCGAAAGAATAGATACCAGCGAGGACACAGGCGTGACGAGCGCGACTGCTGAGCTGTCATATAATTACGGCATTGAGCCGCCAACAATAACAGTTGCCAACAAGACAGGGCTTGCAGGAGCCCCGCTGACGTATGACATCACAATAAAGAACAATGCACAGACAACGCTGAGGTTCAATTTTTCAGTCAATCCAAACTTTGATGCCACTGGCTGGAGATTTGATGGCGCATTGGATCCGAGCACGCGATTCATTGCCGACAGCATTGCAGGAGGCGACAGCAAGACCCTGCATCTCAGCGTGACATCGAATATGACTGCTGTTCCTAACGATTATGTAATAACGCTCGCTGACCCGAAGATAGACGTGATCAAGACATTCAAGTACACCGTGGGCGTACATAATTCTCCTGATGTTTCCATCAGCCCGAAGACTGTGAATTCAATAACAGGAAGGGATGTTTCGTTCACGGTCAGTGTAACAAACCATGATCCTACGAGCGTGGGGCAGGGACTGTTCAATATCAGTTACAATGTTTCCGGATCCGGCGGCCTGACAGCGGACCTGCCGCAAGGAAAAACAGCAACCATAGATTCTGGGACCACAGTAAGCAGAACGCTTGTGATTACAGTTCCGTCAATGATCGAGAACGGCGTGCATGGATTCACGGTAAAGGCCTGCTTCAACGGAACCGATACCTGTAGTCAGGACAGTGCGTCCGTGAACGTATCGACGTGCGGAAATAATATTTGCGATGTCGAGATAGGCGAGACCGGATCAATAGCCTGCGACCAGGACTGTATAGGACACGATGACAAAATAATATGCAGCTTCCTTGTGCCCGGATATAATACTTATCAGTGCGACAAGAACACGAGCACGGGAATAATATTTAATGCGACGAGCCTTGACGCAATGCTCACACCTGTGTCGGCAAAATTCGTTGCGTGCAAGCGGGGCTCGGATGTCTCTGCGTGCAAGGCCGCGTATGTTGCGAACGGCTGCGGACAGGGAAATGCCTGCCTTGCAGGAGCATCGGCAATACCTTTGGCGCAGAACAACCTGAGCATGAGGTGCATGGATGACAACAACGGCAATCCAGAATACTATTATTTAATTTACTATGGAACGGATTTCAGCGGAGCGCAGCAGGATTACAACACTCCGAATTATTCATACAGCTGTCCGTTCTACAACCTGAGCGGCCTAAGGACGAAGAGGAACGAGATGATTTCGAGGGCAGCTTATCTTGATTCGCTGAGACAGATCGTGATTGCGCAGATAGGACAGACCTACGGCGCACAGGGATGCGCTGACAATCTCACATATCTGATAACAAAGGCGAACAGTTTACAGGCAGACATTCAGGCAGTGGTCGATAATCCAAGCCTTGACAAGTCGGTCTCAATGTTCAATAACCTGACTGCATTTGATGCCACACAGAAAAATCTGATGGATACCTACTGCATTGAAACAGGCGTGCTCTCGATCACTGGAGTGACACTCCCTGGAACATATCTTGGCGAAAGAAAAATCATATCAACGAACGTGACGAATTCAGTGGTGCCTGCGAGGGACTTCAATGTCATAGTGAAATGCTTCGTAGACGCGAATGGTTCTGCTGTGTCATATGAATCAGGCTGCACGTATGTACCAAAGAATTCCTCGGTTACAATAAACACAAACGAATTCATACTTGACAGAACCGGAGCATGGAAACTCAAGAATTGCACGCCTTTTACTTATTCAACTGATATTGGATCGAATCAGTGCCCGGCAGAAGGGCAACTGACGCGCGCCCTTGGAGCTTATGTAGGACTTCCGACTGATGTATTCAATGTCGTGCCTGCTCCTGTGACTGTTCATATTGATTCTATTTCAAACTACGATCTCATGACAGGCACGAAGCTCATAAGAGTAACTGCTGTTCCCGATGACAACGGATTGCCTGATGTCAAAATAGGCTTCAACGGCAACTGCGACACTTTCGGCATGAACAAGACAGCGAACGCGAATGAATGGATATACTATTGGAACACTCTCACGCAAGCTGACGGAACAATCAACATCTGCAGCCAGGCAACACACAAGGGCATTACGGTTTATACAAACACGACAGTGGTTATTGACAATTATGATTTCACTATCAGCCCGACTGAATTCGCTGCGCGCCTGCCACCAGGAAATGATTCAACATACGAGATCTCACTGACAAACCTCAGAGTAGATGACACATTCTCATTGTCAGTCAGCGAGAACAGGGCATGGAACAGCAGGCTGAACGAGACATCTTTCACTCTTGGCCAAAACAGTGACAGAAGAATTTTGCTTACAACAACACCGATTGCAAGCGATGTGGACACGACAGATAGTATAACAATCAGCGCTGTCTCGAGGGCTGGAACGAAAACAGCAAAATTCAGCCTGCGTGCAACAGTGCCTGCAAACAGGCCGCCGTTTGTTGCAGACATATCCGCGATGCCTAATCCTGTTGAAAAGGGAAGTACAATAAATTTTACAGCAAATATCCAGCAGTTTGTCGGCGAATCAGGGGGCGTGACTGATGCAAGAATATGCAGATCAAGCAGCAGGGCAGATTGCCTGAGCAGCGTTAATAATTACTGCATACTGTCGCAGGACGCTACTTCGCAAAAATGGAAGTGCGGATACAATACAGTCAACATGCAGACAGGGACATATAATTATTATGTTTATCTCGAGGACGATAATGGAAACTACCAGGTTCAGGGGCCTTGGTCATTCACTGTCAAAAATGCAAGGACTGTCAGGATAACAGCCCCGACCGGCACGGTAAGAGGAAACACAACAATAAAGGCCGATGTTTATATTGCAAATCCTTCAATGGTCTCACTTGCCATAGGGACTGATCCAAACTGCAATGTTGTGTGGTCCAAGACCATGACGAAGATTGGAACCATGCAAACATACCAGTACATCTGGAACAGCCATGAACTGGCGAACGGCGATTATTATATATGCGTCAAGGCAGGAGACGGCGCCGATGACCGGAGCTCAGCGCCTATAACTGTTCAGAACGGCGATTTTGATCTCAACCCGGCGCAAACAATAGGCTCGCTGCGGCCTGGGAATACAATTTATCTAAACTTCACGCTTAGAAACAGGGATATTTTATCAACGACATTCACGATTGACAACAGCGCATCGATAGTGTCCGGCGCCAGCAGCAGATTCAATGTGACAAAGAATATAGGATCTGCAAGCGCGCTGACAAACACGCCTATGTTCGTCACAGTTGCTGCAGGGGACACAGTCAAAATACAGAACACGATAGTTGTTCCTTCTGACGCCAAGTTCGGCGACTCAGTAACGCTCACTGTCAGCGCATCGTCATCTGATCTTTCCAAGCAATCTATTTCAACAATTACAATAGGTTCTGACAACCAGGCTCCTGTTGCCAGCAACTTCAGCGCATCCAAATCAGAGGCGAGAACAGGAGATACCGTGACCTTTACTGTGAGCGGACTCAGCGACCCAGAGGGCGACGCCATAACATTGACAAAGGTCTGCACCGGGAACTTTGTGATCTGCGATGAGCTCTGCACTCTACAGGGAGGTTCGGCTAGCAGAAGTTGCAGCATAACAACAAGCATGGTGCCGAAGAATTATTCATGGTACATGCTGATAGGTGATGACAAAGGAGCTTCTAACATCTATGGTCCGAGACTGCTCAATGTGCTTGGTCCTGCTGATGCTGACCAGACATGCGCATATCAATGGACGAGCACGTGCAATGATGATGCAATCAGATGCACGCAGGGAATATCGCACGGTACAGGAGACAGGGGAATCTGCTGCGAGCAGAAACCGGTTGACTGCGTTGATAATACATGCAGAATAAGCGTTGAGTCTAAGAACTGCGTTTATCAAGGGGACAAATATCTTGCATCAGCATCTGTTGTGTGGAACAATGGAAACTCTGCAAAGGCGAGCATTGGCGGCACGCAGAGCGATGCGCACAGCGACAGTTCTTTCACTTTCTCAAGACTCGTTGACAGCGGAACAAGCGCGATAGAGGCCACTGTTTATGACGGCGCTGGAAGAGCGCTCTGTTCAGCAAGAGATTCAGTGACATGCTCGTTCCAGCTTCCTGACAAGAACACACCGTCAGGGGTTG
>Ga0315274_10006327_pt1 | contig 17247 bp, 43 predicted proteins | sample YL17G02_20_MG_FD_203700 | JGI IMG/M metagenome (GOLD analysis project Ga0315274, IMG submission 203700) | Sediment microbial communities from Yellowstone Lake, YNP, Wyoming, USA - YL17G02_20 | ecosystem: Environmental > Aquatic > Freshwater > Lake > Sediment | place: USA: Wyoming | collected...
CACTCCTGTAGTACGACAGTAGTACAGGAGTGAAAAACATGGATACCCAGACATACGAAAAGATAGTGAGAATGAGAAGTGAAAGTATGACCACAAACAACTTTCTAGTGCTGGCCAAGAGCTACGGTACCGTCCAGTATCCAGTACCGTCACTAGTGAGACAAGGGAAAAGCTTTGCTGGCATACACGCAAGCGGATACGTCCAAGTGCCGCACAGTGAGTTAGCCATGCACCTGGGAATAGCGGACTGGTTTGTGCTTGCTCACGCTACCGACAGACGCAGACGCAACGTGATAGTGCTGGCAACTGACGGATATGGACTGACCTATACGACCGGACTGTTGAATGAACTGTTGCCGGTGGAATACACAAACGTAACCGTGTAGTACGGTAGTAGTACACGAGTAGTACAAACCCTTTCAGCCTTTCCCCATGCCAGACATGGATTAAACGACATGACTGGCACCCAGAGAACAGGAGCTAAGAGAACATGAAAACCGTATGTGAGATAGCGGCGAAGCTCAGGAGATTGCCGCTCGGAGTGAGTGCGCCCAGCATCGAGAAAGCAACGACAGTATGTCGCAAGTGTGGTACTGGATACGTGCCAGCAATCGTAAGGTTGCAGGGACACAAAAAGACAGTGACTAGGGTAAGGCCATGCCCAGCCTGTGGACTGTATCGTGAACCCAAGGTACAAGAAACCGTCCAGTACCAAATCCGACACGTACCAGCGGTTAGGACGTGGGGAACCGTACTGGATAACGTCCAATGGGCAAACATCAAGCACTACTGACGCCAAACCTCCGCAAACCACTTCTAAACCTCTTGAAATAGGAGACTGAAAACAGGAGACTGGATAACATGACAACAAAAGAAGATTGGGACGTGTGCAAGGAAATCGGAACCAGAAAAATCCGTCAGCTATGCGTAGATTTGCTGGAGGAGATTCGGACAGAAATGGCGAAGTACCGAACCGCACCTAGCGACGCACCCGACGGCGGCGAACTATGCGACGATATTCGAAGGGACACCGATAAGAAAACCCACCGATACACGGATGCGGAAAAGGCGTTCGCGGAACTTGAATATCTGCTAGTGCGACTAGCGGACGGAAACGATAACGAATTCATAGAGTCGTTCCCGAACTTGAAGTAAAACCGTTTTCAAACCTTTTCCTTTTTCACTTTTCATTCTCCGAGCTTAAGCTCCCGACGGATTTATATTCAGCAATCGTGTAAAAATCATTTGGCGCTTTGGGATTGGCTAGGCATACCCAGCTATGGGTGCCATGTCGTTTGTGCGTCCTACAAAAGTAGTATATAAGCTCGTAGGATAGCCGCGAGCTATACTTTTCTAAGCTCCCGCGTTTATCTTTAACGGAACCGTCTTTACTTTTAACGCATTGTGCTTTTCTGTACCGAAATGAATATATGTGGTGGTACATATATATACAATCCCGCTGGGAGTGCCCCCCACGAATGTATATATCTGTGCATCGACAATATTAATCATCAATGTACGATTGGACAAATATGTACATCTGTATAATACGGTGTACGTATATGGCTGTCTGACAAAGGTTTATATACCCGTCAGACAAAACGGTAGGTAGTATATAAAGGTTTGGCAAAAGTATATATACTACCGAAAGGCTTATATACTCACAATGCATTCTTAACTTTGCCTGTAACGGCAGAAGTGAATCGTGCAAGCCAACGATTGCATGAGGATAGGGTCGAACTTTCCCCTGCATACCAAGCGTGGATGGTGTATGCCGTCTGCGTCACTCAAGTGCTGAGTCGATGCTCGGAACCTGTTAACCAGTTTACTGGTTAGTCCCTGTAAGACTCGGTGCGAATTCGTTGGTTTATAAAAGGAGTAAAGCGGGAAACCAGCTCTGGCTGGAATTCACTCCGCGAGGCCCGCAGTTTGATTCACATAATTACTCTCATGCCAGAAATACCAAGAGACTACCGTGGAATAGGGTATATGGTCACGGTTTTGGTAGATGGCGCTGTGGACAACACGGAGCCCATTTTCGAGTATATGGCAGACGCAGAAGACCTCGCGGATTCGTTGATGATTGAACTGGAATCTGAATGCCTAAAGACCTCAAAGTGGGAAATCTTCATAAGCGAAGTATGCGTTTGTGAGGATTCCATAGAAGGTTCACAGTACCAAACCGATGATGGGTCATATGCCGAGGGCTTTGGTAAGCTCTAAACCCCTTATTTTTCCTCTCATGACGCGAAATGAAAACAAGTACGGAACGGCATACAACATCCGAGGCGATGGCCTCGTCCTTCGCGTAGTGGATAGAACCGACGGAGAACGGTTTATCGAAGGCTGGGACGACACAGAAAGGAACGCGTATTTCGTGATTAAGTTGACCCCAGCCGAGATAAAGGAACTGGCTTCGGCGTTCGTTGAGATGTCGGCGAAAATCCACGCGTGAAAACAAACCTTTTAGTTTTTCCTTTCGAGGCGATTAAATGCTAGCAAACAATAAAAACACGAAAGACTTGATAGACGTGCTGTGCGAAGCAGACACCAAAATAGCCGAAGCGGTGCAAAGATTTTGCGCTGGGATGTCGTGCAACGAATGCGTGTTAAAAAACACGTGCTCGCCGACTTCCGAAATATGCGCAACACTCGACAAGCTCCGGGATTTGAAGTTCTGCGAGCATTGCGGCGCGTCCATCAAGTAAAAGAACAACCCCCTTTTCTTTTCCCTCTCATGTTTGGTTTAAAAAAGAGCATGGATAAAGCCCCTGCGCAATGTGTGAAGTGCCAGCTAACAGATGGGCACTGTACGCCAGATGCCTGGTGCTACAAACAGGTGCGGGCCATCATGCGCGGCGAGGAATAAACCCCTTTGTTTCCCTTTCGCAGAGTGATAAAATGAGCAACCCGAAGTTTGGGCGCAGACACTATGAGGTAGTGGCCGCCGCCATACACGCCGCTAGACAGTACGAACAATATGAAGCGGGTTCCCGCTTCATACAGGGATATCTTGAGTTCGCGTTCGAGAGCGACAACCCTAATTTTGACAGACAGAAGTTCTCGACGTACTGCGACACGGGCCACTACTAACCGCAAACCCCTTTTCCTTTTTCTTCTAATACCATTACGAGGCGAAAAACATGACGGCAAAGGAAACCCCGAAGGTCTTTGAGGGCGCAGGCATGGCGAACGACTTGAGCAAGAAGGGCACGTATGCCCGCCTGCGCGTCGAAGGCGAGGGCGAGAAGGGCGTCAAGGGGACGCTCTATCTGCCCAAGTCCCTCATGGGCAAGAGCGCAACGGTAATCGTTACCATTGTGTAAACGCCTGTTGCTCGTGCAACAACCAAACCTTTTAATACTTTCCCAATCATTCCATCATGGGCGCGCCCGACCCGAATTAAGGCTTAATCGCCTTTAAGGAAGGATAATAGGCGTTGCTTCAACGCCCGCGCCCACCTACCATTTCACCCCACTAACAGCGTACAGCGTCGAACGAGCGTGACGGAAAAAATATATTCCGAGGATTGGCGGCATATCCTACTACGCTCCTGCTCGGTGGGCCCGACTTATGGGCATTTGGATAGGTAACGAGCGACCTGAGCCGCCCGCAAGTGATAGGGTGAAACACGCTATCTGCGTTCTCTCCTGGCGCAACTGGTAGCTGGGCCAGTATAAACAAACCCAGCACAATTACAGTCACGCGATTTTACTTTGTTGACCCGAAAGGGACAGACGAGATAAAACTAATGAAAAACCCGGCGGGGGTCGGGAGAGTCAGTTCCGTCTGCTGGCCAAAAGACCCCTTCGCGTGACACTCAATGTCACCCATTAACCAGCTAGGTTCCCGATTCCCTAGCGTGGGCGACCCGACTCGTCCTTTGTCTTTTTCTGGCGGGTCGGTTTACAGTCATATTGGGGGCGGGTACGGCGATTGAGCCTACTGTCCCCTTATGGCCTAGCAATAGGCTTAAATAGTTCCATAGCCATACAGTATCGGAGGTATAAAAGATGAGAGCCGACACTGATAACATGAAAATAGGTATCGTCGGGGAGCGTCGGGTACTGGAATACCTGATAGCGGATTACCCAGAAACTTGGTATTACAGTTGGATGCGCCCGATGCGAAACAATCATCCGTTCGACATAGTTTTAGCGGATGAAAACGCCAAACTAATCGCGCTGTTCGAAGTAAAAGCCTTTGGACACGCTAGGAAAGGAATGTGGACGACATTCACGCGCCGAGCTATCAGACGCAAGAAAGCGTGGGCTAAGAAGTATGCCCCCGGTGCGCTGATGTTCACGGTTTGTCCGGTCTTGCATAAAGACGGGCAACTGAGTCGGATTGTGGCGTTCGAGGGATTCCCGTCCCGCCCGCTTGACGAGGCTATGCACATGATGGGAGCGTATGCGCTAATGAGGTTGCACGAACATGAAAAGTCCAAAAAGAACCGTTGAAAAGGCCATTGCGCGGCATTTCCCGACGCACGGCCAGCAAACCCTTTGCATCACGCCGAGCGATTTTGAGCATCGGTGGACAAATGTGGTCGCCGCGCTGTCGGACGCGCTTTACAAACATTCAAACAACCTGACCAGTTTCGGCTCGCTTGAAATTCTGCTGGCACCGTCCAAAGAGAAATTGCTGGCGCGCATCGCGTGGATACCGGAGGACAACGCCAGATATCCGCACGACGAACGGCCACGGAAGATGCGGCCAATCCCCAAAATAGCGCCTAGGCGCGAGCGTTCGCGGCGGCGCAACGACGGTTACGATTGCATGAGAATCAACGAATCAGATAAACTATCGTGGAGGAATATAAAATGAGTGAATGCCCAAAGTGTAAAGCGAAGATAGCGCATCTGTATGAGTATGACCACGTAGAAAGGAGACATCTTTTTACAGGAGACGAATACGAAATGCTGGACGAGTGGGCATCGGATAATTTCTGCGAATTTGAATGCCCTGTTTGCAGGGAAGTTCTCTTTTACAATGAACGAGATGCGAAAAAGTTTCTAACCTCTTAGTTTTATTTTTTTCACGTTGCCCGCCCGCCCTCTCACGTCTCGTACCGTGCTACGTGCTATCACGGCGCGGATGGGCGCAATTGCGTTCGATTTGCGGTGTTAATTTGTCGGGGGGCATCCTAATATCCGCGCACGAAAATGTAGCGCAGAATGAAGTGATATATAAAGATATTCGTTGGCGCACGAAGGAAAACGCGAAACCTTTATATAGAAGCGCAAACCAATCGGAAGGTATATATACCCCGACCTACATATCTGGAATGATACTATGTCGATGCCCGAGAAAGGAACGAAAACCCAAAACTATCTGATGGATGGCGACCGATACATCCCGTGCGCTATTTGCGGGGAACCGATATGCACGAGCATATCCGAGCAAATCGGTGAGTGCAGGCAGAAGGTCATATCTGTTTGCAAGCCGATTGAGATTTATCCAAAAATCATCAGAAAGGCGTACGTCAAGATGTACGGAAGCAGGAAGAGGCTATACCACGCCAACGTCAAGCGCAGATACTCGCACCCCGAGTGTCACGCGATTGGATTCGGCGTGGCTCGACGGTTGCCGTCCCTCAAACTGTGCCCGCCCGCGACTGTGTATCACGTGGCGCACGGACGACTGACTGATGCCCAGATAGGAAAATTGCGTCTGGAGGGGGCCGAGGAATGAGCGCGACGAAGCCCGCCGTCGTAGGGCTAGCAGACCCGGACGAGCGCGAGGGCGGAGTATGCCCTGACTGCGGGACGAGGGCGGAGTATCGGACCTGCGAGGTATGCGGGACCAGCGCGTGGGTCATCGACTGCGGCCACTACCCCCAGCCGAGGCCAATCGCGGCATCCCAGGATGGGCAGAGATACCTGTGCGAGGACTGCGAGGGGGTCGAGGAATGAGCCCTCTTAAAAGTTATCGGATAGAATTCTTCGAGCGTGGTGCGTCGCAGACAGAAATGCCCGATTACATCGACGTCTCTGCCGAAACGCGCACAGAAGCCATGAGAACCTTCTGGACGGAGGCCGGTAAGGTTGACAAGTTGGCTAAAGATTTGCTGGTTGTTGTCAGTTGCAAGGAGTTCAACCGACCCCTCCGCCGAAAACCTTAAATACCCCCGCTTGCATATAACGGGTCATGGCTAAATTTAACCCAACAGACGGCGAGCGAGCGAAGTTGATGATTGCCCACATATCCGCGCTGGAAGGACTGGCGCGCACCAACGCGGCGCGGTATTCGAACGACTGTTTTTTGAATTTCGAGTTGATGACGGCCATTGACAACGATAAGGCCATCAAAATGCTAGACGAATATCTCACCACCGTAAAGGACAGAACCGCAGAACTTCCGAGCATGATGAGCATACTTCAGCCCATCGTTCTTGAAGTTGCAGAAAGGCTTGTCAATGAGATGAAAAATATGACTCTCCGAACCGCAAACAAGCCAGCCGAAGAAAAGGTTGTGGTTAAGGACGACGCCGACCTAGAAACGCTCAGGTGAAGTAAATGGGAACCAGAGCACAAGTGTTTATAAAGGACACGGGCGTGTATCTGTACCAGCATTACGACGGATATAATCTATACGAAACCGTTGTGGCGGCGCTGAAGAAGAAGATGCGCTGGGACGACCCCGAATATCTGGCCAGAATAATCTTCGATGAGATGACGAAGGATTATCGTGGGGAGGAAGCTGGCTTCGGGATAGGCACGACCGAGCAAGGAGACATCGAATTTCTGATAGAAATGGATTGCGAAAGGCAAATGATAACCCACTTCAATGTAGGAAGCGGCGGCCCGGTCAAAATATCGCAAAAGAGTTTCTCCGACGTTATTTAAACCCCACCAAAATCTTTATATACTTTCATTTCCTTTATCCTACCAGAGGTAAAAATCATGGCTAAGAAGACGGAAACCCGCAAATGTCAGGTCGCAAACTGTGAGAACCCCGCGTCGTGCAGATGTAAGGAATCCAAGCTCCGTTACTGCAAGATGCACCGCGCCGAGCATGGAACGTCCGAACACAAGCACAGCTTCGAGACGTTGCCGCCGCTCCCGAGGTGAAAAATGAGCGCAAAACTGGATGATTATCTCTTCAGTCTTTTTGACAAGAATCTAATCAACATCATCCAGCACGAAAACTATCTCAACCGAGGAACCGAAGTTGAGATAGACACATTCTTTTCGAACGTCGGCCAAAACCGCCGACCCGAATTTGATGGATAAAGGGCGGGGATTAATCCCCATTAAAAACAGATTTAATAATGTGCGTTCCGGTTGCGACATAGGCGTTTATTGCAGACGTGTAAAATCCGCTTGCGTCCGTAACATCGCTGGCGGTTTGAACCGCGTCACAAAACACGTTAACGGTTCTGCTTGTTAACCCCACAGACGACGTTGCGTCCACCAAATATCCGCTTACCGTATACAGTCCGCCTACACTCACCGTTGCTGGAGATACATTTATAGAAATACTCGCATATGCCATTTTATTCACCTATTTAACTTCCGCCGCCTTTCTTTTTTACAACCAAATAATCGGTTGCCGTCGCTGGTCCATACAATACGCATACATCCATAAAACACGATGCACTACATCCAGAATAACCAGATGTTTCCACAAAAAGGGTTGTTGATGCGCTACACGCGCCATATCCCGAAGTCACTACTCTTAGCAACGTCGATGCGGAACAAGAATCATACATATTGGTCCTCAACTATATTACCCGACGTCGAAACTCTTAAATAGTAGAAGCGACATAACTAGGTAACAAAATATAATACCCTAGTCCTTACTACGTTATACCTTCGTCCCGAAAATATCCGTACACGTACAATACCATTAAACACTCGTAAAAGGATTTGGATGGGGCGTGAAAAGGATTTGGAAAGGATTTACATATAGGGCGAAAGTCTTATATACCCCGAAACATATCACGAAGTGTCTTGCGAGAAAGGTGGAGAGAGAATTGGAGTGAATTCCGGTCGAGCAAGTAGCTCCTTTTACTTGGTAGTACGCGACTACTCCGCCCTCGACATGAGACGCAAAAGAGTGACCAAGGCGGAACTCGCGCACAAGTTCTGCGAATACGATAGAAAGTATTTTCACGACTTTTTCGCAGACAAAAAAGTTGAAATAGTAATCGAAGATTTCTGCCAGGATTGCATGAAGGACTGGCTGGCGTATGCGTGTGCAGAAGACAAGACGATAGGGTTCAACAAGAAAGACCTTTGCAGACCCAAAACAAAGGTGTATAACGCGCTCCTTCACGAAATGATACACCTGCTTGTTTGTTGGGGGACGCCGAACGGTCGGCGGGTATGGGGAGATAAATGTAAAGTGTTCAAAAATATGTGCCGCGCATATAAAGTGCGGCGAAAGTATTAAATAGTATTGACGGGATATGTGAGGGTATGCCAATCGTCGAAACCACGTTTGCTGGTAACTGGATAGAGGTAAAGTACGAATCCAGCACCAGCCACGAAATATATATAATCTCGGCGCATTGGGAAAAATCGGGCAACGCATGGAAGGCGCTCGCCTGCGGATGTAAAGGATTCAAACGACACGGGCATTGTAAACATCTTATAGCAGTAACGGAATCTCTGGTGGGAACACCAGCGCCAAAAGAAGACCCAGACGCCAAACTCAAGATGGAGTTCTGGTGCAAGTGTTCTATCTGTGACTCTGTGGAGTTTATGGTTCGGCCAGTCAACGGACATTATGAAGTATTGTGTTCGAAATGCGGGAGGATGTACTCACTATGATGAAATATCCAAAAATAAACACGCTATTTAAACGGGGCGACAGTGGGAAGATAATCGCGGGCCAGCTTTCTCGCCCGGAATTTGAGGCCATACACAAGTGGCGCATTACTGAGAAGATAGATGGAACCAACATCAGAGTGATGTATTGCAAATTTGCAGACGGAGGACCAGACACGGTTGATTTCGGGGGAAGAACGGACGATGCTATAATACCAGTTCATCTTCTCGAACACTTGAAGAACACCTTTACAATCGAAAAGTTTTCGGGCATATTTCAAGAGAAGACCGACAGGCCCACGAATTTCAAGGTGATATTATTCGGGGAGGGATATGGCCCGAAGATACAGAGCGGGGGATTATATAGGAGAGATGTGTCGTTCATCCTCTTCGACGTGTGGATTAACGGTTGGTGGATTGAGCCAGACAATGTAAAGAAGCTGGCCGCTACGCTGGGCGTGGATTATGTTCCAGAGCTTGATTTCGAGACAATTGTTGACGCGATTACGTATGTAATGAGCAAGCCAGTGAGCAAAATATCGACTACGGCATTTGCCGAAGGCGTGGTGGCCAGAAGCAATCCGTTGCTTCTTTTCAGAGACGGAACCCCGCTGATGTGGAAACTCAAGGTACGCGATTTTGGATTGTGAACACATGGGAATAGAAGAACTACCGGAACGAATCAAAGCACATCTGATTGCGAAAACAACGCGAACGGAGAGAAAATCTGCGAATAACAGAATAGGAGTGACGGAACTATTGGGTTGTCAGAAAAAATCTTATCTGCGGCGCAAGGAACCAATGCCCATTTCTCTCAAACAGGCGTTCGTATTTTTCAGGGGGCAAATATTCGATGATGCCTTCACGCCATTGTTTGCGCGCAACCAAGTGCGGGTGACGCACAGAATAGTCGGGACACCGATTGTTATCACGGGGCGCATTGATTTCATTGACGACGACGGGGCGGTTGCAGACTGGAAAACAATCGACGGAACCTATTGGATAGAATCGAAGGGAGCCAAGGAAGAGAATGTTCGTCAGGTTCTCTTCTATTGTTATTGCGAAGGCATAGACAAAGGGCGGCTCTATTACATGAGTCTGGGAAACCTAATCAAGATTGATATCGACGCAAACCAAGAGGTACAGTTGGAGAACCTAGAAGATTTGGAGGAGCGGGCGAAAACATTAAATAATGCGCTCGTCTGTGGGCGTACACCGAAGCGGGATTCCGACCACACGCCCGACTTCTGGGAATGTTCATATACCAAAGGAAAGGACGAATTCCGATGCGAATATTATGATACCTGTTATGGTGAGAAAAATGGAAAATGAATATTTTAGGGTGCGCGGGATGGGAATAGTAGACGCCGACGAGTTGATAGACCGATTGATGTTGTGTCTTTTCAACGAGGATGCGAAGAACGACGACGCGTTGATTCTCTTCAAGCCGTATATAGACATCGGGAACGATGCGGTTGCAATGACAACGATAAAAGATAGACCTCTTATGGAGGGGGAAGTTATATTTACTCCGGCGGGGGTATTCGAGATAGACGCGAAAGGCTCCAAGATTTATGTCGATGGATTTGTTTCTGCGCTGGAGGACGAATACGACGACGTGGAAAAGCAATGCGAGAAAATAAGAATCTGTTTTTCGTGCGTGTTAGGATTCGTATCGGATGTTATAGTTGCAACGGCTAAAAGTAAGACGGCTTATATTCAATGGTTGCCTTCGGAGGAAGAGACCGGGAAGATATTGATTTCGACCATATTGTTTTATCGTGAAGTGATAAAGGCGTTGCCAGATTATAAGGGGTAATTTGGGTGGTTCGAATGGGTGAGAGATATTGGATATCGGGCGTTCAACTCGGATTGTTAAAAGCTCTTGGTCAGGTTTCGGATAACGGGGCGCTGAGTGTAATTGCAACGATTGAGGAAGAACAATTCGTCGGAAACACCGGCCAGTGGGACCACAAAGTGTGTCCTGAATGCGGCGCGGGGCAAATTTGGCTCAGGCGTTTGAAAGGCGGTTGGGGTTGTCACGATTGCGGGCATTGGTGGAGAGATGCAGAAACAAAAGCCGACGATTCTGGTGGACGCATTTGAAAAAGACAAACTTCTCTACGAGCGCCTTCTGGTCTACGGAGAAGAAAAAGGAGTCGAAATAAAGAAAAAGGAAAAGGCCGGACCGGGAGATTATATAATAATCGACGCCGACGGCAACCGCTGGGGCATCGAATACAAGAGTTTTATGGACTGTTATAATTCCATAATCAAAAAGGAGCGTGATGGGGCAGGGCGAATATACGGCCAGCTCGCAGAACTCGTTTACGAATTCGATGGCCGCGCCATATTCATGCTCGGAGCCTTTGACCCCGATAAAGATAACACCAAGCGGTACAGTTGGATAGTCAAACGCGTGGTATATTCGTTCTTCTCGCGGCGGTCCCTCCTCATAACAACTTGGATTTTGTCAGGACCAGACCACATAGCAAAGTTCATGGTTGACACGGCACTTGAGATTCACAAAGCGGAGTTTCGCGGGCGGCAGATACGTATCGTTTTGGATATGCCCCCGTCGAAGAAAAAGATAGACAGAAAAGTTTAAATACCTAGAGGTCGTTATAGTTTCTGGGGTAAAAAATGAACCCGAATCTAGAACTGCGCGAAAGCAATAATTGGTGGGACGAGGAGATGGATTATTCCAAGTATGGATTCTCCGTGTTCTCGGTGTGCAAGAACGGACGGAAGACCGGCTACAAGGCTATAGTGAACAATAAGTCAGACAAGATTGTTCACATCGCCTCTGAGAAGTACAAGCTACTTCCCAATGAGGTAGTGCTTGAGGCCGCCAACGAAATCGCCGAGCAGGTGGGGTTGGTCCCGTTCAAGACTGTGATTGAGTCTGCGAACGACTGGAAGACTTGGAAGTCCAGGGCTCAGAATGCGAGCAAGACGTACACCAAGAGGAAGTTCGCAAAGGCGGGCCGCGTACTCGTTCAGGAGTTTAACGGCAACCAGCATGTGCTCGCGGATTCGGACGCGACTTCGATATTCGCGTTCTATACGATGTCTGACATTGTTGAGATGGACAAGAACGAGCAATTCCATTTCGGGCTGGCGGTCAGGAACTCGATTGATGGGACGTCGCATCTGGCCATAGACGGATTCTCATTCAGGCACATCTGCCAGAATATGAGCATCGCGACCATCCAGAGCATCGCCAAGGCGAATCAGATTGCGGGGTCGATGCGCCGGAGACACACAATCAATATGGACGTGAGTTTCCCCGACCTCAAGGAGCGCATGGAGCTGGTGGTAGGCAAGCTCAAGAACCTTCAGAACGTGTACGGGCGCTGGATGACTGAGGAACTGAATTCCGAGGTTGCGACGCGGCTCGGACGGTCGATATCTCCGACATACCTTCCCGACTACATTCAGGTCGAGAAGAAGAAGGTCACGGTCACAGCCGACCCGATGCCGACGCTCTGGAAGACATACAACCAGATAACCGCAGAAATCTGGCACCGGCCCGTGGAGATGCACACGAAGCAAATCCTTTTCGAGAAGTTGCACACAGCCTACGGGTTGTGAGCAACCCTCTTTTTATTTTTTTTAAATTTGGTGTCGCTATGGCTAATCCCGTAATGGTCAACAAGAGAAAAACGCAACTGTTGGTCGAGACCAGAGCATTGCTCAAACGCGGGGCATTCACCGCAAACGAGATTGCGAGATTATTAAATTATAAATATGGTGTGGATGCGCGAATAATCGCACAGCTCATCAGAATCAATATGAATGATGTCAAGAGAACGAAGGACAGGAGAGAAGTAACTTATTATATCGACCGGCGACATCTTGTAAATAAAAAGAAAATCGTGAAGGAACACCATTTCGTTTCTGATAGTGGCTATGTGCTTAAGTGGTATGAGAGGGGCAACACCACGTTCAGAGGCGAATAGGTACGAATTAGTATTTATATTCGAGCCTCTCGATTAAATTTTCTTTTGCGTTTTACGGGGCGTGGGTCTTTTGGCGCATCAAGATACGCGGGACGCGAGATTTCGCCGCCACCGCACTCCTATTTAACACAATCGCGTCCTAGCGCGTTCATATCGGGTAGGGTTTAAATATCCGAAAGGCGTCGGAGAAAGGTTTAAATACTAGGCTAATCATATAACGGGTTGTGATAATATGCCGACGCGATACGAAAATCTGTTGAAGAAGTTGTTTACTGGCGGGAAGCACGATACGGAAAAGAGAATGATAATCTCAAAAGACCACACGTACGCCGCGATGTTTTTTGAAGACAACGACACATATACGGATGTATGCGGTGGGATTGATTGCGAGGAAACAACGTGCTTGAAGCTCGACGTATTTAAGAACCACAAAATCACGGGCGCGGAGTTCGATTTGAGAAGGCTGAAGAATGCGATAGATTTCCTGAGCGATGTTGAAGAGACTGAAGTAAGAATCTTCATGTCGCACGAAAAGGAATTTCCAATCCAGATATACGGGGTCAAGACGAAGGTATCATTCTTGTTTGCTCCAAGGCTTGCGAATGAGGACGGTGTATTTCAAGAGACGGTAGACCTGCACAATGCTCAGGTCGAGAAGGCAACAAAAAAGGCGAAGAAATGAACGAAGAAGATTTGATAGCAAAGGGCAAGTGTATCGGGTTATCGGTTGGACTGTTGTTCGGACTCGCGATTGGTTTCTGTATGCTCATATTAGGAATCGTCATTGGGTTGATGATATGAAGTCGTGCCGCACTTGCGGATATGGCCCGCAACATCTTGAACGCAAGAATTCCGTATGTTGGAAATGTCTTGTGAAATTTAGTGCGACCGCCAGATTGCGTTGGAAGCCCCGCCCAGAGGAGGCGCACTAGATGAGGAGCGAGGAGGAGATACGCGAGGAAATTCTCAAATCTCAGGCGTTGAAAGCCGAGATGAACTCTCTAGACCTCAAGGCTGTTCTCGATATTAGAATCCGTCAACTCGAATGGGTACTCAACGACAAGGGGGAGAAGTGATGAAGTGCCCCAAGTGCGGGAGCGCAAATGTCATCACGGGCACGGTGCGTAGATGGTGGTCGTTGTGGATAATACGGGAGCGATGGATGTGGTGTCCAATCTGCGGCCACGAGGAGAAGGTGAAGCCATGAGCGGTTGCGAAAACCCCAAGCCCGTCTGGAACGCAGACGAGGCGAAGTATTATTGCGCGAATTGCGGAGCGCATCTGGAAGCGGAAGGGTTTGCCATCAAGTGGGTTCACGACGAGCCGAAGATATGCCCGAAGTGCGGTGGGAAGATGCGAAACATCGGGCGGTATCTACCCGAATGGCAATGTATCAAATGTGCCACTGAGCACAACCGAACGAGGAGGCTGAAGCCATGATTGAAGATGAATCGGTCAGGCGCAGTAGGGTCAAGGTCGGAGGCAAAGTCTGGGTCGGTGTGAAGACCAATCCGATGGCCCATTGCGAGTGTGGAGAGGATGTAGTATTCTGGTTTGACACGACGAAGGAAAAGTGCCATCGTTGTCGTCGCATCTACCAAATCCAGAATGATGGAACTGTCACCTACCTCGGGTTTGAATGCTCGAACCACGATTGCAAAAAAGCCGTGCCAGTAGTCTTCAAAGTTCAAGCGGGGTACTACTGCGAGGACTGTGCCAGAGAGTATCTGGGCTACGCTGATGAATGGGCGGAGAGGGCCAGTAAAGACCTCACGCAAGCTAGGAAGGCGCAGAGGGCCAATCGTAAGATGAAGCTCATCCTCGACAATGTGAAAAAGGTGAAGTAAATGATAGACCCATTGACATTTATATTCGGGCTGATGCTGGCATCGTGGTTGATTGGAATTGTGTTTATCGTATTGGGAATCATCGCCGATGCGGTTGAAGGATTTATGATTGCCGCGATGGTGTGGATGCTTTTTTCGATACCGCTCACTGTAATATGGGCAATCTTGTGGGTGTTGGTGGAGGCGCTTCTATGAAGATAAATGTGGATGTCAAAACTGTGGATGGAAAAAGAGTGAGATTTTCGGAGCCGTTCGTAATCGAAATACCGGACAGTCTAATCAAAGAATATGCTTGTGACGAACTCGATATGGTCGAACAGGAATACGCCGCCGAGGCGGCGCGGGAGCGGAGTAGATTCTAGTCCGGGCGAAACGTTTAAATATTAGAACGCCCATAGGTTAGCTAGATACTATGGCATCCTCAAACGGACTGAAAGCGGTCAGGTTGGAAGAACTCGACATTAGTAAGTCGTGTAAGTCGTGCAGACACTTGGCGGTGTGCTGGCTGGTCCCGAGCGTGAAGAACGCGCTCAAGGGGCACAGCGAACAAACGAGTATAATGATGTTTCCGTGGGAAACGCTCGCAATTATATGCACGAAGTATGATTACATGGGAATGCAGATAGAAATCGAAAACGAAGAACTTAGGTGAGACAATGGTAGAAAAGAAAACAGCGAATATAGAAGAGATTAAAGAAGTGATGGAAACTGGCGGTGTGGACGAGGTTCACTTTGACGAGGACGTTGCGGAGATTGTTGACGTCTATGGTCAGGTTGAAGAGATGCTCGCATCGCAGAAGCTTTCGAGTAAGCCCACATCCGAAGACATTCGCGCTCTGACAGCAACGGTATTCATTCAGAGAGCCGATGCCAAGAGGGCAAAGGCGGGCGCGGCAACACCGAAGCCGTGGAGCGGTGCTAAGAGCGGCGGGTTTGCTAAGAAGACGACCGTTGAAGTTTCGGAATGTCCGTTGTGCAGAGAGAACGGGAAGGAAAACAAGAACATCCATCACGTGAGTAAGAACAACAAGCCTTACATGGCGTGTAAGATTTGCCGCGTGTGGATTGACCGAGACGGTTCAACTAGACCAATGGGTGAGTAAACACCCGACCTTTTTATTTTAATATATTAGCTTCAGCTAGGGATGGAATATGACAAACAGTTATCTACGGGCCAAAATCAAAGTGAGTAACAAAGGAGAGACACGATATTTCTTTGATGTTGGCCCAGAAGAACTAGAGAAACTCCGCAAGAAAAACCCAACTGCGGAAATAAGCGTGGAAAACGAAATGGATTGGGGAAAATACAGAGGGTCTAAATGTCCAGAGAAAAAGATAATGAAAAGATTTCTAAAGAAGGTTACATAACCAAAAACGATTTGGCGAACGCTCTTATAGCAACGATGTTGGTAGGAGGACTTATAATGATTGTCGTGGGGGGTTTACTTGCCTATTGCTAAGAACAAGATGTTCTACTATCTCGTCTATGGAGAACACGTGGATTTCAGACTCGCGCCGTTTAGCGACGATTTCATAGACGAACGGAGGAACATTCTTCGCTTGGAGCTACCGCGCCCGACACACATATCCAGCAAGCCGTTCAAAGGGACAACTTTCAAGGTTATGGCGTGTCAGGGAAAGGATAGATGTCACATATGCAAAGCTAGGCACACGCCTACGGATTTATATCCAGTACACATAATAATACCCAGCATCGGGCCGGATGAGAAGATGATAGACTTGACCCCATCGGGTCACAATGCCATACTCGCCGTTGTTCAGCAGATGCTCGACCGTGGGGCCACCGTTCAGGATATTTTATCCACAAATCTGAGGCTCCGGCGGCTGGCTAAGGGCGAACGCCCGCACTTTGAATGCACGATAATAGATGATATCAGTATTCCTATCGAGGGGGATGTCAAGTCCGATGCGGGGCTGGCTCTGACAGACGATGATATGAAACTGTTGGAAAAACTTTCCGCGCTGATGAAAACGAAGACATATCCCAACCCACGCGGTTCGGTGATTGCAACATTGCGGTCGAAGGGGTGGTCGGATGAAAAGATTACAATCGCTTTTGAGACCGTTCTGGATGATGAAGGCTTTCTTAAGTCCAGATGAAATCTGCGCGAGATGCGGTTCTCCGATGTACATATTCGAGCAATTGGATTACCCAGACGGAGGAACCAAGTTTCGGGAGTATAGGTGCACGAAAAAAGGATGTAAATATATTCGCGGAGTGGGGTATGTCAGATATTAATGGGATAATAACGGATTACAAACCACGGCTTTACGATTTGCATCGTCACTTTGAGAACTACACCGTGCGCGGGGAGAAGAAACTTGTAGTCGGAAACTACGAAGCCAGAATGATAACATCGCTCCTGTTTCCGATACGGGGAACGTCGATGGTGATAAGCGGGCTGGCGGGGTCGGGTAAGACCACGATTATCAAAGGTATGGCGTCTCTCGTGTGGGGAGACGAAGTGCTTGATGGAAAGGTCAAAGAAGTGTTTTATATAGCGGGTTCGTCGGACAAAGGATTCATCACCGACACGCTTGCTAATAGGATTGCCAACGTCTGTACGCATTGTGTTATTCCCGAACTACAAAACGCGATTTCTAACGAGCGGGTCGAAGCCATAATCAAACTCTGGACCGAGA
>Ga0315274_10006328_pt1 | contig 17246 bp, 15 predicted proteins | sample YL17G02_20_MG_FD_203700 | JGI IMG/M metagenome (GOLD analysis project Ga0315274, IMG submission 203700) | Sediment microbial communities from Yellowstone Lake, YNP, Wyoming, USA - YL17G02_20 | ecosystem: Environmental > Aquatic > Freshwater > Lake > Sediment | place: USA: Wyoming | collected...
GGTTCTTTGACATTTTATGGGTAACATTTCATGTCACTATAAGTGAACTTTTCAAAGGGCTTGGAAACTCTGTAATCAAACATTTAAAGGTGCCGCTACAAAGGTTTTCCAGCACACCTGGCTGCCTTTTGGAACTTTTGTAGCTGAGGGTAAAGGAGTGGAGGAATGAGTCAAGCCTATCTCGAAATAAGAAATCTGACTAAAGAGTTTGTCAGCGAATACCAAGAAGAGAAGGTTATAGCTGTTAAAGATTTTAATCTTGAGATAAATAAAGGAGAATTTGTAACACTCCTTGGGCCTTCCGGCTGCGGTAAAACGACTACCTTAAGAATGATCGGCGGTTTTGAAAATCCTACCAGAGGAGATATCTTCCTCGATAATGTGAGAATCAACGACATCCCTGCCAATAAAAGAGACACGTGCATGGTATTTCAGAGCTATGCACTTTTTCCTCATATGAACATTTACCAGAATGTGGCATATGGATTGGGATTGAAAAAAATTTCAAAGCAAGAGATTAAGGAGAGAGTAGAAAAAATTCTGGGACTCGTTGGCCTGACGGGTTTAAGTAATCGACCCATTGCCCAGTTGTCTGGGGGGCAGCAACAAAGGGTAGCTTTGGCCAGAGCGATGGTCAATGAGCCCAAGGTACTCTTATTTGATGAACCCTTATCCAATTTGGATGCCAAACTGAGAATTAGGATGCGGATTTTCATCAGGAAAATTCAGCAGGAATTGAATATTACTTCCGTTTACGTGACTCACGACCAGGAAGAGGCGATGACCCTCTCCGATCGAATTGTGGTGATGAACCAGGGAGAAATTGAGCAGGTGGGTACACCAGAAGAAATCTATGCCAGACCGAAAACGAAGTTTGTGGCTGATTTTATCGGGAAACAGACGAATTTCTTAACGGGCGAAGTTGTCGAGAGGGACAGCGGGAAAATAAAAGTTAGGGTTTGGGATAAAGTTATTGCTTTTGACAGGCAGGATGACTTTAAAAAGGGGGATAAGGTCATCCTTGTGGCCAGACCGGAAATGATTGACCTGTCTTCTCGCGAAGGTACTTTTGAAGGGGAAGTGAACTTGGTCACCTATTTGGGATCAGAAGTGATCTATGAAATTTCTGCAAATAATCAACTGTTCACCGTCCAAATTTCTAATCCACTTAAACAGGGTATCTACCATAGAAGTGATAAGGTATTTATGAATTTTGATTTGAAAAGTATTTACCTGATTAAAGAATGAGGACTACAACGATTTCTCTCTAAGGAGGGGTTGGGATCGCAATGAGAAAAGTGAATATAGGGGTGATCGGGGCAGGTAGAATCGGGCGAATCCACGGCCGAAATCTAAAATTTCAAGTCCCAGGTGCAAAAATAATCGCCATAGCAGATGTGATCATAGAATCCGCTAAAAAATTGGCCGACGAATTGGAGATCCCTGTCTGTGAGGAAGATTATCGCCGGTTATTAAGAAAAGACGACATTCAGGCAGTGATTATCTGTTCCTCCACGGACACTCATGCCCAAATCATTATTGAAGCAGCAGAGGCCGGGAAACATATTTTCTGCGAAAAGCCAGTTGCCTTAGAGATGGACAAGATTGATCGGGCTTTAGCGGCGGTTGATAAAGCCGGGGTTAAATTACAGGTCGGTTTTAATCGACGTTTTGACCCCAGTTTTAAGAAAGCGAAAGAGCTGGTAGAAGCGGGGAAGATCGGTACTCCCCACCTATTGCGTATTTCCAGTAGAGACCCCCAGCCGCCTCCGCTGGATTATATCAGAGTTTCGGGTGGATTGTTTTTAGATATGATGATCCATGATTTTGATATGGCTCGATATCTCCTTAAGGAGGAGGTCACCGAGATGATGGCGACCGGCCATTGTCTCATTGATTCTTCGATTGGGCAATGCGGTGATATCGATACAGCCGTGGTTCTCCTCAAATTTCAAAGCGGGGCCTTGGGGACCATCGATAATAGTCGGCAAGCGGCATACGGCTATGACCAACGAATTGAAGTCTTCGGTTCTGAAGGTTCGGTGGTCGTGGAAAATAAAACGCCTACTGAGGTAACACTTCACAGCGCAGAATCCATACAAAGCGATAAACCGCTTCATTTCTTCCTCGAACGATATCAGGAAGCTTATCTTGCTGAAATGAACCATTTTATTACCTGCATTTTAGAAGATAAGGAACCTTGCGTCGGTGGGTTAGATGGCAAGATTTCAGTGGCGATGGGTTACGCGGCTTTGGAGTCTCTCAAAAAAGGGACATTTGTAAAAGTGAAAAGTTAATAATGCTCCTCCATTTTCAAGCCTGGCGGCAGTTGGCTTTAGGAAAGGGAGATTTTTTTACTCCTCCCTTTGGAAAAGGGAGGTCGGGAGGGATTTAATAACCTTAATGTTGCATTGAAAAGGCGGTTGGGTGTGCTTCCAAACCTTTACCAAGCGGGTTTTTGAAATGTTTTATGGGCAACATGCGATATCACCTAAGGTGACTTCTGCAATACACATGGAAAGTCAGTAGTTAACCGTTTAGAGGTGCCGCTGTAAAGGTTTTCCAACACACCCAACCGCCTTTTAGAAGGTTTTTATGCAACTCTAATGATAATTTATTTTCTGAGATAATCCTTGAAAAAGGAGGTATTCTTGAATGGCACAAAAGATGAAGGGTGTGGCACTGGTGGCGGATTGGGCGCCCAAACCGGATTTTGTATTAGGCCCAAAAGATGTGGAGGGGAAACAGACTTATTTAGGCAGTAAGGTTTGGAAGAATCCCAGGATTGAAATCAGGGAATATGATGTTCCAGAACCGGGCAATGAAGAGGTATTGATAGAAGTTAAAGCTTGTGGCATCTGTGGCAGTGATGTCCACATGGCAGAAGCTGATAAGGAGGGCTATATCTTATATCCTGGATTAACAGGGTTTCCAACGATTATGGGCCATGAACTCTCCGGTGTTGTGGTTAAAGCCGGGAAAGGCGCTCGTAATAAACGGACGAATAAACCTTTTGAACCTGGAGAAGAAGTGACAGTGGAAGAGATGCTTTGGTGCGGCCAGTGTAAGCCTTGCGCCGATGGTTACCCCAATCAATGTGAGCAGTTGAATGAGATCGGTTTTAACATCCATGGGGGTTATACTCAATATATCGTTGTTCCTTCGCGGGTGGTCTGGAGTCTGGCCCCTTTGAAAAGAAGATACTCTGGCAAGGCCCTCTTCTTGGCTGGCAGTCTGGTAGAACCCACGTCAGTGGCTTACAATGCTGTGATCGAGTGTGGCGGGGGCATTCGTCCGGGCGATAACGTCGTCATCTGTGGCGGCGGTCCAATTGGCTTAACTGCCACTGCAGTTTTGAAACGGGCGGGTGCCGCCAGGGTCATTTTGTCAGAGACGGTTAAAGAAAGAGCTGACTTAGGCAGAAAGATGGGGGCCGACTTCATCATCAATCCGCTGAAAGAGAATTTCACAGAAAAGGTTTTGGAAATCACAGATGGTATGGGAGCAAGCCTTTATCTGGAGGCGACAGGGCTACCGACCATCGTTTATCCAGCCATCGAGCAGGCGATTTGGCGAGGGAAGACGATCGGATGTACAGTGATGATCGTGGCACGGGCGGATGCTAAAATACCGGTTACCGGTGAAGTCTTCCAGGTTAAAAAATCTCGTATTGTCGGAGCCCAAGGACATTCTGGATATGGCACCTTCCCGCGGGTCATTGAATCTATGGCTGCGGGTATGGATATGACTCCATTGATCACGAAGAAGATCAAACTTGAAGAGTTGCCTGAAAATATCGTTCAACTGCGTACCAATCGTACGGATTGTAAGATTACTTACGTAGCAGATTAATACAAATGCATTAATTGCTCAGAAAATAGCATTAGACACAAACCCTTGTAGGGGAGCCCCACCGCGGGCCCCCGGACTGGGCGGCCACAGTGGGCCACCCCTACGAAAGTAATGAAACCATTTTCATTGTTCGAGGGTGACATAGGTGTCATGACCCATTACTTTGTCATTGCGAGGAGTGCCAGCCCACTGCAGGCAGGCAATGACATGCAAAGGGAATAAGTGTGCTTGTATTAGTTACAAAAAGGAGGAGATTGAAATGACTGAAAAGGCAAAGAGTAAAATATGGTTAACGACTAACCATCCGGCGATCATCTTCGAAAATAATACGGTAGGTAGATTAAAGAAGGAGATCTGGGATGCTTCGGAAAAGGAAATTGATCGGATCCTAAAAGATTATGGAATTCCCTCTGAACCGGAATTAGGCAAAGCGGGAAGTTATATCCAAACTACGGTTCGTAACGAACTGATTAAAAACAGGAAGAAAAACGATATTGTCATCATTCCAGTAGGATGTACCGAAAACCACGGCCTCCATACGGTCAGCGGCCTGGATACTTTTATGGTGACTCAAATCGCCGAAGGGGTCCGGCGCTATACCGCGAAACAGGGGCGCCCGGTTAACCTCGCCTTGCCGCCATTAAATTATGGCGGTCACCCCTATCACCATCTTGGGATGCCTGGGACTGTCATTATGCCGGAAGAAGTGGTGCGTGAGACACTGATCTATGTCATGCTTGGGTTATGGAATGACGGTTTCCGCAAACAAATTATCATTAACAACCATGGTCAGTTGTGGATGCTGGAAGCAGCGTTGCAAGAGTTTATGAAACGCTATCACTTGCCGGGCATCTTCCAGGTTTTAGATTGGCACCGGGCCGTGCGTGAATTCTTCTATCCGGTCGATAATGATCTCAGCCTTGAGACCCATTTTGTTCATGCCGATGAAGCGGAGACATCCGTTGGACTATTGCTATTCCCACCCGGAATGGTTGATATGAGTGTGGTTCAAGATGCTGAGGGAAAAGGTTATTTACCGGATGGGCATTTTGATAAGTCAGTGGAACCTTTCCGTCGTCCCCATCGCTGGTCAGAGGGTGAAGGACACGCTGCGATCGAGAGGGCTGCTACACCACAAGGGGTTGTAGGAAAACCCAGCTTGTCCACTGCCAGAAAAGCAAAGAGGCCGATCGCTGCGATTCTGAAATATTTAACTCTGGTAAACGATCAAATCTTAGAGGTTTTCCCACCTGGAAAAGTACCTCCGGTTGAAGAAACCACTTTGAGAACAGCTCAGGAAATGGAGCCCTTCTTAAAAGAACCGTTGAGTAAAGGGTGGAAGTCAGTTTACGAGCTGCCCAAAATCGGATTTTAGTAGGATGCTGAAAAACGCCCATCTACTTCGTTCCCCCTGCCTACCGGCAGGCAGGCTCATCCTTCCCCGTGTCAAGCACGGGGCAAGCTTGTTGCGGTGTACCCCTGTAGGGAACGGTTTTAAACCGTTCCCTACGAAGGATTTCGGGCGCCTCGTATCTGGGCATTTTTGAGCATCCCGAATAAAAATGACTTTTTCCGCAGTAGGGGAGCCCCACCGCGGGCTCCCGGACTGGGCGGCCACAGTGGGCCGCCCCTACGAAAGTAATCAAACCATTTTCATTGATCGAGGGTGACATAGCTGTCATGACCCGTTGCAAAGGTTTGGAAGCACCTCTGGCTCCCGATTCTATGCAACCTCAGAGTTAAGTATGAAAAAGTGTATCGTGATCTCCACTCCTGGCGCCAAGTTTTCCGCTTTGGCTGTAAAAGAAGATTTTAAAGAAAGTCTTAAAAAAGTCGCCGAGTTGGGCTATGATGCAGTCGAACTGGCGATTAGGGATCCCGAAATGATTGATGTCAATGAGATCAAAAGGTTATTGCAGCAATATCATTTAACCGTGCCAGCCATCGGTACTGGGCAGGCTTATGGGGAAGAAGGTTTGAGTTTCACCGATCTTGATCCAAAAATTAGACAAAAAGCAGTTCAACGGATAAAGGATCAGATGGATCTGGCCATGGAGCTGGGAGGAGCCCAAGTCATCATCGGCCTTATCCGGGGCACCATCAAACCAGGGATGGATCAAGAACAGGCTGGAAAATGCTTTATTCAATGTATTTTGGAATGCCTTGACTATAAGCCAGAGGTGACTTTGACTTTGGAACCCCTCAATCGTTACGAAACCAATTTATATAATGATACACGTTCAGCAAAGGAAATTATTGATAAAATTGGCAGATCGAATCTAAAAATGTTAGTCGATACCTTTCATATGAACATTGAGGAACCGGATATCGTCGAAAGTATCATCAATGTTAAAGATTACATTTCACATGTCCATTTTGCAGATAGTAACCGATGGGCTCCTGGGTGTGGTCATATTAATTTTAAGGAAATCTTAAACGCTCTGGAAAAAATTGGATTTCAGGGGGCAATTTCTGCTGAGATATTACCCAAACCCACTCCTGAGGAGTGCTTAAAATTAACGATTGAATATTATAAGAAACTAAGCATCCGTCCCTAAGATGCAGGAAATCAGAGGACAGGCTCCGTCAAAGTCGGTCAAAGTGCGTTTGGGAAAATCCCTCTAAATCTCCCTTTTACAAAGGGAGACTTCAAATTCTCCCCCTTTGAAAAAGGGGGGGAGGGGGGATTTGGGAGGAAGAGAGAGTGCCTAAGTATGATATGATGATTATCGGCCATATTACCAGCGATACACTTGAGTATAAAGGGGAGGTTACACGTTTTACAGGAGGGGCGGCTTACTTTTCATCTTTTGCTGCGAAGAGATCCAATGCCAAAATTTGTGTTGTAACCAAGCTGGCCAAAAAAGATTTTGGAGTCCTTGATGAATTGAAAAAAGAAGGGATAGAAGTCATCGCTATTCCAAGTTCTAAGACCACCTCTATCGAAAATATTTTTGAAACGGATGATTTTGATAAGAGAAAAGCAAAACTTATCTCTCAGGCGGATCCTTTCAACCCTGAAGACATTCCTGAAATAGAAACAAAGATATATTACCTGGCAGGACTTTTCATCGGAGAGATACCCAATGCTTTAATTGAATATCTTTTCAAGAAAGGAGAGGTTGGCCTGGATATGCAAGCCATGTTGCGATCCAGTGGGGATGTCAGCTTTGCCTTTAAAGATTGGGTTGAAAAAAAGCATTACCTCCAGATGGTCACCTATCTCAAAGCCGATTCCTTAGAATCAGAGGTGGCCACAGGGACACCTGACCGTGAGAAGGCAGCCAAAATGCTTTATCGGTGGGGGGCAAAAGAAGTCATGATCACCCATGCCTCAGAAGTCATCCTTTATAATGGTGAAAGAATCTTTCGAGCCCCATTCAATCCAAGGAACTTATCTGGTCGAACGGGAAGGGGAGATACGTGCTTTGTCTCTTACATGAGCTGGAGGCTCAGCCATGGCATTGAGGAGTCTGTGAGGTACGCAGCTGCCCTTACCAGCATGAAGATGGAGAAACCAGGTCCCTTTTTAGGAACGATCGATGATGTTTTAGCGAGGATGAAGACCCTTTAAAATAGATGTGATTCTCCGGATGAAGGACTTATTTGAAGGAGGGAAGGAATGAGAATTGGATTTAATGGTGCATCGACGATGAAAACAGATCTTCCGGGAGACATTAGGGCTGCATCTCAAGCGGGCTACGACTTAATTGAGATTTGGGCAAAAAAGATGGAGGCCTACCTTTCTGATCACAGCCTTGATGATCTGAATGGCCTGTTTAAAAAGGCACAATTAAAACCGCTTGCCATAAACTCTGTTGAATTCATCACTTTTAATTCCTCATGGGAGAAAACGAACACCATGAACATAATCAAGAGATATGCAGAGGTGGCAGATCAGCTGGACTGTCCTTACATCGTTCTTGTACCTAGCCCTCGCCCTCCTGCTGTTTCCGATAAAGAAATCTATAAAGAGTCCGTCGATGTGTTACTGGAGATATCCGATAAGTTTAAGAATTATAAAGTTCGATTCGCATTTGAGTTCTTGGGTTTTCATTGGTGCTCTGTATCCACTTTAGAACAGGATTTTGAGATTGTAAAAGCAGTTAACAGAAATAACATTGGGCTGGTCCTGGATACTTTCCACTTCTATACTGGAGGATCAGCGACGAACGCAATTAAAAATGTGGATAAAGAAAAAATATTCATCCTCCATATTAATGACGCTGAGGATTTACCAAAAACGGAACTACAGGATGCGCATCGGCTCTATCCCGGAGAAGGAGTCATTCCTCTTAAAGAGATTATTTCCAAACTGAAAGAGATCCATTACGATGGGCCTGTTTCTATAGAAATGTTTAGACCCGAGTGCTGGATACGCCCTCCAGAAGAAGTAGCAAAGAAGGGAATCGAGGCCATCAAGAGATTTTTATGAATTACGTAGAAAATACATTTCCAAATCCTCCCCATCCCCCCTTTGCTAAAGGGGGGTGAGGGGGGATTATAGATTTTCATGGTTCATGAGTGATCAAATGATCATGTAAAATTTATTCAGAGAAAATGATGAATAAGATCTATGACATTGCCTTCCTGGGCCATTACACAAAAGACACCATTATTTCGGCCGAAGGTATAAGGGTAGTTGATGGCGGCGCTTTTAATTATGGATCCCATCTGGCTATTCGAATGGGACTTAAGGTTGCCGCGATCACACGTCTCTCTCAGGAGGATTTTCATGTTGTAGAGGAACTTAAAAAATTGGGGGTGGATGTATTTGCTAAAACCACACCCCATTCCACCTGCCTTCGGCTTGGGTATCCCACATCCAACGTAGACGAAAGAATTTTGTACATCACGAGCTCTGCCGGTCCATTTACACCTTCTGAAGTGAAAGATATCTCATCAAAAGCCTTTGTAATCGGCGCTTCTGTTCGTGGGGAGGTTAGTCTGGAAGTGATCAAAGAACTTCGAAAAAAAGAGACCCTGATATCTGCTGATGTGCAGGGATTTATTCGGATAGCTCGCGGCGGTAAACTGGTATTTGAAGACTGGACAGAGAAAGAAAAGGTACTGTCAAAAGTAGATATGCTTAAGACCGATGCTGTAGAGGCGGAGTTGCTTACAGGTCAAACGGAAATCAGAGTTGCAGCAAAAATGCTGGCTGACCTTGGTCCAAAGGAGGTAGTGCTCACCCACAGAGATGGTTTGCTGGTCTACGATGGCAGTCATTTCTATGAAGCAAATTTTTATCCAGAGAAACTGATCGGCCGCAGTGGTCGAGGGGATACTTGTATTGCCTCTTATGTAGCTCGTCGATTAAATGCTTCCCCATCAGAGGCTATTATTTGGGCAGCCGCTGTGACCAGCCTGAAACTGGAAGCCGAAGGACCTTTTCGACGAGACATCCGTGAGGTTGAGAAACTGATTCAGAAAAAATACCGCAAATAAAATGCGGATTGCTGATTTCGGAATGCGGAATCAATCCAATATCTACAATCAGATATTCCGCAATCTGCATTCCGAATTCCGCATTTCAGAGGATGACCGTTTTTTTGATGATCTTAATGATCTCTTCTGGTTCATCGGTCAGTTGAAGGATTTCCAAATCCGAAGGTGAGATATTCCCCTCCTTCAAAACCACCTCTTTGATCCAGTCCAAGAGCCCCTTCCAATATTTCGATCCAACCAGGATGACCGGGAAGGGTCTAATCTTGTGGGTCTGGATGAGTGTGATGGATTCAAAGAGTTCGTCCATGGTTCCAAAACCGCCGGGAAGGATGATATAGGCCACAGCGTATTTGATAAACATCACTTTCCGAACAAAGAAATAATGAAAACGTAGATTGGTGTTAGTATATGGGTTAGGCGTCTGTTCGAGGGGGAGTTCAATATTAAGACCGATCGATCTACCTCCGGCTAATGAGGCGCCTTTATTGGCAGCCTCCATGACGCCAGGACCTCCTCCTGTGATGACGCCGAAGCCATTTTCTGCAATGAGTTGACCAATGCGTTCTGCTTTCTGGTAGACCTCATCTTCGGGTTTAACTCGGGTGGATCCGAAAATGCTCACCGCTGGATGGCACTCGGCAAGGGCTTCAAATCCTTCCACAAATTCTGCCATAATATGAAACATTCTCCAGGTATCTTTTACCGTTATCTCATTGATAAGATATTGTTTATTTGGCATCTTCCCTCCTTTATCCGTGATTCGTGAATTGTGAATCGTGACTTGTGGTTTATTCTCATTGATAATTTTTAAATTTTATATTAGGAAGAAAGAAGTTTCAAGTCAATCGTTATAAAAAGTTCTGAGGGTAAATAATGAGAGTTAAATTTTTAGGAGGGGCAAGGACCGTTACAGGTTCTGCCACCCTTTTGGAAAAGGATTCATTTAAATGGTTGGTCGATTGTGGGATGTTTCAGGGAAATAAAGAAATTGAGGAAAGAAACCGAAACATCCAATCTTACTATCCAAAAGACCTCTCTTTTATTTTGCTCACTCATGCCCACATTGACCACAGTGGTCTCGTGCCCAAACTTGTCAAAGAGGGATTTCGAGGAAAGGTGATCTGCACAAAGGCTACGTTTGATCTCTGTGAAATCATGCTACGAGACAGTGGACATATTCAGGAAATGGAGGCAGAGTGGCAGAATCGAAAACATCAAAGGTCTGGAAAGATAGAGGTGATTCCTCTTTATACGGTGAAGGATGCAGAGGAAAGCCTTCGATATTTTCAGACCGTTGATTATAACGAGATATTTCCCATGGCCGATGGGGTGAGAGTCTGTTTTCGAGATGCGGGTCATATCTTAGGTTCTGCCATTATTGAAATCTGGATCGAAGAGGGAGGGCAGGAAAAGAAATTGGTCTTCTCAGGAGATCTGGGCAGTTCGGATCAACCCATTATCAGAGACCCTTCTAAAATTGAAGAGGGAGATGTCCTCTGGCTGGAATCGACCTACGGAAATCGGCTTCATAAATCGAGGGAAGAGACCGTAAATGAGTTATTAAAGATCATCCAAGAGGCCATCCGGGACCAGGCCAAAGTGGTGATCCCTGCCTTTGCGGTGGAGCGAACTCAAGATATCATTTACACCATCGGCCAATTGATCAGAAAGGGTTTTATTCCCTCGATCCCGGTCTATATTGATAGTCCATTGGCGATCTCAGCCACTGAGATCTTTCATAGGAATTCAGATTGTTTTGATCAAGAAACTCAAGAACTCTTAGCGGGAGGAGAAAATCCATTAGAACTTCCTGAGATCATCTACACCAAGACCACGGAAGAATCAAAAGCCATCAACGAAGATTCCAGATCGGGGATCATCATCTCTGCCAGCGGGATGTGCGACTCCGGAAGGATCAAACACCATCTGAAACATCATCTCTGGCGAAAAGAGTCCCACATCGTCATCATCGGTTACCAAGGCGAAGGGACGATCGGGAGAAGACTCGTCGATGGAGCGAAGACGGTCAGACTTTTTGGTGAAGAGATTGCGGTAAAATCTCACATTCATACCTTAGGAGGGTTCTCTGCCCATGCCGACCAGAAAGGACTGCTGGAATGGCTCTCTCACTTCAACAATCCCCGACTCGAGGTCTTCGTCAACCATGGAGAAGAGAAGATTTCGATCGAACTGGGCGAGATCATCTGTCAAAAGTTCCATTTTAAAACAATCATCCCTCAATGGAGAGAGAAAAAAACTCTCTTCGCTCCTAAAGAAATAGTCATGCCAGAAATGGAGATACCAGAGAAGCTCATGCCGGAAGAGGGAAAGAAGGAGATTTTGCCTTCTTTGGAGATGTTGTCCGTCCTCTTCAGGCATCTGGACAGGAATTATAAGATGCTTCGCCGAAAATTGAGAAATTTGAGATCCAGAGGGAAAGAGGTGAAGGACCCCCGTTGGTTACGGCAATTGGAGGAGATCAACGAAAAGTTAGAGAAGTTGGAATCTGAACTATGAAGGAGTTCGGAATGTGGAATGCGGATTGCGGAATTCCAAATAGGAATAAATTTGCTTTGCTCTATACGATTTGCAGGAGGATACGATGAAAAGAATAGCCTCAGTGATTCAGGGGATGATGACAATTTTTTCGGTGATCTTCCTGTCTCAAGAATGCGTCGCCGGTGTGGCCATTGAGCAGGTGGTGAAGGACATGGAGGGGAGGGCTTCCACGGTCTTTCTTTATTTTTCGGAGAATCAATTTCGTACGGATCATCCAGAAGGTGGACTGGCGACGATCATAGACTTTAAAAGCGATCGGATGGTGATGATCGATCATCGGTCAAAAAGTTATGTGGAGACAAAATTCTCCCAATGGGAAAAGGAGGTTGCAAAAAGGCTCAAGGGAGAGGCTCCCGAGATCAAGCCAAAGGCGAGGAAAATCCTGGTGAGAAAAACTGGAGAAACAGCCATCATCAATGGTTTTCGAACAGAGAAGATTCAGATATTGGCGGATGGGGAATTGATGGAGGAGAATTGGGTCACCCGTGATGTGGCTATGGAGGAGATTGGGAAGGTGATGGAGAGGATAGCCCAGGGATTATTAAAGGAGTTTCGATCCGAGATGAAAGAAGGCCGGGAGATATATGAGAAACTGAAAACTTACGGATTTCCCATTTTAATAAAGGACTATGCCTCCGCCTATGGTCTGAAGGCCATCGAGGTGTTGGAAGTAAAAAAAATAGAGAGAAAAGAATTGAAGGATGAAGTTTTCTTCCCCCCAAGTGGTTATAAAAAGATTATCCCCGAACTTCCTAAAAAGTAACTCACACCCCCTTACCCCTTTCCCCTTGTGTGGGGGAGGGCTTGCCCTGTGGAGTAGTGAAACATACTCCACAGGGTAAGGTGGGGGGAGATTAGGAAAGCTTCACATCGATTTGGTTAATTCTGGGATCTAATGCTGCCTTGATATTGGAATCCTCGATGACTCCGATGACAATAACAACTTTCACCGAGGTTAATGTTCCGGGGATGAGATGTCCTCCCAATGTGACGATCTTATCTTCCATCACCGTGGAAGCAGAGAAATGGGCATGGACTTCTATCTCGCCGTCCTCTTTCATTGCAATCCATCCTGTCAGTGAAACAATCTCAAGAGGTTGTTCCAATTCAAGATAAAGGCGGTGATGATCTTCCACCTTAAGATTTGAAGGCAGAGTTCTTAAATTTCGAAAGACTGCCTTTTTTAAGGCACCCACAGCAGAAAGGATGACGCCTGTTTGAATCTTTTCCTTTTTTACCATCTCACGGATTCCCTCCAAGAGATCAATCTCCATTCCCAGCTTCCCCATGACAATTCGACCAAGCCGACCCTTTCCAATGCCTTCGGTTAAAAGATCAGAACTCCCCATTTTTTTCTCCTCCACTGTAAGATGGATGGAATATAACAATTATTTTTAAAAATATCTATTGGGTATGAGGTCAGCTTTTCAATTTGATTTTTGGATTGAGGATGTTAATATGACATTATTATTAGCTGTCATTCGTTCTATTCGTAAACAAAGGAGGATCGGAACATGGAACAATGGGAGCAGTTTTATCAGGAGAAACAGGTGGAAAGAACAATCAATGCATTGAAAAAAAATAACTTTGAGGCTTTCTTTGTTCACGATTCAAAGGCCGCATTCGAAGAGGTGATGAAACGGATACCGGATGGGGCCACAGTAGGGGTTGGTGGATCCGTCACCCTCGCTCAGATTGGAATATTAGATGCCTTAGAGAATCGGAAGATCCATCTTATTTGGCCTTTTAAGCAGGCGGGGAGCAATGAAGAAAGAATCGAATTGAACCGGAAGTGTTTTTCGTCGGATGTCTTTCTTTCGAGCACCAATGCAGTGACTGAGGATGGTAAACTCTTCAATGTGGATGCCACAGGCAATCGGGTGGGTGCGATGTTTATCGGCCCCCAAAAGGTGATTGTCGTCAGTGGGGTGAATAAGATTGTGAAGGATATTGAAGCCGCAGAGAAGAGAGTAAAAGAGTGGACGGCTCCTCAGAATGCAAAGCGGCTCAACCGGAAGACCCCCTGTACCGAGACGGGCGTGTGTTCGGATTGCAATTCTCCAGATCGGATTTGCAATATCTATGTGACCTTGGCAAAAAGACCGAGCCGCACCGAAGTGGCCGTCATCCTGGTTGGGGAAAATTTAGGAATCTAATCATCGATTTCGGACTGCGGAATGCGGAACGCGGATTTAAGAGGCATAGCGCATAGAGCATAGGGCATAGCGTTTCACGCTCTGCGCTATGCTCATGGTGACTTTAACACGAGGCGCGCATCAACTGCGACGGCCCCTTTCTCCATGACCTTTATTGGATTGATGTCAATCCCTTCGATTTCTGGGAAGTCCATCATCAACTGAGAGAGTCTGAGAAGATTTTCAACCAGTGCATCTCTATCGGATGGGCGTTCGCCCCGAATTCCTTTTAGGATCACTGCACTCTTTAACTCTGAGATCATCTCCTCTGCCTCGAAACGATTGATGGGAGCTATTCGAAGAGACGTCTCCTTAAGAACCTCCACATAAATTCCTCCCAGACCGAAGAGGACGACTGGACCAAAGGACGGATCTCGTTTTCCACCTAATATCACTTCTTTTCCACCCGAAACCATCTTTTGAATGAGTACTCCATATGAGTCCCCCTGAGGTATTTTCCCAATCCGATGATAAGCCTCTTCTACCTGTCGAAGGTTGTGGAGGTCGAGGATCACTCCTCCTACATCCGATTTATGAGGGATCTCTTTTGAGACCACCTTGAGTGCAATCGGAAGGCCGATCTTTTCGATGGCTTTTTCGATCTCCTCTCTTCGGTGAACGACCTGATAATCGGCCACTGAGATTCCATAAGCTCGGAGCACTTCGAAGGCTTCTTGTAGGAGAAGGGAATCTCTCTTCTCCCCTCTTACCTTTTGAAAGATGTCATGAACACGATCTCTGTCCATTGGAAAAACAGAGGGTTTCTCCTTCAGGATATTGAGTTTCCGGTAGTGTTCTCTCGAGACAGCCAAGGCGGCTAAGGCATCTTCAGGTTCTGTGAAGATAGGATAGTCGAGAGCTCTCTTGATGTAAGCCAACTCCTCTTCATCGGTGTTGTATTGAAGGGCAACCGGTTTCTGATAACGGAAGGAAAGTTCCTTGACAGCCTGGACCAATTTTCTGGAGGGCTCTTTCTCCTCAGCCGTTGCTCCGTGTTGAAAGAGGATTCCATCTACCGCAGGGAATTTAAGGACTTGTTCGAGGATATTCGTATAGAGGTCGAAGTTGAAGAGGTCTCCGAGATCGAGGGGATTGGTGGGCTGGATCACCTTTGCCCGGAAAAAGCTGTGGAACTGTTCCTGGAGGTTTCGGTCCGGAGGAAGAAGACGGAATCCATGTCTTTCTGCAGAATCAGCAGCCACGACGCCGATTCCTCCCGAGCGAGAGATAATGACCAGATTTTTGCCCTTGATGGCTGGAAGGGAGAGAATCTTCACCGCATTGACAAAGGAACGGAAGTCCTTTGTCCTGATGATATCTGCCTGCTTTAATGCAGCCTCCACCACTTTATCGTCATTGGCTAAGGCGGCGGTGTGGAGCTTTGCAATGTGCCGGCTTCCCTCTCCTGTATTTGACTTGTGGATGATCATGGGTTTGGAAGTGGAGCGGGCGATCTCCATCAACTCCTTTCCCCGTTCGAGGCTCTCGAGGTAAAGGCCGATGATCTCTGTCTGAGGATCGTGGACGAGATAATGGAGATAGTCAATCTCGTTGAGGTCCATTTTATTTCCCATGCTCACCATCTTGGAAAGACCCACGTCAGCGCTGGTTAGAAGGTTAGCGTAGGTAAGGAGGACACCCCCGCTCTGGGCCAGGATGGACAATTTCCCCTTGCTGACAGGTCCCCTCTTCAGTTTGACGAAGGGAACGACAAACCCGTTATCAATATTGATGATCCCGATCCCACAACCCGGATCTTCCATTTTCTTGAAATTTGGAGAACCTCTTTTTCTAATTGGGCCCCTTCTCCAGAATATTCTCTGAAGCCACCCGTTTCAATAATAACCCAAGAAATCTTTTTCTTTCCGCAGGATTCCAAAATTCCGGGCACGGTTTGGGCCGGAGTGAGGATGACTGCCACGTCGATGCCGTCAGGAAGTTGATCCATGGAGGTCAGAATTCTCCTTCCGAAGAGAATCCCCTCGTTTCTTCCCACGAGATGGATTTCTCCGTTGAACTGGAATTCGAAAAGGTTCTCCACGATGTTTCTCGCAAGATTGTCTGGTTTTTCTGAAACGCCGATTACAACCACCGATCTTGGGTAGAAAAGTTGGTCCACTTTGAGTCCTCCAATAAAATTCTGGTCATGGCTAAAGCCATGAGTTACGAATGTCTATGTAACTTAAGCCTTTAGGCTTGATGATCTTAAATTCCTTTGGAAAAAGGTCTGGCATACCCAGTCAATTCCACATAACTCAATCCCTTGACGGTGTCACCCTGATATTTTCCTTCAACCCTTACACTGCCCTCCCAATAGGTTACCCGGGTCGATTCCTTTGCGATCAATTCTTGGTCCTTTACGGTTGGGGTAAGTAATAATTCGATTCGATGGTCAGGAACTTTGACCCTCCATTTCGAGGGATAGGTCGCTCCGCTCTTTCGACTTTTCCATTGATCCAGAACCTCAATCTGAAATTCTTTCTTGGGGAGATGTTGATATTTCCCATCTGGAAAGATAATCGTTCCACTCGAATAGGGATCTATCTTACCATTTTGGTGACGAATCTGGTAAAACATTAATTCAAATTGATTATTCAATTGGATGCTGAACCAATCCCATCCCACCTGATATTCCCGGAGTTGGCTGGAGCCAAATTCATGATCCATCCAACTGATCCCTTGAACGGGGAATTCTTTACTTCTCAAGAAGATCTTCCCTTCTGTTTTTAACCTGGGAATGGAATAATAATGCGAGCCATATCCTTCCCCTTCTGCTTTTTGACTGACCCCATTTTGACCATGGACGACTGGATTCTTTTCTGGGGCGAGAAGAAATTCAATGCTAAAATCCTTATCCCCGGCTCGCAGGAGGTGGTTCTGTAAGGAGGCCCCTTTCCCTTCCATTGACCAGTTCTCAATCCATACCCGGAAAGGTTTTTCATCTTTTTTATAAATAGAAGCACCAGCCTCTCCTAGGCTTCCCCGACTGATCTTTTCTCGATATTCGAACTTCTTCTTAGATTCATCTGTGAGGGCAAGATGAGCAAAATAGAGGTTTTGAATGGACCATTTCGATTTTTGGTTCTTTGTTTCTCCCCCCAAAGCTGTTCTAAAAAAGGTAAGTTGATAGCCATAGGATTTTTTGTCCGGGGTCTGTGATTGGAGATGGCCAGAATAGTACCACCATTCTGT
>Ga0315274_10006329_pt1 | contig 17245 bp, 16 predicted proteins | sample YL17G02_20_MG_FD_203700 | JGI IMG/M metagenome (GOLD analysis project Ga0315274, IMG submission 203700) | Sediment microbial communities from Yellowstone Lake, YNP, Wyoming, USA - YL17G02_20 | ecosystem: Environmental > Aquatic > Freshwater > Lake > Sediment | place: USA: Wyoming | collected...
GACGATCTCGTCCACGGGGGTTCCGCGCCGGAGCATGATGTCCACGGGCAGGTCGCGCGCCTCGATTTCCCGCGCGAGATCCTCGATATATGCTTTGTCTTGGGCGCCATGTTGGCTGGCGCTTTCCTCTCCGTACACAAGCGTTCCCGGCGTATCGATGACGTGGATCAATGTCAGGCGCGCCTTGTTTGAACGCGCGAGCGTGACGGCCGCTGAGATGACTTCGGCGTCTCCAGGTGAATGTTCGAGGGCTATGCCGATCTCCTTGAATGGCATGGTCTGGATGCGCCCGGCAACGTCGCTGACGAGGGTCGTTTTCCCGCTTTCCCACACGCGTCCGGGACGCAGCAGAGGCTTCAAGGTCACGTACGCCAGGAGCACGACGCATCCGCCGACCAGAGGGATGACGAGGAATGACAACCACGGAGGACCCATGCCCAGCGCCCCGCTCAGTTCATCGTGAACGAGCTTGACGTTCAAGCCCACGATAATCAGAGCCACCACCCATGCCACCAGCTTCACCCATCTTGGGTTCACAAAGTCGCCCATTTTCCTGCGGTCGGAAGTGAAGTGAATCAGCGGAATGGTCGCAAACGGGAGCTGGAGGCTCAGGATCACCTGAGAGAGAATGAGCAGCTTGTAGGTGCCTTGGTCGCCGGCTATCGCAATAGTGATCACGGCTGGGATGAGGGCCGCGGAACGGGTAATCAACCTGCGCAGCCATGGACGCATCCGAAGGTTCACAAAACCTTCCATAACGACCTGGCCGGAGATCGTGCCGGTAATCGTCGAGCTTTGCCCGGCCGCCACTAGCGCCAACGCAAACGCGATCGGAGCGAGGGTGTCGCCCAGGATGTTATCGAGCAGTGCGTGGGCTTGCTGGATCTCCGTGACCTCGATGCCCCGGCTGTAGAAGTTCGCGGCCGCCATGATAAGGATCGCGGCATTCACGAAGAACGCCGCGTTCAACGCCACCATCGAGTCAATGAGATTGAACCGGCAGGCTTCGCGTTTTCCCGTGACGGTGTTCGACACGGCGCGCGACTGCACCAACGATGAATGGAGGTAGAGATTGTGCGGCATGACGGTCGCGCCTATGATGCCTATGACGATATACACGGCGGAGGGGTCGAGGCGCGGAACGAAGCCTGACGCAATGCCGCCCCAGTCCGGGCGCGCAAGAAATACTTCGATCAGGAAACAGCTACCGATCGTGGCGACCATCGCCAGGATGACCGCTTCGATCTTCCGCACGCCCAGCCGCTGTAACGCAAGCAGCAGGAAAGTGTCCAGCGCGGTTATGGCGCATCCCCACAGCAACGGAAGACCGAAAAGCAGATTGAGTCCGACGATGGTGCCAAGCGCCTCGGCGAGGTCGGTGGCGGCGATTGCGATCTCCGCGAAGCCCCACAAGAGGAACACAACAGGGCGGGGATACTCGCGCCGGCAGCCCTGAGCGAGATCGAGTCCCGTAACAACGCCGAACCGCGCGGCGAGCGTCTGGAGCAGGATCGCCATGAGGTTCGACATCAGAATGACCCAGATCAGCGTGTAGCCGAACCGGGCGCCGCCCTCGATGTCGGTGGCCCAGTTGCCAGGGTCCATGTATCCGACGCTGACCAGGTACGCCGGGCCTGCGAAGACCAGCAGCCGGCGGAACCAGCCGCGGCGCTTGACCTGAACCTCGGCGTTTGTACTCCCGAAACGATGAGACTGTTCCGCTGCACTCGCACTCATATCGACTAGCCCTTGCTGCCAGTTGCGAGATACTATACGCGATCAGAAAGCGGGATGTCAGATGTAAGAAGCAGGTCGTGTTCAGAAGAAGCTTCACCCAAGCTGAGCAACAAATTGGACATTCCGCCTCAGGAGTGCGCATGATTTGGGCCTAGAACGAACATCGATTTGATGTCAATCACAGGAGGTGACCATGTTTCGAACGAAGTGGGCTCTGTCGTTTTTCTTGGCTCTCTGCGCGTTGTTTGTCTGCGCGCGACCTGCGTGCGCAGCGGACTTGCCCGATCCCGAGAAACCTGGGCCGTATCCGGTCGGCGTGACGACTATGCTTTTTGTCGACAGTAGCCGCACCGACGCGGCCACGAGCGGTCCCCGGTCGCTCATGACGGAGATCTGGTATCCCGCGACCGACGACACCGTCGGCCTCCCGAAGAACCGGTTACTGGATTTCTTCATCAAGAACAAGGCCCCCGAGTTCGGCGTGCTTCTTCAGATGGCGTTCGGGGTGGATATCGTCCAGGCGGATGCGCGCTTCCAGAACATGGCCGTCCGGGATGCGCGTATTCGTGACGGCGTATTTCCGCTGTTGCTGTTCTCGCACGGCAACGGCGGGCTGCGGATGCAGAATGCCTTCTGGTGCGAACACATGGCCAGTCACGGCTACATCGTCATGTCGCCGGATCATACCGGCAACTGCGTTGTAACCTTCATCGACGGCAAGATGGTCATCTTCAACGACACGAGCGACGGACGCAAACAATCGTCCGCGGACCGTCCGAAGGACCTCTCTTTCCTCATCGACCAGATGGAGCGAATGAACAAAGGCGGCGACAGCCGTTTCCTCGGGCGCGTGGACCTCGAACACATCGGCGCGGCCGGACACTCTTTCGGTGGGTTCGCTTGCACTTGGCTGGCCAATCAGGAGCCGCGGGTTCGTGCGGTCGCGCCGATGGCTGGTGCGGCCCCAGAGCGGACGAACTACGATCTCCCCGTCATGCTTCTCATCGCCGCGGAAGACGACACCCTCGGGGCGGAGAAGGTTGCGTATCTCCGGCGCTACTATGACGAGTCCAAGGGCCCACATTACTCGATCGAGTTCAAGAACGCCGGGCATTACTCCTTTACCGAAATGTACCAACTCAAGCCGGACTTCGGCGACGGCGTCGGCCAAGGCAAGCGCATCACCAATGGCGAACCCATCACCTATATCCCGATGGAAACGGCCCGCAAACCGATCAACGGTTACACTACGGCCTTCTTCGGCAAGTACCTGAAAGGTCTCGACGGCTACGACGCCTATCTAGCCGCGAACCACAACCCGGACGAACTGATCACGAAGGCCGCGCCCTGACTTCCTTCTTGCTTTGCCGCGGATGGGCAGGGACTTCTTCCAGCCGGAATTCGGGCCTATGTGGTGGTCAGGCCATGGGCGAAGTCGAAGTGTTTCAGGAACTCGTCGAGGGTCGCGCGGATTTGATCCGTGAAGGGGCCGGTCATGAGGGCGCGGGATGTGGTGGTAAGATGCAGTCCGCGCTTCTGAAGGACGTACTTGCCGGAGCTTGGATATCCGTCATCCACGACGAGGCTGTTGATGGCCTCGAGGGATGCATGGATGCGTTTTCGCTCGGCGTCGTCCCCGGTTTCCCACATGTTCTTGGTCAACTCGGGACAGTAGTTCGCCACAGTCCCGCAGTGGCCTTCCACGCCGAGGGCCAACACCTTCGGCGCGATCGAGAGCGTCGCGGAAAACACGTGGAACGGCGTGCCCTTCGCTGTCTGGGCCTTTGCGGCACATATGTCCGGGTCGCGTGAGGTTTCTTTCATAAAATGGAAGCGCCCGGTTTGCGCAAGACGCCGAGTCGTCTCGGCGGTGATCTGTCGACGCTCGGGCGAGGGGCATTCATAAATCCCCAGCGGGCCGGTAGTGCGTTCCATCAATGCGATCAACTGTCCCTCGAGGTCGTCGCGCGACGGCAGCTTGGACAGGACAACCACGGCGGCATCCACGCCGGACTCCTGAATCCGCGCGAGGCTTGCGGCCTGCTCGTCGAGTGTCGAACCGAAATTCGCGCCCACGACAACGCCCATCCGGCCGTCGGCCTGCCGGACTGCCTCACGCGCGATCTGGAGCGCCTCATCGCAAGAGAGGTCGAAGACTTCGCCCGAGAAGGCCGCGGCGAAAATGCCCGAGACCTTTGCGGTCACGTAGAACTCCGTCATCTCTCTGACCGCGGCACAGTCGACCTGATTCGATTCGGTGAACGGGGTGAACATGACCGGCCACACGCCGGGCTTGACGTTTGGCGCGCGGTTCACTCCCCGCGGCGGGGACTCTTGTGCGCGCCCTACACGAGAGGCGAGGACCGAACCGCCGGCCAACAACAGAAACGAACGGCGAGGGATTATGTGCATGATTCCTGGTCCGTATTCATTGAGCAATGCAAAGTCATGTGGCTGCTGAATCGCGCAACTGCTGAATCGCGCAACGCAGACGAGAGGATAGCATGACATGACCCGGCGTGAAAAGCGCTCGGGGGTTGCCAGCCGTTTCGTGTTTGACGCGACTCCCCGCGCGTGACATACTCAATGCCAGATCGGTTGCACGGGCAAGGGCCGCGCGCGACGCGCGGAAGGCGAGAAGGAGACTGATGGCTCGGACCGGGTTGGTATATAGCGAAGAGATGCTGTTGCACGACACGGGGCCCAGTCATCCGGAACGGCCGGCCCGCCTTAAGGCCATCATGGAGGCATTCGAAGCGGCCGGACTCCACCCGCCGCGTATTCCGATCACTCCCGCCACTGAAGAGGACCTTCTTCGCGTTCATACCGAGGATCACGTCGACGAGATCAAGGCCACGTGCGCGTTGAACGGGATTTACCCGGATCCCGACACGCCCATGGCGCGGGCCTCGTGGCGTGCGGCCCTGCTGGCCGCGGGCGGCGTCATGTCGGCTTGCAGGGCGGTTCTCGATGGGAGCGTGGACAACGCCTTTTGCGCCGTGCGCCCGCCGGGTCACCATGCCGAAGCCGACCGCGCGATGGGCTTCTGCCTGTTCAACAACATCGCCATCGCCGCGCGTTGGCTTCTGGACGTGGCGGGCGTCAAGCGCGTCGCCATCTTCGATTGGGACGTGCATCACGGCAACGGTACGCAACAGGCGTTCTACAATGACTCGAACCTCCTCTTCGTCAGCCTCCATCAGCACCCGCACTACCCCGGCACGGGATGGCCTTTCGAGCGCGGCACCCACAACAACATACTGAACATCCAGATGCCGCGCGGCAGCGGCGTCGAGGACTGGTTGGGCGCGATCGACCGCGCGGCCCTGCCGGAACTCGAGCGGTTCAAGCCCGACTTTCTGCTCATCTCCGCCGGGTTCGATACGCACCGTCTCGATCCTCTCGGCGGCCAACTCCTCGAATCCGACACGTACGGCATCATGACCAACAGGGTCAAGGGACTCGCCAACGGACGCGTCGTCTCCACCCTCGAAGGCGGCTACGACCTCACCGCCCTCGGCGAGTCCTGCGTGGCCCACTTCCGCGCTCTGCAAGGCGCGGTATAAGACGGCGGCGTCCCCGTTGATCCAGTTGAACAAGGATTGCATCCAAACAGGCAACTTGACTCCACGGCGCGCGGATCCTAAAGTCTACTTGGAGAGTTTGTTGTACAGGCTTCAGCCTGAACAGCCTATAACCTTCGGGAAGAATCGAGTACTCAAGGCAAGAGGAGGTTTCTTTTCCATGGACGCGATCGAAGTACTGAAGACGCGGCGCAGCGTGCGCTCATACACCAAGGATGCCGTTCCCAAGCCGGTCCTCGAGGACATCGTGGATTGCGCGCGCCTCGCGGCGACCGCCCGAAACGAACAACTCTGGGAGTTCATCGTCATCACCGGCCAGAAGGTCCGAGAGCAGTTGGCGCGCGTCGCCACCACCGGCCCCTTCATTGCCGACGCTGGCGCGTGTATCGTGACGGTCTGCAAGGACGGAACGTACTACCTCGAGGACGGCAGCGCCGCGACCCAGAACATCCTCCTGGCCGCGCGAGCGCACGGCCTCGGCTCATGTTGGGTGGCCGGCGACAAGAAGCCCTACGCGCAGGCCGTGCTTGAACTCGTCGGTGCGCCCGCAGGCTACAAACTCGTGAGCCTCGTCGCTATCGGCCACACGACGGCTGCCCCAAAAGCTTCAAAACGATCGCTATCAGAAGTCCTCCATTGGGAAAAGTTCTAAGGGGGCTTTTCGAAATGATGGACAGCCTGGACTTTGTGGACGGTATGGACACCGAAAAGACTCACCTGCTGGGTGACGTCCACTCTGTCCATAACGTCCACTCCGTCCATTACTTGGACAAGTCCTATTGGCTCAAATTGCCGAATGTAGGGTGAAGGCGCCCTGGAACGCGAGGCGCTATGGGAAACGTATCGGGAAAGACAATTGGCAGACTCAGCCTCTACCGCCGTGTGCTTTACGGTTTGCTCGCGGAAGGGGAACGAAACATCTTCTCTCATCAGTTGGCCGCATTGGCCGGCGGGACGGCGGCGCAGGTGCGTCGGGATATGATGGCCGTGGGTTCGTCCGGCAGCCCGACGCGCGGGTACGACATTCAGGAGCTCACGCATCTCATCGGGAGCTTCCTGGATGCGCCCTTAGGGCAGGCGGGGGCCCTCGTCGGGGTCGGGAACCTGGGTCGCGCGATTCTCGCCTACTTTGCGGGGCGGCGTCCGAAGCTCTCGATCGAGGCCGCGTTCGACAACGACCCGTCGAAATACGGGCGGGTGATCCAGGGGTGCCGGTGCTATCCCGTCGAGGAACTCATGAAGGTGGTCAAGGACCGGCGGATTGCCATCGGGATTATCACGGTACCCGCGGACCAGGCGCAGGACGTGTCCGACAAGCTGTGCCAGGCAGGCGTGTCCGGCTTGGTGAATTTCGCGCCGGTCCGGCTCTTGGTGCCCGCGAGCGTCTACGTCGAAGACATCGACATGACGATGGCCTTGGAGAAGGTGGCCTACTTCGCAAGGCTGCGCGCCGCTGAGACAAGAAGTGGCTCTTTGGTGTAGGTAGCCGGTCGCACGATGAGCCTTGCCCTGGCGGCTAGCGCCTATTTCTTCTCCTCGGGCTTCGGCGGGTACTTGATCTGTAGGTGGAGTTCCTGGAGTTGCCTTGGCGTGACTTCGCTCGGGGCGCCCATTAGCAGGTCCTGCGCTTTCTGATTCAGTGGAAACGCGATGACCTCGCGGATGTTCGGCTCGTCGGCAAGCAGCATCACTATGCGGTCCAGACCCGGCGCGATGCCACCGTGCGGCGGCGCCCCGAAATGGAATGCCTTCCACAGGGCGGGGAACTTCGTCTTCACGACGTCGGCAGGATATCCGGCGATCTCGAATGCTTTGAGCATGATATCAGGCCGGTGGTTGCGGATTGCGCCCGAGGACAACTCGATGCCGTTGCAGACGATGTCGTACTGATAGGCCAGCACGTCCAGCGGGTCTTTCGTGAGAAGGGCATCGAGCCCGCCTTGTGGCATCGAGAACGGGTTGTGCGAGAAATCGATCTTCTTCTCATCCTCGTTCCACTCGAACATCGGGAAATCCACGATCCAGCAGAACGCGGCGATGCTCTGATCGATCAGACCGAGTTGGTTTGCGAGATAGATCCGAACCTTGCCCATCAACGCATTGGTGATCGGACGTTCGCCCGCGCCGAAGAATAGGGCATCGCCCTCCTGTGCGCCCGTCGCGGCGACCATGGCCTGCTTTTCGGCGTCGCCGAGGAACTTGACAATCGGGCCTTTCATCTCACCGTCGCGCAGGGCGATCCAAGCCAGGCCCTTCGCGCCCTCGCTTTTCGCGAATGCCTCCGCGTCGTCAAAAAACTTCCGCGGACTGGACGCGACACCCTTTGCATTGATGGCCTTCACGGCCCCGCCTGATTTCGCGGCCGCGGAGAACACCTTCAGTTGCGACTCGGCAAAGACAGCCGTCAACTCGGTCATTTCGAGGCCGTACCGCAGGTCAGGCTTGTCCGTACCGTACTTCTCCGTCGCTTCGCGATAAGGGATTCGCGGAAACTTCTCCCAAGGGATCTTCTTGCTCGACAGATCCTTGAAGACTCTGCACATCAGCAGTTCAAGCTCGTGGAAAAGGTCGTCCTGCGTGATGAACGACATCTCGATATCGATCTGGTAGAACTCGCCCGGGCTGCGATCCGCCCGCGAATCCTCGTCGCGGAAACACGGCGCGATTTGGAAATAGCGGTCGAAACCGGAGACCATCAAGAGTTGTTTGAACTGCTGGGGGGCCTGCGGCAGCGCATAGAACTGACCTGGGTACAGGCGGCTTGGAACGAGGTAATCGCGCGCGCCTTCCGGCGAGGAACTCGTCAGAATCGGCGTGTGGAATTCCGTGAAGCCTCGCTCGATCAGGTGCTGCCGGACAAGCTGCGTGGCGCGCGACCGCAGCATGACGTTCTGGTGGAGACGTTCCCGCCTCAGGTCGAGGAATCGATGCTGAAGTCGCGTTTCCTCCGGCGCCTCCAGTTCCTGGTTGACGGGAAACGGCAGGAGATCCGCGGTGGACTCGAGATGAAACACCTCCGCAACAACCTCAATCTCACCCGTCGGGAGGTTCGGGTTTATCGTCTCTTGCGAACGCTCGACGACCCGTCCCGTGACGGTGATTACGCTCTCGAAACGGACCCGCTCCGCCTCGGCGAAAAACGGGCGATCCGGATTCACGACGATCTGCGTGATCCCGTAATGATCGCGGAGATCGATGAAAATGACACCGCCGTGGTCACGTTTCCGGTGGACCCACCCCGAGACGCGGACCTCCGTTCCCGCGCCGGCTTTGCGCAACACACCGCAAGTATGTGTTCGATAGGGATGCATCAAGTACGATTCTCCATGAATACCCTTTGTACGCCCGGAAAGAGGAATCGATCCTAATAGCCATTGCCCGGATTGTCAAATAGGGAGGGGCCGCATTGCGGTAAAAAGGGCCGTTGCACTCGTCATCGACGGCAAACGAATAAACCCCACCCCCGCGGCAAAGAACTCCTTTGCCGTCGACACGGAAGATCAAACGAACCGCATCTGCGGTACTTCAGCCGCTGAGTGCTAGACGGATCGCAGGAACTTTTGATTCGACTTCGGCAGTGCGTAGCTGTAGATTTCGCCTCGAGGGACCCACCGAAGCTCCATGTACGTCTTCGGCTTCAACGTTCCACTGACGTACCGGCACCGGTATACATGGAGCGTCAACTCGATGTGCGAATAAGAATGCTGGACCGTTGTGATGAGTTCGCCCACGCGAATGGCGATCCCCAATTCCTGCTTCGCCTCCCGCACGAGGACCTTCTCATGACTCTCGCCACGCTCGAGCTTGCCGCTCGGGAACTCCCAAAGGCCGCCGAGAAGCCCTTTCGATGGCCGTCGGCCCAACAGGTACGAGTCGTCCTTCATCACGACGGCGATGACTTCCTCGCGCTGTACGGGTTCCGCCGTAGGCCGGGTTACGGGGCGTTCGCGCTGCGTTCCTGCGGCATAGGCTGCGCAAAGCTTGCGCATTGGACACCCATCGCAACGAGGCTCTCCTAAGAGGCAGTTGCGCGCCCCCAGTTCCATGACCGCCTGGTTGAAATCGCCCGGCGACCGGACAGGGATCAGCGTCTCCGCGATGTTCCACAGCGCTTCCTCGGTGGCCGGCTCGTCAACGCAATCCGCGATGTCGAATAACCTCGCCAATACTCGCTTGACGTTCCCGTCCACGACCGGCACCCGTTCATTGAACGCGATGCTCGCGATCGCCCCGGCGGAGTAACTCCCCACGCCGGGAAATTCCATCCACTTGGCCGCCGTCTTCGGGAACTTGCTGCCCAAGTCGTGCACGATCATCTTAGCCGTCTTATGCAGGTTCCGCGCACGCGCATAGTATCCGAGCCCTTCCCAAAGCTTCAGCACGGTGTCCTCGGAAGCCGCCGCCAAGGCATCGATGCTGGGCAAGGCCTCCATGAACTTCTCGAAATAGGGGATGACCTGCTCCACCCGCGTCTGTTGCAGCATCATCTCGGACACTAGCACAACGTACGGGTCTTTCGTTCGCCGCCACGGCAGGTCGCGTGCTACCTGTCTAAACCACACGAGTAAAGCACGCTGGAAACTAAGCTTGGCTGTCCGTTCGCTCAAACTCTTCATGATTCTACTCCACGCCTTTGATTTCCCAAACATGATTGTACACAAACGCCTCGGTCATTTCAACCTTTTTTATGGCTTAGTTTTTCTGGCTTAGGAGAGGCTTTAGGGGTTAGTCTAAGGTATTTGCGGTGTATATGCAAGTCGGCCCGTCAAGAGCGCTTGAAAGCGGCCTGTCAATTCGAGCCCCGCGTGCCAGATAACGGCCTAGCTAGACCAGAACGTCCAGGTCTTGCACTTCCCCCTTTAGGCGGGCGCGAGGGTGGCTCAGCCTCGGGCGGCCCAGGCGCTGAAGCATCGCCAGGCTGTCCTCTACGTTGCGCGGCTCGTTCGCGGGCCTTTTGAACCAACCGGCGCATTTCATTCTCAAAATCATTGTAAAACACGTACAATCGAGCCCGCTGTGCAACGCTCATGCCTTCGCCAATCTTTGCGAATGTGTCCCTCTTGAGTCCCTGCGCTCTTGCATCCAGATCCAGCAACTTGGCCAGGTCGGCCTCGATCTCCGTTTCGGGCGCCCCCCCCTTCAGGGCGGTTTTCAGGGATTTCATCACCTCGCGTCTCTCTTTCTGCAATGCGTTCAACTGCGCGCGGTACTCCCCGAGGCGGCGAAGCAGCACCACCGTGTCCGCGTCGTTCAGCGCGAGTTCCCGGGCCAGCCGCGCCGCCATGATGTCGTTCACGAGTTCCTGGAGATCCTCGTTCTCTGCCTTCCTCGCCTCTTGCGCGGGAGACGGTCCGGGGGCCTTACCCGGTGCGGGGTCCTGCGCAAAGGCCCATCCCTGAAACACTGCTGTGCAAAACAACGCACACATGGCAAACAGAATGAAGCTTCTCATGTCACCCGTCCTTCCTCCGCGTATTCCCGGAGCAGATCCCGGAAGTCAGCCTCCTCATCTTCGCCCATCGAATTGAGCACGGCGTCCAAGTCATCCTCGGCTTCCCAATCGGCCGCCAAAGTCCCGAACCACTCGGTCTCGGAAAGCCCCGCGATCATCTCGTCAGTTGACGCGCCATCGAAGTTCCCCTGGCTGCCAGGGTCTTCAAAGGCCCCCCCCGTCTCAGCAACTTGGACTTCGGCCAGGCCCTGCGCAGGACCGGTGGCTCCCGTCTGCCGCAAGGCCGGCTCATCCGGCGCCGGCGTTCTCATTGGCCCACGCGCGGTGTACAACACCGCGGCGGCCAGTGCAAGCACCGCCACGCTGCCGGCAAACGCAAACCGTGCGCCTGCAAACGCAAACCACGACCTTTGCCGGCCCCGAGCCGTCCCCACATTCGCCATGACTCGGGTCAGAAACTCGGGACGCACCTCAACGCTGGGAAGGGCTTGCACGTGTCTTGACAGAGTCGACAGCTCTTCATGCAAATGACCGCACAACACACAACTCCGGAGGTGTTCGGCGACTTGTTCAGGGTCTTCCGCCTCTCCATCGATGTAGGTGGACAATTCCTCTACAGAATAATGCGTATTCACGGCAATTCTCCGCCGAGGCCAAGCACTTGAGTCCGGAGCTGTTCGCGCGCTCGGGCCAGCCGGCTCTTGACGGTGCCCTTGCGACAACTGAGCACCGCGGCTATTGCATCATAGTCCATACCGTTCACCTCTCGGAGCACAAGGATCTCCCGGTGCTCCGGCGAAAGCAAGGCCATGGCACGCTCAACCAGCAACTCGATCTCATGCTGCCGTGCTGAGCGGTCCGGGCGCATCGCGTCATCCTGGACGGCGTATGATACCGTGTCCAGCGGTTCCGTGACGCCGCGCCCGCGGCGTTTCGCATCGCGCAGGGAATTCAGCGTCAGGTTCCGCGCCACGCCGAACAGGAACGTCGAAAACTTCGCGCGCGGCTTCAGGCGGCGCAAATGCCCATACACACGCACAAAACTGTCTTGGGCGATTTCCTCGGCGTCTTGCGTTGAGCCTGTCATCCGGTAGCAAAACTGGACGACCGGCCCCTGATACCGCCGGACCAGTTCCGCAAAGGCGTCCATGTCACCCGCCTGCGCACACGACACAAGATCCCAATCGCTCATCCCACTTTCGCGCAGGTCCATCTCGACCTCACAGAGTTAAACCCGTCGCGTCGAAGGAAGTTCCCGGCGCGCGTCTCGGCTCCCGGGCATCAGGTCTTGACCCGACCCGTCCGACGACCCGCTTACTGCCGCTTTACCCGCGGCCCATCCGGCGTGTCTTCAACGAGCCAGCCCATGCGCGTCAACTCGGCGCGAACGGCGTCGGCGCGGGCAAAGTCCTTGTCACGGCGGGCTTGCTGGCGCTGTTTTACAAGGTCCATGACTTCTTGCGGGACCTGGGATTCGGCAGGCGGCGCAAACAAGCCCGTTACCGCATTCATGCGGTCGAGCATGGCGAGCGCCCTCTGTGCGCCCTCGGCTCCCACTTCATTCCGGTCGACGGACTTGTTCGTGTCCCGGATGAAGTCAAAAACCGCGCCCAGAGCCGCCGAGATGTTCAAGTCGTCGTCGAGGGCATTACCGAATGCCCCCTCACACGCGGCGATCTCTTTCTCGAGGTTCGAGCCGCCTCCCCGTATCTCGGCGAGCCGCAACCGGAAGTCGCGGATGCGGTTAAGGGCCTGATTGGCCGCGTCAAGGGCCTCGAAGGTGAAGTTGTTGGGTTGGCGGTAGTGCGTGGCGATCAGGACCCAGCGGATGGCAAGCGGCTTGTGCCCCGCCTCGACCAAGTCGCGCAGGGTGAAGAAATTACCGAGGGACTTGGCCATCTTGCGGCCCTCGACGACCAGGTGGGCGCAGTGCAGCCAGTACTTCACGAAAGGCCGCCCCGTGGCGCATTCGGACTGAGCGATCTCGTTTTCGTGATGCGGGAACATGTTATCGACGCCGCCCGTATGGATATCGAACGTGGAACCGAGGTATTTCATGCTCATCGCGGAGCACTCGATATGCCAGCCGGGCCGGCCTTTACCGATCTCGGTCTCCCAGAACACGGTCCCGTCCTGCTCGTCGTAGGCTTTCCAGAGGGCAAAATCACGGGCGTCTTCCGAACTGTATTCGTCGACATCGACGCGGCCGCTGGCGCCCTCCTTCAACTTCGACATGTCGAAGTGGCTGAGCCGTCCATACTCGGGGAAGCTGCTGAGCCTGAAATAGATGCTGCCGCCCGCCTCGTAAGTATGGCCCTTGTCGCGCAAAGTCTTGATCAACTCCACCATTTCCGGGATATGGTCCGTCGCGGCGGGATAGTGCTCGGCGCGTTCGGCCCCCAGTACATCGAGATCCTCAAAGAAGGCCTGCACGAATGGGGCGGTAAACTCCTTCAGCGGCTTACCGGTTTCGCGGCAGCCGCGTATGATCTTGTCTTCGACGTCGGTTAGGTTCATCACCTGCGTAACGCGGTAGCCCCGGTACTTCAGGTGGCGCCGCAAGAGGTCCTCGAATACATACGCCCGGAAATTGCCAATGTGCGCGTAGTTGTAGACCGTCGGACCACACGTGTACATATCGACCTTGCCGGCCACGAGCGGCTCAAACGCCTCGATCATCCGAGCCAGCGTGTTGAATAAGCGTATTGCCATGATGCCTCTCCCGGTTGGGTTCAACCGCCAGGATCGTCCGACCGGTCCGATCCGTCTGATCGGACTGATCGGTCTGATTTGTCCGACCCTGCACCCCAAACCCTAACCCAACAATGCCTCCACAAACTCCCGTGCGTTGAACGGCTGGAGATCCTCAACGGCCTCCCCCACGCCGATGAACTTGATGGGTATGCCCAGTTGTTTCTGTATCGCCAGCGCGATGCCGCCTTTCGCCGTGCCGTCAAGTTTCGTGAGGACGATGCCCGTTACCTTGAGCGCCTTCGTGAAAAGCCGGGCCTGCTGAAGGCCATTCTGTCCGGTCGTCGCGTCCAGCACAAGGAGAACGTCATGCGGCGCGCCGGGCAGCCGTTTGGCGATGACCCGCTGGATCTTCTTGAGTTCCTCCATCAGGTTCACCTTTGTATGCAGCCGGCCCGCCGTATCGATGATGACGCAATCCGTACCGCGCGAGACCGCCGCGTCCGTCGCGTCGTAGGCCACGGCCGCCGGATCCGCGCCGTCCTTGTGTTTAACGATAGGCACGCCGGTCCGCTCGCTCCAGATCGTGAGTTGCTCGACCGCCGCCGCACGGAACGTGTCCCCCGCACCCAGCAGCACGGACTTCCCTTCCTTCTGCAATTGGCAGGCCAGTTTCCCGATAGTCGTCGTCTTGCCGGACCCATTCACGCCAACGATGAGCGTGACATGCGGCCCACCGTCAGGATTGATCCAATCCAGTAGGGCCGGTTTCTCCGAAACCGCGCCCACGCCGGACTCGAGCGTCTGCACCAGTTCCTCCTTGAGGACGGCAAAAAGCTCTTCCGACGAGGTGAGCCTCTTCTCGCGCGCAATCCGGCGCATGTCGTTGATGATGCCGAGCGTCGTGTCCACACCGAGGTCAGCTTCGATAAGAATTTGTTCAAGCTCTTCAAAGACCTCGTCATCGATACTCGGGCGCAACGTGAACACACGCCGCACATTCTGCACAAGGCTGCCGCGCGTCTTGCTCAGACGTTCCCGCAGACGGCCGAAAAAGCCGACTTTCTTCTCTGACATGAACCTGCTCCATAAACTGAAGGCTGTAGACCGCAGGCCGGAGGCTGGAGGGAGCCTCTTTTCCTAGGGTCTCCAGTCTCCGGTTTCCAGCCTCCAGATCTTGTTCCGATGCTATCATGCCGCCGCGAAGGCCCGCAAACGGGGCGGGCCGCATTATTGCCTCTGCCGGCGCGTTTTGACGCAATGTATCCAGTCCTATATCATACGGCCAGTTCCACCTGCGTGGGCGAACCGGAGGAAATGTCGATCGTGGAATACCGCACTGAACGCGACACCATGGGCGAAGTGCAGGTCCCCGCGGATCGGTACTATGGGGCGCAAACCGCGCGCGCGCTCGCTTACTTCAGGATCGGCGGCGAGCGGATGCCGCGCGAGTTCATCCGCGCTCTGGGCATTGTCAAGAAGGCGGCCGCTCTCACCAATCATGGACTGGGACTCCTGAAGGAAGACCTGTGCAACGCCATCTGCCAGGCCGCCGACGAGGTGATCGCAGGCGGCCTGGACGGCCATTTTCCGCTTGTCATCTGGCAGACGGGCAGCGGCACGCAGACGAACATGAACGCGAACGAGGTCATCGCCAATCGAGCCAACGAACTTCTGGGGCAGCCCCTCGGAACCAAGTCGCCCGTGCACCCCAATGACCACGTGAACATGTCGCAGTCATCGAACGATGTATTCCCCACTGCGATGAGCGTCGCCGCCGTCGAACAGATCCACCGCAGGCTGATCCCGGCCTTGAAGCAATTGCACGAAGTGCTCGCGGCGAAGGCCGACGCATTCGAAGACATCATCAAGATTGGCCGCACGCATCTCATGGACGCAACGCCGTTGACGCTCGGCCAGGAGTTCTCGGGTTATGCCCAGCAGATCAACAACGGCCTCGAGCGGGTCGTGTTGACACTGCCGAGGCTTAGCGAACTGGCATTGGGAGGAACTGCCGTCGGAACCGGCCTCAATACAAGCAAAGGCTATGCTGCGCAAGCGGCCCGCCGCGTCGCCGAGATCAGCGGCCTCCCGTTCCGCTCCGCGCCTAACAAATTCGAGGCCCTAGCGGCTCATGACGCGATGGTCACGACCTCAGGCGCCCTCAAATCGCTCGCGTGCAGCCTCATGAAAATCGCCAACGACCTCCGGTGGCTCGCGAGCGGCCCCAGGTGTGGACTCGGCGAGATCCGGCTCCCTGCGAACGAGCCGGGGTCCTCGATCATGCCCGGGAAGGTCAACCCGACCCAATGCGAGGCGGTCACGATGGTCGCCGCCCAGGTAATCGGCAATGACACGACAATCGCGGTGGCCGGCGCCTCAGGCAACTTCGAGTTGAACGTCTTCAAGCCGGTCATCATGTACAACGTGCTCCAATCCATCCGACTGCTTTCGGATGCCGTTGAATCGTTCACGGAACACTGCGTGGCCGGGATCGAGCCGGATGTCGAGCGAATCCAGGAGCATCTCAACAGGTCCCTCATGCTCGTCACGGCCCTAAACAGCAGGATCGGGTACGACAACGCCGCCAAAATCGCAAAGGCCGCCCATGCGCATGGAACCACGTTGTTACAAGAAGCGGTTGCGTCGGGCCTACTGACCGAAGACGAGTTCCGGAAGATCGTCGATCCCCGGAAGATGACAGGCCCCATCGAGTGAGTATCCATCATGCTTGACACGGAAGCCACAAAGAAAAACGTGCTGCCCGATGACCTCCTGGCAGCCATCACGGAATGCGCGCGCGAGTTCGACGTCCGCGTGGTCTGGCTATTCGGCTCCATGCTGACAGATCCGGAACATGCAAGGGACATCGATCTTGCCGTCGAAGGTCTCGATCCGAATAAATACTTCGACCTCTATTCGAGACTGTGGGATGTTTTGCCCAAGCCCATAGATCTCGTCGATCTCTCAGGGGAGCCTCCCATTGAACCCATCGTCAGGGAAAGAGGTGTCCGAATCTATGAGCGCTGACGTGGAGTTTCTCAGGCGGGAAAGGAGGGACATCCTCAAGGTGATTGCGTTGATGGAGGACATTATGTCCCATGAAGCTCTGTCGCAGCACGAGGTCATTGCGCTAGGAACGCTGCTTCAGAACGTCTACATGGGAATCGAGCGCATATTGCGGTGTCTGTTGCTCATGAAGGGGAGCAGCATCGAGAAGACAGAAGGGTGGCATCAGGCGCTTCTCAATCAGGCCATGCGCGAGGGGTTCATGAGCGCGGTTGAATTCCGGGCCTTCCTGGAACTGCTGAAGTTCCGCCACATACACATGCATGGGTATGCACATATGTTGAAGGAAGAGAGGGTTCGGGAACTGGCCTCGGCGGTTCCGAAGTTGATACGGGAATACCTGGACAGTCACGAGAGGTACTTTGACGGTGGTTGAGTTTGGCGGCGGCTTTCTTCGCAAGCCGCAGAGACTCACACAGACGGAGCAGTATGACGACAGGCAAACGATTTGAACGAACACTAGTGACCAGCGCCTTGCCCTATGCGAACGGCCACATTCATCTGGGCCACATCGCTGGTGCGTATTTGCCGCCGGACGTCTACGTACGCTACAAACGCTTGCGCGGGGAGCGCGTGTTGTTCGTGGGCGGGTCGGACGAGTATGGCGTGCCCATAACAATGACGGCGTTGAAGGAAGGTATAACACCACAAGAGGTCATCGACCGGTATCACGCGGCCAATGCGGCAGCGTTTGCGGATATAGGCATCTCGT
>Ga0315274_10006330_pt1 | contig 17244 bp, 20 predicted proteins | sample YL17G02_20_MG_FD_203700 | JGI IMG/M metagenome (GOLD analysis project Ga0315274, IMG submission 203700) | Sediment microbial communities from Yellowstone Lake, YNP, Wyoming, USA - YL17G02_20 | ecosystem: Environmental > Aquatic > Freshwater > Lake > Sediment | place: USA: Wyoming | collected...
AATGGAGCGTGCGCAACGGTTAATGACCGGACCATTGCCAGTTATCTCTGGTATCGTTGCGGCAGTTATTTTCATACCATTAATGCTAATTATCATTTCGCTAATTTTCAATTTTCTAATACCATTAATTGGCAGTACTGGAACGTTTTTAATGACCTTCAGCTGTTTTGTTGGTGCTGCGCTGGTACGAATACCGGCAATGGTGATTAAGATTATTTTGATTCTCATCAAAAAGACACCCTTTGTTCATACCGGTTTTGTGTTGTTCTTCCCAATGCTGAGTAAAGATACTTTCTTTTTTAGATTTCTGTCTAAATTAGATTTCTTTACAATATGGGAATTAGCCCTAATTGGATTAGGACTACAAACCATCTATACGATTAAAGATAAAAAGAGTTACTACTTAATCTTCGGCATCTGGCTACTTTATATCATTATAACTTCGATTTTCGCGAGAAGACCAGCACAGTGATGTGAAAATTCGAAATACTAATTTTGAATTTATAAAACCAAATCCATTATAACTATTGCGAGTCTAATAAATATCGAAACTTTATATAACATTAATCGTATAATATATATATTATGAAATATCGAAACTGTCGTATTTTATTAATCTTTTTTTTGTTAGTGGTTATAATTGCGCCGTGCCTTGCTCAAAATGATACTTTATTTTTATCGATCGACGATGCATTGAATTTGGCTTGGAAAAAGAGTCCCGCCAAAGCTGAAGCCTCAATTGATAAACGCTCCGGAGCATTAAGTCTTGCCAATAGTATTGCTGGAATCTTACCCACCCCCTCTGCTTCGATCAGTCATACTACCAGCAAGACAACTTTAGCAGCTGGTTTGCCCGAGCTAAAAACAAAGACTTATGCAGGTTCAGTTGGTCTGAATCAAGTTCTCTTTGACCCGGATGTTTTTGGTAACGTTGCTAAGGGAAAACTCTATTATGATTATTATCGGTTACAGGCAAAAGATAAAAGTGCTAATTTAGTTTATAGTGTCAAAGTCAGTTATTATACTTTAGCTAAAGCTTATAATTTATATGATGCAACTACATCATCTTTACGCCGTGCCGAAGATAATTATAATCTTGCCAAAGAAAAGTTCCGTCTTGGTCAGATTACCGAGTTTGAGCTCTTACGCAGTGAAACTTTTAAAACCCAAGCCGCAATTGACCTTCTTACCGCGGATAAGAATCTAAAAGTAAGTATGGAAGATTTACGAGGTCAAATTGGCTTTGAAGACAATACGACACTGATAAAACCGATTACCGTTCCCACCGCACCCGATTTAGAAATCAATACCGATGCGTTAATTTCTGATATATTTGCTAAAAATCCAACCCTCGAGTCAAGTAAGAAATACAAATCAATTGCCAAGACCAGTTTTTTCCAATCGATTGCTAACCTTATACCATCGGTCAATCTATTCTGGCAAAGTAGTTATTCTGATTCTTTAATGCCTAAGAAAATATCCGATTGGGAAAATAATGATGTGATAAGTTACGGGGTGCGATTAAACTTCCCGATATTTGAGATAAAGTCTTATCTACTTAACATCGGCAATTCCCACAATGATGCAAAACGGGCAAAAGTCCAACTGCGTAAAGCGGAATTACTTTTACACAAGAATGCGATTAATGCAATTTATTCCTTTAAAGAAGCAAAGGAACGGTATCAATATGCATCACAAAATCTTGAGTTGAATCGTTCCCTGCGTCGTTTAGCCCAAGAACAATATCGGCTGGGAGCAATCAGTCAGCTTGATTTATTTAATACCGAACTCAATTTTAATACCGCGCAAAATACTTATATCAGTGCTCTTTATGATACTTATACCAGTTATGCACAAATCGAATACCTTTTAGGGATAATTGCTGACAAAGAATAAAGATGAAACCACACGATTTCACAAGATTAACACCAGAAAAAAATCGCGTGAAAATCTCGTGTTAATCTCGTGGTTAAAATTGACGTTAAAGAATTAATGGAGTAAAAATAACATGAAAAAACAGAAGAGAATTTTTATTATCTTAGGAATCGTTGTTTTATTAATCTTGATTATTGTCTTGAACCTCACATTCAAAGACAAAGGTCTTGTCGTTGAAACTAAATCGGCGGATATCGGAACGATTGTATCCAAAGTTTCCGGTGACGGTGAGCTAAAAGCAGAAGCCCAGGTTAATCTGCAATCTCAAACTATGGGTACCGTGGAAAAATTATTCGTTAAAGAAGGTGACCATGTTACAAAAGGACAGCTGGTTTGTCTATTGGATTCGACCAGCAGTAAAGCAAATCTCGAATTATCTCAAGCTCAGTTTGACCAGACCCAACAAGCATTTGCCCGCAGTGAAAGTCTCTACGCTCAAAGGTTAATTTCACCTCAGGATTACGAAAGCGCCAAAGCGGCATTCAAAAGTGCGAAAGCTCGATTACAACAAGCACAAGATAGTTACGAGAAGACCAAAATTACCTCGCCGATCACTGGGACCGTTACACAGGTAAATATCGAAGAAGGTGAAGCAGTAATGATTGGCACTATGAACAACCTGGGTACGATTATGATGGTTATTGCCGACTTGACCAAAATGATGGGCATTATTAATCTTGACGAAACCGAAGTACCCGCCGTAAAAATTGGTGCGGAAGCAATAATTACAATGGATGCTTTCCCAGACACTTCATTCTATGGTGAAGTAACTAAAGTTGGTTATATGCCCAAACAGACGGTAAGTTCAGTAACTGACCAGACGATTGACTTTGAGATTGAAATTGCTCTGGACCAGGCATCACCCGAATTACGACCAGGCATGTCAATTAATGCTGAAATCATCACCGGAGAAAAAGATAGTGTTTTGGTAATTCCGGTTCAGGCGGCCGGTAGACGAAAACTCAAAGGACAGGAAACACAAACTTGTTTTGTTGTTGAAAAGGGCACCGCGAAACTCACTGCGATTACAACCGGACTATCCAGTGAATCGGATATTGAAATCACGAGTGGACTCACTGCTGGTCAACAAGTCATCACTGGTCCTTACAAAGTACTCTCAAAACTAAAGGATGGCGATCGGGTAAAACCAGAATCGTTTGCAGTTGATAAGAAAAGTATACCCAAGTCAGAACCAAATCCGATGCGAGCACGACGTCAATTAAGAAGAGCTGGTGGTGGTCGTTAATAAATGCTGATTCATACTGAAAATATTACAAAGCATTATAAGGTCGGTAGCTTTGTAGTTGAGGCATTGAGTGGTGTTACAATTGATATTGAAAAAGGTGAATACATCGCGATTACCGGACCTTCTGGTTCGGGTAAATCAACGATGATGCACCTCTTGGGTTGCCTTGATACACCCACTTCGGGTAAATACTTTTTATCCGGGGTTGATGTAACGACCCTTACTGACCTTGAACTCTCCCGATTAAGAAATAAAGAAATTGGATTTGTCTTTCAGACCTTTAATTTACTGCCGAGAATAACCGTAACCAAAAATGTTGAATTGCCTTTGATGTATGCTGGGATACCGGCAAAAGAACGGGCAAAAAAGACCGAAGTGATTTTGGAGCGCGTCGGACTGAGCCACCGTAAAACCCACCGACCGAATGAACTGTCGGGCGGTGAAATGCAGCGAGTTGCGGTTGCCCGGGCGTTAATTAATGACCCGCAGGTAGTTTTTGCCGATGAACCGACTGGCAATTTAGATTCAAAAACCGGTAGAGAAATTATGGTTTTATTTGACAATATTGCGAAAGAAGGTAATACGATTATCTTAGTTACCCACGACGCTGCGGTTGCAAGCCATGCACGCCGGCAATTAAAAATGCTTGACGGTAAAATTATGGAAGAAAATAAAAATGAAAAATAAGAGTCAAAATTACTAAGAGAAGAATACTGAAAAGCCTTTTACCACGAATGACACGAATAAAACTAATAACACAAATCTTTGATTTTCAGGTCTCATTCGTCTTATTCGTACTATTCGTGCTATTCGTGTTCATGTTTTTTCAGTGCTCTCTAAGAGGAAATAATTATGGCAATTAAAGATTTAATCAAATCATCTTTAAATATACTGCGAACCAATCGGCTACGTGCGTTTTTAACTATCCTTGGTATTGTTATTGGGGTAATGACGATTATTGCAATTCTTGCTTTAATCCAGGGTATGAATAACTCGGTTGAAAAACAGATTCAATCGTTGGGTTCAAATACGATTTTTGTCCAGCGCTTCAGCTGGGCCGCCGGTCGCATGGACATTCAAGAACTGATGAAACGTAAAGAAATTGTGCTTGCGGATGCATGGGGAATTGCCAAACTGTCGGCAGTCGACAAAGTTTCTCCCCAGAAAAGTAATGAAATAATGTCATTAAACTATATGGGAAAAAGCGCTAAGCAAGTCGATGTGACCGGCTCAACACCAGATCTACAATATACTGCAAACTATACAATCGAGACTGGTCGATTTATCAACCAGGAAGATTATAATCGCAAACAGATGGTCGCCGTCATTGGTGGTTATATTGTTGACAACCTCTTTCCGACCGAAGACCCGATTGGTAAATACTTAAATCTCCGCGGCAAACGCACTTTAATTATCGGTGTGCTGGGGCGCAAAGGAAGCTTTCTCGGACAAAGTCAGGACAATATAATCATTATTCCCTTAACATCGTTTGACCGAGTTTTTCCCAAAGCAACCGGATTTCAAGCGGTCTTTCACGGACTGAGTGTTCAAGTACTTCCCAAAAGCGGTAAACAAGTAGATCTGGCCGTCGACCAAATTCGAGAATTAATGCGCCGGCGTCACGGTTTGGGTTATGATAAACCGGATGATTTTGGTATTAATACCCAGGAGAGTTTACGTCAGATTTATAAAAATATTACTAACGTTGCATTCATCGTGATGATTGGTGTTGCTGCTATTTCATTACTCGTTGGTGGTATTGGTATTATGAATATTATGTTAGTATCGGTTAGCGAACGAACTAAAGAAATCGGCTTGCGTAAAGCAGTTGGTGCAAGTAATCGTAATATTCTTTATCAGTTTCTCTTTGAAGCGATTACGCTTTCGATTATTGGTGGTATTATTGGTACTGCTTTAGGACTAGGGATTGCTAAAACCGTTTCCGTCGTTTCACCGTTGCAGGCGGCAGCACCAGTCTGGACGATTATTTTAGGAATCGGATTTTCTGCCGCGGTCGGAATATTCTTTGGCATCTTTCCGGCAAATCGTGCTGCCCAGCTTAATCCGATTGACGCACTACGATACGAGTGAAAAAATTGTTGCTTGACATTATTATGTTTATTTGGTAAAATTATTTAATATAATAAATATGCCTTTATTCGACTATGAATGTAAAGATTGCAAGGACATCTTTGAGGTATTAATTATATCTAATCGCGACCAAAAAAATCTTTGTTGTCCCAAATGTAAAAGTAAAAAAATAAATAAACTGATATCATTGTTTGGTGTAGCCGGAACTGAAAAGAAAGTCAGTTCAAGTTCCTGTAGTGGCTGCGCAACCAAAATTTGCAGTACCTGCAAATAGGAGGAGGATAAAAATGACTTTGACGAAATATAGTATCGTCGAAAAAATCTCGAAGCAATTCAAACCTCGTATCGCTCGTACCGATATCCTGAAAATCGTCCAGATGTTTATCGATGAAGTTTCTGGTGCTATGCTTACTGGAAACCGCGTCGAACTGAGAGATTTCGGTGTTTTTCGAACCAAACTACGTAAACCTAAGATTGGTCGAAATCCCAAAACTAATGTTCCGGTTCGCATTCCAGCTCGGCTTGTTATTCTATTTAAACCAGGCAAGAATCTAAAGCACAAAATCGCCAAAAAGAAGGAATAATATGCCTTGTGGCAAAAAACGCAAACTAAGAAAAATAAAACGACATAAATTTAAGAAACGTCGTAAGGCGAATCGTCATAAGAAGAAGTTACGTTAAAGCTAACGATTAATTATTGTTAGCTTTTCGTATCGCGCCCGTAGCTCAGTTGGATAGAGCAGCGGATTCCGGATCCGCAGGTCGAGTGTTCAAATCACTTCGGGCGCTGGTGTCCTGATGGATTTTTACCAAGTAATAAAATCGAGAAAAAGTATTCGTGCCTATAAATCTGATTCAATTAACAACGATGTATTAGATAGAGTATTAGAAGCCGGTCGTATTGCGCCGTCGGCAAAAAATATCCAACCATGGAAGTTCATTGTCGTTAAAAACGCTAAAATTAAACAAGAATTAGTATCGGCTTGTCGTAACCAGTCATTTATCGGACAAGCACCGGTTGTTGTTTGTGCCGTCGCTTTGGAAAAAATTGCTTGGGGTAATATGGGTGGCTATTGGAGTTCATATCCGGTTGATGTGGCAATCGCATTAGACCACATTATTCTTGCTGCGACCAATGAAGGATTAGGAACCTGCTGGATTGGTGCTTATCACGAAGCCGAAGTTAAGCGAATACTAAAAATTCCTGACGAGGTTAAAGTTATTGCCTTGACTCCAATTGGTTATCCTGCCCAAGAACCGTCTCTAAAACCAAGGAAACCTCTGTCTGAAATTACTTCAATTGATTCGTTTTAAAACCTAAAACAATATTTTTCCCATAAACGATTGCATCTTCTCCATCCGGATAATATTTTTTCCTTAGATAAAAAGTAGTGAAACCAAATTTTTCATAGAATTTTTGACCGATTGTATTAGATACTCGCACTTCTAAAAAAATCCTTGTACAATTATTTTCTAAAGCGATATCAATTATTTTGGTTAAGAGCGCACTACCAATTCCTTGATGACGAGATTTTCCAGCAACCGCGATGTTGGCAAGGTGTAGCTCATCACCAATATGCCAAGCATTAACATAACCTAAGATTTCATCATTTTCTTTAGCAACAAAACAATATCCGCCTTTTCTTCTTAAATCGTACTCGAAAAAGCTTCTCTTCCATGGTGTCGGAAATGATGCTTTTTCAATGGTCATTACTTGGTCTAAATCACTAAGCTGCATTCCTAAAATTATCATAATATCGTGGAAAATCGACTAAATTGTTATAAAACGAAAGGAGCAATGATTCAAAACCTTGCTCCATAGTAGTTTATTTATTAGATTTTTTTCTTAACTGGAAATTGTATTTCGGTTTTTAACGATTCGGGCGAAACTGCCGCAGGATTACTGATATATACTTCTCGTGCCGGACCATTTATGATATATTCATTTTGTTCAATCCACGTAGCTAATTGCCCGTATTTTATGCCAACTTTATCATATGGGCCGGTATAGATTGTTGATGCAATTTCTATTTGAGGAAGTTGTTTTACTTTTACCGCCTTATCACCTTTTGTTTGCGGGTCTACTGGCATATCGATCTCGTATCGGGTTGATTCAGGTACGACTTTCGTTGGGTCATCGTAATAAATTCCAAACGGCGCACCAATAATTTTGATCTGCTTCGCCATTGCCCAGCTTAACAATTCACCGATTGTTTTACCTGCTTCGCGATAATGTCCTTTTTTCTCTATCGTAATAACTGTCATTGGTTCTATTGTTTTTATATTCGCTTCAAACTTTGGATTAGTGACTACTGATTTTGGCGTTTCTTTCTTCGGTCCACCACAACTTAATACTAAAACCATAATAATTAATAATGAAGTTAATAACTTATACATATTTACTCCTTTCTGATTAATCATAAATAAAAATGGCTAAATGTCAAGATATGAATTTCCCCTTGACTTTGGAGTAATTTGACATATAATGATTGACGTGCAATTCAAAGAAATTAAAACCTAAAAAATCATGGAGGAAAGATATGAAATATAAATTAATCATATTACTATTAATAATAACCGTAGGTGTCGGAATCAGCGAAAATTTCGTTCCTGGCAAAATACTCATCCAGTTCAATCAGAATTGCCGTAATAAAATTCAAATAACCAAGATTGATGGTATTGCAAAAACATCGGTCCAATCGGTTGACCAATTAAATCAAAAATGGAATGTTTACAAAATAGAAAAACTGATAAGAGACCCCAATCCAAATGAATTAGCTAAAAAATTCGGTTTAGATTTACTTTACGTTTTATCTTTCCCAACCGATAAAAATGTATTAACGATTGTTAAAGATTATGAAAGCGCCGACGCGATTGAATTTGCTGGTCCTGATTTAATTCTACCAGTTGATATTGTACCGAATGACCCATTTTTTAGTAGTCAATGGCACTTAACTAAAACGCAATGTCCTTCCGCATGGGATGCGACGACCGGCGATACGACCGTTACCGTAATGGCTATCGACCAAGGTGTTGAATATACACACTCTGACTTACAAAATAGCCTATTAATAAATAATCCTGAAGACATTAATCATAATCGTCGATTTGACCCGGTTCCCGCAAGCCAGGGTGGTGATTTAGACGGAATCGACCAAGATGGTAATGGTTACGCTGATGATGTTATTGGTTATGATTTTGTAAGTAATGACCCGAATCCGATGCCCGAGGGTGGTGATGACCACGGTACGTTATGCGCAGGAGTTGAAGTAGCAGAAACTAATAATAACATCGGTGTCGCCAGTATTGGATACAAATGTCGTCAGGTTGTCGTCAGGGCAGGTTCTTCGGGGGGTATTTATATTGCTCAGGCTATCACTTCCTTGTATTATGCGGTGAGTCGCGGTGTTTGGGCAATCAGTATGTCGTTTGGGGGTACCAGTCCCTATGACCCATTCAACAACGCAATTCAATACGCTTGGCAGAGTGGTAAGGTTCTTACCGGTTCAGCTGGTAATGAATATTCGAGTGGTGCGCTTCGTTATCCAGCAGGTTATAATAACGTTATCTCTTGTGCTGCTTCAGATGCACAAGACCACCGTTCCAATTGGGGTGGTGGTCAGGAATCTAACTATGGAACTTGGGTCGACGTTGCTGCACCAGGAACAGGTGTTCTTACAACTGATATCGGTAATGGTTATGAAGCTCCTGATGGCACATCCTTTTCTGCCCCTTGTGTTGCCGGTCAGGCGTTAATTTTAAAAGCGATGTTCCCAACTATAACTAATGACCAATGCACAACTCGAATTTTCCAGTCTTGTGATACAATGCCGGATGTACAATATCACGCTGGTAATTTAGGTCATGGTCGTATTAATGTTGCAAAAGCTATTTATCAATTAATACGTTGCAATTTACGTACAACCTCTTTCCGTCTAAATGATGGTAATAATAATTATCCACAACCTAATGAAGCAGTCGCAATGATAACGACTATGAATAATGAACGCGATTACCAAAATGCCACCAATGTGTCCGCAAGCCTGACTTGCCAAGACCCAAACATTACAATCACAAAAAGTACTGCAACATTCCCGAATATCAATGCGGGGGGTTCGCAGAGTTGTTCTGCTGATTCTTTTATATTTCAAGTTGCGGCAAGTGTAATTCCCCATCGCGTTCGCTTTATAATAAATATTATCGCATCGCCCCCTTCATTACATACTACTGATACAGTCTACGTTAATGTATGTTTTCCTAGGATACTATTGGTTGACGATGATGCTGGTGCTGACTATGAACGATGGTATAAAGAATCGATCGATTCGCTTAAAACTTTGTATCGTATTTGGACAGTAGTAACCGATGGTTCGCCGTCACAAGATACGTTACTTAATTATCCAGTTGTAGTTTGGTTTACCGGATTCGATAGTCTCAATACGTTAACATCGACTGACCAGACGAATTTGACTGGATATCTTAATCAGGGTCATAATCTATTTATTTGTGGTCAAAATATCGGACAGAATATTGGAACAACTCCTTTCTATTCTAACTATCTCCATGCGCAATACGCTGAGTCTAATACAGGAATAATTTTCTTAGTTGGAGTCCCCGGTGATCCAATCGGCGGAATCGCGGGTGATACAATCGTAACTGGTGGTTCAGGGGGTGCAGCAAATGCGTGGTCAAACGATGGCATAAGACCAATTGGTGGGGCTTATGGATGTTTCCGCTATCGTAGCTATTCTGATACCACTGTCCACGGTGCGATTCGCTATTCGGGAAGTTATAAAGCTGTTTATTTTGGATTACCATTTGAAGCGATTGACCACACTCCTGGTCGATATATCCAAAAATGGGAAATAATGCGAAGAATCTTGAATTTTTTTAGCGAACCGCTGCCAGGAATTGAACAAGAACGACCATCTATCGTCAACGATTATCTTAAACCGTCTTTGAACCTCTCCCCTAATCCATTCTCATCAAAAACTCGAATTAAGTTCTCTCAACCTGTGATTGGTAATGCCCAAGTACACATATATAATATCAATGGTGTACTCGTAAAAAGTATTACTACTAATAGTTCAATCGTTTTATGGGATGGCACAGACCAGTTAGGTAGGAAACTTGTCAATGGCGTTTACTTTTGTGAATTACAAACAACTAACGGTACTGTAACAACAAAAGCTATTGTTCTAAAATAATAAATCGCGAGCAGTAAGTAACGAATCTATCGAAAAGTATACTTACTGCTCGCTTCTCTTTTATTTTCCTTCAGTTAATCGATATGCCAGAACCGGTGGTAACCCGGCATTTAGTATTTTTTCCTGCGTTAATTTATAATTATACTCTAATCTTTTCATCTCAACTATTTTCATTTTCGTATCGAAAATAAAAACACATGCACGTGAATTACCGTCTCTTGGTTGTCCCACGCTGCCGACATTTATCAAATACTGGTAATTATCTCCTCGAATTCCAAACTTTTCATGGTTAATTATCTTAACCTCGTTATTAGCATCATTTTTCTCAACTACACAGGGAAGATGGGAATGTCCGATAAAACATATTTTTTCCCTAAAATAATTAAATTGATTTTCTGCCTCTTTTAAGGTCAAAACATATCGCCAATCGTCCGGTTTTTCCGGTGACGAATGAATTAATAAATTGTTCCGATAAGCATTTCGTATTAACAAAGATTTAATAAATTTAATCGACTTATTAGTCAAAATTTTTTGTGTCCAGGTGATTGCCGATTGAGCAGCATGATTAAAGGTACTAATATCAGATTTACCAATAACCCCATAATCATGGTTGCCGGCTATCGGTAGGGAGTTTAATTTTTGAACAATTTCAACACATTCATTTGGATTGGCACCATAACCGACCAGATCTCCAATAAAAAGACTTTTCTCAATTTTTTCTTCAAGAAAATATTTTGCAACTGCTTGTAAAGCCTCTAAATTAGCATGAACGTCGGAAAAAATACCTATCCGCATTTCTTTTTATATATTGCATCTAAAACACCGTTAACAAATCTTGCCGACTCGGCAGTACTATATCTTTTGGCAATTTCGAGTGCTTCGTTAATTATGACTTTAGGCGGTGTATCCGGAAAGTATAAAAGCTCACAACAGGCAACTCGGATGATTGCTCGGTCAACCGCGGTGAGTCTGGCTAAAGACCAATGTTTTAATGTTTGTTTTATTGTTTTATCGATCGTGGGCAGGTTTTTTATCGTCTCGTTAATCAGTCGTTCGAAAAAAATCTTTCCGAGCGGTGAAAATTTTCTCTTTCTTATTACTTCTGCCGTTGTTTTGGTAATATCGTCACTACCGATATCAAAACGGTATAATACTTCGAGTGCGCTTTCTCGAGCACTCCTGCGCTGTGTCATTAAATTGAATGTGCTAAATCTTTATTTTATTTTTGTTAATAAATCCGCCATCTCAATTGCGGAAAGAGCAGCATTAAAGCCTTTATTGCCTGCTTTGGTGCCCGAACGTTCGATTGCTTGTTCGATGGTATCCGCGGTAATAATACCAAAAGCCGCCGGAACCGCTGTTTCATAATTAATTTTAGCAAGTCCCTTAGATACTTCGGAAGCGATATATTCGGCATGCGGTGTATCACCACGAATTATGACACCTAACGCAATAATTGCTGAGTATTTTTTACTCTCGGCAATCGTTCGTGCTACACCCGGAATTTCAAAACAACCTGGGGTCCAGTATATATCTGTTTTTGTCGCATTATGTCGTTCTAAGCAATCAAGGGCACCACCTAATAATTCTTTGCTCAAGAACTCGTTAAATCGGGAGATTATAATCGCAAACTTCTTACCCGAGGCGTCAAGAAATCCTTTAAATTCTTTCTTATCCATTTTTCACCTCACTTTCAATTTCTTTTCTTTTTTGACCGGATTAACAGGATTTTTAGGATTTAATTTTAGTATCATCTTATCCGGTAAATCCGTTTTTAATCTTGTAAATCCTGTCATTTTATTTTTCTCTGTGAAAATCTGTGTAATCGGTGGTTTCAATTGGTCCTAATATATGACCTAATCGGTCACGTTTAGTTATTAAATATTTTATGTTCTTTTTATTTGGTTTAGCTAAGATCGGAACCTGTTCAGTCACTTCTAAACCAAATCCTTTTAAACCAATAATTTTTCTAGGGTTATTTGTAAGTAGTCTAATGCTGGTAAGACCTAAATCACTAAGAATTTGAGCACCGATACCATAATCTCTTAAATCGGGTTTATACCCTAATGCAATTGCGGAATCAACCGTATCTAATCCCTTATCCTGCAATGCGTATGATTGTAGTTTACCCAAAAGACCAATACTTCTTCCCTCTTGTCGCATATAGACTAATACACCCGAACCTTCCTGGCATATTTTTTTAAGTGCCGTTTTAAGTTGAGTTCCACAATCACAGCGCAGTGAATTAAAAACATCGCCGGTTAGACATTGCGAATGAACCCGGACTAAAACATTTTTTTTGCCACGAACGTCGCCTTTGACTAAAGCTAAATGTAGATATCCGTCAGTTTTATCTTCATAGACAAACAGTTTAAACTCACCATAAGGTGTTGGTAATTTTGTTTCGACGAGTTTACGAACAAGCTTTTCGGTAGTTCGTCGGTATTCGATAAGATCAGCAATCGAAACGATTTTCATATTAAATCTCTTTGCCATTTTCTTTAATGATTGCATCTTCGCCATCTTACCGTTGTCGTCCATTATTTCACAAATAACACCAGCCGGGTAAAGTCCAACGAGACGTGCCAAATCAACTGCCGCTTCGGTATGTCCGGCTCTTTGCAAAACACCACCATCTACTGCGCGTAAGGTGAATATATGTCCCGGTCGTGCTAAATCACGCGGTTGTGTTTTAGGATTGATTAGAACTTTTATTGTTAAAGCTCGGTCATAAGCTGAACTTCCAGTAGTAGTTCCTTGTGCAGCATCGACTGGAATCGCAAAAGGAGTACCCATTTTAGTGGTATTTTCTTCAACCATTTGCGGCAATTCTAATTTAGTAAATAACTCGAATATCCCTGCAAAACATAATAACCCACGACCATGTTTTGCCATAAAATTAACTTTCTCAGGAGTAATAAATTGAGCGGCACATATAAAATCTCCTTCATTTTCTCGGTCTTTATCATCAACCACAATAACCATCTTCCCTTTTTTTATCAATTTAGTAGCTTCCGGAATAGTAGCAAACATTTCTTTAGTTCTTGACTTTTTAGTTTTTAGTTTTGAGTTGTTGTTCATACCATTCTTTATAAAATCTTTGATACTCTTTTCGTCTGCGAATTTTCTGCCACCACCATTGATTTTGCTCGTACCATTTAATTGTCTGTATAATTCCTTGCGAGAAATCAGTTTTTGCTTCCCATCCAATAACCTGTTTTACTTTTTTCGTACCTGAAATCAAACGTTCAACATGCCCTGGTCGGTCGGCAATCATTTTTATTAAAGATTTTGGTTTCTTAAAATAATCTAATATAATATGAGCAATTTCTAAGACATCATATTCTTTACCGGAACCGATATTAAAAACTTCCCCTTTTATCTTATTAACGTCAATCTCTAAAACTCGTTTAAGTGCTTGCACGCAATCCTTAACATAAACCCAATCGCGGGTATTTTTACCCGAGCCATATACATAAAGCGGTTTATCATCCATTGCATTAGCAATAAAAAATGGTATCAACTTTTCCGGATATTGATTCGGTCCATAATTATTAAATGGTCGAATCACGATAATCGGTAAATGGTAAGTCTTATAAAAAGAATATGCCATGCGTTCGGCACCTGCTTTAGTAGCCGCATAAGGGCTTTGCGGGGCAATCGGATGTTCTTCGGTCATCGGTACGGTTTGTGCACTGCCATAAACTTCACTCGTCGAAATCTGGATAAATCTATCTTTAGGATGCTTTCTAAACTCATCTAAAAGAATATAAGTCCCGACAAAATCGGTTCTAACAAACGGGTCGATATTCGTAATCGAGCGGTCAATATGCGTTTCTGCGGCAAAATTTATGACTGTATCAATACGATTCATAGCTTTACTAACCGCGGTTCGATTGGCAATATCACCTTTAATAAACTTAAATCGCGGGTTATTCATTACTTCTTTTGGAAAATTATCAAGGTTGCCTGCATAGGTCAGTTTGTCAAAAACGACTATTTTATACTTCTTGTCTTTAAGAAGCTCTTTGGTAAAATTAGAACCGATAAAACCAGCACCACCTGTCACTAAAACTGTTCTCATCGATATTTCATATTTGATATTTGATATTTTTAGCCATGTTTCAAATCCCAATCATACGCAATTTGCGAGTTAAATGGGTCAAGCCGATACTCGTCGGGTTTTTTATAATTATACAGTTCGGTCGGGCAATTAATTAAATATGCCGGTTCAATACCGATTCCTTTCATACCGTGAACCACCATACGCGGGATTAGAATCAAGTTCGGGTTTTGTTCACCCAGAAAAAACTCATTAATTTCCTGATAGGTTTTAGAGTTTTTCCGCTGGTCGTAAAGCACGATTTTTGCCATCCCTTTAATCACTGCAAAATGGTCGGTCTGGATTTTGTGATAATGCCAGGCTTTAATTACATTAGGATACACAACTGAGAGATAGACCTGACCGAATTTCTTAAAGAAACTATCGTCCGAGCGCAGAATTTCCATTACTATTCCACGTTCGTCGGGTACAACTCTTAATTTTTTAATTTCAACGCCTTGTATCATAAATTTTAGTTTATCCATTTCTAAACAAAAGTCAAGTCTTACTTACTCGATATTCGCTTTACCCCGTTAGATAAAAAGAAATTACCAAGGGCAAAACCAATTCCCTGTATTATCTAACGGGGTTGACCCTCGCCCTTCCTGATATTCTCACTATTAATGAGCATAAAAACGTCTATCTTTGTATAATTCGCTCAAACTTATTTTTTAGGAAGGGCGGGGTTGACATTTGACTATTATCAAGTAGAATAAGGTTCATGAATTTGATTTTATCCGGACCGCCTGGGAGTGGCAAGGGTACGCAAGCTGAAGTTTTGTCGGTACAGCTCGATTACGCTCATTTTTCTACCGGTAATCTTTTCCGTGATCATATTACCCGGAAAACCAAAATTGGAATTCAAACCCAGATATATATTAACCAGGGTAAACTTGTACCGGATGACATAACTTTAGCGGTCACTAAAGATTTTCTTACCCATAATCAGAAAAAAGGAATTATCTTTGACGGTTTTCCCAGAACCGTTGGTCAAGCCCAAGGTCTGGATGAAATATTAAAGGAATGGAATAATCAGGTAGATTTAGTGGTTTTTATCGAACTACCTACACCAGAAATCATCAAGCGTTTAACTGCCCGACGAACTTGTATGAATTGTCATACTATTTACAATCTTGAATTTAAGCCGCCACGAAAACCGAATATTTGTGATATTTGCGGCGGTAAATTATATCAGCGTTCGGATGATACCGAACCGGTTATCCGAAAGCGTATTACAGTTTATGAGCAACAGACCATGGGACTCAAAGATTATTATAAACAGAAACAAAAGTTATATGAAATCGATGGCATACTCGGTAAAGACCGAGTCCTGCAAGAGATTCTAAAACTCATCCACAACCATCAAGAAAAATAATTCACGAATGAAACGAATTACATCGAATTTAACGAATATATTGCATTCGAATTATTCGCTATCATTCGCGGTATTCGTGCTTTTATAATGAGTATCTATATAAAATCCGAACGAGAAATTGAAGGTATTAAAGCAGCGGGTAAAATCGTTGCTTTGACTTTAGATTATATAAAAGACCAAATTAAACCTGATTTAAGTTCATCGCAAATCGAAAATCTCTGTGCTGATTACATTATCAGTCACAACGCAAAACCCGCCTTCAAAGGTTATCATGGATTTCCCGCATCCGTTTGTATAAGTGTCAATGACGAAGTTGTTCATGGTATTCCTAATGGGAGAAAAATTAAGCTCGGCGATATTGTCAAGATTGATGTCGGAGTATATAAAGACAGTTTTTATGCGGACGGCGCTAAGACTTTTGCAATCGGTGCGGTAAATCAAAATACTAAGAAATTAATTGATGTTACCGAAAAGTCGTTATATTTAGGTATTGACCAAGCACGCGCTGGCAATCATCTTGGTGATATTTCGTCATCAATTCAGAAATATGTTGAAGCTAATGGCTTTTCAGTTGTGCGAGAACTTTCCGGACACGGTGTTGGCATTGAACTGCACGAAGAACCGATGATTCCCAATTTTGGTGTCGCATCTAAAGGAATAACCTTTAAAAAAGGTATGACTTTAGCAATCGAACCGATGGTGAATATGGGCAGTTATGAAGTACTGACTCAGAGTAACAACTGGACCGTCGTAACCAAAGATGGCAAACCATCCGCTCATTTCGAACACACGATACTAATTACCGACACGGAACCCGAGATTTTGACAAAGAATTAACGAATTATGCAAATTACAACGAATTTAACGAATAAACAATATTCGAATTATTCGCTATCATTCGTAGCATTCGAGAACTAGATGTCGAAAAAAGATTTGATTCAATTAGAAGGAACGATTACTGAATCGTTACCCAATGCAATGTTTCGAGTTGAGATGGATACTGGGCACAAAGTATTAGGCTATATTTCCGGAAAAATGAGAATGTATCATATCAGAATATTACCCGGCGACCGGGTTACAATCGAATTTTCCCCCTACGATTTAAATCGGGGAAGAATAATATATAGATTCAAATGAAACCACGAGATTTCACAGATTCTCGCCAGATTCTTTCTTGTGTTAATCGCGTGTTAATCGTGTGGTTAAGAAAGAGGACAGAATGAAAGTTAAACCATCAATTAAAAAGCGTTGTATTCACTGCAAGATTGTCAAACGGAAGGGTGTCACG
>Ga0315274_10006332_pt1 | contig 17239 bp, 13 predicted proteins | sample YL17G02_20_MG_FD_203700 | JGI IMG/M metagenome (GOLD analysis project Ga0315274, IMG submission 203700) | Sediment microbial communities from Yellowstone Lake, YNP, Wyoming, USA - YL17G02_20 | ecosystem: Environmental > Aquatic > Freshwater > Lake > Sediment | place: USA: Wyoming | collected...
TCTCAGAGGTTGAAGAATATGCGAAGCAGATTGCGCCGCTCGGGACCGCAACGCCTTGAAAAGCCGTAAGTTCACCCACAGCGACGCCTTGGCACTCAGCATATTCATCCACTCCGCATATCCGCGGATATGCTGTGCACAGCATATTCGAGGATTCTGTCCCTCCTGTCATGCCAAGCGGCTTGAGGAATGGGGCGAGTGGATGAAGTGGGAGCCGCTCCGGCGCATTCTCTCCAAAAGCAGGGCCGAGATGATCCGCAAGGTTTACGAAGTCGATCCGCTCCTCTGCCCCAAGTGTGTGTGGGGAGGGCGAATCAAGATCGTCGCTCTTAGGTCTAATAACCCGAAGGGCAGAGTTCCACGGGCTTGCCCGTGGGTGAATGAGTAGGCGGCGATATGATAAGATGGGCGAGTGGAAATACGATATTCTGGACAAAGCGCCTATCGGACGGAGTATCATATCGTTTGGATCCCGAAATATCGCCGCCGTATCCTAAATCCTGGATTGCGGGGATATTTGCGAAAACTTTTTCCGAAGGTCATGATGAGTTTGCCGGGCTGCGAGATCGTCGAATATCACATGAAAGACGATCATATTCACATGCTGATGATCATTCCACCACGATATGCCGTGGCCGACGTGATAGGCAGGCTCAAGGGGATGACGGCGAGTGAGCTGAGGAAAAAGTTTTCGTGGTTAGGGAAGGTCTATTGGAAAGAGAATGTCGTATGGTCACCCGGATATTTTGTCACGACAGTAGGGATAGACGAGGGGCGGGTCCTCAAGTATTTAAAATGGCAAGAGACCCAGGATTTAGGTCAAGCGAAGCTTGAATTTTGATAAGTACCACGGCTTTAGCCGTGGGTATCTATAGTGAAGCTCTTTTTTCGCCGTTCTTTATAAAATGGCTTTTGCGCATCGAAATGGTTAAAATGGTCAGTTAGGATGAACTATGTTTACTTAGACTGGAATGTTTTTGACAGAATTGAGAAAGCGGGAAACCTTCCGCCGTCAGACAGAAAAATATTTGAGCAGATTGAGAGCCTCATTACAAGTAATTCAATCATAACGCCTTACTCAAATGCGCACATTAACGACTTAATTCGTGGTTACCAGAAAAATCCGACATTTATTTCAAAGCATCTTGAAACATTAAAACGATTGACAAATAACCTTTGTATTGTTCAATACTGGGGACATAATAGAACAACTTGGCATTTCAGGGCCGTTGAAGATTTCTTTTATTCCGCACTTGAGGACATTGAAACAACACCAAAATCGTTAAAAGAGCTAATGAATTGGGATCAAACAGGACTTTCAAAATCAATGTTTGAGTCACTCCGCTTAACACCAGTTCCTCCAAATTTTAAGGATATTTATAAAGCAAGCCTATTTTTTTCGGCAATGTTCCCAAGGACAAAAACAGAGATGAATCTTTTGGCAATATGCGAAGATCTTTTTGAATTCTACCAAACAGCAAAGAAAGATTACAGTATATTTAAATCATTAAGGACCTTCGTTAATCAAAGTAGAGCCAAATTGAAGAAAGAAAAAATGTTTAGAGAAATTGACAAATCAACTTCTGGCATTCCATCACACTTAAACTTTGATGATGCTTGGGAACAATATTTGCCTAAGACAAAAACAAGCTATAATCCAGCGTATCATAAAATAACTAACACCTATTACAAAATTGACTTTAAGGGTTTCAAATCAGACGAAAAGTTTTCAAATCTAATTGATGATTCTTTGCATGTCTTTTACGGAGCACATTGTGACTTTTTTGTAACCATAGACGACAAATGCCATTACAAAGCAATAGAAACATATAATCTTCTTAAAATTGACACGAAAGCTTTAGAGCCAAAAGAATTTTTAGAAACAATATTAAATGAACAGACTTAGCCCGTGCGAAAGAAGCCCAGCCACTAATAGCACATTTCCAAAGGGACAAATGGGTACGAATTGAGCTACTCCTCAAAAACTGGACAGGGATTATCCTGGATCACTTCAGACACGAAGCCGAACTGGCAGTTCATCATGTGGCGCCCCTTTACCCTCTCATAAGTTCAAATCCCCCACATCTCTTTCGCCCTTTCATATGTGGTGAAGGCGTTTGCTTCCTGCTTAATCAAACGATGCAGTTCGAGGAGCAGGATATCTTTTTCTTACTTGAACGTCGTTACCAAGGTCGCCCTGATAGCGACCGAGGCTCCATCCGACTATTTCTCATGATGTGCTTAAGCCTCCAACCATGAAGCCCAGGCAATTTTTGAATCTTGCACTCCCGATGAGGAGTCCCCGACAGCCTTTCTGCGTTTTTCGATGCGCCTTGACAAGATTTTCCTTCGGGAAGTATGATTATTGACGACGGGGAAGGAGATAACCACGATGACGAAGCTTTATATGGGGTCGAGCGCAATAAGCAAATCCCTTTTCCCAAGAGCTTGTCCTACATCGCCGGTGCCGAGGGCGATCCGGATCCTCTGATGTTTGTTGAATATTTCTGGTCTGGAATCAAACGGTCCCAAGAGGAGCAGGTCCGAGCAAGCGCGGTTTGAGAGGGGGGAATTGAAAAAGTCCACCTTTATTGCTTTGGCATCCTTGTTTTTGGCCGCCTGCTCTTCTCGGGCCGAAGGGCCGAGGCGGATCGTGGAGAACGGCATCGAGGTCGTCGTCAACGACACCGAGTCCTATCCGATAAAGGGCGAGCCGCGCGCCCTCTCTCTCCACGAGGAATTCCAAATCGACACGGAGGGTGATGCTCTGTCCGCCGCCGGGCTTTCCGATGTCGCCGCCGTCGACGCCGACTCCCGCGGCCGAATTTATGTCTTCCAGCCCGCGAAGGGCCGGGACCCGCTGGCCTTCCAGTTCGACGATCGGGGGAAGCTCCTGAAGTCATTCGGCAGGATCGGACAAGGCCCCGGAGAGATCCAATCCCCATATTACTTGAGGATGACTGCGAAGGACGAGATCCCCATTTTCGACAGGGGCGCCAAACGGCTCCTTTTCCTCGATACGGATGGCCGGCTGACAGGGACGAAGAATCTCCCGTCCGGCCTCAACCTCATGCCTCAAATGGGGGTGTCGCTCCTGGAAAACGGAAATATCTTGGCCTTTTACTTGTCGCTGAGAGAGGATCAAAAAATCCGAAAGATCGTCGCCGGTCTTTTCGGCCCGGATTTTCGGAAGATCAGGGACCTCCTGGAATACGATGCCTTCAAGGAGCCCGAGGAATACGAAAATATCTTCCTCGAGAAGCCCGTCATTGGCGTCTCGAAGGCGGCGATCTACGTCGGCTGCGGCAAGGCCGGAAACGACATCGCCGTCTATGATCTCGGCGGCCTGTTGAAACGCAAGATCCGCGTTCCGTTCACGCCCGTGAAAGTCTCACTCGGGTCCCGGACGGAGCTGCTAGCCAAGGCCCCTCAAGGGCACCCGGTGCGAAGGCTCAAGATTCCGGGTCTCTTTCCGCCTTTTCTCAGCCTCTTCTCGGATGACCTAGGCCGTCTATATATCGCGCGTTTCGAGATAGAAACGGGCACCGGCGCCAACCTATGCGACGTTATCTCCGTGGATGGCGTCTGGATCCTGCGGGCGGGATTGGGATACAATGACCTGTCCCGGTATCTGATGGAGCCGCGATCCTACGATGTCGTCCTCAAGAATGACCGCTGTTATTGCGTCCGGGAGAAGCCGAGCGGATTTAAAGAGATCGTCGTTTACTCGATGAGCTGGTCGTGGAACCGGCGGCCTTAGAGGCATTTGTGCTTAAAAATTTAGTTTTTCAGGTGGTGCATTGATGGTGGGTAAGTCACTTATCCCTAAGCGATTTGGAGAGTAAAAATGAAAGAAGCATTATCAGCAGACTCGCCTTTGACAGATCCTAAAGATGATCGTCTTGGCGTTGCTCCATTTGCAGAAAATTTAGCCAAAGCTTTCTCTGATATTGAGACAGATGAATGTTTAGTTTTCGCTCTATATGGAGCATGGGGAAGTGGGAAGACTACCTGCATGAATTTTGTCCAATATTATATAGATCAGTTATCAAATAAACCGATTGTTATGAAGTTCAATCCCTGGTGGTTCTCTGGTAGTGGAGAATTATTACGCCAATTTCTTGGAGAGTTCTTATCAACTCTAGGGAAGAACGACAAATTTAAGAAGGTAGCAAAGTCTATTGGTGATTTAATTGGCGCTATTTCTATAATCCCCTATGCAAAGACCGCTTCAGGTCTAATAAAACAATTCACCAAAGAAAAACCTGTTATAAAAATCAAAGAAGACATGAGGAAAATCCTGGAAGAAACCGACGACAGATTCCTTATTATAGTTGATGATATAGATCGTTTAACCCCGGAAGAAATAAGGACTTTATTCTGCATTATAAAAGCTGTCGCTGATTTTCCAAAAACTTCGTATCTATTAGCATTCGATAAGGATTTCATTATTGATGCACTGGATCAAGAAAATAAAAAAAGAGGCAAAGATTATCTTGAAAAAATTGTCCAAGTGCCTTTTGACCTCCCAATCCCGGAAAAAACCAGGCTCAATAGAATTTTCACGGAGAGATTAGAGGCAATCTTTTCAGATGCAGATCCTGAATCGTTCGACAGTACATATTGGGGAAATGTTTTCCTTGGCGGGATTGATCATTATATAGATACGGTGCGCAAGGTAAACCAACTTACCAATGCGATAAAAGTTTCATATCCTTCCGTTAAAAGAGAAGTCAATATAATAGATTTTGTTGCTATTGAAACACTAAGAGTATTTCGCTCAGAGATTTATAAAATAATTAGAGGCAACCCCGATATGTTCGCAGGACATTCAGAGTTACCCTTTTATGACGAAACTAACAAAGATAAGATAAAGGCGTTTCATGATGAATGGCTAAAGGGTGTCTCTGGGGAGGAAAAAGAAAACCTTTCGGATTTTTTAATGCGAATTTTTCCCAGATTAGAAGCAGTCTTCAAAAACCAACACTATAGACCAGAGTATCTGCTAGAATGGCGAAAACAATTAAGAATATGTAGCCCTGATAGATTTCAAATATATTTCCGCTTTTCTTTGCCAGAAGGGAAAATCTCGAGTTTTGAAATGAAATCCATATTAGCTCTTGCAGGAGAGGCTGAAATATTCGCAGAAAAATTGATCCAGTTCGCTCGACAGAAAAGAGCTGATGATGGTAGCACAAGAGCCAGTGAAGTTCTCGAAAGATTGTTAGATTATGCAAAGAAAGACATTCCACAGGAGCATATAAAACCCATACTCAAAGCATTATTTAAGGTAGGAGATAAGTTGCTCTTAAAGGAAGATGAGGGCAGAGGCTTATGGGGATTTGGAAATGATATGCGCATAGCATGGATATTTTTCGCATTATTACGACGAATTGAGACCGAAGAACAAAGATATGAACTTTTAAAGGATGTTTTCTCAGAGGGTGATGCGGTATCAATGATAGTGAGTGAAGTTGAAAGTCTAGGCCAGCAACAGGGAAAATATAATTCTCCAAAAAGGATCGAGGATCAGTGGTTTTTAAACTCTAAACAATTGGCAGAATTGGAAAAGATTGCATTGGAAAAAATTAAGGAAGCTGCTGCGCAAGGCGAGCTCCTAAAAAAGTCGAGAGCAATTCAAATGCTTCATCGGTGGCGTGACTGGGGGAATATTGATGAAGTAAGAACATATGTTGCAAAGGCCATTTCTTCAGATGAAGGGCTGGCTGATTTCCTTTCTCTTTACCTTGCGCAAGTATCCAGCTGGGGCATGGATGACAAAGTACCGAGTCATCAATGGCGTCTAGATCCAAGATCCATTGAGCCCTGGATAGAAAACATTTCTGAGATATATCAAAGATGCCTAAAAATCGTAGAAACAAAGCCTGAATGGCTAAGTGAAAGGGCAAAAATAGCAATTGAAACCTTTATTCGCTCATATAACCTGATATCAAAAGGTAAAGACATTGATGCTGATTTGGACGGAGAATAATCCTAAAAAGCTAAAACCCCGGAGGGGACCGAGCGGGTCGAAAGCGGCAGAGTGGTTCTCATATTGGCCGTCCCCGTCCGACCAACGCTGCCGCCATCCACTGAGGGAGTGCGATAAAACATGAGCGGCATAGGTATCTTAGCTTATGGCTCTCTAATCATCGATCCCGGCCCGGAGATTGGGCCTCTTATCGTACGCCGGATTACGACAGTGACGCCTTTTGTTGTTGAATATGCGCGGCTTTCGCGAACACGTGGAGGTGCACCTACCCTTGTCCCGCACTCGTCTGCCCTTCCTGTCAAAAAGGTGAGGTACATCCCTCCACCCGATCATCCGTGGAGAAGGCTGCGCACCGGACCTCAAAGCCCTGCTCTCGAGAGAATCTAAGTCATGGGCAAAGCGGAAATATTCACGTTGCCCAGGATAGGAAATATTCATGTTGCCTTGACACTTCTTATCCCTTACTTGACACCTTCTTATACATACAATTATACTTAGTCATAATGATTGGTTCGCTAATTCGAAAGAAAGCCCATCAATTTACCCCCACAGCAAGGAAGGAAAATTTAATATTTCCATATGTAGGCCTTCAACCCTACACCGAAGCTGAACGTGAGTACTTTTTTGGTCGTGCACAAGACTCCGAGACGATTGCCGCAAACTTGATTACCGCGAAGCTGACTCTGCTCTACGGTGCAAGCGGCGTCGGAAAAACCTCTGTCCTCGAAGCAGGTGTGGTGTCACTTATCCGCACAATGCCCGATTTTTTTGTCGTCACATTCAGAACCTGGCAAGATAGTACCTTTCAACTTTTGTTGAAAGATAAGATTTTGCGTACGATTTTCGAGACAACAGGCAAGCCTATTGATATCGATATAAGGTTGCCATTAGATGAATTCCTCGTGCGTGCGGCGCAACTAACCGGCCGCACTTTCCTTATTATCTTTGACCAATTTGAAGAATATTTCCTATACCACCAAACGATGGATCCGTTCGAAGAACAATTTGCGCGCGCAGTTAATCGCACTGATTTAAAAGCGAATTTTCTGCTCTCGTTGCGCGAGGATTCGCTCGCCCAACTCGATCGCTTTGAAACGCGTATTCCGAACTTGATGAGCAACTTTTTGCGCCTCGAGCATTTAAATCGCGGCGGAGCGGTTGATGCAATTCGCAAACCGCTTAACGTTTACAACGCAAAATATCCCGATGCACCGCCAATCACAATTGAGGACGCACTCGTAGACGAGTTGATTATTCAAGTACAGACAGGGCGTGTGACTCTTGGGCCCGCTGGTCAAGGCGATGTCAGCATAACCTCAGCCAGCGAAGTGCGCATCGAAACAGCGTTTCTTCAAATGGTTTTGAGGCGGCTGTGGGACGAGGAGATTTCCTCGTATTCTTTTACCGAGACGGGCGCAAAAGGATTAAGACCACTTATATTGCGATTAGCGACATTGGAAGAATTAGGCGGCGTGAAAAGAATTGTGCGTAAGCATCTAGATAATCTGATGAGCAAATTGAGTGCCCCAGAACGAGAAATTTGCTCCGAGTTCTTTGACCGGCTTGTTACGCCATCAGGAACTAAGATTTCTCAGAGCGCTGAGGACCTTTTATCATACGTAGGGCACCCCGCTGGCGATGTGGCAGATATCCTAAAGAAACTCGCAGACGCGCGCGTCTTACGACCTGTAAAGCCGACGATTGGTCCCCCTCAATCGACTCACTACGAAATTTTTCACGACGTACTCGCGCCGGCGATTTTAGATTGGAGACGGCGTTACATTGAAAAACAAAACAGTAAAAAGAAAACCAAGCTTATTCGGCAAGCGCTTTTTAAATACTACTTACGCAACCGTGTCTACTTCACAGTTGACTTAATATTCTTTATTTTAGCACCAGTGTTGGCTGTATGGATTAGGCTGGAATCCTTTGATGCTATTAGAGGTATCGCATATGGCAATCGTTACTTGGAGGCGATTGCGTTTTACACTCTGATCTCGCTTATTGTACGTTGGACAATCTTCATCCCATCGAAATTGTACGCGCGAGACTGGCGTAATATCGGCCTTTACGAGTTTTTTCAAGTATTTCGTGCCATAACCATGTCGGGAGTGTTGATGTTCTTGATCTTAGTTGGTGTCCTCCGACCTTTTATTCCTTTGTACTCGAAATTTCCGATGTCTATTCCTCTCCTCGATTTCCTTTTAGTATTACTTTTAGTTAGCAGTTCTCGTGTTGCGCCAAGTATTATAAGCCAGCTATGGCGGCAAAAGTACGAGAAGTCTTCGATATCCACTAAGCGCGTCATCATTTTTGGCGCGAGCACAACTGGACAAATGATTGCAAAGGAAATGCAGTCCAACCCGAGTCTCGGATTAAATCCGGTTTTGTTCTTTGATAATGATCCTAGAAAGCAACATATTTTAATTCACGGTGTTCCCGTGCTAGGGGATTGGACCAAGCTTGAAAAATTGGTGAAGAAATATAGTATTCAACAAGCAGTCATCGCAATGCCTAGCGCGAGCGGCAAAACTCTCAGTGAGCTCAAAGATGCGTGCCGGGAACTCAATTTGCCGATGAAATTCGTCCCTGGTTTATCTGAGTTGCTCGGTGGAAACGTGACTGTTAGCCAGTTACGTCCAGTGGAGATATACGATATCATTGGTCACACGCCAATTTATATGGATATGACGCAAGTTGCGCGGATGCTCAAGGGCAAAAAAGTTCTTGTAACTGGCGCGGGTGGTTCAATCGGAAGTGAACTCTGCCGACAAATCACGTTAAATGAACCGATGCAGTTAGTGTTGTTGGGACATGGCGAAAACAGCATTTCAGTTATAACGAACGAATTGCATAGATCATACGCAAAAGTACAATTTGTCCCAGTTATTGCAGATATCCGTGATCCAAATCGCATTTATGCGGTGTTTAGCGAATTGAGACCAGATGTAGTATTTCATGCGGCTGCGCACAAAAATGTGCCGTTGATGGAAGTTAACGAGGAAGATGCTGTTACAAATAATGTCCTAGGTACGCGAAACGTACTTGATGCCTGCGTTACACACGGCGTTATGCGTTTTGTTTTATTATCCACAAACACGGCAGTTAATCCGGAGGGTATCATGGGTGCGACCAAACGGGTCGCAGAATTGCTAGTACAACAGAGGGCAGCACTAATCGGACGCGCATACGTTGCGGTACGATTTGGTAACGTGCTGAGCCCGCGGGGGAGCATAGTGTCACTTTTCAAAGAACAGATCGCTCGAGGCGGGCCGTTGACGATAACTCACCCTGATACTAGGCGCTATTTAATGAGCGCTCCCGAAGCGGTGCAATTGATTTTACTTGCTGCCACGCTTGGCAAGGGCGGCGAAATCTTTGCATTGGATTTCGGTGATCCAATTAAAATAATGAATTTAGCACGTGAGCTTATTCGTCTCAGTGGTTTGGAAGACAATGATATCGAAGTTCAATTCATCGGCTTGCGCCCTGGCGAGAAACTGTTTGAAGAACCGTTCACTAGCGGCGAAGAATATACAAGCACCCGACATGAAAAGATTTTTATGGTGGAAAAGCCGTTGGGCGTATTAGATCATGTGGATGATTTGATCCAAGCGGCGCAAGAAAATGATTCAGATAAAATTAGAAAGCTTCTGCATATCATAGTTCCAGAGTACGTTTCACGTAGTGCAGCATCGCCCAGGCCAATGGATTAGTTGTCTTATGATTCAGAGGGGTAGCTCAATATCATGAAATCATTACTCAGACCGCGAAGAACAAGGCCAGAACCTTAGTGGCAATACCCCCTTTTGGAATCATCGCAAAACAAATGAGACAAGGAAATGTCATTCCATTTCTCGGTGCTGGCGCATCTTCGAGTGGTCGTCCCACCGGATCAAAATGGGATACGACATGCGTAACGTTTCTCCCGACGGGAAGAGAACTCTCTCTTCAACTGGCAGAGGACGCCAGTTTCCCTTCGTCCGATCCACATGACCGTAACGATCTTTCCAAAGTCTCATCTTACTATGCAGAAGTCGCAGCCAACCGCATCGATTTAGTCGGCTGCCTGCATCAGACGCTCGACCGTGACTATCAGATTGGCGGAATCCATCGCTTTCTCGCAGATGTTGATGAACCACTACTTATCATAACGACTAATTACGATGACTTGATCGAACGCGCATTTGAAGCAAAAGGCAAATCGTACCATCTCGTTACATATCCTACCGATCACAAAGAATACGCAGCGGCGGTGTTTTGGTGGAAACCCGGCATGACTGAGCCCGAGGTTCACGCCCCCAAATCGCTTCCCCTCTCGCTGACCGATACGACAATTATTTACAAGATACACGGCACGGTTGATCGCCGTTCTAATAAGTGGGATTCATATGTCATCACGGAAGAAGACTATGTAGACTTTCTCTCACGGATGACAGGACAAACGGCGATTCCCGCACGTTTTATGGTCGAATTTCGTAAGCGGCGATTCCTCTTCCTCGGCTATGGTCTGCGAGATTGGAACTTGCGTGTTATGCTTCGCAACTTGAAGAGTACGCTACGTACTAAAGAGATAGCAGCTCCGTCCACCCCAGAAGAAGGCGAAGATTTGCGTTCATGGGCGATTCAACGTAATCCATCCGAGTTGGAGCGCTCTTTATGGCTGGCGAGAAAGGTAAATATTTATGATATGGGCGTTGACGCATTCGTCGCTAATTTACGTAAAAAGATGGGAATGTGAGATTTCTATGTTCATACGGTTGGCCAAAGGCTGGGCCGAGATGATCCGCAAGGTTTATGAAGTCGACCCTTTGATCTGCCCCCCCCATTTCCCTTCCCCCTTCTCCTCCTCGCTCTGGGTGTCCCGAAATTATATCCAGAAATCAATATTCAGCCGCCCGCCGCCACTCTCTTTTTCCCCGAGACGACTTGCCCAGTATGTTCTAAAACTACATCTATAAATCAATATTAAGCCGCTGGCGCCTTCCGCTTTCTCTCTACTCCCGCCTCATATAAATCCATGGCCTCTAGTCTCCATGGCCCCGGTGTGCGCTTGCTCATTTTTTTACCTCCCTTATTTTCGCCAGCAAATAATCAGCCGCGGCGATCCCCGCGTTATTTAAATGCCGTTACCATGCGCCATTGTATGGACTCCACCTAAAGCCGGAAGACTTGAGAAGGGATCGCGTCTCCTCATTCGGCTTGCCCGGAAAAATAAGCTGGATCCTATTCTCTCCGGCATTCTCTATGACCTTGATTCCCTGCTCTTCTCGCTCGCTTGTCTCCCTCTGCGGCTGTGCCTATATCTGGGCCAGCCTTCCTTTCATTCGCCGGATGTTAGCCGAGTTATTTGTGAGCGCATAGCCGGGAAAAGGGCGATCAATAATCCCCCGCGCTAAAAGTTTGCGGCAATCATCAAGATTAACCAAAATGACTTGTGTTTCAAAAGAAATCATCTTCCATTCTTCGATATCTCCAGGCGCGGGCTTGCCATGCTTTTCCCAACACGAATTGACCGCTTTCATGGTGACCCGGCTTCTCTCGGCAGCTTCAACCTTTGCCTTTAGCTTTTCGGCAGCCCGGGGATCGTCAGAAAAAACAGCATCGTTATTTTCTGCCGCCTCCGCTCCGCGTTCGAGCTCCTTTGCCTTTCCCCCTAGATCAATAGACTTTCCCATTAGATTCCATGCCCGATCCCTATAGTTACGGTCTCGACCCTCTGAATGATGGCCGGCTAGGATCGGTTGACCGAATGGGATCGCGTCCGTCATTGCCTTGGATCGAGAGTAAGCGGATTCAGATTCAGAGGCCGCCCTTCGACCCGCTGTCCTCAAGCGTTCAATTCGCGCTTGTCTTCGTTCATCAAATGTCATTTTATTCTCCTTTCAATCTTTGCCCTCATCATAACTAAACTCAACCGGTTTTCCAGTTGTTAAATAACAAGGCACATTGCCTTTAAGAAAAAACTCTGTTTGTGTTATGGTATCGGGCGATGATTTATACATCAGAAATCCTACTCCGGTATGGCATTTCAATACTTCATCCCTTTGTTTTTTCGTTGATTCAATCATCTTTTTACCTCTCTTTCTTCGCCCTCAGCCATGGCCAAACCTGATTTCTATCCCCCTTCAGGGGATAGAAATTTGCTCCCCTTGGCCATTATGCCGATTTTGACCATGGGATTTTATGCCATGATTTGAACCACTTTCTCATGCACCGGCTTTAATTCTTGCTTTGATTCGAGGCCAAATGGGACGGAAACCCTGATTTACTGAGGAAAGACGCATGTTTAGAATATCCCATTTTAACCCCTGAAAAAAGTCAACTATTAATTGAAGAAAAAAACGCGTCGCATAAGCATCATTATGGTAAACAGAACGTTTCCTTCTATTATTCCCCCTGACACTTTGCTTTTTATTAAGATATTGTAAACTAGGACCCATGTCAAGCCCGATTTTCGGAGATGGCAGAAAAGCCTATATAACCATGGCTGGGACCGCCCTGGGCGACCTGACCAAGCACCACGCACGCGCATACAGGAGCAATCCTGGAAATTCGGCCGGACGAAGGGTGTGCTTTTTGGCCAGGTGAGCCACCTCATGCTTACGTGGTTTCTCTCAAGAAGGCCGTTTCCGCGCCACTTCTGCGCTTGGCCATTTCGAATATTTAAACGATATCATTTTGGAATCCTTAACCCACACCATTTCTAATATTAGAATTCCCTCTGTCCATTTCTTCCTTGCCAAAACCCATCTGCGCACCCCCTCCATGGCGCAAAATTGTGGCACTCTGGCACCCTGATAGAAATACTGATACAGAGGGACAGGGTGCCACAGTTCCACTTTTTTCTTCAGGGTCCTCTTTTTTCTTAATCAATCAGATATTCTGGAAGAAACCATACCCACTTCTTTTTACCGCTATCAAGCGCCACTTCTTTTGATTTTATGCCCAATTCTCCTTTTGCTCTTTTCAGGGTTCTAACTGCAATTCCCTCAATTTTCGCTATGTCCATGATTTCCGTTGCGTCTCTCTTGTCGCCGTTGCCCAAAAGCTCTAGCAAAAACACCCTTGCTTCGCCAATTGGCGATTCAGCGCTTCGATCTTTGCTTAACAGTTCATCTGGATCCAAGTCTTCTTCCGCCTTCTCAATTTTTACTACGTCGTTTTTGATTCGATAGCTAAACCCAAAAGCGTCTTCAACCTGATTGATTTTCCCACTACACTCACAATTAACGATTTCGCGATCAAATAGAATACTTCGTCGCCGAATTTTGCGAACAGTTCGCGGATCACTTTTTCGTCAGCGTTCTATGGCGCGTGGCCTATAAAAATGTCCATATAACTAAATCCTTTTAGTACTCATAAAAACTCTCATTTCATTCGTATTTCCATGTATCTGAAATGGGGTCATAAACTTTTAAGTGAATTACTCCAATCTTTTTGCCGTCCTTGCCGCCCAAAAATTCTCGCATTATTTCTTCTGGGGGTCTGGTATCTACAGAAGTCTCAACGGTGGCTAAAGGAATTCCCGAACCCCCTTTATTTGGGTTTCTCATTCCGGCCTTGACTGGTAGACGCCAATCGAAGTCGCCCGGATGATATGTCGGCCCGGCAAGAAGCCATGCGCAACCCGCGATGACATTGGCTTCATCTTCCGATTGTCCGCCGTCGCTATCCACAGTATCTCTGGACCCACTGTGAGTTTTTCTAATGAGCGATTTTAATTGCTGAATTAACGTATCTTTGTTTGGAATTTCCAGCTGGCCAGTGTTTAGAACCTGTTCTAGGTTCAGGTACAGCTCGCTCTTGCTTTTTTCAGATCGAATGTAACTTATTCTGCGTGCCGCAAAACTATGAAGTGCCCAATCGCCTGAAAACTTGTCGCCGGTGACTGAATTGATGTGATAGGTTTTTATCAAATCCGAATATTGGCTTGTCGTTTCATCGGGGTTGAATGGCGGGCGCCGACTTCGAACCAAGTCGATCACGATTTTTTCGCCCTCTTTGTGGCAAATCGCGATCGCGTAGCTATCCCGGCCTCCGCCTCCGGCCACATCTACGAAGGAAACGAATTTTCTGATATCGGAGCGATACGGCAATTCCAACGGCCTGTCAAAATTTACGGCAAGATCAACCTGAGCCGGATCGTACATGGACGATTCGTCGGCCCTGTACTGACAGTTGTATTCTTGCTCATAGCTCAGGGGATCCCGTAGCTTTGCTAACTTTAGCCGCCACTTTGGGAAACCGGGAAAGAAAAATTCAGTCGAGCCTCGAAGGACCAAAACGGGGGCGTCATCGACCCCAAAATATTGTTTATAATCGGCATACCCGACCCCGCTCATCCGGTTTACGCTGGACAGCAGGATCATTTTACTGTGTGGAAAAGAAAGTCCTGGCCTGGCGGCGGAAAGCACCTCTTTGTCGATGCTCACACCGGTCGATTTCCAGAACATGAACTCGTCACCGCAAAAAACGTGAATTGACGGCGCACGCACCCGGGCTTGTATTGCCGGAAAAATTTGGACAACGCACCCATTAACCAACTCAATCTCTCCGCCTTTTATATTTTTTATCATCGGCTTTAATTTTTTAGAACGTTCAAGTTTCTCTTCGCAGTAGTTAAAAACGACCGCACTTTGTCTGCTCATTTCGCTCGTGCATATCATCGAAGTTGCCACCTCACCCACGGACAATTTGGGCGGCCGCATGCATGCTTCGTATAAAACGATGTTTGTCAGAATTTTGTCCGTGCCGCCGCTCCGGCGGCCGTTCTGAATATCAACTTCAAACTGCTCAACTCCCTCAACATATTTTCGTCCACCGGAAGCCTGGCTAAATAGCTCAAGCTCTTCATCCGTCAAGGGCAGGCCATAAATCGCCTTGAGAGTCATTTTTTGAGCTGGACTTAAGCTTTGATCGTTAAGAAGCTCCGGATCTTCGATGAAAGAAATGATGTCCACAACGTTAAGATTGTTTTCCATATTTTCTCGCTACATATTGTTCAAGGGTTTCACCGTCCGCATTATCATTCTTGTTTTCACCACTCAAAGAATTCAGCAGATCAATGCACGCCCGAATTTCCCTGGTTTTTTCCAGCTTGTTTACGTTTTTTTCTCTTCGAAGTTCTTTGATCTGACTGGACAAAATCATCATCATTTGTTGTTTCGATAACGGCTTCTTCCAAATTTCCTGACGAACGGTCTGGTCTACGTGCCAGACGCACTTATCAAATTCACCGCGAAGGGTTTTTGCAAGGCACCGAGTGCCATCCTTCTTTATGTGGGTACAACGCATTTATTTTTTGAAATTTTCGTCGCGAAGTTTTTTTGCCAAAGCTGGGGATACGAAGCGCAAATCTTCTCTTTGCTGTTTGGCCACCGGATTATCATTTGCGCGCTCAATCCTTTTGATGTTTTCCGGATCCAAAATAATCTCGCTGGTTTCAAGACTGATTCGATAGGGGATCTCTTCTATAACATCAACCTGCTTACCGGCCGCGTCGCTCTCGGTTGTCTGCAAAATAATCTTATCTTCGGTAAAATCCTTGACATAAGCATCTGGATCCCATTCGCTGTAAATAACGCTTTCGAGAAGCAACCTCATACTGGAATGGCTATGAAGCCAATCCTCTTCGTCATCTTCATTTTCATTCTTTCCAGGAAACTCGACGCTTTCGTAAAAGCCCCGGTTAAATCGGCCTTCAAGGATCGGTACCGGCCCGGCATCGTCCTGAATTGAGGAAGCGATGAGAAAAAGAAGAAAAAGCTGAAGGTTGATTTTCTTCAGTTCTCTTCTCTTCAGCCGCATGCCCAACTCGCCGACGTCTGACGTCTTCTTTAAACGTTTGTTTATCGATCATGATATACCTCATATTTTGTCCTACACTAAATAGCTTGCAAACAGGGACATTCGACCTGCTAAATGTCCCCATCACCACAAAAAAGCAATTACTTCTTGCTTTTAAAAAAATAATATTTTTCTTTAAACCTATATATCCTATCCAAAATCGTCCGTTTGATCACCGGCTTTTCCGTCCGTCTTGGCTTCCTCTTCCACCGCTTTTTCAGGGCGTCCGATTTTATTTCCACGCCGTAATGGCGCCAAAACAAATCTGAAACCTGGGGAAAAGACCGACTCTCCAATTTAATCTTATCAATTATCTCATCAATCAAAGCATCCTCATATTTTTTCATGACCGGAAAAGTAACATCCTTGCCGCTCATTTCTACAGCCCATTTGGCCAATGCCTCCAGCCTATCCTCGAGGTCTTCTATGACCATCACCCTCAACAATCTACGCAACCAATAATCCGATTTTAAACCGCGAAGATAAGCCCAAAACGAACCTTCCCTTCTATTTAGCTCGCCCAGTTCTGTAATCCAAATAACGATCTTGTCAACGTCCATGGCCGGACTCCGTTTGGAATCAATTGCCGCATCAATCAATTTTTCTTTTTCTTTGGTTTCGTTTTCCACCGGGACGGAATCCATATCCTGTGGAATTTGATATTTTTTTAACTCCCGCCGGTTGATGATCCTGTTTAATTCTTTGAATGCATCCTGATTAATCGAATCCGGCCCATCCAGGAAGTCAACCCATTTTTTAAAAATAACCTCAATCATACTATCTTTGTTACCGCCAAATTCGCCTGACCAATTTCTCTGAGAAAGTCTTTCACTGATATAAGGTTTTACTATATCGGCAAGATTTTCTTTGTCTTCGTCGATGTTATATTGACGGCACGCTTTGTTTATTTCCATTCTCAATCTCCCTTCTATGATTGCGAAACGCAAGCTCTCGGATACATCATTCTTTTCTCCATCTTTTATGGCTGCCTCGGTTTCTCGAACCACCCTTCTATCCGCGCCATTATGCGCACCATAACATTCGATCTCGGCTCCTAAACCTAATTGAGAACGCGACCCTTGGGGGCCCGTTAGGGGGGATCCTAGGCAGCCGATTGTTTCATGATTTCCGGAATGTAGTCTCTCTTCTCGGTGAGCACTCGATAGATGATCGTCAGGAGCCGACGGGCCACCGCGATCTTGGCCACGTTCGGTCCTTTCCTCCGGGCCAGTCGGCTGTATAAAACCCGAAGCCCGACGTCTTTCTTGATCGCTGTAGGCGGCAATCAAAAGGGAGCCAAAAACGGCAGCATTGGCGTCGGGCGGAAAACGCTTAGTTCAAGCCTCTCTCCATTTTTATATTTGCGGGACGCAGTCTAGGGTTCTCGTTGGCTTCATC
>Ga0315274_10006334_pt1 | contig 17236 bp, 25 predicted proteins | sample YL17G02_20_MG_FD_203700 | JGI IMG/M metagenome (GOLD analysis project Ga0315274, IMG submission 203700) | Sediment microbial communities from Yellowstone Lake, YNP, Wyoming, USA - YL17G02_20 | ecosystem: Environmental > Aquatic > Freshwater > Lake > Sediment | place: USA: Wyoming | collected...
GTCACCGTCCGCCTGGAGACGGGCATGCGGGGTAGCGAGGCATCTTCGAGATCCGGCTCCTCGCACTCGGCGAGAATGGCGCGGAGTCTGATAGCCACGGTTAATTCGGCTACCACGAAGGCACCATCGCCAGCCTCGTATTCCTTTGCCAGCGCCTCTATCGCGGAGCGTAGGTCACGCATGGGGGACCTCCTTGTTTTCTATACCAACGAGAACAATACTTTCCTCCACCCGGTCCGCTGTGATCGTGTAAACGCGGGCGAACCATAAGAGACTGATATGTCCTAGACTGATCCACACTTCTTCGATCATCACTTGTCCTCCTTGTCAGGATAGCGGCGAAGAGCTTCGGCTTTGATTACCTCTCGCCAATTGGAGGTGTGAGTCAACATGAAGTCGCGAGATCTGCCCCATTCCACCGCATCAATAAAAACCTCCCGCACCTCCGCCGCCGTATACTGTTTTTCACTCATGTCGCCTCCCATTTTTCGCTAGTGGTACTTTCGGCCCATGCCTCAAAGATGGGCGCCGGGTCGGCGGCGCCCCATTCGGAGAAGGCCCTCTTTAGCCTTTTTCTGTTCATCCGTCTCACACACGTCCTTGTTTGAAAGATCGATTGCGGTTCTATCCCGACCGAAGACCGCACACGAGCAACGCTCGTGCTTTTCCTCTGCTTCAAATGCGCGCGGGAAGGCGCCCGCGCTCGCTCCGCCCAGCCGAAACATGGTGCGGCTCATACTTCAATCTTTCTCAGCCCCAACTCGCTCATGACGATGCGCTGTCCTATCATCTCCTGCGCCTCCGGGCTATGCGTGATGATGAGCGTGTGCCTGCGCCCGCTCTCCACGTGCGCCTGCTTCATCATCTCCACGTACCGACCCTTCGCTTCGGGATCGAGTGCGCCGTCCGCCTCATCCGCGAACACGGTGAGGAATTTCGTCCCCGTCGAGCGCTCGCGCACGATTCCGAATGCGTCATAGATCGCGCGCTTGATCCAGACCGCCTCTCCGCCCGAGAGCGTAGAAAGCTCCTGCTCGCTCGCGTCCTCGTTGTCGAGAATGTAGATCGCGAAATCCTCAACCTGCTTGACCTTCGAGCCGCGCCCCGCGATACGGGTCGTGCGGAACTCCACGGCGAAGCGCGAGCCGTAGGCGGAGGAGAGGAGCCGGTTTGCCACCTCCGCGATCCCCGGCCCCATGGCATCGAGTTCGAGTGCCTGGATACCGTCCGCCCCGCTTGAATGTTCGAGATACCGCCACTCGGCGGCCTCGGCCTGCGCCCCCATGATCTTCGCCTTCCGCTCCTCGAGCTCGAGCGCCTGAGCTTCCAGCTCCTCGATCCGCTGGCCCATGTTCGAGATCTGTGCCTCTAGGGTGGCGACGGCCCGCTGCGCCTCGCCGTACTCCAAGCGCGCAGCCTCGAGATCCGCCTGCGCCTGGTTATGCTTGCTATCCCAGGATTCGTCGACCTGTGCGCGTTCCGCCTCGAGCTCCCCCGTCAGCCGTTCGACCTCGAGGGATGCCTTCTCCCGCTGCTTGCCCGTCTCCTCGATGCGCGTGGCGGCCTCCTGTGCCAGGGCGAGGCTTTTTCGCGCCTCCTCTACCTTCAAGCCGGCGAGGGCCGCGCGGATCCGCTGTAGGGGCGCCTGGTCGACGGGGGGTAGAGGCGGGACAGGAGGCGCGTCGGGGACCACGAACGAGTCAATCTGGTCTTGCTTGCCGGAAAGCATCTCCGCGAAGAGCGCATCGTTTTGCCTCAATTCAAGGAGGTTTCGCTCACTTTCGGCCCGCTTTTCATGCAGAATCAGCCGTGTCGATTCAGGTAGAGTCTGCCCACAGGTGGGGCAGTTCTCCTTCAGGGGGACCTTCAACTCCCCCGCCAAGTGGTCTATCTGCGCCTGAAGAATCTTGCGATCGCCCTCCACGCGCGCCTTCTCCGTTCGCAGGCGCGAGAGTTCACCCTCGACCTTGCCGCAAGCAGCGTGCCAAGCGTTCTCCTTGTCGTGGTGCTCAGCGATGATGCGTTCCCGCTCGGTCCGGATCCCTGAGAGCCTCTCATTTTCCGCACCCTCCTGCTCCTTGAACTCCGCATGATCGGCGATCACCTTCTCCGCTGCCGGCCGCCCGTTGACTGCCGACTGGTAGTTTGCGATCTCCGCCTTCGCCAGGGCGATGATCTGCTTCTGCTGCACGGCCTGGTCCTCGAGTGAGGCGATGCGTTGCGCCAGGAGTTCCTGCTCGCGTACCTTCGCGGCTAGCTCCTCAGCCTTTCCCTTGAGTTTGCGCCCCTTGGCCTCGATGATCGAGACCGCCGCAGTGCTGCCCTCGAGTTCTTTCTGCTTCGCCTTCCGCTCCGCTACGATCCCGGGCAGCGCGGTGAGCTGGCTCTCGATCAAGTTCACCCGCGCGCGCTCGAGCTCGATCTCCCCCTCGATCGCTCCCGCCTTCACGTGCGCGTTCTCGGCGTAGGCCTGGAGGTAGTCGAGGCCGGCGAGCTCGCGGAAGATCGCCTTCTTCTCTCCCTTCGTGGCCTCAGCCAGGTCAGGATTCGATTTCGTGGCCCGTTGCGAGACGAACGCCGAGCGCAGGAACAGCGGCAGCGAGCCGAAGAGCCTTGCTATCGCCTCCTCGTAGTCTGCCTTCCGCCCGTTCGTCAGGGGCACGACACCACAGAACAGGTGGTACTCGCAACTCCCGCTCGCGTTTGCCCCGTCGATCTGAATGAGCGCCCTGTACTCTGTGCCCGTGCGCTCGTCGACGAAAGTCAACTCGCGCAGGCTGTCGCGCAGGCGGAAGTGCGCCTGCAGCGTGCCGTCGCGCGTGAGCATGCAGGGATACGGGTGCATGTTTTCGATGAGCGTGGTCTTGCCGGATCCGTTCGCCCCGACCATGGCGATGAGGCCCGCATCGTAGCGGTCCAGATCGAAGGTGATCTCATCGACATGCAGGCCCTTCCAGATCCCGATCGCTCCGCGCAGGCGCAGCTTGCGAAGGCGGATGTGCAGGCCCTCTGGGATCGCGCCACTCGCCTCGGCCTCGCGTTCCAGCGCGTCGGCTTTCTCGTTCACCCCTGGGGTTAACGTCTCCCCGCTCGCCTCGGCGTAGACGGCGAGCTTGTCCCGCAACGCGCGCTTCTCTGTGATGGCAGCCGCGCGGACGGTCTCGGTGGGGATGGTCTCGACGGTGACGCGGGAGCCGGGGAGTGCGCCGTCATGGAGCATATTCTCCAGCCATACCCCTGGATCGCATTCCGCCCCCTTCGGGACACGCAGCACGAGCCAAGTCTGAAAGCCATCGACCTCGCGCAGGTCGATCTCATGCGGCCAGTCCGCGACGAGCTTCTTCCGCGGTGCGTGCGGGAAGGGGAGGAACACGACACCGGCACCGCAGGCCCTGCCGTCCTTTTCTATGATGCCAAGGTCCACGAGGTTGAATCCCTTCTGGTCCAACTCGCCCCAGTTCACGGGGTACGCGCTTCCCGAGTAGTAAGCCGAGAGGCCCGGGATCTGCTGCGCGAGGTGGATATGTCCCAATGCGTAGTAGTCCGCGCCCACGAGCGCCAAGTCCTCCCGCCCGATGGAGATCCCGCCCTCGACGAGCTGGCCGTTCGCCATGCTCGCCCCGGTGACCGCTCCATGGTAGAGGAAGACGCACGGCACCTCGGGATGCTCTGCGCGTAGGGCCCCCATGCCTAAGAGGATCTTTCGCAACTCCGCCTTCACGCACTCGTTTGTCTCGTCGGCGGTAAGGCTGCCCTGCCCCGCGAGGAGCCACTCCTTCGTAGGTTCAGGCATTCCGAGAAAGATAACCTCCGGGAGTGCCGTGAGTTGTGGCATCTCCTCGATGATACGAGCGCCTTCCTCGGTTCGGTACAGGCCGTATGCCTCGCCGGGATTTAGGAGAACGACCCCCAACCGCGTCAGCGCCTCATAGCATCCCGCGAGATCGTGCGTGACCGTGCCGCTCACGGCGCAGATCGGCGCGACTTCCAGCATGCGCGCGATGAGATCCAACAGCCGGGGGAATCCTCCCCCGGCGCTGTTCTGAATGCCTCGGTTGAATAGATCACCCGAGAGCGCCCAGAAGTCGATCTCCCGCTGCCTGCCAACTTCTATCGCGGCCTCAATGCTCTTCGCCGCCGCGTCCTGGCTCTCGCGGTCATAGTGGATGTCGGCGAGGTGGATAAATCGGAAGCTCATGATTGGACCTCCTCGGGGAATCCCCGCCTGGCGTTCACCTCAGCTAGCGTCGTGGGCGGGAGGGGGACCGGGAACCGCGCCATCACTGCGGCGCGCGCCGCAAGTCGCTTGAGGAAACCCTCGTCGAGCGCGGCCTTGATGTTCTGCGAAGGCCCGCGGAGGCACACGCGCTTCACGTTGAACCGATCGTTGGAAATCGTGTACCCCTTCGAGTACTCGCCTGTGACAGAGAAGTCGATACCGTCGAGTTCGATCCATACGGTCATGCCTCCACCTCTAATGTGCCGCCCGCCGTCGTCATCGGCACCTCGTAGACCGGCTCCTCGATGGCGGTCTCGTTGCCGAACAGCAACGCGCGCAACTCCGCGATCACGCACGCATCGAGCAGCGGATAGATGTCCTCCTGGCCCGAGTGGGTTTCGACGCAATGGATCACGTCTCCGTCGTGCTGGATGTCCAGCTTCACGCCTCGCACGGTGAGAGGTTCGGTGATCATGCCGCGTCCCTCTTCACGCCGTTCTTCGCGAGCCAGGCCTCCACGCGCTTCGCGAGGTCGTTCATCGCCGCGAGGGTAGCCTCCTTGTTGTCGAGCATCACGCGGATGAGACCCGAGGCCGACTTCCAGCCCTCGGAGGTCGTGAGGCGCGCGTCTTTCTTCTCCAGCGCGAGGAAGGATTCCAACTTTCGCCGTGCCGTCTCCTCGGGTGCCTCGAAGGGGATGTCTGCGAACTCGAGCGAAGTTTGCTTTTCCTCGGGTTGCGCCGCAGGCATCTCGCCGCTCTCGGGGTCCACGGTGCGCGGGGTGGGCGCGGATTCGGCCTGCGCTTTGATCTGCTTCGGGCCGAACACCTGCTCCGTGGCGCCGAGGGCGTGATTGATGATCGCCTCGCGCATGTTCGGATCGGCCATGATGCCATTGATGTTCCGGTCGATGCGGAGGACCTTCATGCCCTTCATGAGTTCTTCGGGGGTCTTGAAGCTGCGCGCGACGTGCGCCAGTTTGTGAATGAGGGAGTGCTGTGCTCCAGTGACCGCCCTCTGATCTCCGAACTTCGCGAGTTCCAGCAGATGTTTCCGCTTGGCGATCTCGGTGCCGTACTTCGTCGGCTGATTGATCGCGTCCAACTCGGCGCGTTTCTCGGCATCGAATTCATAGGAACTATCATCGGGGATCATGGTCCCGTCAGGCTGCCGCCTCTGGCCGTAGACATGCGCATGCCATATGTATTCCCCGCGCTTCTCCGTTTCGGTTCGCAGGATCTCGATGCCCGCCTTCTCGCGGAGTAGGTTCACCAGTGGCGGCTTCGCCATGATGCCGATGCCCGGTATCGGGTCATAGAAGTCGTCGTGCGTCGGCTTGATGATGGATACGACGGGAATGAACAGCGCCGCCGTCTCCAGGTCCTCGGGCCGCACGTATGAGATGCAGCCCGGTTCCGTCGCGAGGATTGCCAATGCCTTCGCCTTCGCCTCGGCCTGTATCCTAGCGGGAACGTTTTCGGTAGAATCCATATTGCCTCCTCGCCCCTCGCGGGGCGCCTGAAAAGAGCCGGGTCCGGGGGATTCGTTGACAGCGGCCCCCGGCCCGGCAGGAGGCCTAGACGCGGGGCTGTCTGCCCGCGTCAGCGCCTCCAGAGAAACCCTTCTACTGCCTCCTTTCCTTGATGATCTGAATGACCTGATAGCAGGTCCAAAGACCGATGCCAAAAATAACGGCAATGCAAAGATAGGAAACGATATCGAGGATCATGCGCTTCTCCTTGCGAACCCCACCCCGCCCGCAGGCGTTGAGGCGAGCTCGCGCCGCCAGGCTTCGACCGTCTCGCGAAGCCAGCACTTCTCGCGGCCCCTATAGCCATCCGGCTTCCCGCCGTTGGGTTGCCGCGCCTGGTTGTTCCTCAGAGTTTTCAGCGACGGCGACTCAGGCAGGGTGGCGAGATCGTGCAGGGTATAGATTTCCCGGCTCGGCGTGATCTTCTCCGAGAGTGCGGCGACGACTCCTCCCAGTTCGGCAATCGCCGCCGCCAGTGTGTCCTGCTTCTCCGCGATCGATTCCAATGCGCCCATTGTTTACTCCACAACCACTCGGCTACGCCGCGAATAATCTACTGTCTCGACGGTGGCACTCTCCATATGCGCGATCCTCCGGTCTACCGTCCACTTCCAACCGCGCGCCGTCTTGTAGATGTACGCCGGCATGTTGACACGCGCACTCCATGCAACAGCATCGGCAATCATTTTGTGTTTCGTCCCCACCTTCATCTCTCTTCCTCCTCGCCTAGAAAATGCTCGTTCCGTTCCACGTCGAGTCCGGACACTCGACAACGTGAAGAGCCTCAAGCACCGGCTTGTACTTGTCGCCGGCGGCGTTCCACTTGTCGCAAGCAGCGTTCCACTTGGCGCAGGCGGCGTCCAACTCGGCGCCGGCGGCGTTCCACTTGTCGCAAGCAGCGTTCCACTTGGCGCGGGCGGCGACCCACTTGGCGCAGGCGGCGTCCAACTCGGCGTAGGCGGCGTACCACTTGTCGCCGGCGGCGGCCCACTCGGCGCGGATGGCGTCCAACTTGGCGCGGGCGGCGTCCAACTCGGCGTAGGCGGCGTCCAACTCGGCTGGTAATTTCCCCTTCACCGGACGCATCTCATGCAACCGACGCGCCCGCTCCTCCTCCGGCTTGCCGGCGAGGATGTACTGTATCCTCGACTCAGCCGGTTCGGTGAGCGGTTCGCATAGCATCGAGTGATGCACACACCACGCCATGTCCCCGACTTTCGAGCCCGCAAACGCAGCACGACAAAGAGTCGCTTCCTCTTCGATGGTCCCCACCTTCATCTCTCTTCCTCCTCGGCCTCACCCGCCGCCTTCTCACTTTGCTGGATAAGATACGCGAGTTGGTCGCGCCTGCGATTCCCTGCGTTCAGTACCGAAGTCTCAAGTCCATTCCCCACTTCGTAGTAGCCCATGAAGTGGCGAGACTTGAATCCATGCCGGGCGCAGGCCGCGTTGAACTGCCTTTCTGTTAAGTCTCTCGTCATATCTCTTCCTCCTCGCCTTCCTCAAACCGACTTGCGGGGCCTGTGCCTGCCTGACTCGTCTTGATGGTAATCGTGCTGGTTGCTACCACAGCATGGCCCTCGGCTATAGGCTGTCGTTCCCATCGACGCTGGCACTGTTTGTGTCCCTCGGCCCCGCTCATCGGCATCATCTCTCGAACTCCTCACTTACCGGCAGTGAGGCAACGCATCCGCAAAAGGCCCAAGTGATGTCCGGCGTAGATATTCTATGACTTGGGCCCGGCCTCTTAATCGCATCCCCGTGGGCGTCCACTGGCGGCCGGAATCATCCCACCGATATATTGCCCAGTAATTTCCGCCGGCTTTCTGAAAAGAGGCTTTCATCTGCAGATTGTCAGAATAAATTGGCATCTCTCTTCCTCCTCGCCTCTTACCGCGTGAACTCCAGAATCCCCTGGTAGGTCTTCTGCGGAGCAAACACCCGACCGATACCTGCAGCGAACGCGCATCGCTCGCGCAGCACCTGCCGCAGATCGGCGTCCAGCGCATCCGTCACGTCGAACCCACCCCGCCGCACGCGCACGATCTCCACGCTGCCGGGAGAACCCGGGTCGAGGTGACGCGGGGAATCCGCGCTGACGTGGGGAGCTGCACGCGGAGGCGTGACCTTCACGTCAACGAGGTACCGGCGAACGCCGACATTAATTGCGAAGGTCGTCCAACGTGTGCGCATGGCCCCTCCTCAACGGCGGCTCGCCTTTCGGCCGGGGCCGCTCGTGCGTAATGCTCCGCGACAAGTCGTCCATTACCCGCATCCGGCAGTCCTCGCAGATTCCATCGGTGACCGCCTCGGGCGGATTCATCGTGTCGGGCTTCTCGCCCATATCAAGGCCGCAGTGGCAGCAGACCCGCTTCATGCGGAGCGGCTCCGCGCGGCGCGCTCACGGACAGACTTCTCACGAATCGCGGTTGCCACCCAATGGCCGATGAAAACGCCACGTTTCCGCAGTTCTCTAAGTCTCTTGATTTCGTCTTGATGAAGCGGAACCGCGATCTGAAGAACCCTCAAATCATTGTTCATGTACCGTACCTTACACCACTTTAGAGTACATGTCAATAGGGTAATGAAAATAAATATTGATTATTTTTCCCGAGCGGGGTATACTATTCCTTGATGGGAGGAAGGAAGGGTGAATGGCTTCGGGGGAAGGAAAGACGCAGATTTCGGCCGTCGTAGAGGATCGATATGCGTCAGGTCTTGATTATATTGCAGGAAAGGAAAAACGTTCTCGTGCTGCGATAATTCGTTTCGCCATAATAGAATATCTCGAAAAGAGAAAAGTGGTGATCGAAGAAAACGTTGAGCAGGGAACCTGATGGGTGGGTTCCGGGGAGCAGCACCGCCCCACCTGATTATAGACTTTTTAGAGAGAAAGAAGATCATCGAAAGTATAGAGAAAAAGGAGACATGATGGAAAAGAAAAAGCGCCATCCCATCAGAACGCTATTCATCGTTCTTGGAGTCTTTGCTACAATCACGGCGATCTCGGTTGTCCTCACGATCAATTCGGGGGGATATGCCACTCCATTGTCATCGTCACCCAAACCCGCAAATGAGATATCCGGTTCCGCAAGCAAAGTGCCCGATCTCGAATTGCTCGACTGGGGATGGGAGCGCGGGGAATATGATATCTGCTACATTGCCGGCCGGGTGAAGAACAACTCAGCTCGCGACTATACTTACGCCCAAATCCAGATCACCCTCTATGACAAAGAGAATGCCGTGGTGGGTTCCGCCATGAGCAATATAAACGGCCTCGGTTCCGGAGAGATATGGAAGTTTAAGGTGATGGTCTCAGAAGATTCTGCCTACACAGGAAGACTCAAATCCCTTACCGGGTTCTAGCTCAGTAGCCCCTCGACGATCTTCCGCGCCGGCTCCAGCGCCTTGACCCTGTCGGCGAGCTCCGGGTGATCGTAGCGGTCTGACATGGCGACGCTCTTGTGCCCAGTGAGCGCGCGCAGGGTTTCGGCTGGTATCAAGCGCCGGAGTGCGGTGTTGTAGGTATGCCTGAAGCTATGCACGACGAGGTTCCGCCCCTCACGCGAGATGCCCGCCCGGGCGAGCGCGATCGGGAAGGTGTGGGAGATGGCCGCCGCACTCATGGGGATGCGCCTGCCGATAGAACCCGCGAAGACAAGATCATCAGGCTCGTTCCATTCCTGTTCCCGGCGCCAGGTTTTAAGCTCCGCCAGGGTCCGCGAGGGCAGAAGCACCACGCGGGTCTCGCCGGTCTTTGTCGGCCCTATCTCCATATCCCCGCCCTTGACTGCCCGGTCGATGAGGAGCGCCCCGTCATCCCAGAGAATTTGCCGCCAGGCCAGCGCCCGGGCCTCTCCCGAGCGGATCCCCGTCGATGCCAGGGTGAGGAAGAATAGCCCGCGCCACCGGGAACGCCAGACCGCGGTGAGGTCCGCAGGGAAGAGCAGGCGCAGCTCCGCGGCCGAGAACACGTCCCGGGGGCGGAAGTCCTTCCCGAAGGGCTCGGGCTCCTGCAGCGGGTTTTCGCGCAGAAGCCCCGCAGCCTTGGCCTCGCGGAAGATCGTGCGCAGGGTGTAGAGGATGTGGTTTCGGGTAGAGTTGGCGAGGGGCAGGGAGACAAGCCAGTTCTCGACGGCGGCGCGCGAGATTGCAGCCATGGGGAGCGCGCCGAGTTGGGGAAGGATGTGGTTGTCCAGCAGCGCGCGGGTGCTCCGGGCCACCGCCTGGCTGAAAGGGCGCCCCTTGGCGTGCTGTTTGGCGATCCAGGTGCAGGAACCCCACTTGAAGAATCCGCCGGCGAAGTCCGCCAGGGTGATGATCGCGGCCTGCTCCCCCTCGGCCACCTTCTGCATGGCCAGCACCGTAGCTTTCCCGCGATCTCTGAGGCCCGTGGAATGGAAGGTTTTCTCGGCGGCGAGGCGGTAGTACCAGACCCGTCCGCGCTTGATAAGGAGATATGGACTTCGCATATAGCACACTTTGTATCACACTCTGCGAAAAGTGTCAAGTATCCACGGTAAAACTGGACATTACCTGAGCTCTGGCAGCGTTGGATAGTTTAACCGACTATATCCCGAACGTGCCCTATCTATATATAGAAGGAAGTTGAAGTCCGCGCCGAGTATCCCGAACATTCCTTGGGTTGTTGTGTCTCTCCGTGTCACATTTTCTTTCACACTCGCCCAGCCGCTGAGGGCCGGTCGATGAATGACACGGCAGGTGCCCGGAAAACCCCGCCTTGCCCCGCCACGCGCGACGGCTGGCCTATTTCACGGCCACCCAGACCCCCAGCGCCGCCGCGAGCGCCCCGAGGATCCCCGCGATCACCTTCAGCGCGCGGTTCTCCCGCTCAAGGGCCGTCGCCTTTTCCTGCGCCTGCGCCAGCTTCCGGTCGTACTCCGCCGCCTTCGATTCCAAGTTCGCGCGCAACTCGTCGACCGAAGTCCGCGATGCGCTCAATTGCGCGGTCAGCCTCCGCACTTCCCCCAAGGCCTGCTCGTAGAGCTGCGTCGAGTCGTCCGAGTGCTGCGTCGCGCTCGAGAGCAGCTCGTCGAGCCTCTTCTGCGCTGCGGCCAAGCTCCGTTCGATATTCTGCTTCTCTTCGAGCGCCAGCTCCAAGGCTTGCCTCGAGGCGGTGAGCTGTACCCTCACTGTCAGCGAGTCGGCCAGAAAGCTCTCGTAGTCGCTCGATCCAAGAGGCGGTGTCGGCGGCAAGTTCTGCGCGAATGCCGGCGAGGTCAGCAGACAGAGCGCCAGTGCGAGGGCGATAGACCAGCGCCCAGGCGAGGAGGAGGGCCAGTGCCGCACCGGCGAGAAAGGTGAGCGCGTAGCCGATGAAGCGGCGCACACGCTCAGCTCCCCGGGATCCCCGCCGTGGGATCGCTCGAGCTCGAGCTGACGTTGAGTTTGCCCTGGTCGCCGAGCACGCCGATGCCCAGAAGGGCCGTGCCCAGACTCGCGAGGGTCGCGAACACCGTGAGATCGCGGGTGATGATGACGTAGACGACGGCAGCGAGGATGATGGGAATGCCCAGCACCCGCTTCTCGTCCACCCCGCCCGCCTGGTCGAGGAACATGTCCCCGAGCTTCTTGAAGAACTCTTTCATAACCCCTCCCTATTTTTCCGGCTTCAAAGTCGGATGGTATGTGAAATCTCCCGGCACCGTGGCATCCTCTCCGCGATAGGGCCACAAGTCCAGACCACCTGCGCGGACGGCCTCATCGACGAATGAGCTGCATACTTCCCCGAAGATCGCGGCCGAGAATGGTACCCAATTCAACTTGTTGAAGAACCAGCGCAGCGGGTAGATGAAACAGAACGCGATGAGCCTCAGCCAGTTGTAGCGCATCTTCGCGCTCACCTGCGCCTCCAGCCAGTCAAGCATGTTCGGCTCGTTCAACGTCGGGGGGATGAGCACCAGGTCGGCGGCGATCATCCCCGGTGTCTTCCGCACCCCGGGCCAGGTCTGCTCGTAGGTCGCCCCGCCCACGTAGATCGCCACGTGCCCCCACTCGCTCTCGGTGAAGTAGCGGATCAGCTTTCCCAGCACATCGTTCGCCGCCCGGTAGAGAAGAATCCGCGTCATGTCACACTCCATTCCTGAATTCCATATGCGGCCAGTCCCAGTTCCAGGATTCCCATTTTCCTGCCGCGCAAGCATCGAGTCCGCATTCATCCTCGGCAATAGCGAACATGCGCAGCCACAATTCTCTCGGTGCGTCCCACCACGGCCTGCCGTCCCTCGTAGGCGCGATGTCCACCGCGAGGCCGTCGAGATGCTTGCTATAGAGCGTCTTGGTATTGACCATCATGGCCTCGGCATCCGTGATTGCCCACAGGCCGCAGCGAGCGAAGAACGCTTTCACCAACGCCACAGGCGCGCGGCCGCGCGAGTAGTAGGCCATCTGCGTGGAAAGCGCACGGCGGGCCTCTAGCACGACCGCCGGGATCCTGCTCTCCATGAGTCTACGCATGTACTTACGTACGCAAGGTTGCATCTGTGGATCGAGTGAATCGATGATCCCGCTCACGTCTTCTTCTCCCCATACTCACCGCCAGCGATGCCCATGAGCGTGTCGTCGAACTTGTCCAGGGCGCCCTTGACGCCGGTGTAGGCCCGCTCGAAGTCGCCGTTCGCCTTGTCCTTCAGGGAATCCAAGATGCAGAGCAGAGCGACGAGCTGAGGCTTCTGCACCACGATGAGCATCATCACGAGCGGGCGCATCTGCGCGAGTTGCTTCGTGTGTGTGTTCGTCGCCTCGGAGTTCGGCCCCGTCAGCCGCACCCGCCGGCGGATGAATGTCACGATGCCAGCGACGAGGAGGCCGGCCGCCGCCACGATACAAGCCCCGATGAACCCGCTCAGTAGATCGCTCATCTCACTCCCCTTCCCTTCTCCATCTCAGCCCCCCATGGTGCGATACCGTCACGAATAATAACCCGTAATTGTTATATCAATTGCGCTAATGTCCAGATGGGACGCCCATACATCGAATCTGAAATTATTATCTATCTTCACCTTGAACCAGAAACTATGACGAAGGCCGGCAACTATGCACCGTCCCCATGCTCTATTCACCGATGTTCCATATTCCCGGATTGCCACGCTGTCACCAACGGTTGTGTCTATGACCTCATACCATCCTTCTATCGCTTTTGTCCCTGCCGAAAGCCCCGCGACGGTTACGGTAGTCGTCGTTGGAGTGGAACCGGGATTGATCGTTGCAATTACGATAGGAACGACAAGTTGTTTCGATGTCCCCAGGCTCGGCTCGCCGGCTGCCACCTGCTTCAGTCTGTCGGGCATCTCACACCACCCTGCACCCCAGCGTCACGGTGGCGCCCAGCAAGTCTTTCGAGATCGAGAGTATCTCGCACTTCTTCATCCCGAGTATCGCCTTCCCCTGCCTGTAGATCGGCAGCATGACAAAATCCATCAACTCGCGCTCGACCGGTTGGAGCTTGAACTTCGCCGTCACCTTAGTGATCACCTTCCCCGCTACCGCGAGTATCGCCGTGGAGTATGTCTGTGCATCCGTTGCATTTGTGAGGAGCGTGTCAAATGATTGCTCGCGGTAGACGTGATAGATATTGTAGATCGCCGCCTCCTGCGAGGTGTCATGCAGGCGGTTGAACGATCCCTTGGACCAGTTGCGCCCGTAGCCAACCAGCGTGGAAGTGATGATCTGCGAGGTGTCGCATTCTATGGTCGGCGTTTCTAGTAGTTCGTCGGCCGAGTAGGTGTCCGAGATCGTGCGTGCGGCATCGTAGACGCGCAGCGTGTAGCGCCCGTCATCCTGCTGGATCATATTAAGGAGTGCTCCCGCGCAGATGTCCTCGATGCACTCGAACACTTCTACCGCGTCGCCGATGAAGATGGAGATATTCATCGCCAGCGCGGAGGCCGCCGCCCATTCCGTAGTATTGAAATAGGTGGCGTTGTACGGGATGGCAAGGTACAGGTTCATCAGGTCGAGGATGATGTCGGCGGGATTGTCGATGAGCGCCGCCCCACCGTCGACGTAGCCGTGCATGTCGGCGCTCACTTCATCGCCTACCGCATAGTCGCACCCCAATAGGCCGAAAGTACCATTGGCAAGGCTTGAAGTAGTGGCCGTTACTTTCACGCCCTTGACGTATATCTGGTCTATGGACTGGATCGCGTGATCGGTGCAGTCGCAGATTTTGAAATCCCAGGTGGCCGGCGCGGTCGCCTCGTCGTTCAAGCAGGTGCATGGAGCATCACGGAGCACACCGTAGGCAAGCGGGATCGGCTTTCCGAGATTCGCGTAATTGATATTGGGATAGGTGGCGATATCGAACACGCGGCGCGGTGCTTTTCGCGAGAGGAACTTGCGTTTGTCGATCATTGTGATCTCGGCGCGCGTCTGGCTCAGCCTCACGTTCTCCACGACGCCGGCTGCCATCTTGAGGAAACTTCCGTAGGCATCGGTGTCGAATCCCTGGAGGATGCGCACCGCACCACCCCACAGCGCGCTCTCACCGGCGGCCAGCGAGTCGTAGCCGCCATCGTGATTGTCGATGCCTATCACCCCGCCGTCGAACGAGATGCGCCCGTAGAAAAGCGGGTCTCTTGATTTCGAGATGGCCGGCGCGGAGCGCAACCGAGGCTCGAAATACATGGAGTTGTAGTAGCAGGCGCGGTTCGAGACGCCCGTGGTGACGCCGATGATGATGGTCTTCGTCGACGGCTCCGCCCCGCCTGAGAGATGAATATACAGGCGTCGATCCGCGATGTCGTAGTAGAATGAGGAGACGGTGGAGATGCAAAGGGCGACGCTAGCAACGGAGGTGAGCTGCACGCCGTTCTCCATGACCGAGCCGACTTTCGAGATTGAAGGCTGAGGGTACACTCCGACGAGGTACACGGGGTCTATCAGCTCGTAGATCGCATCAAAGTCCACGTACCACACGCCAGCGGTCCAATTGAAAAACAGCGTCTGCGCCTGGCCGATGTCCAGCTCGACGAGGGTGATCTTCTGCGTGTGCGGGGAAAGCTTAGTGCCCATCTATGCCCGGCTCATAGGCATTTCCTGATATAAATCACGCTGTAGTACGCCGGCTTCATGTCGATTGCGGTGTTGGCGTATCCGCCGTTGCCTGATGTATTCGAGGAAGGCCCGCCTGAATTAGATACTCCCGAAAAAGTAGTCGCATCTCTTGTCGCCCAAGTTGCTCCAGAGCCAGAACCGAAAACAGATATCTCGTGAGTATGGTTCCCCAGGTCGTGCGTGTGCGGCGGCAACTCTCCGCTCGCTATCGTATGCGTGTTGCTCCCGCCGGTCGCCCCCGCACCCGCAACGACCTTTCCCATGATGAAACGGTCTACGAGATCGGGGCAGCCGAAACCTGCATTCGCTGCGATGCATGCGTACCAGCCGGGCATAGTGGAGTCATCTACCCATCCCGAGCCGTCGAACATAAGGATAGTGCCGATTGGGAGAGGATTGAAACGTCCGTTCTGGCCCTCGCCGTAGAGCCATTTCCCCTCGTATAAGCTACCCGCGTTCTTGCGCAGTCCGCCGATGACGCGATTCGCGCCGGTGTACCAGCCCTGGGCTGAGGTGCTCCACGTCGGCGCGGTCGTCGTATACTCCCACGATATGCTTGCGCCGCTCGGCACGAGACGAATGTAGACGATATTGCTCGCGCCGATGCCGCCCCAGCCGGTGCCAGTCTCGTCGGCGGTGAACTCGTACAGCGCGCCGCCTATCTCCACCTTCGAGCCCGCCGCAATGGAAGGCTCGGCGGTGTCAGTGAAATGTGTGAGGGAGATGGCCTGGTAGCCGAGACGCTCTTTTTCAATGCATGACGCTGCAATACTTACTTGTACGCCCATTACTTCGCCTCCCTCAGAGAAATCGTATCATCGCTCCAACCCCAGCCGCCGGCGTCCGTGAACTTCACGCCCTTGCTCAGCGTCGCGTACAGCGGGGCAATCCCTTCCAGGCCGTCCGCCGTGTTGCGCTCGGAAGGGAACACGACTACCGGGTCGTACTGCCCGACCGCCTGAATGATCGCAAGCAGGGCGAGCTTCGTCGCGTTCTTCATCGTACCCATGCTCATCGTGTAGACTTTCTGCTGCACGCCCACGTCCGCGAAGAGTTGCCCCGTGAGTGAGCGGGAGATCAGAGTCGAGTCCTCCACTGTCAGCGAGAACCCGCGATCTATCGCCTCCTCCGCCTCGTAGCGCATGCACAGGAACACGCGCCCGATCTGGATATACCCTGCGGGATTCGCTGCATCGTCGATGTACACGCGCGCATACCTGCGGGCCGTGGGCGAGGGAGCGAGATCGACGAAGATGATCGACTGCGTAGGATCGCCGTTCTTGTCCATCCCGCCAGGCGGCGCCCAGGTATCGGCGTCGTCGGTCTGCACCTTCACGACCGCCGCCGATGTGAGATTGTGCCCGATGATGCACGCGGTGTCGAAGGCGATGGTCTTCCCGACTCCCGCGTCGAACTTGATCCACTGTGCAGCATCATCGGTCGTCCGCCACACGCGCGAGAGGTGGGCATGCACGGCGTTCGTGCCGGGATAGCCCGACGCTTCCGTCGAGACCGCGAGGGTTTGCAACTTCGCCAGATCGTTGTAGGCGATGCGAAGGGGATTCAAGGAATCACGCTCCTTGCCGTGGTGAGGATCTGCCTATTGCGACTCGCCCGCGTGTACCAGTCCGCGAGTACCGCCCCGTCGAGAATGAGGGTATTGTGAATCATCTCCCCCCCGCTCTCCCCCGCCGGGATGACGCTCACGCGCTCGCCTGACTGCACGCGCATGGGGAAGGAATCATTCTCGTAGCCGGGCGGAACGGTGAAGTCGCCGCCTTGCGCGAGGGCGGGAAACACCGGCTCGGGCTGGTTCGCCACGAGGGCTGCCTGCGTGATCCCCATCGCGGTCATTGCGGCTGCCGCGATTACCCCCAACGGAGTGAATCCCAGTTGCGCGAAGGTCTGAATGATCGCCTTCGCGGTGTCGATGGCGATGCCGATGAGGGTGGCCGTCTTCTCGGCGCGGAATTGATCGAGTGCGATCCGGTTCCGCTCACCCTGCGCGGTTTTCTCCGCGGCAAGCTTTGCCGCCTCAAAGTCCTCGTCCAACTTTGTGAGGGCTCCGTAGTAGTCCTCGTCGAGCTTCTTTAGTGCGGCCGTCTTCTCCGCTTCGCTCAGGGTAGAGTTTTCAATAGCCAGTTTGTCCGCCTCGTACTTTGCTTCGCCCGCTTTCATGGTCGCATCGATCGCAGAACGCTCCTTTTTGTACTTCGCGTCCAGCGCGTTCAAAGTCGTCTGCAGCTCGTTGTCGATCAGGGCATTCTGGTTCTTGTAGAACTGTGATGCGATGTCCTGGATCGCGGAGAAGGCGGAACTAGCGAAGTCGACGAATGTCTTGATGCCGTCCTGCGCATCCTTCCACGCCTGCGCCGAATCCGCAGCAGCGTCCTCCGATGCGTCGGCCGCAG
>Ga0315274_10006335_pt1 | contig 17236 bp, 13 predicted proteins | sample YL17G02_20_MG_FD_203700 | JGI IMG/M metagenome (GOLD analysis project Ga0315274, IMG submission 203700) | Sediment microbial communities from Yellowstone Lake, YNP, Wyoming, USA - YL17G02_20 | ecosystem: Environmental > Aquatic > Freshwater > Lake > Sediment | place: USA: Wyoming | collected...
AGAGGCTGACATTCTGCCACTTCGGCTATTGCCGTCGAGTACTGGCGCCCCACGGCGTCAAATACGTTGCCTTCAATCAACTTGGTGCAAGAGGGAATGACAACAATCGGACGGCTCATGTTGCGAGCTCTCCGGCGACGTCGTTGAGCGTAAGATCGAGTGCACGGCGCATCACCGCCTCCGCCTCGTCGAACTGGACTTGCGTCCAGATCAGCGGCGGCGCGGTGACCATGGTGTCGTAGACGGCCCGCATGATGAAGCCTTCATTGAAGAAATGATCGCGGCAGATGAGGCCGACGCGGCCCGGATCGGCGAACCGGCGACGGGTGCGCTTGTCGGCAACGAGCTCGATTGCGCCCAGCAGCCCGACGGAGCGAACCTCGCCGACCAGCGGGTGGTCCTTGAATTTCGCCAGCAGCTTGGCGAGCGCCGGTCCGGTGAATTCCCTGACGCGCGGGACTAACCTCTCCTCTTCCATGATTTCGAGATTTTTCAGTGCCACTGCGCACGCCACGGGGTGACCCGAGAAGGTGTAGCCGTGATTAAAATCGTCGTCGTGCGCCATCAACGCGTCGACGATCTTGTCGTCGACGATGACGCCGGAGAGCGGGATGTAACCCGATGTCGCCGCCTTGGCGAAGGTGATGAGGTTGGGGCGGATGCCGTAGTGCTGCGATGCGAACCAGGTGCCGAGGCGGCCAAAGCCGGTGATGACCTCGTCGGCAAGCAGAAGGATGCCATATTTGTCGACGATGCGCTGCACCTCCGGCCAATAGCTGTCGGGCGCGATCTTGACCCCGCCGGCACCTTGCACCGGCTCGGCGGCGAACGCGGCAACGTTCTCGGGGCCGACCGCCAGGATCTCATCCTCGAGCGCGCGCGCGGCGCGAAGGCCGAAGGCTTCCGGCGTTTCGCCGGGCTCGGATTCGCCGTACCAATAGGGATCCATGATGTGGCGGAAGCCTTCATAGACAGGGTAGCTGTGCGCATGCACGTGGGACATGCCGCCCATCGAACCGGCGGCGATCGTCGACCCGTGATAGGCGCTCTTGCGCGAGATGATGATGCGCCGCTTGGGCTCGCCTTTGAGCACCCAATAGTGACGGATCAAGCGGATCGCGGTGTCGTTCGATTCCGAGCCTGACGAGCCGTAGAAAATTTGATTGAGATTATCGGGGGCGATCTCGGCAAGCTTGCGCGACAGCGCCACCACTGGGGGATGCGTGGTGCGGAAGAAGGTATTGTAATATGGCAGTTCGAGCATTTGCTGGTAGGCCGCCTCGGCAAGCTCCTTGCGGCTGTGGCCGACACTCGCCGTCCACAGGCCCGACATGCCATCGAGCACGCGCTTGCCTTCGCTGTCCCAAATATAGGGCCCATCGCCGCGGACCATGACCCGCGCGCCGCCAGCCCGGAGCGAATTGTGCGTGGTGAATGGGTGTAGATGATGAAGAGCGTCGAGCTCTCTCAATTGCGCGGTCTGGTATTGATTGGTCACTTACAGACCTTCAGCAAAGTATAGACCCTTAGCAAAGCGGAACCCGAGTGTGGGGCGGCCTTGACAGGGGCTGATTAGCGCGTATGGCTACGGTGAAGACCTTATTGGCTACGGTGTAGAATTGTCAAGAAAAACGGCTACCAAGGCCAATTCCCGGCCCCGCGGCCGCCGGGGTCTCGACAAAAACGCCCTTTTGGACGCGGCCTTCGACTTGCTGTCGCGCAACGGCGAGGCCGGTTTTTCCGTGCGCAAGCTGGGGGTTAGCATTGGCGTGGACCCCATGACCGTGCTGCATCATTTCGGCTCCAAGGACGAATTGTTGCGGCGGATTGCCGACCGGGCGCTGGCCAGCGTCGCGCTGCCACTCCCCAGCGCCGACTGGCGCGCCGATCTCCGCAACGTCGCCGTAGCCTACCGCGATCTTGCCCACCGTCATCCACGCCTGTTCCATCTGCATTTCCGCTTCCACGCCACGGGGCCCGCCGATCATGCCTCCAGCGAGGTGGTCTACCGCGCGCTGCGGAGCGCCGGGCTCACCGATGCCGAGGCCGCCGGACTTGGGCTCGCGTTCTACGCCTTCATTCTCGGTTATGGCTTGGCGGAGGTCGAAGGGCTCCTGCGCCCGATCAGCGACGAGGACGAGGCGGAGCTCCGGTCACTCGACAAGCTGGCCTACCCGGCGACGCTGGCGCTGATCCCGGCCTTCAAGGCGCTCGACCGCGATGCGGCGTTCGATGCGTCGGTCGATGCCTTCATCGACGGAGTTTCGTGCCGGTGCAAGGCGCCACCCGATGGCGGTAGCGTCGCCTAACCGATCAGCAGGTAAGCGCTGAGCACGATAAGGAGGCTCGCAAGGACGACGGAGAAGATCAGATCTGGGACAATGCTCGGCGAGTGCATGGCTTTGTCATCCAGCAGCCGCCCGGTACGTACGAAGCGAATGGTAGCGACCACGATGGAAATCACGCCGACGATGATAAAAGCCCGACCGGCGCCTTCAGGTAACGGCCCCGATAATTTCTCCAGCCGCGATCTCGCGGCTTCATCGACAGAGGCGGCGTTCAACAGCGTGAGAACGAATAGATTAAATTTCTCGATCACGAACCCGAACGCAATCACGGCGATACTGGTGCGGAGCCAGGCAAGAAATGTCCGCTCATTTGCGGCATGGTCGCTATAGCCACGGATCATCGAGGCGCCTCAATCGTTTCGGCCAATTGCTAAGTCGATCCTCCGCTCCTCGAAGCGTTCACTCACGCCGCAGCCGCGACGTCGCCTTTGAGCGCTGCCTCGAACAATTTACGGCTTCCCTCCTTGGTGAGGGGAACAGGGTTGCCGCCGGCGGTCGGGTCTTCGAGAGACATGGCGACGATGGTGTCCACTTTGCCGCCGTCCACTTTCAGTCCACCAAGGTCATGAGGAACGCCGGTTCTCTTGCGGAGATCGAGCACGGCATTGAGGAATCCGTCGAAGCCGCCGTCGATGCCGAGATAGCCTGCGAGCCGATCGATCCTCGGCTCGATCGCCTTGCGATTGAACACCAGCACATAGGGCATAAACACACCGTTGGTCATGCCGTGATGGGTTTGATAGAGCGCGCCCACCGGATGGGACAGAGCGTGGATCGCGCCTAGGCCCTTCTGGAAGGCGGCAGCCCCCATCGCCGCCGCGCTCATCATATGCGCTCGCGCTTCGAGATCGTTGCCGTTGGCCACGGCCTTCGGCAGATTCTCGAACACGAGGCGCATGCCCTCCACCGCGATGCCATCGGCCATTGGGTGGTAACCCGGCGCGCAATAGGCCTCGAGACAATGTGCCAGCGCGTCCATGCCGGTGCCGGTGGTGATGAAGGGCGGCATCCCGGCCGTGAGCTCTGGATCGCAGATCACCACTTTGGGCATCATTTTGGGGTGAAAGATCACCTTCTTGGTGTGAGTCGATTCTTGCGTGATGACGCCGGCGCGGCCGACCTCCGAGCCGGTTCCGGCCGTGGTCGGGACCGCGACCACCGGCGCGATGCCCGCCTCGTCGGCGCGCGTCCACCAATCGCCGATATCCTCGAAGTCCCAGAGCGGCCTGGTCTGGCCCGCCATGAAGGCAATCACCTTGCCGGTGTCGAGCCCGGAGCCGCCGCCAAACGCGACGATCCCGTCATGTCCGCCGGCGCGGTAAGCGGCAATCCCGGCTTCGACATTCGCGTCCACCGGGTTCGGCTGCACCTCGGCAAACAGCGCCACGGGAAGTCCTGCCTCTTTCAACAGGTCTATCGCCCGCGTGGTTATCGGCAGTTTGGCGAGACCAGCGTCGGTGACGAGCAGCGGCCGCTCTATACCGGCGGCGCGGCAGGCATCGGCGAGTTCCTTGATGCGGCCGGCGCCGAAGCGAATGGAAGTCGGGTAGCTCCAATTGGCGGTGGGTACGCTCATGTTCTGTTCCGAGATGAGAGGGAATTATCAGACGTCGCGGAGGTGAAAGCTCTTCGGCTGGGTCAAGGCGTCGAAGCCATACTTTGAGAGCGCGGAGCCGCGCCCGGTATCTTTGACGCCAGTCCAGGTGAGATAAGGATCGAGATAGTCGCAGCGGTTCATAAAGACGGTACCGGTCTCGATACGCGAGCCGAGCTCAGCCGCGCGCTCCATGTCGCGCGTCCAGATCGAGGCGGTCAGACCATAAGGGCTGTCGTTCATCAACGTGATCGCCTCCTCGTCGTCGCGCACCTTCATGATGCCGACCACAGGCCCGAAGCTCTCCTCGCGCATCACTTCCATCTGGTGGTTGACGTCGACCAGCACTTCCGGTGCGAGATAGGGCGAACCCGCGCGGTCGTTCGGCACCTTCATATTGATGAGGGCGGTAGCTCCATTGCGCCGTGCCCCCTCGATCTGACCGCGCACTGTGTCGGCGAAGGAGGCGCGCGCCATCGGTCCCATCGTGGTCCCGGCGTCGAGCGGATTGCCGACCACGTATTTCCGGGTGAGATCGGCGAAGCCTTCGACAAAATCGTTATAGACTGCGGCATCGACATAGATGCGCTCGACACCACAACAGCATTGGCCAGAATTGTAGAACGCGCCGTCGACCAGATTCTCGATGGCGTGATCGAGCTTGGCGTCGGCTCGCACATAGGCCGGATCCTTGCCGCCGAGCTCGAGCCCGATCGAGGCGAAGGTGCCGGCGACAGCGCGCTCAATGGCGCGGCCGCCCGCGACCGATCCGGTGAAGTTGACATGGTCGATCTGGCCGGAGCCCAGCAGCTTCTCGGTCTGCTGATGGGACATGACGAGATTATGGAACAGTCCTTTCGGCAGGCCGGCGCGGCGGAACGCTTCGGCGATCCGTTCGCCGACCAAAAGCGTCTGCGCCGCGTGCTTCAAGATGATGGCGTTGCCCGCGAGTAGACCGGGCACAATCGTATTGACCGCGGTGAGATAGGGATAGTTCCAGGGCGCGATCACCATCACGACGCCGAGCGGCTCGCGGGCAATATAGCGGCGGAAGCCTGCTTTCTCCTGCGGGGAGTAAGGCTTGAGCGCATCCTCCGCCATCGCCACAATGGCGCGGATGCGTTCATCGAGAGCGCCCTTCTCGCCGCCATAACGAACCGGCCGCCCCATCTGCCAAGCAAGCTCGACGGCAATCTCGTCGTTCATTGCCAACAGCGCACCGAGAAAAGCGAGCATATAGCGGCCGCGTTCGGCAACCGGAACGCTTCGCCAACCCGGCAACGCAGCGCGCGCCGACGATATCGCCGCCTCGATCTCGGAGTCCTTGGCTATGGGCCGCTCGGCATAGACCGAGCCATCGACGGGAGAGATGATTTTCGACTTTTCCGACATGATTTTCGACAACCTCAATAGCGCTCAAAACCGCGCCGCAACTCCCAATCGGTAATGCGGCGGTCATACTCGAATTGCTCCCAGTCAGCAGTATGCACATAGTGATCGATAACCTCGTCGCCAAAGGCGGTACGAAGCATTTTTGAACCCTTCATGAGTTCGGTCGCCTCACGCAGCGTTTTCGGCACCTCGCGCAGTGCCTTGCCGTGATAGGCGTCGCCGACATAGCAATCCTCAAGCTCCAATTTCTGCTCGATGCCGGCAAGCCCCGCAGCGAGCAGCGCGGCGAAAGCCAGATAAGGATTGAGATCGGCGCCACCAATGCGGCATTCGATCCGGATGGCTTTGGTGTTGGCGCCGCAAAGCCGGAAACCCGCGGTGCGGTTGTCGGGCGACCAGATCGCCTTGGTCGGCGCGAAGGTCCCCGCCTGAAAACGCTTATAGGAATTGATATAGGGCGCGAGGAACCAAGTGATCTCCCGCGCATAGGCCAATTGTCCGGCCACGTAATGGCGCATCAACGGCGACATGCCGTGCTCGGCTTTATCATCGAGAAACAGCGGCGTCTTGCCTGAGGCATCCCACAGCGAGCTATGAATATGGCTCGACGACCCGGCGAGGTCGTAGCGCCATTTGGACATGAAGGTAATGGCCTTGCCGAGCGAGTGCGCGATCTCCTTGCAGCCATTCTTGAGGATCACATGACAGTCGGCCGTGGTGAGAGCGTCCGCATAGCGGAAATTGAGTTCTTCTTGTCCCGGTCCCCACTCTCCCTTTGAATTCTCGACCTGGATGCCGGCGCCCTTCAGCCCGTTGCGCATCGCGCGCATCACCTCCTCCTCCTTGGTGGTCTGGAGGATGTGATAATCCTGAATATAATTGCCGGCAGTCTTGAGCTGCTGCCAGTTCTTGGCCTGCGCCGAATCGTAGGTCTCGTCGAACAGATAGAATTCGAGCTCAGAGGCAAAATAGGCCAGCATATTGGTTTTCGAAAGCCGCGCGAGCTGCTTGCGCAGCATCGCCCGCGGGCTATGCGGGATCGGCTCATGATGGTGATGGTCGAGCACATCGCAGAGAACGAGAGCCGTCCCCGGCAGCCAAGGGATCACCCTAAGCGTGCCCAGGTCCGGCTTCATGACAAAATCGCCATAGCCCTTTTCCCAATTCGCCGCCGCATAGCCCGGCACCGGCTCCATGTCGATGTCGTTGGCCAGCAGATAGTCGCAGCCATGGGTTTCCTCGTAAGCGCCGCCTAGGAAAAAGTCGGCGTCGAAGCGCTTGCCGATGAGGCGCCCCTGCATGTCCGGGAAGCAGGCGATCACGGTGTCGATTGCGCCCGAGGCCGCGGCCACCTTCAGATCCTTCAACGTCAAGAGACTGGCCATTCCTAGAACCTCGCTACACAACGCGGCCGCGCCAACGTCTCAGCCGAAAAGACGAGCGGCCTTCGTCCATAGGGCGCGAAATAAGGGATTGCAAGGCTAGACAGTGTGGGCGTCCTCTCAACTTTTAATTCGCGACATTGCCGGGTCGTAGAGCGGATCGAGGAAAACCTCGGCGGCAACCCGCACCGTTGCAACCTCCAGCTCGTAGCGGCCCGAAAGCACCTGATCGCGATCGACGCCGTTTTCCGGATCGCGCACGTAACCGTAGCCGATCGAGCGGCCGACCGTGTAGCCGTAGCCGCCGCTGGTAAGCCAGCCCACGCGCTTGCCGTCGCGATAGATGGTCTCGCGCCCAAGCAGCACGATGGAGGGATCGGCGGTGAACCCTGCAAGCAAGCGTGGCAGCTTTTTTGTGGCCTGGGCCTCGAGCGCGGTGCGTCCCTGAAATGGTGTGCTCGATTTCAGCTTCACCGCCCAGGCGAGGCCGGCGACCAGCGGCGAGTGATCGGGCCCGATCTCCGCGCCCCAGGCGCGGTAGCCCTTTTCCAATCGCAGCGATTCAATGGCGCGGTAACCGGCGTTGGCGATGCTGTGTTGTTGCCCGGCTTCCATCAGCGCGTCGTAAACACTCAACGCAAACTCGACGGGAATGTGCAACTCGAAGCCGAGCTCGCCGACATAGGTGACACGGAGCGCAAGAACAGGCGCCCCGGCGACGGTAATTCGCTTCACCCTGCCGAACGGGAACGCTTCATTCGACATGTCGTGATCTGTCAGTGCTTGCAGCACCTCGCGCGAACGCGGGCCCATGACCGAAAGCACGGCGTTAGAAGAGGTGACGTCAATCAGGCGGGCATCGAGCCCGTCGGGAATCGAGCGCGAGATCCAGTCGAAGTCATGGGTGGCGAAGCCGGTGCCGGTCACGATGTAGTATTCCGTCGGTGACAGCCTGCCGGCGGTGAGATCGCACTCGATGCCGCCGCGATCGTTCAGCATCTGCGTATAAATCAGCTGTCCGGGCGCCTTGGCCACGTCGTTCGCGCAGATCCAGGATAGAGCCGTTTCCGCATCGCGCCCAACCATCAGGAACTTGGCGAACGAGCTCTGGTCGAACATTGCGACACGCTCACGACACGCTTGGTGCTCGCGGCCAACCGCATCGAACCAGTTCTGCCGCTCGTAGCTATAGATGTCCTCGGCCTTCTCCCCTTTCGCGAGATCGGCAAACCAATTCGGCCGTTCCCAGCCAAGCTTCTCGCCAAAGCAAGCACCTTGCGCGCTCAGCCTGTCGTAGAGCGGCGAGCGGCGTAAGGGGCGCCCCGAGCGATACTCTTCGTATGGCCAAGCCATCGTGTAGTGCTTGGCGTAAGCCTCCAGCGTGCGGGTGCGCACCCAGTTCGTATCCAGGCTGTTCTTGCCGAACCGGCGAATGTCGACCGGCCAAAGATCGAAGGGTGGAGCGTCCTTGGCGACCCACTCGGCGAGCGCCATGCCGGCGCCGCCCCCCGCGGCAATACCAAAGGCATTGAAGCCGGCACCGACGAAGATGCCGCGCACCTCAGGCGCCTCACCGAGGATGAAGTTCCCATCGGGCGTGAAGCTCTCAGGACCGTTGATGAACTGCTTGATGCCGGCCAACTCCATCGCTGGAACACGACCCGCGGCGAGTTCGAGCAGCGGCTCGAAATGCTCCAAATCGTCGTCCAGCAATTGGAATTCGAAATGAGCGGGAAGGCCGTCTATGGCCCACGGCTTCGGATTGGCTTCATAACCGCCCATCACGAGGCCGCCCACTTCCTCCTTCCAATAGGTGAGACGGTCAGGATCGCGCAGCGTTGGCAGGCTTGGCGTCACGCCGTCGATCTTCTCGGTGATGAGATATTGGTGTTGTACCGAGACGAGAGGAATGTTGACACCGGCCATGCGCCCGATCTCTCGCGACCACTGTCCGGCGCAGATCACCAATTTGTCGCAGGCGATGCGGCCCTTGTCGGTGACGACCGCGCGGACCCGACCGGCTTCGACCTCGATCCCGGTGACCTTCACCTCTTCGGCAATGGTAACGCCGTTCTGGCGCGCGCCCTTTGCCAACGACATGGCGATATCGGATGGCGAGGCCTGTCCATCCGTCGGCAGGAAAGCCGCGCCGACCACGTCGTCGACTTGCATAAGCGGCCACAGCGCTTGCGCCTCCTTGGGGCTCAGGAGATGCATCTCCAGCCCGAAGGATGTGGCGGTGGTCGCCTGCCGCTTCACTTCGGTCCAGCGCTCGGGATTGCAGGCGAGCCGCAAGCCGCCGTTGCGCTTCCACCCGGTGGCGAGGCCGGTCTCCTTTTCGAGCCGGTCATAGAGTTCGACGGAGTAGCCGAGGAGCTGAGTAATGTTTGCGCTGGTGCGCAACTGTCCGACCAGGCCCGCGGCATGCCAAGTCGAGCCGCAGGTCAGTCTGCCGCGCTCGATCAGGAGCACGTCCGTGAGACCCATCTTGCCCAGATGATAGGCCACCGAACAGCCGACGATGCCGCCGCCGACAATGACGATTTTCGCGGAAGACGGCAGCGTGCTCATGCGCGGTCCATCGTCAGATATTTGTCATAGGCGGCCTCGAAGCGTTTCAGATTTTCAGCCGTGTAGGCAGCGTAATCGAAATCGACGGACGAATAGATCTCGGAAACCATGCTCCACATCGTCTCACGCAGCAGTGAGGCCGCAGTCATGGCAGAAGCACGGCAACGTAGTTGATCGTCAACAGGCGCATCGAAATACAGGCTCAACACTTGCTCCTGCTGCTCGGGGGATAGCTCACTGTTCGAGGCGAGACCGCCGAGATCGAACAGCGGCGAATTGAATCCGGCATATTCCCAATCCAGAAGCCAGAGCCGACGACCGTCATCGATAAAGTTGGCCGCTAGCAAGTCGTTGTGTCCGAATACGACCTGGATGGGGCCGACGGCACCCTCAAGTCGTGCGGCGCGCGTCAGCAGATCGGGAAGCAGAGGGACATGCCGGCTACTTGCCTCACGCAGCGTATGCCCATAGTCGCGCACCACATGGAATACCCAGAACATCGCGGCAGGGCCGCGCAAGTACTGCGGAATGTCCCGGTGACAGCGTCGAACCATGTCGACGAGGCGCTCGAGGTTTGCCGGATTGCGCACGTCCTCGGGCGTGAATGTCCGTCCCTCGATGAAATCGAGGACGAGTATCCCTGGCTCTGAATGAACCACGCAGGGACTGAGACCCGCCAAATGCGCCGCGCGGCTCGCGCCCAACTCGTTCGCGCGCACCACCCCGTGGACGAGGATGTCGTCGCCAACCCTCACGACGTAGCGGCGCCCGCGATCCTCAATCGAAAAATTCTGGTTGGTAATTCCGCCGGCCAGCGGCACCGGGTCCACGCGCTGCGACCAGATCGTCAGCGCGGCGACACGCGCCGTTGAACTCTCTCGTCCCATATCAAGGCTCACGCGTGCTGCAGCCGAACTTCCGTGCTGTGCACCGTGGTGCTTTCAGCAAGGTCGCTCTTGCGGCCGAGGACAAGAGCATTGACGTTGGCATCGGCCGCCGATGCGCTCGGCCAGCGCCCCTTGTAGACGATGCCGACGCCCGGTTGCGCCGCGTTGGAGATGGTGATGGCAAGCGGCAGACGACCGACCTCGTTGACCAGGATCACAGTGTCGCCCTCTCCGAAGCCGCCCGCGACGGCGTCATCGGGATGGAGCGTGACGGTTGGCGGCCCGAGCCGCTTGCGGATGACCGGGTCGTTTCCATAGCTCGAGTTCATCTGCCAGGGCGATGCCGGCGAGATGATGCGTAACAGTCCCGGTCCAGGCCGCTTGTCGGCGTGCGGCACAGGCACGCGCGGCAGCCCTAGCTCGACGGCCCGGTCACTCACTAGCTCGATCCGGCCGGACGGCGTCGCGAACTTAAGATCGCCGAACTGCAACCGCGGCTCGGCAAATAGCGTCGTCGTGCCGACCTTTGCGAGATCGGCGAAGCTGCCCTCAAAAGGTGTCTGCGCTAGCAGATGATCGATGATCTCAGTCTCGCTTTCGAACAATCCGGGATCGTTGTAGCCCATGGCGCGCGCCAGACACCGGAAAATCTCGTGATTGGACAGCGCTTCGCCTGGTGGATCACACGCCTTCACCTGCGCGGAGAGGGTGAGGTCGAAATAGGACAGCACCAGGTCGTTGAATTCGAGGAAGCTAGCAGCCGGGAGGACAATGTCGGCGTAGGCCGTCGTGTCGGTATGGAAGAGATCGACCGCGACATGGAAGAGATCGTCACGCTCGAGTGCCTTGCGCAGGCGCCCCTGCTCCGGCGACGATGCAGCCGGATTGTTGTTCCAGTTCACGAGAGCTCTGGCGCGGCGGGGATCCTCGAGCGTCGCGGCAAGATCCATATGACTGATGGACCTGGTTCCGTCGCGGGCGAGTTCCGGCATCGTGAGTGTAGCCATATCCACGCCGCGTCCGCCGGTACCGTTCATGTAGAGAAAGCCGGCGCCTGGTTTGCCTAAATTACCGGAGAAGGCAACGAGCGCCGCCAATGCGCGGAAGACGTTGCCTCCATGAAGCTGGCGCTGCACCCCTTGCCCGAGCCAGAGCAGGGAGGGACCCGTTGCATAGGTTGTTGCCGCCGCCTCGATCAGATCGGCCGGAACGCCGCAGAGCTCTGCCGCCTTGGACGGAGGCATGCTCCCAATGGCAGATTCGAGCTCCTCGGCGCCGAGAACGTGCGCATCGAGGAAGGCTTGGTCGAACAATCCTTTTTCCCGCATCACGAAGAGGAAGGCGAAGGCAAGCGCCGCATCGGTGCCAGGCAGAAGCTTCAGATGCATGTCTGCGGATGTCGCGGTGTCGTGCCCGATGGGATCGACGACGATGATCTTCGTACCTGTTTGCGCCGCCGCGCTCACGAACATTTTGTCCTGATGCGGCGCTGAATGTGAGGGATTAGCACCCCAGATCAGGATGGTGCGCGCATCCTTCGCGGTGCGGGGGTCGAAACCTTCGAGCGAATTGCCGAAGGCGAGCTCCAGCGCGGCATGACCCGCTTTGTTGCAGACAGTATCGGGATCGACCTCGGTCGCGCCCATGCGGTTGAACAGGCGAAGCGGGAACGAGCCGCCGAGCAGTCCCACGGTTCCGGTGTAGTGCGTATGCACGATCGTGCGCGCTTCTCCTGCGTCGATCGGCTTCCGAAAGCGCTTGGCGATTTCGCCGAGAGCCTCGTCCCAGGAAATCGCGACGAAACTGCCGGCGCCTTTCGCGCCCACCCGCCGCAAGGGACGCGTGAGCCGGAGCGCTGCATCGCGCCATGCACCGTTATAGGCGATGGCGCATTTGCCACAAAGCTTCCCGCGCGAGACGGCGTGGTCTGGATCGCCGAGAACTTTAGTGATGATGCCATCCTCGCGGTACACGGCGATGCCGCAGGCGTCGTAACAATCGCGCGCGCAGGTGGTTTTGACGACCTCTTCCGGCATGGTCCAACTCCAGCCTATCTTAAGTGATTCACGATCGGCGGCCAGGAGTCCAGATCGCGAGCCCGGCGACACGCGCCCTGTGAATGCTCGCGCGCCACGTCAAGGCTCACCATTGGCCGCCGAGTTTCGCCCGCAAATAAGGAACCTGCGCGGGAAACATCCCGCGCAGGTCTTTTCGAATCTCCAGAACGTCAGGCGATCTCGCCAATAGCCTTCTCCGCCGCTAGGATCTCGGCCTGGCGCTTCTTGATCATGTCGCCGATCGGCGGCCCCTGGAAGCGCTTGTTCTCGAACAGCACCCAGATGATCGCCGTGATCACCAGGAACACCAGCGTGATCCAAAGCACCTTGTCGTTCGGCGGCTGCACCGCGATGTAGATGATCAGCGCCATGCAGAGCACCGACAACACGGCGAACAGCCGGTACAGCGGAATGCCAATGTCCCAGGGCCCCATCGCCGGCCATTTCTTGGTGCCGATGGCGAAGAAGCCGAGTGCGATCGGCACCGTGAACGACAGGAACAGGAAGATCAGCGTCGAGTTCACCACGATCGTGTAGATGTTGGTGCCGCCGACCGACACGGTCTGCGCCATCCAGACGTAGAGGAATTCGAGCATAGCGCCGGTCCAGATCGCCGCCACCGGCGTGCGGAATTTGGGACTGACCGTCGAGACCCATTTCGAGATGAACGGCAAACCGCCGTCGCGGCTGAAGGCGAAGATCATCCGCGACGCCGACGTTACCGTCGCCAAACCGCACAGGAACTGGGCGATCAGGATGAAGAAATATAGAACCTTCGTCAGCCCCGCCGGCATGATCGAGCTGATTGTATAGAAGAAGACGTTCCAACCCTGCTTGGCGCCTTCCGCCATGTCGGGGATGGCGATCACCATGGCCCAGAGCATGACCCATCCGGCGAGTGAGGACCACAGCACCGAATCAACAATGCCGCGAGGGACCGAGTGAGCGGCCTTGTGGGTCTCCTCGGAGGTGTGCGCCGAGGCGTCATAGCCGGTGATCGTGTAGATCGGCAGCAACAGGCTGAGTGCGAAAAGGTAGATCAGCGAGTCGCTTTGCGGCCAAACGCCGCCGCCGGCGTCACCAGAGTTGTTGGTGAAAGTCCACAGCCGGCTCCAGTCGTGCGTCGGCGCGTAATACAGACAGAGCAGGATCAAGGCTGCTGTCGTGCCAAGGATGATGTAGCCCGACCAGTCGGTGAGTAGAGTAGTCAGCTTGATGCCGAGATGATTGATTGCCGCCTGAATGATCGTAATCACGCCGACGAAGATGACGATCTCCCCGGGCGTTCCGGTCATGCCGATCAAGGATCCGAACGTGCCGGTAAAGAAGAAGGCCGTGCCGATATTGATGGCCCCCAACACGGTGATGAGACCGAGCAGATTGAGCCATGCCGTCACCCAGCCGGTGAAGCGGTTGCCGAGAATCGATCCCCAATGATACAGCCCGCCAGCGGTCGGGTAGGCCGAGGCGATCTGCGCCATCGCGACAGCGAAGACCGCGGAAACGCCGCATCCCACGATCCAACCGATGCCCGCCCCCGCGCCGCCGATCGATGAGGTCGCCTGGGCGAAAGAGTTGATGCCTCCCGACAAGATGCAGATAATCGAAAACGAGATGGCGAAATTCGAAAACTTGCTCATCCCCCTGGAAAGTTCCTGGGCATAGCCCATTCCGTGGAGGACCTTGATGTCCTCTTTCTTGTCGGCGTCGGTGTAACCCCCGCCGTCATGTCGCTTAGCAGCCATTTCTCAATCCCCCTGTATCGCCCCGTTTCTAAATCCAAAATTCACGCCGCCGCATGGCTAACTCCCATTAGGCGCGGCTCAGCTGCAACGAGACTGTTCGCCAGCCGGTCCGCCCAATTGAGCTGGCCGGCGTCATCGCCGATCTCGTCGTTGCGAATTTCGATCATGGCAGCCGGCAGGCCAAGAGACCCGGCATGGCGCTCGACCGTATAATAGACCTGGTCAGCCGGCGAATAGGGCTCGTTGATGCCTACGCTAAGCGCCGGGTCGGTCTTCAATTCGCGGATGATGAGATTCGCTAGGCGGCGATCATCGCCGAAGACGATTCCGATCTGCCAGGGGCGGCCACGTCCGAGATAGACTGGCGTGAAGGAGTGGATCGCGATCAGCGTCGTCGTTCGTCTCGACGCCAGTCGTCGCTTAAGGCATGCGTCGATTGCCACATGATACGGCGTGTGAATGCGCTTGAGCCGTCGCGAGCGCTCGTCTTCGGACAAGTCGCGATTGGCCTCGACCTTCCGGCCCTCGCTTGCAACGACGATGAGACTGCTGGCATCCGGCGCGCGGTTGCAGTCGATGACGAGGCGGGAGACATCCGGCCAGAGAAGCGGCGCATCCAGCCTCGCCGACAGCAGCCGCGCGACCGCCAGCGCGCCTGGGTCCCAGGCGATGTGCGTTTGCAGAGCGTCGTCGGCAAAGCCAAACGACTTGTATTCCTCAGGGATGCGATTTGAGGCGTGATCGCAGACAATCACGAACGGTCCAGCACCATCCGGATTTTCTACCACAACTACGTTGCGACCAGAGTCGCTCATCGCCCCCTCCATCTCCCGGGCCGGTGAAATCCCTGCGTCGAGATGGTTTGGCAGACCATATTAGCTTTTTGGGCGAGAAGGTCCAGAACCTCTATAACGGCCCAAGCGCCCTCGATCGGCCCTTAAGCGCACTCCCCGGCTCTGTTAGAACCGTGCAAGCCTGCCCTTGGACCGACTACCGCCATCATAACCATCACTTTTTCGCTCATCTCAATGCTCCGGACTGGTCTATGCGCAGCGACTCAAGAGAGTCCTGTCAACAGACCCAAACCCGCCACCGAGGCAACGCCTCCGGCTAGGCGATAAATCGTCTTGCCGTATGTCTGGCCGGCCAGCCCGACCGTGTAGCCGAGACCAATGCCGATCACGTGAAGTAAGGTCGTGGCGGCCATGAACCCCGCCGCGTAGGCCGCACCCGATACATCGAGGGGCATTTCAGTGCCGTGGGCATGGCCATGAAAAATGGCGAACAGACCGGCCACAGCCATGGCGACCGCGACCGGAGGCTTAACGCCGAACGCGACGCCAGCACCGAGCAGGACGACCGAAAGAGCGATGCCAAGCTCAACGAACGGCATCGGTGCCGCAGCGACACCGAGAACGCCGCCAAACGCCATGGCCGAAACGAAGGCGAGCGGCACGAGCCAAAGCGCGCGACCGCCAAGCTGGTAAGCGAGGGTGCCGACCAGGACCATGGCAAACTGATGATCGAGGCCGCTCAGCGGATGCATGAAGCCGTGGGTAAGGCCGCTGGTGCTGCCCACGCCGACATGCGCGAGTGCGGCCGTGGGTATGAGGCAAACAGCAAGACATGCGAGTTGGGCAAGGAACCTTTTCATTGGACAACCTCCCTGTTCAGTTCAAGCGTTACCGGCCAGCAAGTGCATGGCGATCTCTTCGGCAAAAGTCTTGGGCGTATCGTGAGGAATCCAATGCGATGCATTCTCCACGCGCACCAGGCGGGCATTGGGAATCTCGCGCGACAGCCTCTCGCCGTCCGCGATCGTCTGCCACGGGTCATGCACGCCCCAGAGGCAGAGCGTCGGAGCGGCGATTTCGCCGTGCCTTTCGACCAGCATGGTGGTGTGATTGGTGTTGAGGGCGCTGGCATTGCGGATAATCGATATTTTGCCTTCCTCGTCGCTATAGGGCGCTACGATGCCGGCCTCGAATTCCGGCGTCAGCCGGTCCTTGTTGAAGATCCCGTCCGGCAGGCCCGCAGCTAGAAAGTCAGCGATTTCCTTTGGCGACTTGCTCCGCCAGTTCGGATTGCCAAGCGCGATCATGTCATCGATCGGCCAAGAATCGTAGGCAACGACGTTGGTCAACACCAGGCGGCCAACGCGCTCAGGATGATGAATGGCCATGATTAGGGCGACGCCGCCACCCGTATCGTGACCGACAAAGTCCGCGCGTTCAATTCCGAGATGATCCATCAGGCGTATGATCATCGCTGTCTGCGCCAACAGCGAGCGATCGAAGCAGTCCCGCTTATCGGAATAGCCATGGCCAAGAAAATCGGGCGCAATAACCCGGGCATACGGCGCAAGCAGCGGGATCACCTCGTTGTAGAGAAACGACCAGGTTGGAATCCCATGCAGCAGGATGACCGGCCTGCCTTCGCCGAGATCGGTCCAAGCGACGCGTAGCGGCTTGTAGCTCAGCCCATCGAGATCAACGCTCTTCTGCCGTTGGCGAAAGGCCTGATGGCTAAGGGGCGCCCCTGCCCCGGCGGTCGTCAATGTCTTTGCCCTCGTTTACAGCGGCACAAAACGTCACGTCAGAACTGACGCGACTTCTCCGAAACTTCTTGATACCAGCGGCTTCGGGTTCCGATTTTTGAGCGCATCTTCCAGCCCAACGTCTTCGGCGCGGTTTCGATCGCATCGAGCAGCGCGTTGATGCGATCCTGAATCACGCTGCGCTGCTGATCGCGAATCGAGGGAAACTGATCGAGATATTCCGGCACCCGCTTCAGATTGGTGGTGAAGGTGTAATAGAAGCCCCAATCCTGGCGCATCCGATCGGTAATGTAGCCGACATCGATCGATTTCGGTCCCTCCTCATGATGCGAGAGAGGATGCTCGAGCATCAGCACGATGGTGTCCTTAAAGTCCTTGAGGTTGATCTCAACGATCTGCATCTTTTCCAGCAGCAAGTCGGTCGTGCAGATGGTCGGGTTGTCGAGATCGAGCCGATTCTTGAACGGGATGCGGTGACAGAAATAGAGCTCGTCGGCGAAAACATCGACGTTGAGGCCGGTCTGCTGGTGCAGATAGGCGTGTCGCGCGCCTTCCGATGCCACATAGATTCCCTCATCGGGAACATAACCGCGCGCCATCAGGAATTGGCGGATGGCCCGGTTCTGCTTCTTCTCGGCGCCAAAATCCACGTCGGTAAGGACGCGTTTGGTATCTTCGAAAAGGTGCAGATTGTTCGGGCATT